>TARA_R110002020_G_scaffold454448_1_pt1 | contig 190542 bp, 163 predicted proteins | sample TARA_R110002020 | Tara Oceans TARA_R110002020 (sample SAMEA4396489) | marine metagenome | biome: Westerlies Biome; feature: [MES] marine water layer (ENVO:01000295) within the mesopelagic zone...; material: water (ENVO:00002006), including particulate matter (ENVO:01000060)... | reverse complement strand
TTTTTTTTATTTACAAATTTTGTTCACATATTTGCCCAGCATTAAATGAAACGAAAAGCCCTCTTTATCTCACTTTTTAATGCTCCTAAATCTATAAATAACTTAAAAATTTAACCACAAAATGAGTATGACTGCGCAAACAGTTTGGGATAATTGTCTATTATTCATTCAGGACAATATCACACCGCAGGCATATAAGACTTGGTTCGAGCCAATTAAGGCTGTGAAACTAACAGATAATGCCCTGAGCATACAGGTACCCAGCAAATTTTTTTACGAATGGCTCGAGGAACACTATGTAAAATTACTCAAAGTTTCTTTAACAAAAGAGTTGGGCGAAAGTGCAAAGTTAGTTTATGTGATTAAAATGGAGAACACTTATGGCAACCGCCAGCCGTTCACCGAAAAGATACCCAGCTCAAACAGACCGTCATCAATGAAATCTCAGGATGTTGACGCTCCTCTAAAAAATAAAAGTCCGGAATTAAAAAATCCATTTGTAATACCGGGTATACGCAATCTGGAAATCGAGTCTCAGCTTAATCCTAATTATAATTTTGATAATTTCTTAGAAGGAGATTCTAACAGGTTAGCAAGATCTGCTGGTTTAGCTGTCGCAAACAAACCGGGAGGCACCTCTTTTAATCCGTTATTGATATTTGGTGGTGTAGGTTTGGGGAAAACACATTTAGCTCACGCTATAGGTGTACAGATAAAAGATAAATATCCAGATAAAACTGTTCTATATATATCTGCAGAAAAGTTTACGCAACAATATATAGAATCTGTAAAAAAGAATAACAGAAATGATTTTATTCATTTCTACCAGGTGATTGACGTATTAATAGTAGACGATATTCAATTACTCTCTGGTAAAGCAGGAACACAGGATGTTTTCTTCCATATTTTTAATCATTTGCATCAAAACGGTAAGCAGGTCGTTCTAACCAGCGACAAGGCTCCTGTAGATATGCAGGATATTGAGCAACGTCTCTTATCGAGATTTAAATGGGGTCTTTCTGCAGAATTGCATCAGCCCGGGTTTGAAACGCGTACTTCTATTATCAAGAACAAATTGTATCAGGATGGTGTAGAAATGCCAGAAGATATCATTGAGTTTCTTGCTAATAATATTAAGACCAACATACGCGAACTTGAAGGTGCTATTATTTCATTAATCGCACATTCGTCTTTCAACCGCAAAGAGATCACATTAGATCTGGCTAAAAAGATAGTAGACAATTACGTTAAGCATACTAAGCGCGAGGTTTCTATAGACTATATACAAAAGGTCGTAAGCGATTACTTCCAGATGGATGTTGATACACTACAATCTAAAACGCGTAAGAGACATATTGTACAGGCAAGACAATTAGCGATGTTCTTTGCTAAAAAATTAACTAAAGCCTCCCTTGCAAGTATAGGTTCACAAATAGGTAAACGCGATCATGCTACGGTATTACACGCCTGCAAAACGGTAGATAATCTTTCTGCGACAGATAAGCAATTTAGAAAGTACGTAGAAGATCTTAATAAAAAGCTTACTATGTAGAGCCGCTTCTAGGCTTTTTACAAGAACTGTTTTAGCTTTACATTATTAACTTACCAGACATGAAAGTCCAAATTTTAATGGTTTGCCTGGGCAACATTTGCCGCTCACCTCTAGCCGAAGGTTTACTTAAATCTAAACTCGACCCCGAGAAATTCACAGTAGAATCATCAGGAACAGGACATTGGCATATTGGTAGTCCGCCAGATGTGCGCAGTATCGCTATTGCACAACAAAACGGACTTGACATTGCCTCACAGCGCGGTATGCAGTTTAAACCCAGATTTTTTGATATATACGATCACATTTATGTGATGGATAAATATAACTACAGAGACGTTATTGGGTTTGCCAGAAATGAAGCTGACAAACAAAAAGTTCATCTTATTCTGGATGAGATCTTTCCCGGTGAGGGCGTTGACGTTCCAGATCCTTACACAGGCGGTGAACAGGGTTTTGCAGATGTCTACAAAATGCTTGATGAAGCTACATCTAATATTGCCAGTAAATTACAAAACTAAATACCTTACAATTTTGTATTTTTCCTGTAAACTCCTCTTGTCATGAAAAATATAATTTTAAGTTTCATCTTTCTTTGTATTACAACGGCGCATGCTCAGGAAATCGATCTTGATAGCTTTGCTTCCGGGTTCACGCATCCGCTAAATATTCAAAATGCAGGAGATGATAGGCTTTTTGTACTTGAGCAGGAAGGCATAATTAAAATCGTTTCTACAAACGACGGATTAACAAACAGTGAGCCTTTTCTGGATATTTCAGATTTAACCGTATCTGCTGGAGAACGTGGTTTATTGGGACTGGCTTTTCATCCGGAATATCAAACTAACGGGATTTTCTTTATTTACTATACAGACCTGTCTGGGAATACGACTGTGGCAAAATATGAAGTGAGCCCAGATAATCCCAATATCGCAGATCCAGATTCTTCCACGATCATTCTCACCGTAGATCAACCTTTTGGCAATCATAATGGCGGCAGTATTGTCTTTGGCCCTGATAATTATCTATACATAGGTTTGGGTGACGGCGGTAGCGGTGGTGACCCCAATGTTAATGGTCAAAACAAAAATTCTCTTTTAGGTACTATTCTGCGTATAGATGTTGATAATGGCTCTCCCTACTCTATTCCTTCAGGTAATCCTTTTGCAGATGATGCTTCCGCGAAAGCTGAAATATGGGCATACGGTTTACGTAACCCGTGGAAGTTTTCTTTTGATCCTGAAACAGGCGATTTGTGGATAGCCGATGTAGGCCAGGGGAATATTGAAGAAATAGACAAAGTAGCCTATACCGCAGCAGGGGTAAATTATGGCTGGAGGTGTTATGAAGGCACAGCAACATACAATACTACAGATTGCCCTGAAGCTTCTACTCTTACATTTCCCGTTACTGAATATCAGCACGATGTAATTGATACTGATACCGGTATTAGACGATGTTCTGTCACAGGAGGTTTTGTATATAGAGGCAGCCAGTATCCCGATCTTGTGGGTAAATATGTTTTCGCAGATTATTGCACTAATGAGATAGGTACCGTTACAGCAGATGGTAGTGATGGTTATGCAATCAAATTTTCAAAACCTTATCCAGGAAATGCATTTTCAAGTTTTGGGGTAGATAATGATGGCGAACTTTATGTTGCCGGTTATGAAAGTGGAGATATTCTAAAAGTTGTAACTAACGATCTGGGAGTAGGTGATAATGCAGCTGACGCCATTCGTTTCTATCCCAATCCGGCAAAATCTGTCTTAAAAATATCCGGTTCAGGAAATGAGATGATTGAGCTGACTATTTTTAATATAGAAGGAAAAATAGTACTCACAGCAGCAACTAATAGAGAAAAAGAAATAGATATTTCTTCACTAAAATCCGGCGTTTACCTGATAAAATCGGTTAAAAACGGTAAAAATCTCGGTGTTCAAAAATTAATAATAGACTAACATGCAAAACCTGCCTGCAGTAGGAAATTTATATCTCATACCCACAACATTAGGCAACACACCGCCCCTTGATGTTCTCCCACAATCAGTTGCAAATACTGTTGAGAATCTTGATGAATTTATAGTTGAAAACGAAAAATCTGCAAGGGCTTTTATAAAGCTGTTAACCCCAGATAAATCACAGCCCGGTCTTGTTCTGCATACTTTAAATAAGTACACAGAAGTAGCTGATTATCCTACTTTTTTAAATGCGTGTCTTGAGGGTAAATCTGTAGGTTTATTATCTGAAGCTGGTGTACCGGGAATTGCAGATCCGGGAGCAGACATTGTTAAGATAGCTCATGAAAAAGGTATTCGGGTAATTCCACTTGTTGGCCCTTCTTCTATCTTAATGGCGATGATGAGTAGCGGTATGAATGGGCAGAATTTCGCTTTTAATGGCTATTTACCTATAGATCAAAAAGAGCGCAAAAATGCAATTAAACGCTTAGAACGTATTTCTGCAGAACAGGGACAGTCTCAGATTTTTATAGAGACTCCTTATCGCAATAATAAAATGCTTGAAGAACTTTGCAATACACTTGATAAGCATACACAAATATGTGTGGCTTGCGATATTAGCTTGCCCAGCGAATTCATACTTACAAAAGCAGCCGCACAATGGAAGAATAAAATGCCAGATCTTCATAAAAGACCGGCAATTTTCATCATTCAGAAATAAAATTTTCGTTTTTAAAACAAAAAAAAGGGCAACATATTGTTGCCCTAAATCTTCTCTTTCAAATATATTAATTGATACTAACTATCAAGATCAACTTTAGCAAATTTATCTGGCTGGATAAAAGAAACATCATAGCCGGCAAATTTTCTTAGGTAACTTTTAATAGAAGTACCAAAAGCATCTCTAAAACCTTCTACGCCACCAGAGCGTAAATATCTTTTAACACTCCCGGGACCAGCAAGGTGAGCTGCCGCCAGAATACCAGATTCTGTAATACGAACGCCATTTATAACTTTACCATTAAATCGCTTTATGTCTTTTCTCAAAACCCATTTGTTTCTTGAAGCATTTGCGATAAAGGCTTTCTCCTGTAAAACAGGACTGTTTATAAACTCATCTGTATCATTTACACCCAGCAATAAAAGCGTACTGCGCCCAAACTGGTATCGACCTAAATAGCCGAATTGATTAATGCGTTTATAATCGTTTTGTGATTCTTTGAAACCCAGGGCTTCTTTAAATCCTGCGAAAGAATTTCCCGGATTGGCAAGATTCTTCTTTTCTAAAGCAACATGATCTACTTCATCTACAGAGGGAACTGTGTAATGCAATTCTAATCCTTCTGTTGAATAAGCAGTAGATTCTGCAGTGTCTTTAACTGAAAAGCTCAGTGCTACAAGACCAAATACTGAAGGTAATGCTGCTAATTTTATTATGTTTTTTGTCATAATTGTTGATTAAGAACTCAAGTAAAAAACAGTTACTCCCGTTCTATATTCAGCGCGCAAAGATACGAAAAAACTTAAGTATTTGACTTGCAAATAGTTAATGTTTTACTAACTTCAAAAAACCGGGTGATATCATTAAAATATCGCCCTAAACTGAATAAAAATTCAATAAAATGACCGTGATAAGATGAATGTGTTACAGCTTTCTCAAATATTTAACACTTGAGGAAGCTCTAACGGTTAATCCCTTGTTTATTAATCCATTGTATGTATTGTCTCCTATTCGCATTATGCTCCCCTACATTCCTGGCAAACATATGATATCCTGGTTTTGAGACATCTGCAACAAAAAAGTAATAATTATGATCTTCAGGATTAAGAACCGCATTAATTGAAGATAAATCTGGCATAAATATGGGACCCGGTGGCAAACCGGCGTATTTATAGGTGTTGTATGGAGAGTCTGTTTCCAGATCTTTATAAAGCACGCGCTTGATCACTTTATTAAAATCACCTTCGGTCTTTTTTACGGCATATATCACTGTGGGATCTGCGTCAAGCTTCCATCCGTTTTTAAGCCTGTTGAGATAAACACCCGCCACACGCGGTTTTTCATCATTTTTAGCCGTTTCTTTTTGTACTATTGACGCCAGCGTGTAAACCTGTTCTGGTGATAGATTAAGTTTTTTTGCTTTATTAATACGCTCCTCATTCCAGAATCTATCATGCTCATTGACCATCTTCTCTCTAAAACCCAGCGCATCTGTATTCCAATAAAACTGGTAAGAATTAGGTAAATATAAAGTCATTGCCGTAGCAGGCGTCAAGCCCTGCTCTTTTAAAAATGTAGTATCTTTTAATGCTTTTACCAGGCTTAAACTATCTGCCTCGAGTTGTTGCGCTATTCTCCCCGCAAGATCTTCTACGCGCTCCTGATTATTAAAAGAAATGGTTACAGGAACATTACCACTGCGAATAGAATTAACTATCTCGTTATTATTACTACCTTTCTTAATAATAAAATGACCCGGCTTAATATTATTAAGATACCCTTTACGCAACGCCACAGCATCCAGAGACTCCATATCTTCAATTAGCGGCTCAAGTTCTGCACGTACATCTTCATAAGTATCGTCTGTCCTTACATAAATATGTGCTTCTTCATTATTAAAAGCTGTATTAGGTGAGAAAAATTTACCGTAGATAACGTAAGCGAAAATCCCTCCTCCCAAAACACCAAGTAAGGCAATGGCAACTAATATTTTTCTAATGTACATTCTTATTTATAAGTTGATATAATATTTCATTTTTAAAGCTTCCGCGAAAGCGTTTCCAGTCTTTCTTCACCCCTACTTCTTCAAAACCCTGTTTCTTAAAAAGCTGAATGCTGCGGTCATTACCTTCCAGAATATTTGCATATAACTGATGCATATCAAGGTGAGCAAAGCTATACCTGATTATTAACTGTAAAGCTTCTGTGCCATAACCGCGCCCACGTTCAGATTCTTCTAAAACCAGAATCCCCACACCTGCCCGTTGATTTTTAGGATCATAATCAAAAAGATCTATCATTCCTAAAACGGCATCATCTTCCTTTTTACAAATAACAAGCCGAAGTTGCTTGACCTCATAAATATCACGGTGTGCATTCTCAAGATATTCTTTGATGGTAAATTTAGAATATGGAGTAAGTGTTGTACTGAGTTCCCACAACAATTCATCATTCTCTATACGATGCACTATTGCCAGATCTTCTGGCTCAAGGGCGCGAAGATAAATATTATTTCCTGTTAAAGTGATTACAGCCATTCTCCTGTAAATACTTTTTTAGCCGGCCCAATGAGAAAAACATTTTTATATCCGCTTCCATTCTTTTCAAAAGTAACTTGGAGTTTACCTCCGGGAACGGTAAGGTTTACGGTATTGCTTGTTACCTTTTCCAGATGATGCATAGCTATTGCCACTGCGGTAGCACCTGTACCACAACTAAGTGTCTCATCTTCTACTCCTCGCTCATAGGTGCGCATGGCGACATTTTCACCATTTAACTCAACAAAATTAATGTTACTACCTTCTTTACCATATAGTTCACTATAACGTATTGCAGCTCCTGCCGTTTTTACATCCAATTGCTGCAGCTCTTTTGCAAACTGCACATGGTGTGGAGAACCCGTATTTAGGAATAAATGCTCCTGCTTCTCTTCTATTTTATCTACGTCCTGCATTTTTAAGTGCACGATATCATCTACAATTCTAGCTTCATGCATACCGTCTACCGCTTCAAAAATGGCTTCATTTTCTATAACGCCTATTTCTTTCGCGAAAGCTACAATACACCTGCCGCCGTTGCCACACATCGTGCTCGGGTTACCGTCTGAATTGTAATATACCATTCTAAAATCTGCATCAGGATGATTCTCTAGCAATATTAAACCATCTGCTCCTATGCCAAATCTTCTGTCACAGAGCTGTTTGATGAGTTTGGTATCATTTTTGGAAAAAGATAGTTGACGATTATCTATGATTACAAAATCGTTACCTGTTCCTTGATATTTATAGAATGTTATCATTACTAATTTTTGATGCTTTTTAGCCGATTTTCACCCTTAAAAGTTCACTTTTTAGAGCTAAAAATTAAGCCTTGTCTCTCCATTTTGGAGTACTAGTTATAGATTGGCAGCAAAAATACATAAAGCCATTATTTTATATGCTGTTAAAAACTAGTTAATGCCGCAACATCCTATACCAGATCAAGTATTTTAAATGTTAGTAAATACAATGAAACATAGAATTATGAAAAAATTTGCAAGTCTTTTGATTGTAGCCGTCCTTGGAGGTGGCATTACACTAGGAGCCTACAAGTATCTTGAATCTACAGATCTCGTAGAAAGTTCCGCAAAAACTAAATCTTCAACTTTCTTACCTGTTGCTTATAATGGGCCTACGATAACGAGTACCAATGCAGACTTTACCGAAGCGGCAGAACGAACGGTTCATGCTGTAGTACACGTAAAAAATGTGCAATTATCGCGTAGACCGCGCAATATGCACGAGTATATTTATGGTGGTGGTGATCTGCAACCGGGCCTTGTGGGTTCTGGTAGTGGCGTTATCATTTCTGCAGATGGTTATATTGTTACAAATAATCATGTGATAGATGGCGCAAGCGAGATTGAAGTATCTCTCAATGATAACAGAACTTTTAAAGCAGATGTTATAGGATCTGACCCCAAAGCAGATATCGCGCTTATTAAGATAGATGCTGGTGATGATCTTTCTTACTTACCCTTTGGTGATTCAGACTCTGTGCGCCTGGGAGAATGGGCACTTGCTGTGGGTAATCCCTTTAATTTAACGAGCACAGTGACTGCCGGCATAATTTCGGCGAAAGCCAGAGATATTAATGAGTTTGATAATAACCCACAGTCATTTATTCAAACTGATGCTGCCATTAACCCTGGCAACAGTGGTGGTGCTTTAGTAAATATAAACGGTGAATTAATAGGTATTAACACCGCTATTACTTCACAAACGGGTAGTTATGTAGGTTATGCGTTTGCTGTCCCTTCTAATATTGCCAAGAAGATCGTTCAGGATATTATGGAATATGGCGATGTACAACGCGGTATCTTAGGTGTTAGCGGTATGAGTCTTAATACTGAAATTGCTAAAGAACTTGAGGTTGATCAAACTGAAGGTTTCTATGTAGGCGGATTAGAATATGATAGTGGTGCAGAAAAAGCCGGTATTAAAAAAGGTGATGTTATTAAAGAAGTTGATGGCATCCATATTTCAAAATTTGCTGACCTTTCTGGTTATTTAAATGCAAAACGTCCTAATGATGTAGTGCAGGTAAAATTCATGAGAGATGGTAAAGAAAAAACGGTTCCTGTTACTCTCTTTAAACTGGAAACTTATAAGATAGGAAACGTGGGGCTTGAGGTTAAAAATGCAAGCGCAAGAGAACTTAAAGATTATGGCGTTAAGCACGGGGTTGTTATTAATAACACACTTACCGAAGATATGCAGCGCTATAACCTGAGAGGTATCGTTATTACAGAAATTGATGATGAAGCTGTAAGTAACATTAATGATGTTGAGAAGATTATGTCAAGCAAATCTTCTGAGGAACCTATAAGTATCACTTTTGTGAATAAAGACGGTGAACGTAACCGCTTTATCTTTAGATAGAAACATGAAAGAATAATATGAAAAAAGCCCGTTGATTCATTTCATCGGGCTTTTTTAATTGTATTGAGGGCGTAATATATTTTGTGAGTTCATTAACTGGCATTTACCGGCATTTCTGCGAATTTTAACACTTAAATTTTACGATTGATGTCAGCAACAAAATCAGATAAGAAAAGAAGAGGTCTCAAAAAGAAAAGATACGTACTGCCGGTAATCATCATACTAATGCTGGTGATTTTTAGAATACTCCTACCTACAATTGTAAAGAACTATGTCAACAAAGTTCTGGCAGATATCCCGGGATATTATGGGCAGGTAAAAGATATTGACATTGCTCTTTATAGAGGCGCATATGTTATTGACGGTATGTATTTAAATAAGGTGAATGCTAAGACGCAAGTGCCTTTTCTCAATTTTCCTGAAACTGATATTTCAATAGAATGGAAATCTATATTTAAAGGTAGAATAGTAAGTGAGATTAAAATGTACAGCCCTGAGGTAACTTACGTTTTTGAAGATCAGGAGGCACCTACAGAAGAAGGCGAAGCAGATACAGAAGACTGGAGCGCTGCATTAACAGATCTTGTACCTATAGACATAAACCATTTTGAAGTACACGACGGTAAGCTGGGTTTTGTAAAACTGCAAACTGAGCCAGATATAGACCTTTATATGGATAAGCTTGAACTTACTGCAGATAATTTACGTAATGTAAGAGACGATTCTAAAAATCTTCCGTCTCCTATTACCGCGCGAGCAGTAAGCATTGGGAAAGGAAATTTTAAGCTTAATGGTGGGGTTAATTTGATTAAATCTATACCAGATATGGATCTTAATTTCTCTCTGGAAGATGCAGACATTACCGCTTTTAATGATCTTACAAGAACGTATGCCGGTATTGATTTTAAAGAAGGTGATGCTGCAGTATATGGTGAGTTTGCAATCGCAGATGGTTATCTTAAAGGGTACGTAAAACCCATGCTGAGCAACTCAAAAATGATAAGCAAAGAAGATGGTATATTAGGCACCATCTGGGAAGGATTTGTAGGTATGTTTAAGTTTGTTCTTAAAAATCAGGGTACAAACACACTTGCAACTGTGGTACCACTTGAAGGTAATTTAAATAATGTGCAAGCCGGAATTTTTCCTACGATTTTAAACATCTTTGAGAACGCGTGGATAAATGCCTTTAAAGGCGAAATTGACGAGGATATAGATTATCAGGATGCTATAGAAGAGGCAGATCTAGACAACATGTCTTCTAAAGAACGCAGAGAATACAAACGCGCGCAGAGAAAGGCAGAAAGAGAAGAGCGACGGGAAGAAAGAAAAAATGATACGACCCTTCCTTAATGTGAAGAAATCGTCATTTTCATATAAGAAATCGCTAATTTTGTCACCTTTGCAATAAGCATAAAAACGAAGCGTTTTGCTACAAATGAAAAAATCGACTGAAATAATGAGAATGAGAATTACCGCGATTACCTGCTTACTTCTGTTTGTCACTGCAATTAGCTTTGCACAGGAAGAAACAATTCAGGATGAGCAAGAAAAACCAAACACCATTGATCAACAATTTTCTGACTTGATCAATGATTCTAACAATTTTCAAGAATACAAGGTAGTAAAGAAATTTGCTATTAATAAGTTACAAGAAAATACAAAAGACAGCATTGCAAATCTTAAAGCTCAAATTAACGCTTTGCAGGGTCAATTAGCTACTCAAAAGGAAGAAGTTAATAATCTCAACTCTTCTCTAAGCAGCACACAACAAACGCTAGACACAACTCGTGAAGAGAAAGACTCTATTAATTTTCTGGGTATACAGATGACTAAATCTGGTTATAAGTCTTTAATGTGGGGCATCGTTGCTGTTCTTGCTTTAGCATTACTTTTCTTTGTCTATAAATTTAAAGGAAGTAATTCTCAAACTCAGGAAGCTAATAAAAAGCTTAATGAAGTAGAGTTTGAATATGAAGAATACCGCAAAAAAGCGTTAGAAAAAGAGCAAAAAATGGGACGTTTGCTTCAGGATGAGCGTAATAAGATCGTAAAGAACAGCAAGGGCTAAACCTCTTGTTAAATATAAAATATAAAATCCGTGATCGTCCTTGATTGCGGATTTTTTTTTTGCTGCTATCTCCTACTACCCTAATAGCCGTTATTTAGTTACTTTTGGCAACCAGAAAAGTTTACACAGCATGCGTATAGATATAATTACAGTAGTCCCAGATTTATTAACCAGTCCTTTTGAAGCTTCTATCATGCAGCGCTCAATAGATAAAGGATTAGTTGACATTAATCTGCACAATCTAAGAGACTATAGCAGCAATGCTTATAAACAAATTGATGATTACCAATTTGGTGGTGGTGCCGGGATGGTCATGATGATAGAACCTATAGATAAATGTATTTCTAAGCTTAAAAGCAAAAGAGATTATGACGAAATTATCTATATGACCCCAGATGGTGAAACTTTAAATCAGGGTATTGCAAATCAAATCTCTTTACAGGAAAATATAATTATTCTCTGCGGTCACTATAAAGGTGTAGACCAGCGCGTACGCGATCATTTTGTAACACGTGAGATATCAATTGGTGATTATGTGCTAAGCGGCGGTGAATTAGGAGCTTTGGTTTTATGCGACGCCCTTATAAGATTAATACCTGGTGTTTTAGGTAATGAAACTTCTGCCCTTACAGATTCTTTTCAGGATAATTTATTAGCTCCTCCTATCTACACACGACCCGCAGAATATAAGGGCTGGAGCGTCCCCCAAATACTTACATCTGGCAACACGGGCAAAATAGAAGAATGGCGAGAAGAGCAGGCTTATAAGCGCACGCAGGAAAGAAGACCAGACCTTTTAGAGTAAGTGAAATCTATTTTTTTATTTTAGATCTATAATAAGCAATCAGTCAGTAATTTAAGCTGAATATAAAATTGTGCTTTCCAATTGGAAAAAATGAAATTATATGTATATTTGCACCCTCATAAGAACAACCTCTGGCGAAAATCGTGAATGTTGCCCTTATCAAACTATTATAAAACTCCTGTAAAATGGAAGATTTAATCCAATTCGTTCAAAACGAATTTGTAGAAAAGAAAGATTTCCCAGAATTTAGTGCTGGTGATACTATTACCGTGTATTATGAAATACGTGAAGGTGATAAAAAACGTACTCAGTTTTTCCGTGGTGTTGTTATTCAGGTTCGTGGAAGCGGCCTAACAAGAACATTTACCATTAGAAAAATGTCTGGTACTGTAGGTGTTGAGCGTATTTTCCCAATCAACCTTCCTGCATTACAGAAAATTGAGATCAATAAAAGAGGTAAAGTACGTAGAGCTCGTATTTACTACTTTAGAGGTCTTACAGGTAAAAAAGCAAGAATTAAAGAAATTAGAAAATAATTTTTTTAAGCTTATAGCTTAAAGGGCTTCCTTAAATGGGAGCCCTTTTTTTATATATTTAGGCGATGAAGAAAATCGCTTTCTTTTTTACATGTTTTTTATTTTGGTGCGCGGCTTTAGTAGCCCAGGATGATAGAGCAGATTATTCTTTTGGTTTAAAAAACATGTATCTCAATGCTAATTTTGGCGTCATTAATTATAACTACTCCAGCAAACTTCTAGAAGGATCTGCAGAGACTAGATCTATAACGGCCACCACTACTTTTGCCGGCAGATTTGCAATAGGATACCACTTTAAGAATAACTGGGATGCCCAGCTAAGTGTGATGCGACCAGCTGCATGGGCTTCATATAACGGTATTAATATTGACAACTATCATCATTCTGTATGGACTAATATTTGGGCCATTAGCGGGAGAAAAAGAATAGAATTATCTACTCGTTACTCTCTATATTGGGAAGCAGGACTCAGCAACGTTGCCAGACATGGTTTTAAAATTAATGATACACAAGTTATTAAAGATACACAATACCTCTACCCACTTTTAGGCACAGGAATCAATTACAAACTTAGCTACAAATGGGATGCTTCTATTAACCTGACCTACTCACCTCCTAAAGACAAAGTTAAGCAACCTGCAACAACGTTTATCGCAGCGGGAATTACTTATAATTTACGTTCTCTTGATCAAAATGTAATTGATGATAATGCGTCAACCCTATATGCTTTTCCTAAACATATATTGCAAATAGGCTACACTTCAGACTTTTTAGGATTTGATATAAACAGACAGTTTTCTGGGGGACTTAAAACCAGCATTCCTATTTTCTGGAATGGCGATATTTTCATTGAAAATGGCATTTTTATGACCTATCAGCGCAATATTTTTCATACTAACAAAAACTTTTCGCTAGACTGGGGCGCCAGTCTTGCATTGTACAAAACACAGAATCATGAAAACTTCTACGCACTGTCAGTTTATCCCTTAGTACGCTGGTGGTTTTTAAGAACAGCTCCCGTAGACCTATATTTTAATTATTCAATAATTGGGCCTGCATACATTTCAAAATCTGTACTTGACGGTATAGATAGTGGTGAAGAAGCGACTTTTCAGGATTTTATGGGTATTGGTTTCCTGTTTGGGAAAGAGAGAACTTACAATCTTGACCTCAAGATTGCTCATTATTCTAATGGTAATATTTTTAATGACAACCCCGGTATTGCCATTCCGCTAACTATCTCATTAGGCTATGCCATTTATTAACTTTTGTTCATAATCACCGTTTATAAAGAGTTGAAAACTAAATTGTTAAAATGCTAGGGATGTATGTATTTAAATCTTACTTTAGTAATATAAATTCAATAACACATTGAATTATCGTTCTTACAGTTATCAATAGATTGATCTTCATATCAATTATTGATAATTTATATCAGAGATTTTAATAGCTCAAAGTAGTAAAAAGTGTTTGCTGGTTTTTGAAATTTTCACAGAGGTCTTTCCTCGGAAAATCTAAATAAAATCCTTTGTAAAGCAATACTATTTAAAATGTCTGATTTCGGGATAGAAAGCTTAGAAATCATAGATTTTTGAAGAATTTTATCCCAATGAATAGATTTACGGTGCAAGTACTAATATTCTTGCCAAGGAGCTCAGAGGGCTCACCGGTAAAAAATCAATTCATTAGAAGCCATGTCAAGGTACTTTGTACAATGATATGGCTTTTTTTTATGTCAAAAATTGCTAAATACATGTACTTATCGATAAACGGCTAAATTATTACTTCCTTTTAACCTGCATTAACACACTATAGAGTGTTAAAAACAGGCGTAAAATCCTATATTTGCAAACAAAAATTTAATCATTTCAATAAATTGTTGAGCTATTTATAACCCTGAATAGATTTGTGCTTTGCACTCAACCTTAACTATTCACGATTATAATAACATTGTAATATATATGTCTTTAACCACGTCTAAAATAGTTTATACTAAAACCGATGAGGCTCCGGCCCTGGCAACCCAATCTTTTCTTCCCATCGTTCAAAAATTTGCGAAAGTTGCAAACATAGAATTCGAAACAAAAGATATTTCTCTGGCAGCAAGATTACTTGCTACTTTTCCGGATTACCTTAACCAAGATCAAAAACAAGCCGATGCACTTGCAGAACTAGGTGAGCTTGTCAAAAAGCCGGAAGCTAATATTATTAAATTACCTAACATTAGCGCATCTGTACCACAGTTAATAGCTGCTATAAAAGAACTTCAGGCTAAAGGTTTTGCTATTCCAGACTATCCGGAAGAACCAAAGACTGAAGAAGAAAAAGCATTAAAAGCACGCTTTGCTAAAGTTTTAGGTAGCGCAGTAAACCCTGTCCTTCGCGAGGGTAATTCAGATCGTCGCGCGCCTAAACCCGTAAAAGAATATGCACGCAAGAATCCTCACAGTATGGGAGCGTGGGAAAAAGACAGCAAATCACATGTAGCTACTATGCAACATGGTGACTTTAGAGCTAATGAGAAATCTGTGACTCTGGCTGATGCAAATGCGGTAACTATCGAGCTTACAGATGACGCTGGCAATACAACTACATTAAAAGAAAATTTACCATTACTGGCCGGCGAAGTTATAGACGCCACAGTAATGAGCAAAAAAGCGTTGCTTGAGTTCTTAAAAGAACAAATTGAAGATGCTAAAGCGAAAGGTGTTTTATTTTCAATTCACCTTAAAGCCACAATGATGAAAGTTTCAGACCCTATCATTTTTGGCCATGCTGTAAAAGTTTTCTTTGAAGACGTTTTTCAAAAACACGGTGATAAACTAGCCTCTGTAGGATTTGATGCTAAAAACGGACTTGCAAATTTGTTTTCAAGTATAAATGAATTACCAGAAGCAGAACGTTCTGAAGTAGAAAGTGATATCTTAAAAACACTTGAAGAGCGTCCTGACCTTGCAATGGTAAATTCAGATAAAGGTATTACAAATCTGCACGTACCAAGCGATGTTATTATAGATGCTTCTATGCCGGCTATGATACGTAACAGTGGCCAGATGTGGAATGCAGATAATAAATCTCAGGATACAAAAGCTGTTATTCCAGATAGCAGTTACGCCGGTATTTACCAGGAAACGATCGATTTTTGCAAAGAAAATGGCGCTTTTGACCCCACTACAATGGGTACTGTTCCTAACGTAGGACTAATGGCTAAAAAAGCTGAAGAATATGGTTCTCACGATAAAACCTTTGAAATTCCTGCAAGCGGTAAAGTTCAGGTAAAAGATGCCTCTGGCAACGTGCTATTAGAGCATAATGTTGACGCAGGAGATATCTGGAGAATGTGTCAAACAAAAGATGCACCTGTTCAGGACTGGGTAAAACTTGCCGTAAATCGTGCGCGTGCAACAGGTATACCTACAATATTTTGGCTTGATAAAGAACGAGCACACGATGCTGAGCTTATAAAAAAGGTAAATCTTTATCTTAAAGATCACAATACAGAAGGGCTTGACATACAGATTATGTCTCCTATTGAAGCAACTCGCTTCACCTTAAAGAGAATGAAAGCTGGTGAAGATACAATCTCTGTTACCGGGAATGTTTTGCGTGATTACAATACAGACCTCTTCCCTATTCTTGAAGTTGGTACCAGCGCAAAAATGCTTTCTATTGTACCATTAATGAATGGTGGTGGTCTTTTTGAAACCGGTGCCGGTGGCTCTGCTCCTAAACACGTACAACAGTTTGTAGAAGAAGGTCATTTAAGATGGGATTCTCTAGGCGAATTTTTAGCACTTTCTGTTTCATTAGAACACGCAGGAGAAAAGAATAATAACCCTAAGGCGCTTATCCTGGCTGAAACTCTTGACGAGGCAACTATTAAATTTCTTGACAATAAAAAATCACCATCACGCGAAGTGAATGAGATTGACAACAGAGGTAGCCACTTTTTCTTAGCTCTATACTGGGCTCAGGCTTTAGCCAAACAGGAGAAAGACAAAGAACTTCAGGTTCATTTTGCAGAAATGGCTAGCGAACTGGAAACAAACTCTAAGAAAATACAAGAAGAGCTTATACAGGCTCAGGGATCAGCAGTTGATCTGGGTGGATATTATTTCCCAGACCAGGAAAAAGCAAGCGCGGCAATGAGACCAAGCGCAACTTTTAATGCGATAATGAATTAAATCTAATTCAGAATAAATTGTAAAGCCCTGCTAAATTAGCGGGGCTTCTTTTTACAACCTATATAAATATCTATTTACAAATCTGTAATTTTACATATGGCTTTTACCAGAACTACAGAAGAGACATCAAAGTATGACCATTTAGAAGAAATGGGTGTACATGAATTACTTTCAAATATTAATAAGGAGGACAAAACCGTACCTGATGCGGTTGAAAAATCGCTCCCACAGATCGAAAATCTGGTAAAAAAGGTCATAAATCAGCTGGAAAATGGCGGCCGTCTGTTTTATATGGGAGCAGGAACCAGCGGTAGATTGGGGGTTGTAGATGCTTCAGAATGCCCGCCTACATTTGGAGTGCCACATGACAAAGTTGTAGGTCTTATTGCGGGAGGCGATAAAGCGATTAGAAAAGCTGTAGAATTTGCCGAAGATAGCGAAGACCAAGGCTGGCAGGATCTGCTTGAGCACAATATAGGCTCTAACGATTTTGTGATAGGCATCGCAGCTTCGGGAACAACACCGTATGTTATTAGTGCTTTAAAAGCGTGTAATGAACAAGGAATTCCTACCGGTTGTATCACGTGCAATGCAGGGAGCCCGCTTTCGCTTGAAGCGAAATATCCTATAGAAGTAGTTGTAGGGCCAGAGTTTGTAACAGGCAGCAGCCGCATGAAAGCAGGAACAGCGCAAAAACTCGTTTTAAATATGATTTCTACTACGGCAATGATCAAACTAGGTCGTGTGCAGGGCAATAAAATGGTAGATATGCAATTAAGCAATCACAAATTAGTAGGTCGTGGCGCTCAAATGCTAATGGAAGCTCTGCATATAGAAGAAAGTGAGGCTCGTATTTTACTTAAAAAACACGGCAGCGTGAGAAATGCTATCAAAATTTACAAACATGGGCACTAACAAAGAACTACTGGCAAAGGGAGTGCGCACGATGGCGATGTCGCTATTCTTTATGTTTTTAGGACCCGGCATTATCTATCAGGCATTTAAGAACAAGGAACATCCTCTTTATTTAGCCGTTCTTATACTCGGGATTTTTGCCGCTGCTATGGCGATTTTTCTTGGTTTTAAGGGGATAAATAGAATTATGCAGTCTATGTTTGGAAAGAAATAATCTAACCTAAGTTTTATAAACTAAAAAAGCCTTTGCAATCGCAAAGGCTTTTTCTATATCTTAAGAAAGATGCTTATTTAGCAAATTTCTTGTATTTGTTCTTGAACTTATCAATACGACCAGCGGTATCTACTAGTTTAGATTTACCGGTATAGAAAGGATGAGATGTTCTTGATATCTCAAGTTTAATTAACGGATACTCCGCTCCTTCTACTTCAATAGTTTCTCTAGTATTAGCAGTTGACTTCGCCAAAAATACTTCTTCATTTGACATGTCTTTAAATGCTACTATTCTATAATTTTCTGGATGTATGTCTTTTTTCATCGTGCTATGCTTTAAATCCGCTCAATTTTTGAGGTGCAAATTTAGAAATAAAAACTTATATAACAAGCGACAAATATAAAAATTAATTTATTCATATAGAAAATCAATTAGAATACATCTGTAACGTTTTAGTATTTTTGTTAACTAACTAGCCTAACCAAAATTTTCTTAAAATGACAAATCAATATCCTACTGCAAAATTTGCTTTGCCTAATGGCGTTGTTCTTGGTGCCATACTTATTGTTATAGTTGTGATCATGTATGTTACAGGTATGCTCTATGAAGGGAAGCAATGGCCTATGTACCTGTTCTATCTTATCTTTCCACTTTTTATAGGTTATAGTATCTATACTTATCGCTCTAAAAATGGTGGCTTTTTAACTTTGGGACAAGCAATAAAAGTAGGTCTTGCAATTGCTGCAATTAGCGGACTTGTTTATGCAATCTATAATGCTATTTTTGCGTACATAATAGAACCAGACTTTGCAGACACCATGTTAGACGTTGCCCGTGAGAATATGGTAAAGCAAAATCCTAATATGACAGAAGATCAAATAGAGACTGGTATGGCCATTGCAAAGAAAATGAGCAATCCATTATTAGGAGGCGCTTTTTTCATCCTGCTTAGCATCTTTTTTGGCTTTATATACTCTCTTTTTTCAGGTTTAATATTTAAGCGTGAGAATCCGTATCAAGAATAAGCTTTTATGCAACTATCGGTAGTTATACCTTTACTTAACGAAAAAGAATCACTTACAGAATTACACCACTGGATTGCAGATGTTATGCAATCCAGTGGTTTTTCATATGAAATTCTATTTATAGACGATGGTAGTACAGACGGGTCCTGGGAAACTATTACTCAACTTATTAAAACCCATCCTGAAGTAAAGGGCATAAAGTTTAATAGAAATTACGGCAAAAGTCAAGCACTAAACGCCGGTTTTGCTGCTGTTTCTGGAGATGTTGTAATCACTATGGATGCAGATCTGCAGGACAGTCCTGATGAAATTCCAGAACTGTATAATCTTATAGTAAATGGTGGTCATGATGTCGTTTCCGGATGGAAAAAGAAAAGATATGACGCCATACTTACAAAAAACCTACCTTCAAAGTTATTTAATGCGGCCGCTCGTAAAACAAGTGGTTTAAAATTACATGATTTTAATTGTGGTCTCAAAGCATATCGTCTAGAAGTAGTAAAAAATATAGATGTCTATGGCGAGATGCACAGGTACATCCCACTTCTGGCAAAAAATGCAGGTTTTTATAATATTACAGAAAAGCCTGTTAAGCATCAGGCGCGTAAGTACGGTGAAACAAAATTTGGCGCAGACCGCTTTATTAAAGGTCTTCTAGATCTAATTACGATCTGGTTTATTACTTATTTTGCAAGACGCCCCATGCATCTCTTTGGTGCGCTTGGTTTTATCATGTTTATTATAGGTTTAGCCTTTGCCGGTTATCTGGGTATAGACAAGATTTTTATAAATCCGCGAGGACGTCTTATCACTGCCCGCCCTCAATTTTATCTGGCTCTTGTAAGTATGGTAATAGGCGTACAACTCTTTATTGCAGGCTTTCTGGGCGAATTGATTTTGCGATCTAAGCATGAAAAACAACGGTACTTAATTAGCTCAAAAAAGGGATTTTAGACTGTTTTAAACTAATAGTTAAAAACGTATTTTTACAAACTAAACCAACGTTATGATATATATAGAACCCGAAATACTTGATAAAGTAAACGCATGGCTTACTCCTGATTTTGACCAGAAAACACAGGAAAAAATAAAAGACATGATCGCAAATGATCCTGAAGGCGTTAAAGAAAGTTTTTATAAGAACCTGGAATTTGGCACCGGCGGTATGCGCGGCGTAATGGGTTTAGGTACTAACCGAATAAACAAATATACTTTAGGTAAAAATACACAAGGACTGGCTAAATATCTTAAGCAGGCTTTTCCTGATGAAGATATTAAAACGGCAATTGCATATGACTGCCGTAATAATAGTAAAGAGCTTGCAAAGGTTGTGGCAGATGTTTTTTCTGCAAATGGCATACAAGTATACTTATTCAGCAGCCTGCGCCCCACTCCTGAGTTAAGTTTCGCTGTAAAGCATCTTAATTGTCATTGTGGTATTGTACTTACAGCAAGTCACAACCCACCAGAATATAACGGTTACAAAGTATACTGGCAAGATGGTGGTCAATTAGTGCCACCTCAGGATAGTGAGATTATTAATGTGATTGAAAATCTTCAATATTCTGAGATCAACTTTTCGGCTAAAGAAGATTTGATCACTTATATTGATAAAGATGTTGATGAAGCATTTATAAATGCATCTTTAAAGAATGGAAGCTTTTCGCAGTTGAATGGAAAGCGAGATGATCTTACAATCGTGTTTACTCCGCTTCATGGTACTTCTGTCACTTTAGTACCAGACGTATTAGTAAAAGCAGGCTACAACAATGTACATATTGTTGAAGAACAGCGTGAGCCTAATGGCAATTTTCCTACAGTAAAATCTCCTAATCCTGAAGAACCTGAAGCCTTAAAAATGGCAATGGAGCTTGCAGAGAAAACTAATGCAGATATTGTAATAGGTACAGATCCTGACTGCGATAGATTAGGTATTGCAGTGCGCAATAATGAGGGAGAAATGTTGCTTCTTAATGGAAATCAAACCATGATCGTCATGACAGATTTCTTGTTAAAGAACTACTTTGGGGCAAATGCTCATAAGAACAATGAATTTATCGCTTCCACTATAGTTTCTACTCCTATGATGGAGGTTCTGGCCAAATCATATGGCGTAGAATGCAAACTTGGTCTTACAGGTTTTAAATGGATCGCTAAGATGATAAAAGATTTTCCTGCCCAGCATTTCATTGGCGGTGGCGAGGAAAGTTTTGGTTATATGGTAGGTGATTTTGTAAGAGATAAAGATGCTGTTACCTCTACCCTTCTCGCTTGCGAAATTGCAACTTGGGCCAAGGCAAATGGTTCTTCATTTTATGAATTACTCCTTGATCTGTATGTAAAACACGGTTACTACAAAGAAGATCTTACATCGCTGGTAAAAAAAGGTATTTCTGGAGCTGAAGAAATTAAACAGACCATGATAGATCTTAGAGAGAACCCAATGACAAGCATAAATGGTGAGAAGGTTATTCAAATAGACGATTATCAAAACGCTAAATCTCTAAAAGTAGCAACAGGTAATTCTACAGATATTGATATGCCAAAGTCTAATGTTCTTGTATATCATACAGAAAAAGGTAGCCGCATTGCTGCACGACCAAGTGGTACCGAACCTAAAATTAAATTTTATATCAGCGTTAATGAAGAATTACCTTCTTTAGATAAATATGATAAGGTAGATCAAACGCTTAATGACAGAATAGCGGGAATACGTAAAGAGCTAGGTCTGTAAATACTACAACGGCCCTGAAGTCAATTTCGGGGCTTATTTTTTTCTATGAATTACTTTAAACAAATCCTTCAGTTTGCGAGGCCTTATAAGCGCTACGCGATACTTAACGTTCTTTGCAACATTCTTTATGCTCTTTTTAGTACGCTTTCTTTTCTGGCACTTATCCCGGTAATTGAGATCCTTTTTGATAAAAGCAAGCGTGTGGTTGCTGCTCCCGTTTGGGAAGGCTGGGCAGGAGCTAAAGATTATGCCGTTAATTATTTTTACTTTAATGTAAGTGAGCGCGTTGCAGATAATGAACTTTCAGCGCTCGTATTCATCTGTATAATCGTAGTAATTCTTTTCTTCCTTAAAAACCTGTTTGGTTACCTGGCAACATTTTTTATTACCTATTTGCGTAATGGTGTGATGAGAGATGTGCGCGACGCCATTTATGATAAGCTTATTGAGCTACCCGTTGCCTATTTCTCAGAAAAGAAAAAAGGTGATACCATTTCACGAATCACAGCAGATGTTAATGAGGTAGAACGCTCTTTTCTTTCTATCCTGGAAATGGTCGTTAGAGAACCGCTCACGATCATTTTTACCATCATCGCCATGCTTATGATGAGCGCCAAGCTCACCCTGTTTGTTTTTGTATTTCTGCCCATATCAGGTTTTATCATTTCACGTATAGGGAAATCGCTAAAAAAACAGTCTAACCAGGCACAAGAAGAGAATGGTCACTTTCTTTCTATAGTAGAAGAAACCTTATCGAGTTTAAAGATTATTAAAGGTTTTAATGCAGAAAACAGCTTTCGCGAAAAATTTCAAACTTCTACAGAACGTTTAAAGAATATTCTAAATAGCCTTATTAACAGACAAAATATGGCTTCGCCCACAAGTGAATTCCTGGGTATTTTTGTAATAGTCGTTATTCTGTGGTTTGGTGGTCAAATGGTTCTTGTTGAGCAATCTCTGGGTGCCGCTACCTTTATTGCGTTTTTAGGGCTTTCTTACCAGATTTTGACCCCTGCAAAGCAGATAAGTAAAGCAGCTTACAGTGTAAAAAAAGGAGATGCTGCCGCAGAACGTATTCTGGAAGTCATCAACACTCAGTCAACAATTACTGATAAAGAGAACGCTTTAGACAAGAAAGTATTTTCTCACAGCATCAATATTGAGAATATTTCGTTTAAATACGAAGATGAAAATGTTTTAAAGAACTTTAGCGTTACTGTTCCTAAAGGAAAAACTGTTGCTCTTGTAGGGCAAAGCGGTAGCGGCAAAAGTACCATCGCAAATTTAATTACTCGCTTTTACGACGTTAATGAAGGCGCTATTGAGATAGATGGTAACAATATTAAGGATATTACTAAAAAGTCCCTGCGCGATCTTATGGGGCTGGTAACCCAGGATTCTATATTATTTAATGATACCATCCGTAATAATGTGTTATTAGGTAAACCCAACTCAGGAGAAGAAGAAATAATTGATGCCTTAAAGATTGCTAACGCCTGGGAGTTTGTAAAAGATCTTCCACTTGGCTTAGACACAAACATAGGCGATAGCGGTAATAAATTGAGTGGAGGTCAAAAACAACGTATCTCTATTGCCAGAGCGGTTTTAAAGAATCCTCCTATCATGATTTTAGATGAGGCTACCTCTGCTCTTGATACAGAAAGTGAACGTCTGGTGCAAAAGGCTCTCGAGAATATGATGATGAATCGTACCTCTATTGTGATTGCTCATAGATTGTCTACAATACAAAACGCAGACCTTATTGTCGTAATGCAAAAGGGTGAAATTGTTGAGCAAGGTAAACATGACCAACTAATAGCCAAAGGCGGTACTTATCGCAAGCTTGTAGAAATGCAATCATTTGATTAACGATTCAAAAATCACAAAAATTCAAATAATATAAGTTGTAGTACTTTAGCTACAGCTGTAAATAAAAAAAGATGCTGCTAGGGGAGCAACATCTTTTTGTTTACCAAACAAAATACTAGGGGTAGGTATTCTGTTATTCTTGTTGTAATTGACTGACAGTTTGATTTGGGATGAAACGGCCAGTACTTTAATTATGGTTCAAATATAAAACGGATTTTTAAACCTCACAAGTTTTTTGTGTAATTAATCGTGAAATTGTGCACTTTATCGGAATTTAGATGAAATAGTATCACAAAACGTTAAAATAAGTTAATATACCCAATTCGAAAACGTTATAGTATTTAAATAAAAAATACAAGTTTTTAATTAATTCTACTCAATGCGCTTTTTAAGGATGAAGTGTTTTAAAAAAATGATAGTGAAAAGATAAATGGGGTTTAAAAAACAAAAGATGATACTTTCGCATCATCTTTGTTTAATCTTTGCATCTTGGGGCGGTAATGCAAATTTGTTGTAGTTGAGTCAATTAAGACTTGGGTTTATTTTAAAAACGATCTTTTTTCGATTTGGGACAAAAAAGGATTGTATTTCTTATATCCTTGACCTAATGATTTGGGGTAAAAGGTCATTGGTTATTTTTACTGAAGCAAATATATGGGCTTTTCTATTACCAACCAAATATTTTGTGTAATTAATCGCTAATTTATGTATTTAAACGATAATTATATTTACTATTACGTTGTAATGTTAAAATAAGAAGCGCCTTTTAAACCGTTTCTAATAAATAATGTCAAACTTGTGGCCATCACAAATTCAATAATGTGCAATTGACCAGCAAAAAACCTGATGAATTAGTTTTTGAAGACCTTATAAGAGATTATAAGGAGAAACTCTATTGGCACATACGCAGAATGGTCATTTCTCATGACGATACAGACGATGTGTTACAAAATACGTTTATAAAGGTTTATAAGAATTTAGGTAATTTTAAAGGAGAGAGTCAGGTGTATACATGGCTTTATAGAATAGCGACTAATGAAACCATTACCTTTCTCAACAAAAGAGCAAAAACACTTAAGTTAAGTAATGAAAGCCTGCAGCAGAGTTTAGTAAGCAACCTGACAAGCGATCCATATTTTGATGGTGATGCTGCGCAGATTAAACTTCAGGAAGCCATTAATCAATTACCGCCTAAGCAAAAGCAAGTCTTCATCATGAAATACTACGATGACTTACAGTATAACGAGATTGCTAAAATTTTAGATACTTCAGAAGGTGCTCTAAAAGCCAGTTATCATCATGCCGTAAAAAAAATAACGCAACATGTTCTTAATAATTAAACCTTTACTATAAAAAGAAGTCTATAGATTAATGAAAGAAAGCTGGAAAAATATTAAAAAGGAGGGGTACAAGGTTCCCTCAGGATATTTTGACGATTTTGAGAAAAATTTGAAAGAAGAAATTCTTTTGCAAACTATTCTTAAAAAAGATCAGGGTGGTTTTACTATCCCAGACGGCTATTTTGATAACCTGGATACACAAATTAATGCTCGCCTAAAACCAAAGAATAAGATATTTACTTTAGAGAAGAGCATAGCAATTGGCATAGTCATGAGTATTGCTGCCTTATTGGTTGTAGCACTTCTGGTTATAATTCCCGGTAGACGTATTTCAAATTTTGATGACCTCACCTTTACTTCTATGGAAGAATATTTAAGTGAAGACGGTATTCAGGATTATATTTCTAATCAGGATCTTAACGAGATTGAGGCTTCCACCTCTTTTATAGATAAGTCATCAGTATCAGACGATTTAATTTTTGAATATCTCGACAATACAATTATAGAAGACGACATTACTGATCAATAATTTATTTGATTTAAACAACCTATGAAAAATATAATTCTCATCATTTTCTTTCTAACAGCGATGACGACCTATAGTCAGGATAAAGATAAATATGAGCGTATTAAAGCGTTAAAGGTATCTTTTATCACAGAAGAACTTGAACTCACTCCGGCTGAGGCCGAAAAATTCTGGCCCATTTACAATTCGTATGATTCTAAAATGCACGATCTGCGTAAACGCGAAAGACGTCTCTTTCATGAAAAATATAACAGCGATGGTGTCAAGAACAAACTATCTGAAGATGATAGCAAAGAACTAATAGAAGAATATAATACCGTGCTTAATGAGCGTCATTCTCTGGAAAAACGTCTTATGGACGACCTCGTTAAGAAACTGCCTGCTTCTAAAATTGTTTTTTTACCTGAGGTAGAACGCCAGTTTGGTCAAAAGCTTTTTGAAGAGTATAAAAAGAGAAAAAATAAGAACGGTACAGAAGAAGATTAGTTTTTACTAAAATCTAATCTTGCAATTCGGTTCTTACCCGCTGCATAAGCCGTACTGTCATTGAGAAATCTAAAAGCATAGAATCCCTCCTTGCTTAAATTGGTCCATGTCTCGCCGCTGTCTTTGCTATAGTCAATTCCGGTAAAGCCGGAAGCTACAAGCTGCTCTCCCCCACTGTTTGGCACAAATTGTACACAACTCTTATAACCCGGTTCATTACCATCTGCAACCAGCGTCCACGTTTTACCGCCATCCTGAGTGATGGCTTTATTACCGGTATTATTTTCTGGATCTGTATAATCGCCACCAATTATAAAACCGGTCATTTTATCATAAAAATCGATCGAATAGCCGCCAAAAGTAGCTTTATCCTTCACTAAAGGTGTATTAAATACTTCCCAGTTTTTGCCCTTATCAGGAGTGAAATAAATTCTTGAGGTACCTCCACCCGTAATTATCCAGGCTTTATTCCCGGCAGTCGCAATATTTGTGTTACTTGCAGCAAATGCGGCTTCGCCTTCCTTAATTTGAGGCAATTCATTGCAATCTAATTTCTTCCAGCTTTTGCCACCATCGCGAGTAATTATAATTGATAAACAATCTGATGTAGGATCACCTATTGCTATTCCTTCTTTATCATTCCAGAATTTCATCGCATCATAAAAGACCTTTTCGTTTTCCTCTTCATAAACAAGTTCCATCCTTCCTGAGTCTCCTGTTTTATACAACAAAGCAGGGTTTTCAATACTCAACATATAAAAATCTGTTTGTGTATGTGCCGTGGCTCTAAAAGCCGGTGCTATACTATCTTTATAAAGTGTATTGGTATTCCAGACCTTTGTTGCTGGATTATAAAGACCAAACTTTCCATCAGTACCAGCAAATGCGAGGCTGCCGCCATCCATTATCTCAAGAGTTCTTATACTCACCGTATCCTCATAAATTGTTGTTATTTCAACATCTGTGAAAAATTTATTCTCTTCTTTAATGGGTTTTTCTTGACAACTTGCCAGCAGCAAGAATCCCATAAAAACGATAAGCCTGTACATATTCTTTATTTTGCGTGAATATAAAACTATTCACCTACAAACCCGTACCTTTGCAGCCATTTTAAAACCAAATTCATGCGCTTACACCGTAATCTCGTTTTCGCCGTAGTTGATGGCTTGTTAGAAATATTTAACGAGGGAAGTTATGCCAGTAAAACGGTAGAAAAACAACTTAAAAGAGACAAACGCTGGGGATCGAGAGACCGTAGTTTTGTTGCTGAAACTATTTACGATATTGTACGATGGAAACGCCTATATGCAGGCATTGCAGAAGTTGGTGAGCCATTTGAGCGCAGAGATATCTGGAGGTTATTTGCTGTCTGGGCAACCTTACGCGGAATAACACTACCAGATTGGCCACAAATAGAACAAACACCTACCCGGCGCATAAAAGGGAAATTTGATGAACTTTCACAAACAAGAAAATACAGAGAATCTATACCAGACTGGTTAGATGAATTAGGTGAAAAAGAATTGGGTAAAAAGTGGGATGCAGAAATCGCCGCTCTTAATCAACAAGCACCGGTGGTTCTTCGTGTTAACCGTTTAAAAACTGACGTAGGCACCCTGCAAAAATCTCTTGCAGAAGAAGGTTTTGAAACCGAATCTATAAAAGGATATAAAGACGCTATTCAACTTAAAGAACGTGGGAATGTTTTCACAACCACTGCTTTTAAAGAAGGTTTTTTTGAAGTTCAGGATGCATCATCACAACTTGTAGCTCCATTACTTCAGGTTGAACCGGGAATGCGTGTTATTGATACTTGTGCAGGTGCCGGTGGTAAATCGCTTCACCTTGCCGCTATGATGGATAACAAAGGGCAGATCATAGCTCTGGATATTTTTGGCAATAAATTAAAAGAACTTAAAAGACGTGCGCGTCGTGCCGGAGCTTTTAATATTGAGACCAGAACAATAGACTCTACTAAGGTCATTAAAAAATTATATAACTCCGCAGATCGTGTTCTTATTGATGCACCATGTACAGGTCTTGGTGTTTTAAGCAGAAACCCGGATGCTAAATGGAAACTACAACCGGATTTTGTAGAAAGCATAAAAGTTAAACAACAAGAACTACTTCGCTCCTACTCAAAAATGGTTAAATCTGGCGGAAAACTGGTTTATGCTACCTGTTCTATTCTTCCTTCAGAAAATCAGGCACAGGTTAAAGAATTTTTAACTTCAGAAGAAGGAAAAGAGTTTAGTCTTGATCAACAAAAAGTTGTACTTTCAAGTGAGTCTGGATATGATGGTTTCTTTATGGCTCTTTTATCTAAAAAATAAAATTTCACTGTCCTAAAACTTCTCGCATGGTAAGACTTCTACTCCTTTTAATTTTCCTTCCGTTATCTATTTTGGCGCAGCAGCCATACTATGATGATGTAGATCTTTCAAAAAGTGGTGCTGCTTTAAAGCAAGAACTGGCGACTAAAATCACAGAAACGCACACCCATTTTCTTACATACACTCCGGGAATCTGGGAAGCAGATAAAGTTACAGATGTTGACCCCGAAAATCCTGATGAAGTTCTTCTGCTTTACGGCTATGAAGATCAAACTGATCAGGACCCAATAAACGACAGAACGAGAGATAAAAACAGAAATGGTGGTGATAATGGAGATTGGAACAGAGAACATACCTACGCTAAATCTTTAGGAACACCTAATTTAGGAAACGAAGGTCCCGGTTCTGATGCGCATCATTTACGCCCCAGCGACGTACAACGCAACGCCAATAGAGGTAACAGAAAATTTGCTGACGGTACCGGAAATTCTGGCACTGTAGGCACAAATTGGTATCCCGGTGATGAATGGAAAGGTGATGTAGCCAGAATGCTCATGTATATGTATCTGCGTTACGGCACACGCTGTCTACCCACAAACGTAGCCGTAGGAACAACCAATGCAGAAGATCCTGATATGGTCGATTTACTTTTAGAATGGAATGCAGAAGACCCTCCATCTGCAGTAGAAGATCAAAGAAATACCTATCACGACAGCGATGCAACATACGCACAGGGCAATCGTAATCCGTTTATAGACAATCCACATCTTGCTACAGAGATCTGGGGCGGTCCTGAAGCGCAAGACCGCTGGGACAATTTAGGTATTTTTGATACTGAAAGAATTACCTTTTCTCTTTATCCCAATCCTGCACATCATTTTGTAGAAATAAATACCACAGCACAACCAGAAAGAATCATCATTTATGATGTCACCGGTAAAGTTCTTGACACCTATAAATACCAAACATCTCTTGATCTAAGCTCTTATAAGACAGGTTTGTATTTTATTTCATTACAATCTCAACAAAAAAGCAAAACAGTAAAGCTGCTCGTTAATTAATTTTTCAGTAGAAATCATTAAATTTGCGACTTCAATAGCGACACCCTTTATGATTCATTTTTTCGGTTCTCAGGATTCAAAAATATACGCCGTTCAAACCCAGGAAAATCTTTCTCAAGAAGATGAAAAAAAGTTAACCTGGCTTTTTGGCGACCAACCTAAACTACAAGCGTCTGTTATTGACGCTTTTTTTATTGGTCCGCGCGCCACAATGATCACACCGTGGAGCACAAATGCGGTTGAGATTACCCAAAATATGGGCATAGGAGGAATCATTCGCATTGAAGAATTTACCGCTTCCGCGAAAGATGACGATGGGTTTGACCCTATGCTTTCGCAGAAATATGCCAGACTCGATCAGGAGATTTTTCACATCAACATTGAGCCCGAAAAAATTCTGCATATAGAAGATATTCATGCCTATAATGAAAAGGAAGGACTTTCGCTTAACGCGGAAGAAGTTGCTTACTTAAATGCAGTTTCTGAACGCATAGGCAGAAAACTTACCGACTCTGAAGTTTTTGGTTTCAGTCAGGTAAATTCTGAACATTGCCGCCACAAGATTTTCAACGGGAAATTTATCATCGATGGGGAAGAAATGCCTTCTTCGCTTTTCAAAATGATACGCAAAACTTCAGAAGAAAATCCCAATGAAATTGTTTCGGCTTATAAAGACAACGTAGCATTTGTTAGCGGACCAAAAGTCACCCAATTTGCCCCAAAATCGGCTGATAAGCCCGATTATTACGAAGAAAAAGAATTTGAAAGTGTGCTTTCGCTTAAAGCGGAAACCCACAATTTCCCCACCACGGTAGAACCTTTTAACGGTGCTGCAACCGGTGCCGGAGGAGAAATACGCGATCGTCTGGCCGGCGGAAAAGGCTCGTTGCCCCTTGCCGGAACTGCGGTTTATATGACCGCTTATTCACGTCTGGAAGAAGAAAAACCCTGGGAAAAGGGAATGCCAGCCAGAAAATGGTTGTACCAAACGCCAATTGATATTTTGATAAAAGCTTCAAACGGAGCTTCAGATTTTGGAAATAAATTTGGGCAACCACTTATCGCCGGTTCTGTTTTGACTTTTGAAAATGAAACCGACGGTCGCAGATTAGGTTACGACAAAGTGATCATGCAAGCCGGCGGAATAGGTTATGGCAAGAAAGACCAGGCTTTAAAAGACAGTCCCAAAACGGGGGATAAAATCGTCATTTTAGGTGGTGATAATTACCGCATCGGGATGGGTGGCGCTGCCGTTTCTTCGGCAGATACCGGCGCATTTAGTTCTGGTATAGAACTCAACGCGATACAGCGCTCAAATCCTGAAATGCAAAAACGCGCCGCAAATGCAATCCGAGGCATGGTAGAAAGTGACCACAACCCAATTGTTTCCATTCACGATCACGGTGCCGGCGGACATTTAAATTGCCTTTCGGAACTCGTAGAAGAAACCGGCGGAAAAATAGATCTTGATAAACTGCCCGTGGGCGATCCTACCCTTTCGGCCAAAGAAATTATAGGGAACGAATCACAGGAACGCATGGGACTTGTGATTGACGATAAAAGTATAGCAACGCTTAAACGTATTGCAGATCGTGAGCGATCGCCTATGTATGAAGTAGGCGACGTGACCGGCGATCATCGCTTTACGTTTAAATCGGCGAGCAGCGGTGATTCTCCTATGGATCTGGATCTGCACGATATGTTTGGGAGTTCGCCACAAACGGTAATGAACGACTCCAAAATCGATCGAAAATATGCCGATTTTGAGTATAATTTGGCCGATTTTCATGAGTATCTGGAAAACGTATTACAGCTTGAAGCTGTTGCCTGCAAAGACTGGTTGACCAATAAAGTTGACCGTTGTGTTGGCGGTCGTGTGGCCAAGCAACAATGCGCAGGAAGTTTGCAGCTGCCGCTTAACAACTGCGGTGTGATGGCGCTCGATTATAAAAGTACGCTGGGTATTGCCACTTCAATTGGCCACTCCCCCATCAGCGGATTAATTGATCCCGTTGCGGGAAGTAAAAACTCCATCGCTGAAGCTTTGACAAATATTATCTGGGCACCGCTCGAGAAAGGTTTAAAATCTATTTCTCTATCTGCAAACTGGATGTGGCCTTGCAATAATCCCGGGGAAGATGCGCGTTTATATGAGGCTGTACAAGCCGTTTCTGAGTTTGCCATAGAACTGGGAATCAATGTGCCTACCGGAAAAGATTCGCTCTCGATGAAACAAAAATATCCCGATGGTGAGGTTATCGCTCCGGGAACTGTAATAATATCGGCGGCCGGAAATTGCAGCAATATCAATCAGGTTATAGAACCCGTTCTGCAAAAAGAAGAAGGTGCTGTTTATTACATCAACTTTTCAAAAGATGATTTTAAACTGGGCGGTTCATCATTTGCTCAAACATTCAATAAAATAGGAACTTCGGCTCCAAGTATAAAAAACAATGTTGCTTTCGCGAAAGCTTTTGACGCTATTCAAAAGTTGATTAAAGAAGAGAAAATCGTTGCCGGGCACGATGTGGCTTCGGGTGGCTTGATTACTACCTTGCTTGAAATGTGTTTCGCAGAACCTGATTTAAGTGCTTCTTTTGATTTTTCCGCTTTTAGCGAAAAAGACCTGATCAAAATTCTGTTTGCCGAAAATGCCGGAATTGTATTCCAGGCAGCAGCAAATAGCGATGTGGAAGAATTTCTGAACCAACAACAAATAGAATGCTTTAAAATAGGAAAAGTAACTTCGGGAGAAATTCTGGAAATCAAAAAAGACAGCATAGAAGTTGGTTTAAATATTCCGTCATTGCGTCAAAAATGGTTTAGAACTTCCTATTTGCTGGATCAAAAACAAACCGCAAATAATCTGGCTACAGCTCGTTTTGAAAATTTCGCCCAGCAAGCTTTAAAATTCGATTTTCCAACACATTTTACGGGAAAAAAACCGGCTCTGGAAGGTTTAAAATCGCGACCTAAAGCCGCGATTTTACGGGAAAAAGGAAGCAATTCTGAGCGGGAAATGGCAAACGCCATGTTCCTGGCCGGTTTTGATGTAAAAGACGTACACATGACCGATTTAATCTCAGGTCGTGAAACACTGGAAGATATTCAGTTTATTGGTGCCGTGGGTGGTTTTTCAAATTCTGATGTACTAGGTTCTGCTAAAGGCTGGGCTGGCGCATTTCTCTATAACGAAAAAGCCAACACCGCCCTTAAAAATTTCTTTGCCAGACCCGATACTTTATCTGTTGGAATTTGTAACGGTTGTCAGCTTTTTGCCGAACTGGATCTGCTTTATCCTGAACATGAAGAGAAACCAAAAATGCTGCACAACGATTCCCATAAGCATGAAAGCGGTTTTACCAGCGTAACTATTGCAGAAAATGATTCGGTGATGCTATCTACGTTGGCGGGAACAACTTTGGGCGTTTGGATCTCACATGGGGAAGGTAAATTCCACCTTCCGCTAAGCGAAGAAAATTACAAGATCGTCGCTAAATATGGTTTTGACAGTTATCCCGCAAACCCGAATAATTCGGCATACAACACAGCAATGATGAGTGATAAAACCGGGCGTCATCTGGTTACTATGCCACACATCGAGCGCTCAATTTTTCAATGGAACTGGGCAAATTATCCTAAAGGACGAAAGGATGAGGTAAGTCCGTGGCTGGAAGCTTTTGAAAATGCGAGAAAGTGGATTGAAGAGCAGGAGTAAAAAATAAGAATATCAACAGATAACTTCCAATGTAATTTTGTAAATCAATTTAAAATAAATATTATTCACTAAAAGGTAGAGCTCTGGTTAAACCCTTAAATAGCCAAATCCTTTTTACCGAAGGAGCCTCTTAAAACAAAAACAAATTACCATAACCTTAGTCAATTAGGTTTAATTTTAATAAAATAATAGAATATAGCCTGCATTTTTTATAATTTGCGAACCAATTATAGCAACAGCGCATGGAAATTAAACGCCTCTTTGACTTCCCGTATCATCAATTAGAGAAGTACAATCTGGAAAAAGCCCTGGTTACCAAATATAATGGTACCTGGACAGCCACTTCTACTCAATCATACCTTGATCAGGCAAATGCCATAAGTCGCGGACTTTTAAAACTGGGTGTAAAACCAAACGATAAAATCGCCCTGATATCTACTAATAACCGCACAGAGTGGAATATTATGGATATTGGGATTATGCAGCTTGGTGCGCAAAATGTTCCTGTATATCCCACTATCTCTGAAGAAGAATATGAATATGTGCTTAATCATAGTGGTGCAATCTACTGTTTCGTCTCTGATGAAGATGTACTGAAAAAAGTCAATGCCATAAAAGGGAATCTTCCATTACTAAAAGATGTATATTGTTTTAACGATATTCCTGGTTGTACAAGCTGGGAAGAAGTAAAACAATTAGGTGCAGACCTCTCAACACAGGAAGAAGTAGAAGCTCTTAAAGCTATTGTGAAAGAAGATGACCTTGCTACACTCATCTATACTTCTGGTACTACTGGAAGACCCAAGGGAGTTATGTTAAGCCATAAGAATCTGGTAAGTAATGTTCTAAACAGCTGCACCCGTTTTCCCATAGAATCAGGAGGTAAGGCGTTAAGTTTTTTACCGGTTTGTCATGTTTATGAACGCATGCTTATCTACTTGTATCAATATAGCGGAGTGTCGATCTATTTCGCAGAATCCTTAGATACAATTAGCGAGAACCTTAAAGAAGTAAAACCGGAGGTTATGACTGCCGTGCCACGTCTTCTTGAGAAAGTTTATGACAAGATCATAGCAAAAGGAACCGAACAAAAAGGCATTAAGAAAAAATTATTTTTCTGGGCAGTAGAACTAGGTTTGGCCTACGAGCCTTATGGTGCAAATGGCTGGTGGTATGAAAAGAAACTCGCTTTAGCGCGAAAATTAATATTCAGTAAATGGCAGGAAGCACTTGGCGGCAATTTAAAAGTTATCGCTTCAGGAAGTGCTGCTCTGCAACCCAGGCTAGCTCGTGTGTACAATGCGGCAAATATCGCTGTGATGGAAGGTTACGGTCTCACTGAAACCTCTCCGGTAATTTCAGTAAATGATATGCGTAATCACGGTTTTAAAATTGGTACAGTAGGAAAACCTATCCCCGAGACTGAAATTAAAATAGCTGAAGATGGCGAGATATTAGTTAAAGGTCCGCAGGTAATGCTTGGTTACTATAAAGACGACGAAAAGACAAACGAGGTTCTTGAGAATGGATATTTTCACACAGGTGATATAGGTGAAGTTGATAATGAAGGCTTTCTTCGCATAACAGACCGCAAAAAGGAAATGTTTAAAACCAGCGGGGGTAAATATGTAGCTCCACAACTTATAGAAAATACCATGAAACAATCCCGCTTTATAGAGCAGATCATGGTTATAGGCGAAGGGGAGAAAATGCCGGCAGCTTTTATTCAGCCTAATTTTGAATTTGTACAGGAATGGGCAAAACGCAAGAATCTTGATCTTGGTAAGTCTAATGATGAATTGATCAATAAGCAAGAAGTAAAAGATCGTATTCAGGAAGAAGTAGATCTTTACAACGAGCGCTTTGGCAGGTGGGAGCGCGTTAAGCGTTTTGAACTTACTCCTGATATCTGGAGCATAGATGAAGGTCACCTCACTCCTACTATGAAATTAAAGCGTAGGGTCGTAAAAGAGAAATATCTTGACCTTTATAATAAAATATACGAACGCAATTAATTATTAAAACTCCTATTCAAGGAGTTTTTTTATGGAAATTATATAACCGTTTGCCAACTTTACGAAATCGTTATATTTTTCTAATTTTACTATGCATGCATAGTAAAATTTAGTACATTTACGACATATTGAACTTATGAAAGATATTACAATAGACTATGCCCTTCGTGCCACTTGGCAGGCGGTGACCAAAATGTATAATGAGGAAGCTTCAAAATTTGACAGTACTATGGCGACTGGCTTTGCGCTATTAAGCATTGATCCTGAAGAAGGTACACCTTCTACAGCATTAGGACCACGTATGGGAATGGAAGCTACAAGCCTTTCGCGAACGCTAAAATCTATGGAGGAAAGAGGTCTAATTGAAAGAAAACCCAACCCTGCAGATGGACGTGGAGTATTGATACATCTTACAGAATTTGGTAGAGAAAAACGTGATTACAGTAAAGATCGGGTTTTACGGTTTAATGAGTCTATAAGAGAGAATATCTCAGATGAAAAAATAAAAAACTTTTTTGAGGTCATTCATGTTATTAATGACCTTATACAGAATAAGAAAATCTATAATCAACAAGAAACGCCTATAAAGTAATGAGTAAAAGAAGAATTAATAAAGTAGCCGTTATCGGGTCTGGTATTATGGGAAGTGGCATCGCATGTCATTTTGCAAATATTGGGGTTGAAGTATTGTTACTCGATATTGTCCCCAGAGAATTGACAGATAGGGAGAAAGCTAAAGGTTTAACTCTTGAAGATAAAGTTGTGCGTAACCGCCTGGTTAACGAGCATCTTCAAAATTCATTAAAATCTAAGCCTTCTCCTATTTACCACAAAGATTTTGCCCAGCGCATCACAACTGGTAATATGGATGATGACTTGTCTAAAGTCTCTGAAGTAGATTGGATTATTGAGGTTGTTGTTGAAAGACTTGACATCAAAAAGCAGGTTTTTGAAAAACTTGATAATTTTCGCACCCTGGGAACTTTAATTACTTCTAATACTTCAGGTATTCCTATTCGCTTTATGAGCGAAGGACGTAGTGAGGATTTTAAAAAGCATTTCTGCGGAACTCACTTTTTTAACCCTGTTCGTTATCTTGACCTTTTTGAAATAATCCCGGGTGCTGAAACTTCAGTAGAGGTTCTTGATTTCCTTAATGGTTACGGCGAAAAATTTCTTGGTAAAACCGCTGTCGTAGCTAAAGATACTCCGGCTTTTATAGGTAATCGAGTAGGTATTTTCAGCATAATGAGTCTTTTTCATTCTGTGAAAGAAATGGGAATGACCATTGAAGAAGTTGACAAACTAACAGGTCCTGTGATAGGGAGACCAAAATCGGCAACCTTTCGCACCGTAGATGTTGTGGGTCTTGACACTTTGGTTCATGTGGCTAACGGTATTTATGAAAATTGTCAGGATGATGAGCGCCATGAGTTGTTCAAACTTCCTGGTTTTATAGATACAATGATGCAGAACAAATGGCTGGGAAGTAAATCTGGTCAGGGTTTTTACAAAAAAGTAAGAAAAGATGATGGCTCAAGCGAAATACTTTCTCTTGATCTTGATTCTATGGATTACAGAGATAGCAAACGTGCTTCTTTTGCAACGCTAGAGCTTACAAAAACTATAGATAATGTAAAAGACCGTTTTAAAGTTCTGGTTAACGGAAAAGACAAAGCTGGTGAATTTTACAGAAAAAATTTCGCTTCGCTTTTCGCTTACGTTCAAAACAGAATTCCGGAAATAACAGACGAACTTTATAAAATTGATGACGCCATGCGCGCTGGTTTTGGCTGGGAACACGGTCCTTTTCAAATATGGGACGCACTGGGAGTTCAAATAGGAATTGAATTGATGAAGCAGGAAGGTTTTGAACCTGCCGAATGGGTAAATAAATTAGTTGAAAACGACAATGATTCTTTTTATCAAGTAAAAGAAGGTGCTACCTGGTATTATGATATTCCAAAAGGTGATTTTATCAAAAAACCGGGGCAGGATTCATTTATAATTCTTGATAACATTCGTAAAACCAATGAGGTTTTTAAGAATAGCGGTGTTGTTGTAGAAGACCTTGGCGACGGAATATTAAATGTAGAATTTCAGTCTAAAATGAATTCTATAGGTGGTGATGTTCTGGCAGGCCTTAATAAAGCAATTGATATCGCAGAAAAAGATTTTGACGGACTAGTAGTAGGAAATCAGGGCAAAAACTTCTCTGTAGGGGCAAATATCGGGATGATATTCATGATGGCGGTTGAGCAGGAATATGACGAACTCAATATGGCTGTAAAATACTTTCAGGACAGTTGTATGAGATTGCGCTACTCCTCTATTCCCGTAGTTGTTGCTCCACATGGTATGACGCTTGGTGGTGGTTGCGAGATGACCTTACACGCAGATAAAGTTGTAGCAGCGGCAGAAAGTTATATTGGTTTAGTAGAGTTTGGTGTTGGTGTGATTCCCGGCGGTGGTGGTTCTAAAGAAATGGCGCTACGAGCATCTGATACGTTTGAGAAAAACGATGTTGAGCTTAACCGTTTGCAGGAATACTTCCTTACGATAGGAATGGCAAAAGTATCTACTTCTGCTTATGAAGCATACGATACAGGAATTTTAAAACATGGTAAAGACATAGTTGTGGTTAACAAAGACCGCCAGATTGCAGCAGCGAAAGCTACTGCTCGTTTTATGGCAGATCAGGGTTACACGATGCCTATCAAGAGAAAAGATGTAAAAGTACTTGGTAAACAAGCCTTGGGTATGTTTTTAGTAGGTACAGATGCTATGGAAGCCGGTAAATATATAAGCGATCATGATAAGAAAATCGCAAACAAACTGGCTTATGTGATGGCTGGAGGTGATCTTTCTGAGGCTTCTTATGTAACCGAACAATATTTACTTGACCTGGAACGTGAGGCTTTTCTAAGTCTTTGTGGAGAGCGCAAAACCCTGGAACGTCTGGAGCATATGATCAAAAAAGGGAAACCGTTGCGTAACTAAGCCCCACCTAACCTCCCCAGTAGGGAGGAAATAATGAAAAAAGAAATTAGATATAATTCATAACTCGCTCCCTCTCCTTTGGAGAGGGTTGGGGTGAGGAAAACACTAAAAAAAATGAAAACAGCATATATAGTTAAAGCATATCGTACTGCAGTGGGCAAAGCGCCACGAGGTGTATTCAGATTTAAAAGACCTGATGAACTCGCGGCAGAAACTATTCAATACATGCTTAAAGATCTACCCGATTTCGATAAAAAAAGAATCGACGATGTTATTGTAGGTAATGCGATGCCAGAAGCCGAGCAAGGTTTAAATATGGGTCGGTTAATTTCCCTTATGGGACTTAAAATTGAAGACGTTCCCGGAGTGACTGTAAACAGATATTGTGCTTCAGGTATTGAGACAATTGCAATGGCTTCCGCCAAAATTCAGGCAGGAATGGCAGATTGTATAATCGCCGGTGGTGCAGAAAGCATGAGTTACATACCCATGGGTGGTTACAAACCTGTACCTGATTACAAAATGGCCAAAGAAGGTCATGAAGATTATTACTGGGGAATGGGCTTAACTGCAGAAGCTGTAGCAAATCAATTTAATGTTTCTCGTGAAGATCAGGATGAGTTTGCTTACAATTCGCATCAAAAAGCATTAAAAGCTCAGGCTGAAAACCGTTTTCAAGACCAAATTGTGCCAATTAATGTAGAGCATACTTTTGTAAATGAAGCCGGTAAGAAAGTTACTGAAACTTATACGGTTAACAAAGACGAAGGACCAAGAAAAGATACAAGCCTGGAGGTTTTGGGCAAACTAAGGCCGGTTTTTGCAGATGGCGGAAGTGTCACTGCAGGTAACTCTTCGCAAATGAGTGATGGTGCAGCTTTTGTACTTATCATGAGCGAAGAAATGGTTAAAGAATTAAATCTTGAACCAATAGCGCGTCTTGTAAATTTTGCAGCTGTAGGTGTTGAGCCCAGAATTATGGGTATAGGACCCGTAAAAGCGATCCCAAAAGCATTAAAACAAGCCGGCTTAAAACAGGATGATATTGATCTTGTAGAACTTAATGAGGCCTTTGCTTCTCAATCTCTTGCCGTAATTAGAGAATTAGGTTTAAATCCGGATATCGTAAATGTAAACGGCGGTGCGATTGCACTTGGTCACCCTTTAGGTTGTACAGGTGGTAAACTTTCAGTTCAATTATTTGATGAAATGCGTAAGCGTGATATGAAAGGGAAATACGGTCTCGTAACAATGTGCGTAGGTACAGGTCAGGGTGCTGCAGGGGTTTATGAATTCCTGAATTAAAGCCCCTCTAACTCCCCCAAAGGGAGAGAAATAATATTGAAACTAATTAAACTCTGCTCCCTCTCCTTTGGAGAGGGCTGGGGTGAGGAAAAAATTAAAAATGAATACATAATGGAAACAGCAGAAAAAAAAGACATCCTACGTGGAGGGCAGTTCTTAGTAAAAGAAACCGCTTGCGAAGATATATTCACTCCTGAAGATTTTAGTGAGGAGCAGGTAATGATGAAAGAATCGGTTAAGGAATTTGTAGACCGCGAGGTGGTTCCTAATAAACCGAGACTCGAGAAAAAAGACTACGCGCTTACTGAAGAAATTATGCGTAAGGCCGGCGAACTTGGTTTTCTGGGGGTTGCGGTACCGGAAGAATATGACGGACTAGGGATGGGATTTGTTTCTACCATGCTTGTTTGTGATTATATTTCTGGTGCTACAGGTTCTATCGCTACTGCTTTTGGTGCGCATACGGGTATTGGTACTATGCCAATCACTCTTTATGGTACTGAAGAACAAAAGAAAAAATACGTTCCTAAATTGGCAAACGGTGAATGGTTTGGTGCGTATGCTTTAACTGAACCGGGAGCAGGATCTGATGCCAATAGTGGTAAAACTAAAGCTGTTCTTTCTGAAGATGGTACGCATTACCTGATCAGCGGACAGAAAATGTGGATCTCAAACGCCGGTTTTTGTAATATGTTCATCGTTTTTGCACGCATAGAAGACGATAAAAATATAACAGGTTTCATCGTAGAACAAGATCCTTCTAATGGGATTTCTCTAGGTGAAGAAGAACACAAATTAGGTATTCACGCCTCCTCTACCCGTCAGGTTTTCTTTAGTGAAACTAAAGTTCCTGTTGAGAATATGCTTGCAGGTCGTGGTGAAGGTTTTAAAATTGCGATGAATGCACTTAACGTGGGTCGTATTAAACTTGCTGCTGCTTGTCTTGACGCGCAAAGACGTGTTGTTGACCACTCGGTAAAATATGCAAATGAGCGCATACAATTTAAAACTCCTATTTCAAGTTTTGGTGCTATAAAATCTAAATTGGCCGAAATGGCAACTTCTGCTTATGCCGGTGAAAGTGCTAGTTACCGCGCTGCAAAAAATATAGAAGACCGCATTGCTCTGCGCATGAGTGAAGGTAACTCTCACAGCGAGGCAGAACTTAAAGGTGTTGAAGAATATGCTATAGAATGTTCTATTCTTAAAGTTGCGGCTTCAGAAGATATCCAAAACTGTTCTGATGAAGGTATTCAGATCTTTGGCGGAATGGGCTTTAGTGCAGACACACCTATGGAAGCTGCCTGGCGTGATGCGCGTATCTCACGTATTTATGAAGGTACAAATGAGATAAACCGTATGCTGGCCGTGGGTATGCTTATTAAAAAAGCGATGAAAGGTCATGTTGATCTTTTAGGTCCTGCAATGAAAGTAGCAGATGAATTAACAGGAATTCCTTCTTTTGAAACTCCTGATTTTTCTGAAGTTCTTTCTGAAGAAAAAGCAATGATCGCCAAATTGAAAAAGGTTTTCCTAATGGTTGCCGGTGGTGCGATTCAGAAATTTGGTCCAGAATTAGAACAACATCAGCAGTTACTTTTAGCAGCTTCAGATATTCTTATTGAGATCTATATGGCTGAAAGTACAATTTTAAGAGCTGAGAAAAATGCTAGACGTTTTGGTGAGGAATCACAAAAAGAGCAAATCGCCATGGCTAAGTTATATTTATATCATGCCGTTGATACCATCACTATAAAAGGAAAAGAGGGTATTGTTTCTTTTGCCGAAGGTGATGAACAACGTATGATGCTTATGGGTCTAAAACGCTTTACGAAATATCAAAATCAGCCAAATGTTGTGGCTTTACGTAATCTTATCGCTGATAAAGTAATTGCTGAAAACACGTATCCTTTTTAGAAAGAAGAAAATAAGTTTTAAAATTTTTGACTGAAGGCCTGTAAATTCAAAACTTACAGGCCTTTTTTATACCTTTCCCTAAATATTTATGATGAGATTCCTTTTTATATTTCTTTTTTCAGGATTAGCATTTTGCCAAAATACAGATACTGAAATTTACTTATTTGATCTTGTTCCAAAAAACGCCTCTTTTGAAGTAAAAAACGGACAAAACATATCATATAACGCAGGTTATGACAATCAGCCTTCTTTTTCTGATAATGAAACAATTCTGTTTTCGCGTATGCGAAATGAACAAACCGATGTTGCTAAATATAATCTGAAAACAAAAAAGATCTCTTGGCTTACCGAAACTCCAGAAGGTGGAGAATATTCACCACAGCATATTCCTGACAGTGATGATTTTGCAGCCGTAAGATTAGATACTTCCGGATTGCAAAGACTTTACAGATATAAAACAAAAGCCGGTGAAAATACCACGATAAATAGCCGTAAAACGGGGTATTTTGCTTTCTATGATAATTCGCAATTTATAAGCGCTGTCCTTTCGGGGAGTAGTCTGGATCTATATTTATCTGACATAAATACAAAAAAGGACACGTTAATCATAACAAATATTGGCAGGTCACTGCACAAAGTGCCTCATACTAAATCGATGAGCTACACTGTAGTAAATGATGATCAAAACCTGGATTTGTATTTACTTGATATGGCGGGTGACCTTGAAAGTTTTTTTGTTTGTGAGCTGCCTATTGGTATTCAGGATTATGTTTGGCTCAATGATAGCCAAATACTTCTGGGAAGCCGTAACCGCCTATACATTTATGACACGCTGGGAGTAACTGAGTGGAAAGAACTAGCCTCGCTAGAATCTTATGATCTTGACAATATTACACGCCTGGCAGTAAGCCCAGATGGTAAACACCTTGCTGTTGTAGCAGAACCCAACAGTAACAATGACAAGCAATAGATCACTTGTTACAGTTATAATCGTGGTCGCTCAATTTCTTGGCACCTCACTGTGGTTTGTAGGCAACATAAGCATACCACAAATACCTTTACCAGATCTGGTAAGTACATCTGCAATTGGGGCTGCACTTTCTGCAGTACAACTAGGTTTTATATGTGGTACGCTCATTTTTGCTTTTCTTGCACTTGCAGACCGCTTCTCGCCTTCTAAGGTATTCTTTGTGAGTGCTATTTGTGGAGCTCTTGCAAATGCTGCCTTGCTACTACCTAAAATTAATATTGAGCTCATTCTCGCATCTCGTTTTATGACCGGCTTCTTTCTTGCTGGTATTTATCCTGTAGGGATGAAAATAGCTTCAGATTATTACGAAAAAGGACTTGGTAAAGTTTTAGGATATCTTGTAGGTGCTTTAGTGCTTGGTACCGCTTTGCCTCATTTTATCAACAGTTTAGGAGTAGACTTTAGTTACCGATTTTTAACGCTTACAACCAGTTTTCTGGCCATTTTAGGCGGATTTTTAATCCTGATTGCAGTTCCTGACGGTCCTTTTAGAAAAAGGCAGCAGCAAATAAAATTGAAAGCTATACCAGAATTATTTAAAGTTGAAGCTTTCAGAAAAGCAGCTTTTGGGTATTTTGGTCACATGTGGGAGCTGTACGCTTTTTGGGGATTTTTACCCGTTTTTATTCAGTTTTATGCCGATTTTTCTAATATCGAAATCAATATTCCGCTTTGGTCATTTATCATTATTGCTATAGGAGCTGTATCCTGCACTTTGGGCGGTCACATAAGTTTTTATAAAGGAAGTAAAGCAGTTGCATTAGTAAGTTTAATACTTTCAGGAGTATTGTGCTTTTTTTCTCCTTTTTTGTTTGAATTACCCAAACTAATTTTCTTACTATCACTCCTAATTTGGGGAGCAGCTGTGGTAGCAGATAGTCCGCAATTTTCTACATTAGTCGCTCAAAATTCGCTGGCAGAATACAGAGGCACAGCGCTAACAATTGTAAACTGTATAGGTTTTGGCATTACTATTTTTAGCATTCAGGCCTTTACATTATGGTCTCAACACGTTGACTCAAAATACATTTTTGTAATTCTGGTAGCAGGGCCTATATTTGGAATACTAAGTCTACTAACATCAAAAAAGAAAACCTCAATACACAATGAATAAATCTGCTCTTCCTGTCTATTTTCTTTCGCTTTTGCTATTTGTAAGTTGCAAAACAGAATCTGAAGCTCAACAAACTTTCGTAGTAAAAAATGATCAACAGCTTCGCGAAATAAAACTTGCAACCATTGCACCAGAAATTGATGGAATTGCAGACGATCCTGCATGGAAAGATGCAGCATGGAATGCTATGGATGAACGATGGATTGGAGAAAAATTTAGCAAAACAGATTTTGAAGGCAGATATAAGTTAACCTGGACGCCGGAAGGACTCTATATTCTTGCCGAAATTAAAGACGATATTTTAGATGACCGTCATACAGATCCTCTTGATAATTTCTGGAATGATGACTGCCTTGAAGTTTTTGTTGATGAAGATAACAGCGGCGGTGACCACCAGTATAATTACAACGCATTTGCTTACCACATAGCCCTTGACGGAAATGTTGTAGACACTTCGCCAGAAGGCACAGCCAGACTTTACAACAGCAATGTAGAATCTGAGCGAAAAACAAACGGTAACACAACTACATGGGAAGTTCTGGTAACCATTTTTGATGATACTTATAACGATGAAAAGCCTAATGATCCCATTGTTCTAAAACCAAATAAGAAAATGGGTTTCGCAATAGCGTACTGTGATAATGACAGCAGCCCGGAGAGAGAAAATTTCATCGGCTCAATTCCTGTAGCGGGGAAGGACAAAAACAGAGGCTGGATAGATGCGGGAATATTTGGCACATTGCTCCTAACGGAATAAATGCATATTTACTAACGTTATAGTAAATTCATTACCAAAGTTTTAAATTTTATTAACGCCACCGTTGCACATGTTTGTTTAGCTTTAAAATTAATATCAAAAAGCTAACCTTATGTTTTCTTCAATTGATTCTAATCTTGCGCGTTACCTGATCATAGGTATCGTTATTTCTGCTTTAGTTTTTGGTTTTCTGTATTACTTACTTCAGCGTCTGGGTAAAAGCCCTAAGAATATTCTGCCGGTAAATATCGCTGCTCGCATACGCATACCCATGGCTTTGCTCATCCTGTCACTTTTTTTGAGAATAGGAAGAGTTGTAAATGGTATTAGTCGTTTTATAAATCGTGACGTGCTGGGCCATATAGCTACAATTCTATTAATAATTAGTATCACATGGTTGTGCATTATTGCGCTCAGTATTTTTAAAAGTCGTGTCTTACAGAGTTATGATATGAAATCTGCAGATAATATGTCTGCCAGAAAGGTATACACACAATTTACAATCCTTGAACGTGTTATTGTATTTCTACTCGTTTTATTTGCTGTAGGTATCGCTTTAATGAGTTTTCCCAGTATACGATCAATTGGAGCAACGATGTTGGGTTCGGCGGGTATAGCGGGGATAATAATTGGTTTTGCGGCACAAAAAGCGCTGGGGACTTTATTAGCCGGTATACAGATCGCTATTACGCAACCTATACGTATTGACGATGTTGTTATTGTAGAAAATGAATGGGGCTGGATTGAAGAAATATTTCTCACCTACGTCGTAGTTAAGATATGGGATAAACGCCGTCTCGTCTTGCCCACCACCTATTTTATAGATAAGCCATTCCAGAACTGGACGCGCAACTCCTCAGATATTTTAGGAACTGTTTTTATTCATACAGATTACAATGTACCTTTTGATGCACTCCGTAAAGAATTAACTCGATTACTCGAAAGCACACCACTTTGGGACGGACTGGTAAATGTGCTTCAGGTTACAGATGCTCAAGCCACTACAGTTGAGAGCAGAGCGCTTATGAGTGCAAAAGATTCACCCACGGCCTGGGATTTAAGAGTTTTCATCAGAGAAAAAATGATTGATTTCATTAGAGAAAATTATCCGGAGAGTTTACCTCGCACCCGTGTAGAAATGCTTGATCATACAAACAAGCAAGGTAAAACAGATCGCTCTCATCCCGCAGAAGCTAAATTGATGAAAGACAATAAAAATAATCAATAACTTCAAATTTATAATAATACTGCAATTAATCCTCGATGTATTCTTCGGGGATTAATTATTTATTAACCTATTTTAGTTCTCTAAAAAGTGATTTTATTTAGTACGTATGTATAAACTGGATATTAGAACAGTAAATGTTGTTCAATATGTACACCCACTGCGAGAAGGTGGTTCACTACCTGCCATAGTGAGGGCAGATGATGATTTTCTGTATGTACTAAAATTTAGAGGAGCCGGTCAAGGTAAAAAAGCGTTGATAGCAGAGTTTATAGGTGGAGAGCTCGCTCGAGCAATTAAATTGAAAGTGCCTGAACTGGTTTTTATGAATCTTGATGATTCATTTAGTAAAACAGAGCCAGATGAAGAAATTCAGGATCTCCTAAAATTTAGTGTAGGTTTAAATCTGGGGTTACATTTTCTCTCTGGTGCAATTACTTTTGACCCTTTAGTAAGTACAGTAGATGCTATGACCGCCTCAAAAGTGGTACTGCTAGACAGCATCATAAGTAATATTGACAGAACAGCTAAGAACAGTAATTTATTACACTGGAATCATGAACTCTGGGTAATAGATAATGGTGCCAGTTTTTACTTTCATCATGACTGGAAAAACTGGGAAAATCACCTAACCAGAACTTTCCCTCTTATTAAAGACCATGTACTTTTACAAAAAGCGACTCATTTAGAAGAGGCATCAAAAGAAATTCAAAATTTTATTAGTACCGAAATAATTAAAGAAATTATTCAAAATATACCAGAAGAGTGGTTGATAAGCGAATCTGACTCTATGACTCCTGAGGAGATGAGAGCAGCATACATTCAGTTTATAAATAGAAGATTGTCTAAGATTGATTTATTAGTTAAAGAAGCTGAAGATGCAAGATAAGGTTACATTTGAATATGCAATAATTAGAATTGTACCTAAAGTAGAACGAGAAGAATTCTTTAATGTGGGTGTTATTCTTTTTTCTAAGCGAAAAAAATTTTTAGGTATTAAATACCATATCAATCCAGACAAATTACAAGTGTTTGCATGTGAAATTGAGTTAGATATTCTTAATAATTATTTAGATGCGTGGAAATTAATCTGCGATGGGGAACCATCTGGCGGAAAAATAGGGAAATTAGAATTATCTGATAGATTTAGATGGTTAACCGCTTGCAGAAGTACAATTATTCAAAGCTCTAAAACTCATCCCGGTGTTAGTGATAACCCACAAAAAACATTAGAAGATATATTTAAAAAGCATGTCTTATAAATTGGAATTTTAGAGTTAAACGGGATATTTAATACCACACCAACCATGAAAATAATCTCTACCAATATTGCTAAACCCACTACTTTCATTTGGAATGGCAAAGAAGAAACTACCGGTATTTTTAAAAAACCTACTGGCCAACCTATTTATTTGACCAAAAATGACGTTGTAAACGATGAGGTTTCAGATCGATTGCATCATGGCGGATTTTATAAAGCCTGCTATATATTTTCGGCAGAGCAATATCCTTATTGGAAAAGTCTTTATCCTGAATTAGACTGGGGCTGGGGAATGTTTGGTGAAAACCTTACCGTTGCAGATTTTGATGAAAATGATGTTTTTTTAGGTGATATTTTCAAGGTAGGAGAAGCTACTGTGCAAGTCTCTCAGTATAGAGAACCCTGCTATAAGTTTGGTTATAAATTTGGATCTCAAAAAGTCATCAAACAATTTATAGAGCACGGTTTTGGCGGCACGTATTTAAGCATTATTGAAGAGGGCCACGTAGCCGTTAATGATAAGTTCACATTACTAGAACGTACGCAGCATAAATTATCTGTAGCTTCCTTATTTAAGCTGGTTTATGCCAAAGAAAAAGAACAGGAATTGCTACAGATCGCAGCAAACAGCAAAGCAATACCTCCTAAGAAAAGAACATTTTTTAGTTCGTTTCTTCAATAAAACAATTCTCTATTAAGATAATTTCTATAAACTAAAAATCCGGCAAAATTAGCCGGATTTTTAGGGTTAAAAACCTGTTTTTTCAATATAAAAATCGGCTTTTTTTACTGAAATATCGGTTGAAAATGCTCCGGAATTTTAGAATCTCTTGAGAAATTAATCGCAGTTTCTATAAGTGCCAAATGTGAATATGCTTGCGGGAAATTACCCAATAAGCGCTTCGTCTTAAAATCTATATCCTCACTAAACAAGCCCAGGTGATTGCTGTATGAAAGCAATTGATCAAAGTGTTTAATTGCTTTTTCCTTCTCACCTATTTTATATAAACTGTCTATATACCAGAATGAGCAAATGGTAAACGATGATGTAGGCTGCCCAAAATCGTCATCATTTTTATAGCGATACATGAGGCCGTCACGGCAGAGTTCACGCTCAGTTGCCTGCACGGTTGCAATAAAACGGGCGTCGTCTGCCTGTATAAATCCGTAAGATTCCATAAGCAATGTAGAAGCATCCATATCGTAAGAACCGTAGGATTGCGTGTATGCCTGCAGATCATCATTCCATGCATTTTGATAAATATCAGAATAGATCTCAGATCGTACTTCCTTCCATTTTGCGATATTTCTGGTTCTCCCCAGCACCTCTCCTATTTTTATAGCTCTGTCTACTGCTACCCAACACAGAAGTTTTGAGAATGTAAAATGTTTGTCTTCTGTGCGTAACTCCCAAATACCTTTATCAGGTTCTTTCCAGTGCTCTTCCACAATATTAACAATGCCCCCTACTATAGTCCATAATTCTTCACTGTTCTCAAGAGAAGTTTCAAATTGTATAAATTGCTGAAAGATAACTTCCATTAAGATCCCGTAAATATCATTTTGCCGTTGTACATAGGCAGCATTACCTATACGTACCGGTGCAGAACCTTTGTAACCTGAAAGATGATCAAGCGTTTGCTCGGTTAGTTCTTTCTCCCCATTAATGCCATACATGATCTGCATTTTCTCATCCTTATCAGGTATAAGATCTATAATAAATTGTAGAAATTTTCTGGCAGATTTTGTGTGTCCCAGGCTTGATATTACACGTATCACCATAGAGGCATCTCGTACCCAGCAAAACCTGTAATCCCAATTACGCACCTCGCCTATAGTTTCTGGCAATGAGGTTGTAGCTGCTGCGAGTACAGCGCCAGATTTTTCAAAAGTGAGTGCTTTTAAAGTCAATGCGCTTCTAATGATCTCATTTTGATACCGTGGATATTTAGTTGTAAGATCACTCCAGTTCATCCAGTAAACCTTGGTACGTTGAAATTTAAGGTATGACCTGTCAAGCGTTTGCTTCATCAACTTTTCATGATATGAAATGAGAATAAACCCATTCTTCTTAAGCGTAATTTTTTTTCGCTTTAAAATATCATCATGATTAAAATCTGTATAGAAATATAAAGAATCATATTTTCCGGCCTTTGTATAACTTTCAAGATATTCACCCCTGTTCTTTGTGTAGGTTTCTTCTTTAGCATATTCAAGCTTGGGGTCGTATGCGATACTGAATTTTGGTTCACCCTTAATCAGGCGAAAAAACCGCACGATATCTGGCGGTGCATAAAAACTACCATCTTTCTTTTCATAGCGCGGCATAAAATCAATGACTTGAAAAGAATCTGTACCATTGTCAAAAGTGGTACTTAAGATATTGGTTTCCCAGAGATATTCCTGACTTATTTCATATTCTTCACTTATTTCAAAACCAAGACTTCCGCCTTTATCATTGTCTAGTATTTTAGCGAAAACTGAAGCAGAATCAAAAATGGGTAAACAGCACCAGTCTATAGAACCTGATTTTGATATGAGGGCTGCGCTTTTGCAGTTTCCTATTATTCCGTAATTTAAATTATCCATATGTATCTTAAAAGTTCTTTAATGCGGTAGCTAAACCGCCCATATTTTCCGAAATTTAAGCATTAAAAGAAAAACCAAGCCCAATTAACCTATTTATGAGCAAAACCATCATAATTTCAAACCGCCTTCCTTTACAATTAAAGATCGATAATAAGACTGTACAAGCCACTCCCAGTATAGGTGGTCTTGCCACCGGTATGAAATCTGTACACCGTGATGGCAATGGTGTCTGGATAGGATGGCCCGGCCTTACCGAAGAGGAAATACCGTCTGATCTTATGGATGACGTCATTGATGAAACTATAAAAGAGCAATGTATTCCTGTTTTACTTACGGAAGATGATATAAATGGGTTTTACTATGGTTTCAGTAATCGCACAATTTGGCCGCTTTTTCATTATTTCATGGAGTTTACCGAATTTGAAAATGAAAGTTGGGAAAGCTATAAAGAGGTAAATGAAAAATATGCTGAGGTTGTGCTTGACAATATTGAAGATGGCGACACGGTCTGGATTCACGATTACCAGCTAATGTTACTACCACAGCTTATAAAAGCTAAAAGACCAGATGTATCTATAGGTTTCTTTCTACACATACCTTTCCCTTCGTATGAAGTATTTAGAACATTACCGTGGAGGGAAGAAATTTTAAAAGGCTTGTTAGGTGCAGATCTTATTGGTTTTCACACTTATGATTATGAACGTCACTTTTTAAGTTCAGTAAGGCGTATTTTAAGGCATGAGATCAACTTTAATGAGATCATTATTAAAGATCGCATTGTTACTGTGAATTCATTCCCCATGGGGATTGATTATAACAAATTTGCAGAAGCCGCTAAAAAACACGATCAGGAAAGTGGTCAATCAGAATTGCAACGCAGGCTAGATTTACACTTAGATTCTACGCCAGAAGCAAAAATGATACTGTCTATTGACAGACTTGATTACACAAAAGGTATTGCAAACAGATTACGGGCTTATGAGTATTTTTTAGAGAAATATCCAGAGTTTAAAGAAAAAGTGAGACTGGTAATGCTTGCTGTTCCTTCGCGTTCTAATGTACCGCAGTACCAGCTTTTAAAGAAAGAAGTAGATGAATTAGTAGGACGCATAAACGGTAAATTTGCTTCTGTAAGCTGGACGCCTATTTGGTATTTTTACCGCTCTATGCCTTTTGAAAATCTCATCGATCTGTATACAACATGTGAAGTTGCCTTGCTCACACCTATTCGTGACGGGATGAATCTAGTTGCCAAAGAATACGTTGCTACAAGAACAGATAAAAGAGGTGTTCTTATTTTGAGCGAAATGGCGGGTGCTGCACAAGAAATGAACGAGGCCCTAATCATCAACCCAAACAACTTTGAGCAAATTGCAGATGCGATGAAAACCGCGCTTGAAATGCCAGAAGCAGAACAGATAAAACGCAATACTTCTTTACAGAAACGTCTTAAAAGATACAATGTTGAGAAATGGGCAGATGATTTTATGAGCAGTTTAAATGAAACGCAGGAAAGAACAGCCCTGGTCAAAGCTAAACGCGTAAACAAAGAAGTGCAGGAAAAAATACTTTCAGCTTTCGCGGAATCTGAAAAACGCATACTTTTTCTCGATTATGATGGTACTTTAAGAGGTTTTGTAAGCAATCCTGAAGATGCAGAACCCGATGAGGAAATGATAAATCTCATAAAAACACTGCAAAATCAGCCCAATACTGAAGTGGTAATAATTAGCGGAAGAGATCGTCATACTTTAGGAACCTGGTGGCAGGAAGTGCCAATAACACTTATAGCAGAGCATGGCGTCTGGAAAAGACTTACCGGCGGCGAATGGGAAATGACAGAGAATGTTAAAAAAGACTGGATGCCACAGGTACGCCCCATTCTGGAAAGTTTTGTAGACCGTACTCCGGGAACTTTTATAGAAGAGAAAAATTACTCTCTTGCTTTTCATTACAGACAGGCAGATCCTGAGTTAGGCGCTAAACGAGCTAATGATCTCTCTACTGTGATAAAAGAGTTGACGAGCACACATGAGTTAAGTGTTCTTGACGGTAATAAAGTTTTAGAAATTAAAACCAGCGGTGTAAATAAAGGTAAGGCGGTAACAAACCATATCTTCAAAAAAGACTATTCTTTCATTTTCTCAATTGGCGATGACTGGACAGATGAGTTTATGTTTCAGGATCTGCCAGAAGAAGCCTATACAGTTAAAGTAGGTTTACATAAAACCGCAGCTAAATTTTATGTTGACGATACAGATCATGTACGTGAACTTTTAAAAGAATTTGCAGCACGCGGATAATACGTACTAAATACTTACTTTTACTTTAAACCAATCCACTATTCATGAGAATAACCTCTACCCTTGCATTGATTGCCCTTTTTAGTTTTCAGGTAAATGCGCAGACTACTGTGCCCTCTTCCACAGATCTTAGAATATACGATATAATTGATGCTGTTTCTGCAGATCATATCGAGGCAGACGTACGTAAACTGGCCAATTTTGGAACCAGAAATACATTTAGTGACACTCTAAGCGATACGCGCGGCATAGGCGCAGCAAGAAGATTTATAAAAGCTGACTTTGAAAAAACATCTGCCGGCTGCGGCGGTTGTCTTGATGTTTTTTACCAAAAGGATTTAGTTACTACAGATATGGGTAGCCGCGTTCCTCACGATGCTTATGTAGTAAATGTAGTTGCTGTACAACGAGGTACAAAATATCCCAATCGCTACATCATTATGAGTGGTGACATAGATTCTCGTGCCAGTGATGCTGTTGATTTTACGACAGATGCACCGGGAGCTAACGATAATGCGAGCGGTATGGCTGGTACTATGGAAGCGGCTCGTGTACTTTCTAAATATAAATTTGAGAACAGCATCATCTACGTAGGACTTTCTGGTGAAGAGCAGGGTCTTTTTGGTGGTGCCGGTCTGGCAGCTTACGCGAAAGAAAAAGGATGGGATATTATAGGCATTCTCAACAATGATATGATAGGAAACATTAGCGGTGTTGACGGTGTTGTAAGCAATCGGGATTTTAGAATTTTCTCTGAACCTACTCCGCCTACAGAAACAGAACAACAACGACGCGGTCGGAGATTTTACGGTGGTGAAGTAGAAGGTATTTCGCGGCAGCTTGCTCGTTACATACATAAAAATGTAAAAGAATACATGCCAGAGATGAACCCTATGATGATCTATCGTCTAGATCGTTTTGGTCGTGGCGGTCATCATAGACCATTTAATGACCTGGGCTATGCCGGTGTACGTATTATGGAAGCTCATGAAGATTATACGCATCAACATCAGGACATTCGTACTGAAGATGGTGTTGAATATGGAGACGTGGTAGAACATGTTAATTTTGAATATGCTAAAAAACTTACAGCTGTAAATGCGATAAACCTGGCGAGTCTGGCTTGGGCCCCTCCTGCTCCCAATACTGTAGAAATTGGTGGAATTGTAGAAGCAGATGCAAAACTACAATGGAGCAAAGTAGACGGTGCAGTAGGCTACAAGATATACTGGAGAGATACAACTTCGCCTACCTGGGACAATAGCCGTTATGTAGGCGACATTACTCAGTTTACACTTAAGGGCATTGTGATAGATAACTCCTTTTTTGGCGTAGCAGCAGTAGGTGCAAATGGTCATGAAAGTCCGGTAGTATTTCCTAATGGTATCATTAGAAATTGATTTTTGATTTATATTCGCTAATTCTTGGGAATTTCGGTTCCCTAATACCGCTTTTATGAAATTAAAAATCGCCCTCACAGCGCTAATAATCGTTCTATTTTCGCTAAAAATCAACGCTCAGGAATTTACCCGTCTAGATAGTATAAAAGGTAGCATTACACCACAGCGTGAATGGTGGGATCTTAATCATTATGATCTCAATGTTACTGTTAATCCTGCTCAAAAATTTATTTCTGGAACAAACACGGTTACCTACACGGTTCTAAAGCCATACCAAACCATTCAGATAGATCTGCAACAACCTATGCAGCTGCTTTCTGCAACACAAAATGATGAAGAACTCACGTATACTAAAGAAGGAAGTGCTTATTTTATTTCGCTTAAAGCGAAACAAGAAGAAGGCTCAGTACAAAAATTAGATCTTACTTTTAAAGGTACTCCACGAGTAGCTGTAAATCCACCATGGGATGGTGGCTGGACTTGGCAAAAAGACAGTAAAGGCAATGTTTTCGCAGCAAATTCTAACGAGGGTATAGGTCCATCTATTTGGTGGCCTAACAAAGATCACCCTTATGATGAGGTAGATAGTCTTGATGTGAGAGCTACGGTACCAAAAGGTCTTATGGCAGTCTCAAATGGCCGACTTATAGATTCTACCAATCAAGCCAACACCAGCACATTTCACTGGGCTGTAAAAAACCCGATAAATAGTTATGGTGTAAACATAAATATCGGGGATTATGCCCATTTTTCAGATACGTACAATGGTGAAAAAGGTGATCTGGATCTTGATTTTTATGTGTTAAAGGAGAATCTTCAAAAAGCAAAAAAACAATTTAAACAGGCAAATAAAATGCTTGAAGCATTTGAATATTGGTTTGGCCCCTACCCTTTTTATGAAGATGGTTACAAACTCGTTGAAGTGCCTTATTTAGGGATGGAGCATCAAAGTTCTGTGACTTATGGTAATCATTATGAAAACGGCTATTTAGGCAGAGACCTTTCTAATACAGGCTGGGGATTAAAATTTGATTTTATCATCATTCATGAGTCCGGGCACGAGTGGTTCGCTAATAATATAACAGACAGCGACGTGGCAGATATGTGGATTCACGAAGGTTTTACGGCATATTCTGAAAATCTGTTTGTTGATTATTTTTACGGAAAAAAAGCCGCTTCAGAATATGTTGAAGGCACACGCCGACTTATAAAAAATGACCGCCCAATTATAGGAAGTTACGACGTTGATTATGAAGGTAGCGGCGATATGTATTACAAAGGCGCTAATATTTTGCACACTTTACGCCAGCTAGTTGATGATGACGAGAAATGGCGCGCAATTTTACGCGGATTGAACTCGACATTCTATCATCAGACAGTTTCCACAAAACAAATTGAAGATTACATCAGCAAAGAATCAGGGATTGATCTTACTGAGTTTTTTGATGAGTATTTGAGAACAACTAAAATACCTGTGCTGGAATATAAAATTAACGGTGACACGTTAAGTTTTCGCTATAGCGAAATAATTGAGGGTTTTGATATGCCGGTGCAGGTAGAAATCAACGGAAAATCGGTCTGGATACACCCAAAATCGGACTGGCAGACCCAAAAATCAGACAAAAAGATCCTGAAATTTGAAGTAGATCCTGATTTCTATATTAAATCCCGCAAGATTTCAAATAGCTCAGTAAACTAGTATAGATAAAAACCTCCTGAAAAACATAAAAAATCGGCTGATAAATCAAATTATCAGCCGATTTTTTTATTGTAATTATCTAGTAAATTACGCTTCTATAGCAATATTTTCAATCGCCTTTTCAAGAGCAGTTCCCTGTAAATCTGGTATACTAACACCTTCTACACGGTAAGTTGTAACGTCTGTCATACCTAAAAAGGCAAGTACTTTGCGCATATAAGGTTCGGTAAAATCAAATTCCTGCATTGGGCCGGCAGAGTAAACGCCACCTGTAGCAATACACAAATAAACTTTTTTATCTTTTATTAAACCTTCTACTCCAGCTTCAGTATATCTAAAAGAGATTCCTGCACGAGCGATGTGATCAATCCATGATTTTAATGTTGAAGGGATAGAAAAGTTATACATAGGTACACCTATGATAACAATATCAGCTTCTTTAAGATCACTTACAGCTTTATCTGATGTATCAACAGCTGCCTGCATTTCTTCAGAACGATCATCTGCCTGTACACCAAGTGAAGTAAGCAAAGTCTCATCAAGATGTGGGTAAGGAGATTGCGAAAGGTCTATGGTTTTAATGTCAACCTCGCCATAAGTTGATTTAATTTCGTCAAGAACGGCAGTAGATAGTTTACTTGAGAAGCTATCTGCACCTCTGGGGCTAGAAATAATATTTAATATCTTTTTCATACTTGGGTAATTTAGATTTAGACTACAAATTTAACTAATTTTGCTTACCAAAGTATAGCAGTTACCTTAAGGTAAGTGAAAATTAAGTTAATATGTCTAAACACAACCATACAGAATGTACTTCTGCGCTTCTCCCCGTGCGAGATGCGCTTGATGTCGTTAGCGGAAAATGGAAATTATTGATCCTGATATCTATAAAATCTGGCAATAATCGCTTTCGCGAAATAGAACGAAGTATCCCTAAGATCACTTCAAAAGTATTGGCCAAAGAACTGAAAGATCTTGAGTGTAACCAATTAATCACGCGCACTGTATATGACAGCAGTCCCGTGCTGGTAGAATATAAAGCTACGGTACATTCAGAATCTCTTGAGCCGGTTATTAGTGCATTACGAGATTGGGGAATAGCTCATAGAAAGAAGATAATTGGCACTTGATAAATTCCTGCTATTTTTTGCTAGCTGCTCTTTTTCTCAAAAGATCTTCCGGAAAAGTATAAACAGCAGGATCTGGCCCGTTGCGCTCTCCTTTTTCTAATGCTTTAATAGCGGCCATTTCATCTTTAGACAATTCAAAATCAAATATCGCGTAGTTCTCTTCTATGCGTTCTGGCGTTGTAGACTTTGGGAAAGTTATAACTCCTAATTGCATATGCCAGCGCAAAACTATTTGAGCAGCTGTTTTATGATGATCTTTTGCTATATCATTTAGCACTTTATCATCAAGAACTTTTCCTCTTCCCAGCGGACTCCAGGCCTCTGTAAGTATATCATGCTTTTTGTGAAAAGCTCTTAGCTCTTCCTGCTGAAAATAAGGATGCATCTCAATTTGGTTTACAGCCGGAACAACGCTAGTTTCTTCAATAATGCGAGAAATATGTTCTTGAGTAAAGTTAGAAACGCCAATTGATTTTACCCTATCACTTTTTTGAAGTTCTATTAGTGCTTTCCAGGCAGCAGCATAACCGTCATTTTTTACAATTGGCCAGTGAATAAGATAAAGATCGATGTGCTTAAGACCTAAAGCGCGGTAACTCTGCTCAAAATGTGCTAATGCATCTTCATAACCATGTTCTTTAGTATCAGGATTAAAATATTTTGTGGTTACATAAATATGTCCCTTCTGGGCTCGTATCGCATCGCCAACTTCTTTCTCATTACCATATGACTTCGCTGTATCTATATGCTTATAACCGCAGTCAAAAGCTTTTTCAACTGCTTTTACTGTATCTTTTTTATCAATTTGGTATACACCAAAACCTAATTGAGGGATTAAATAACCGTCATTAAGTTTTACAAGGGGGGTTCTTTTATTGAATGTCATTACAGGCTGTTTTACAGGTTAGATTGATACCTATTAAATTACAAAACAGCATTTTAAAGAACCGTAGCTTAACACTAGTTAACAGCAGGGAATAACGTTAAAATTAATAGCTTAATTATTTAGGCCATGCCGTTTTAAAAAATTCACGAACTATAACCATGTCTAAAGTTGGGCTTTCGTCAAATTCACTCGTTTCACGAGAATAATAATCCCAATGCACTTGTTTCCAGTAATCTAAAGACTTATCGCCCTCGCCTTCTATTGCGGCGTATTCTTCGTCAATTTCGTTAAAAGTTCCTTTTTCAACTCTAGAGGTTTGTAACTATGCTGTTCCCTCTGCAGCCCAGTTAGTTATTATATAAAAATCACCGAATTTTCGCAGGTTTTGTCCATTTTTCTCTAACCACCAGAGTGAAGTAGAAGTTGCCTGTTTAGTACCTTTGGCAACTAATTCTGCACACTCATCGGCATCCGTTTTATGATCTCCAAAATAAATAGTTTCAGGGATAGGCGCATCAGCATATTTAGCATTAGTTTTTACAAAGTCATTCCAAAGTTTTTTTCCTGACTCTTCAGCATTCATTTCTATTGATCTTCTGAATCATAAACACTCTCCCAAAAACGATATCTATCATCATGTGTAGCTTTTTCAGCCTTAGACTCTGTATTGATGATCATAACTTCTGGTGATTCGTCGCTTGCATCTAAAGCAGGCCATTGCGGTAAATTCTCACCGTTGGGATCACCGGTTTTAATGAAATTAGCAAAATAATCTTCCATAGTTTGAGAGACTTTACGGTCTTCATTTGTCCATTCCCGGGCTTCTATAAAATCTAGATTTCCCAAAGCATATTCAATTTCAGAAGCGTGTGGTGCACCAATTGGCGGTGATTGAGTTGTGGTATCTGCTTTTAAACCCGGTCTTACTTTACTAAATTTATAGCGGTAGACCGGTGCATCACTGTTCTTACTCGCAAGATCTGCCCACTTCCAGGTGCTGTAAACGATAAAACCATCAGAAGCCATTTCTGCGGCAGATTGAGTGGTTTCTTCGGCTGTGCTGCGGGCATAAAGTTGTAAAAGATTATCTGAATATTCGGGATATGTTTCTTTTATTCTCGCTTCAAAATTTTCTGGTGTGCTTTCTTTTCCCTGCATAAAAGCTCCCGCAGGAATTTCAGCAGAATTCCAGCCCACTAATAGTGGAACTTTAGCCTGCTCTCCTTCTTTAAAAACTTCACTTACAGTTTGTGGGTAGAAATAGCCATCAATAACAGTGGGAAATCCGGGAGTATTAGCCGATTTATAAAGCGAAAATAAAGAGTCGGTCGACAAATTTCTTAATTCAGAAAGCGAAGACATTCCAGCCTGCTTCGCGAAATTAACGCCAATTTCTTCTGCTTGCGCCAAAGTAATCGGTGAGGCAGTAGGTTTTATAGCCGCGCCGCTTTCACCTATTGCACCAGCTATGAGATCGCTAGATAATGGTGAAGCCATTAATGCACTCACAGAAATCGATCCTGCAGATTCACCGGCAATTGTTATTTTAGAAGGATCACCGCCAAAGGCGTTTATATTATTATGAACCCACTTCAACGCAGCGACCTGATCAAGCAAACCGTAATTTCCGGAAGCATTTTTATCAGATTCTGCAGTTAGCTCAGGATGTGCAAAAAAGCCAAAAATATTTAATCTGTAATTTATAGTAACAACCACAATTCCTTTTTCGGCAAGGCTTGCCCCGTCATATCGCAATTCTGAACCATCGCCTGCATTAAAACCACCACCGTGTATGTAAACTAAAACCGGTAGATTCTCAGTTTTCGCAGCAGCGGGAGCCCAAACATTCAGAAAAAGACAATCCTCGCTCATTGCTTTCGATCTATAAAGCAAATCATCCCAAAGTTTAATCTGCACCGGGCGATCACCAAATTCTTTAGTTTCTTTCACACCGTCCCAATTATCAAGCGGTTGCGGCGCTTTCCATCGCAGTTCACCCACTGGAGGTTTTGCATAAGGAACTCCAAAAAACATATTTAAACCGGTATCACTGTCGTAAGTTCCTTCTATTTCGCCGTTAGCGACGGTCACTTTTGGCTCATTATTAACCGATTTTTGATCATTTTCAGGCGATTTACATGCATTTAAGGCCGATATTAAAATGATGCAGCAAGCTATTCGTTTCATAATTGGTTGGTATGGTTGTTAATAGAACAGTCAATTTACTAATAAATCATTATATAAAATTCCATATCTATAAATGAGGTGTGCTTTTTTGCAGAATTGATGAAGTTTGGCATTTCGGTCAATCTTAAAACTTGCGGTATTTTAAAGCTGTGATATGACAACGAACTTTTCTATTTTTAGAGCATGAAAAAACTGTACTTCCTCCCCTTGCTTCTGTTAATTTTTAGCTGCCAGAGACAAGTTCCTAATTTTGACCTGGCAATTCACAATGTCAACATTATTGATATTGAAACCGGTGATATTACAACCGGGCAATCGGTTTTTATGGTTGATGACACGATTCATTCTATTGTATCAACGCGTGATCTGGTTACCAGTCAGGCAAAACAAAATATAGACGGAAGCGACCAATATCTGCTTCCCGGCTTTTGGGACAACCATGTTCACTTTCGCGGAGGCGATTCTCTGGTTGCCGCAAATAAAAATTTCCTCAATCTCTTTATCGCAAATGGAATTACCACCGTACGTGAATGCGGCGGCGATATGACACATGAAATTCACGACTGGCAAAAAGAAATAGCTGCAGGTGATCTTGTGGGACCTACGATTTATACTTCCGGACCTAAAATTGACGGTCCCGGTGCACGCTGGGCGGGTTCTCTTGAAGTAAATACAGACGAAGATGTCACAAAAGCGATTGACTCGCTGCAAGCGTTAAGCGTTGATTTTGTTAAGCTTTACGAAAGCACCATTAGTGGCGATATGTATTTAAAAGCGATCAAAGAAGCCACAGATCGCGGAATGATCACCAGCGGCCATATGCCGTTTACTGTTACGCTTGACGAAACCATTGAAGCCGGAATTGGTGCCAGCGAACATCTTTACTATGTATTAAAAGGCTGCTCTTCTAAAGAAAAAGAGATTACAGAAGCTGTTAAAAGTGGTGAGATCTCATTCTGGTCTTCGCTTGCTCAGGTTATGCAAACGTATTCTGATTCTGTGGCGCAAAGTCAGTTTAAAAAACTGGTAGACAATAATGTTTTTGTGGTGCCAACCCTCTACATAGGGTACACGCTGAGTTATCTGGATGAAGCAGATCATACCAGCGATAAATACCTGAAATACATGGGTCCCGGAATAGAAAAAACCTACGAAGGCCGTATCAAGAGCGCATTAAATGCGCCGCCTGCCTTTGTTGCAATGCGCAAAAAACTAGATTCAACTTTTGTTGAACTTGCCGGTAAATTGCAGGATAACGGTGTTTCACTACTTGCCGGTTCAGACTGTGGGGCATTCAATTCGTATATCTATCCCGGTATATCTCTGCATAAAGAATTAAAAGCACTTGTTGATTCGGGATTAACGCCGCTTGAAGCATTACAAACCTCAGCACTTAACGGAGCTCGATTTCTCGAAAAGGAAAAACCTGCTATTTCAGTGGGAAAATTGGCCGATTTAGTGCTATTATCGGGAAATCCTTTGAAAGATATTACTCAAACTGAAAATATTGCCTGGGTTATTAAAAATGGAAAAGCTTACGACGCCGACGCCTTAAAAGCTATGTTGAAATAGTTGCTTCTCGATACAACGTGCTATCGCACGCCACTCGAAGTGACTAGCTTAACTTTCTGTTGTCAGTTCGAGTGATTTGAGCTTTTTAGCGAGAATCGTATCGAGAACTCCGGCAGTTATTGATAAAGTTTCTCAATACACTTCAATATTCTGAGGGCTCTGGAAGTTACTAGCCTAACTTTTGTTGTCAGTTCAAGTGATTTAAGCCTTTCAGCGAGAATCGTATCGAGAACTATGCCAGTTATTGATAAAGTTTCGCGATAAACCTCACTATATGGGCACTCAAAGTTACTAGCCTGTATCTGGTTGTCAGTTCGAGTGATTTGAGCTTTTAAGCGAGAATTGTATCGAGAACTCCGGCAGTTATTGATAAGGTTTCCAAATACAACTCACTATCGCACGCCTCTCGAAGTGACTAGCTTAACTTTCTGTTGTCAGTTCGAGTGATTTGAGCTTTTTAGCGAGAATCGTATCGAAAACTATAAGTGATTTTCCTTATAAATATACCCTATAAGTCCTAGAGCTTATAACATAGCATTATAAGTTTATAAGCTTATAAATACCATTTATAAGTTATTTAGCTTATATTTGACATTCGTATGGGTAAAAAAGCAGTCATATCGGGCGATATTATCGCATTTACAAGTCTTGCAGATGCGGCAAAAAATCAGCTGGAAGCAGATCTAAAGCAACTTTTTGAAACTTTACACACGCATTTTGATACATTCAGCAGACTTATAAAAGGTGATTATCTGGAATGCGCGGTTCCACAACCGGAACACTCGCTGCGCATCGCCCTATTAATAAAAACATTTATAAAATCCCGTGATCTGGCTGCAAAAACAAGTAGGCATAAATACTTTGAAGAATACGGGATACGCCTTGCAATAGGCTACGGTGAGCTTTCACGCTACAATCCTGAAAAAGGAATCATTGATGGTGAAGCAATTTACCTGAGCGGTCGCCGTATAAATGAAGAAAGCACGCATAACAAAGAGCGCGTGATCATTAAAAATACGTTGCTCTTTATCGCAGAAGATGAAGCACTTAATCAACGTTTTGAAGCACTTTTTGCACTAATAGATTTTATGCTCATAAAAGCAACACGCCGGCAATGCGAAGTGGCCTACCATAAATTATTGGGAACCAGTGAAGAAGAAATATCTAACATATTGGGGACCAGTCAGTCTTCGGTTAATCAACATTCTACAGGGATAGGCTGGAATGCCATAGAAAAAGCTATATTGTATTATGAACAAACATTAAAGCAGCTTTAAATGAATTTCCTATCTCTGCTCCTGCTCCAATTTATTGCCCATTTACTGGCAGATTATACCTTTCAGGGTAAAAATATGGCTCATAAAAAAGACCATGAAGGTTTTAAGAGTAAAATGCTAAAGTGGCACATTCTAATTGTTTTTGGCTGCAGCGTTATTTTAGGTTTACAGCCGATTTTCATCCCTTTTGCACTGATTATTACCATTACTCACTGGATAATTGACGGTTTTAAACCGCAACTGCTCAAAAATAAATACACGCACAAATATGCTTTTTTTATAGATCAGGCGCTGCACTTAATTATTCTCACGGCGGTGGTTTATGTGTTTACACAAAATATAGCATGGCAACCGGTTTTTAACATCTCGATCGATCCCCTTATTCTGGGTATAATTGCAGCATTTTTGTTCTGTACAAAACCGGCGAATATCCTTATACGTGAAATATTCAATGCGTATGAGATATTTTTTGAAGGCGGTGATGAAGATCTGCCTAATGCCGGCAGACTTATAGGTATCATTGAACGCTGGCTGGTGTTGATATTTATTTTTACCGGTCAATTTTCGGCGGTGGGTTTTCTTATTGGTGCTAAATCTATTTTGCGCTTTAAAGACGCTAATCTCCTAAAAACCGAATACGTGCTGGTGGGTACACTGCTCAGTTTTGGCATTGCAATTCTACTGGCAGTAATTATAACTCGATCTATAACTTTCTTTTAATACAGCTAAACAACCAATCTAATGACCAAATTTTTACTCCCTCTCACTTTTCTTTTTATTTCGCTTTTAGCGAAAGCTCAGAATGTCACTGTCCCGGTAGACACCACAATTGTCACTAAACATACCGCCACCATTAAGGGTGCAACTGTTCCTTATACGGCAACGGTAGGTTTTCAACCGGTGTGGGATGAATCTGGTGCTCCCATAGCTTCGCTGTTATATACATATTACAAACGCACCGATATTAAAAATGATGAAACCCGCCCGCTGGTTATAAGTTTTAATGGCGGTCCCGGTTCTGCCAGTGTATGGATGCATATTGCTTATACCGGCCCACGTATTTTAAAAATTGACGACGAAGGTTTTCCTGTTCAGCCTTATGGTATAAAAGACAATCCTAATTCTATTCTTGATGTTGCAGATATTGTGTATATCAATCCTGTAAACACCGGCTACAGCCGTATGCTACCAGGAAAAGATGGAAAAATGCCAGATAAAACCCAGTTTTTTGGTGTGAACGCAGATATTTCTTATCTCGCAGATTGGGTAAATACATTTGTTACTCGCAATAATCGCTGGAGATCACCTAAGTTTTTAATTGGTGAAAGTTATGGTACAACTCGCGTTTCAGGACTTGCACTTGAATTACAAAACAGCAAATGGATGTACTTAAACGGTGTCATCCTTGTATCTCCTACAGAATTAGGTTTTAGTTTTGATGGCCCTGTAGAAGTGGCAAATCGCTTGCCTTATTTCGCTGCAGCGGCATGGTATCATAAAACACTTCCTGCAGAACTTCAAAATAGAGATCTTAGCGAACTATTACCAGAAGTAGAAAAATATGCTGTTGATGAACTGCTTCCCGCTCTGGCCAAAGGTGGTTACCTTGATGCTGCAAAAAAGGAAGAGGTCATTGATAAAATGGCGTATTACTCAGGTTTATCTAAAGAAACCATTCGCAGCAATAATCTTGAAGTTCCGTTTGATTATTTCTGGAAAGATCTTTTGCGCAATAAGGATGGTATGACCATAGGCAGACTAGATTCTCGCTACAAAGGCATGGACATTAAAGAAGCGGGTGACGGCCCGGACTATAATAGCGAACTCACATCGTGGCTGCACAGTTTTACGCCTGCTATTAATTACTACATGAGCCAGGAACTCAATTATAAAACAGATCTTGAATATAATATGTTTGGCCCTGTACGCCCCTGGGACAATACGCGCAATAGCGCAGGTGCAGATCTTCGTGAAGCGATGGCTATGAACCCTAATTTGCACACTATGGTGCAGTCTGGTTATTTTGACGGGGCTTGTACGTATTTTAATGCTAAATATGTAATGGGGCAGATAAATGCTAACGGAAAGTTAGGCGACCGTCTTAGTTTTAAAGGTTACAGAAGTGGTCATATGATGTATTTGCGCGCAGAAGATCTTATCAAGGCAAATGATGATATTAGAGATTTTATAAATACGGCAAGCACTAATATTGAGCAGGGAGCGAAATATTAGAAGTTGGGCTCATTTTAAATTAAAATTTTAAACCACTGAGTTTGCTTTCGCGAAAGCGGGATCTTTCTTAACCTTTTATTTAACCGTTAAGTAAACGATTAGGTGTATTTTTGCATCTCAAAATTTGATATGGATTTATCTAAAGTAAGATTAGTTGTAAGTGATATGGATGGAACCCTTCTTAATTCTGAAGGGCAGGTTAGTGATACATTCATAACGCTGTTTAAAGAATTGAAAGAAGAGAATATACAGTTTATTGCTGCCAGCGGAAGACAATATTACAGCATAATTGATAAGCTAAAAGAGATACATGCAGATATTATTGTGATCGCAGAAAATGGTGGCTTTGCGAAACGCAACGATGAAGAATTAGTGACCGTTTCCCTGCCTCTCGATAAAACCCGTGAGATGATCAATCTTATGAGACAGGTTGAAGATGCACATATTGTACTTTGCGGTAAGAAACAGGCTTATGTAGACAGTGACAATGAGAAGTTTCTCAATATTTTTAATGAATATTACCACAAATATCAAATTGTTGATGATATTACTAAAATAGATAATGATGAGTTCTTTAAGATAGCAGTCTACAGTTTTGGCGGTTCTGAACAGACAACATATCCTGTTGTAAGTCATCTTGAAAATGAAGTTAAGGTAAAAGTCTCTGGCGAGAATTGGCTGGATATCTCAAGTATGAAAGCAGATAAAGGTAATGCGCTAAAACATATTCAGGAAATGCTGGGTATTCACCCAGATGAGACGATGGTCTTTGGCGATTACAACAATGATATAGAAATGCTGGAACTGGCTCACTTTAGTTATGCTATGGCTAATGCCCACCCTAACGTGACAGAAGCAGCCAACTATATTACAAAAAGCAATAACGACCTTGGGGTAGAGATTGTGCTAAACCAGCTAATCGAGGCAAAACGCCAGACTAAGTCCCAAAAGCAGTAACCACAATTGATCTTGAGCCGCCGTGATCGCGGTGCTCACAAAGATAAATTCCCTGCCAGGTGCCTAAATTTAACCTTCCATTTGTAATAGGAATGGTTACAGATGCACCCATCATTGAAGCTTTAATATGCGCAGGCATATCATCTGGACCTTCAAAAGTATGTATGTAATAGGGTGCGTTCTCGGGCACCATTTTATTCATATGACTTTCAAAATCTACACGAACTGAGGGATCTGCATTTTCGTTTATCGTTAAACTCGCAGAAGTATGCTTAATAAATACCTGAAATTGACCGATTTTTAGCTTATTTAACCCGGTAAATTGATCAAGTATTTCGTTAGTAATTAAATGAAAGCCACGTTTACGCGCAGATAATCTTATTTCCTGTTGAAAAAACTGCATTATTTTAAATTAAGAATAGATTTTACAATTGTACTATCACGTTTTTTAATGAAAATTTAAAAGTAAACTATATAGTTAAGAGTAAATTTGGATATAAAAATTTTCAAATCATGAGTGCTATTATAAAAATACAACAATTGCAAATGCCCTGGGAAACAAGCGATCCTTTCTTGTTTTGTGCTTTTCACAACGATAATTATCCCAAGGGAACAAGCAAACTTACTCCAGACGCATCACTTGCAGGTCGCAATTTAGGCCAGGATTTTATGCAAAAAGATGGTTGGGCTATGTATCATGGCACTCAGGTTCCCGGTTTCCCGGCGCATCCTCACATGGGTTTTGAAACTGTAACAATAGTTCCTGAAGGTCTTGTAGATCACTCTGACTCTTTAGGTGCTGCTGCACGCTTTGGTAAAGGTGATGTACAATGGATCACTGCCGGAAAAGGACTACAGCATAGCGAGATGTTCCCTATGCTCAATCAAGATGAAAGAAATCCCCTACTTTTATTTCAGATATGGTTAAACCTTCCGGGGAAGAACAGAAGTGTAGATCCGTACTTCGGTATGTATTGGAATGAGGATATTCCTGTCGTAAAATCTACAGACGAGAATGGAAAATCGACCAAAATAACCCTAATAGCGGGAAAATATAAGGATAAATCGGCTATAAAACCCGCTCCAGACTCCTGGGCGGCAGACCCGGAGAATGATGTAAATATCTGGTTAATAGATATAGAACCCAACGCCAGTTTTACCTTACCTGCAGGAACTTCAGCATCAAACCGTTCTCTATATTTTTATGAGGGTGAATCCTTAAAAAGTGAAGGTTTTGACATCCCTTCTATGTATAGAATAATTACTGATGCAGGTCAGGATATTGTTATTGAAAATAGTGATAAACCTGCACGTTTGCTACTCTTGCAAGGCAAGCCAATTAATGAACCGGTAGTAAAACATGGTCCATTTGTGGCAAGTAGCAGAGACGAGATAAACGCTGCCTTTAACCGCTATAGACAAGATGAATTTGGCGGTTGGCCATGGCCTAAACATGATCATGTTCATGAAGCAGATAAAGGTAGGTTTGCGAAGTTTCCTGATGGTAAAGTAGAAACACCAGGTTAATACTTTTAACATATTCGGTATTTTTATAAGTTATATGTTGTATTTCAACGGTTTTATAGTATATTTGACCCGATACTAAAACCCAACATTTACTTAACCTACCGTGTATGCAAAGAATCTCTACTCTGATTCTACGTGGAATCTTTTGTTTTTTTGTTTTCCTCACACCTTTATTTAATTCTGAAGTTTTCGCGCAATGTGCCGGCACAGATGCGTCTTACGAGTTATGTAATAAAGGTGATGATACCATTAATGGCACTATAGACCTTTTTGCCCTTTTGGGCCCTGATGCAGAGACTGGTGGTATCTGGAGGGATGATGACAACTCTAGTGGATTAAACACTACTACAGGAATTTTAAATACCTATTTTGTTAACCGGGGAGGTGTTTTTCATTACACCTACACCGTTGATGCCAGTAGTTGTGCAGATAATACCTCAACGGTTACTGTGACCTTAGGATCATTTCCCGGCCGAAGCAATAATAATGCAGTAGCTTGTAGTGATGATAACTTTGTTAATCTTTTTCAGTTTACTGGTAGTTCACCAAGCCCTACTCTTGACGGAGCATGGACGAGCAGTACAGCTCCCACAGGTACATTAAGTGGAAGCGTTTTTAATGCTGCTGGTGCGGGCGTAGGTATTTATACTTTTATGTATACAGTGCCGGCAATAGATGATTGTCCTTCTTCTTTTTCAACTGTAAAGGTAGAAGTTGTTCAAGCACCGGAATCTGGCATAGCAGATCAACCTGTATATTGCGAGACAGACGATCTTTCGGCCTTTACAAATTTTGATCTTCGCACAGCACTTACAGGTGAAGATGATGGTGGTATCTGGACAGAAACAACTACAAATGAAATTTCTGGTTTTACAGATAGTACTGTTAATATTGAAAACCTTAGAGATACATATGGCCCCGGGACTTACTCTTTTACATATACTGTAAATCCTTTAAATCCCGCATGTAACCCAAGCAGTACAACTGTTTCTATACTTATAGAAGACGTAGTTGATTTTACAGGAGCTACATTTGATATAACAACTCCGGGTTCTGACCCTGCTGCTATTTGTGAAGATGATCTGCCTTATCAGGCTGTTGGTCAAATTTCGGTAAATCCGGAAAACGTGCCAGACGGTGATTATGAGATCACATATACGACGAGTCCTGTTCCCAATGCAGGTGAAGAAACATTAACGGTTTCTTTTGTCAACGGTAAAGCTAATTTTAATATCAATCCTGACTTCCTAACTGCTACTGGTGAAGTCTCTATAGAAATTACTCAGGTTATAGATCCTAACACGCAGCTTCAATGTCAGGTACAGATTTCAGGTTTAGAAGATACGCTTTCTATTACTGCGCTTCCTGATTTGTCTGATAGTGTTGTAACTGTAAGTGATCCTTTATGTTTAGGTGAAGATGCCACACTAACGCTTGCAGACGGGGGTGTAACTCCTGCTATAGAATTAGTAGATGGTGTTTACGATATTGCCTTTACACTAACAGGTCCCGGCATCAATGTTTCAGGTTCAGAAAGTGCAACTGTAACTGGTGGCCAAACGCAATACACTTTAAATACCGCTGTTTTTGGACAAGCCGGTGATTATACGATCACTATTACACAGGTCACAAATAGCAATGGCTGCAGTACACTTACTAATCAAAAAGGATCATTTACAATATCTCCTCTTCCAGATGCGCAATCTCTAAGTCTGAATGTAGAAGATACCTGCGAGGGTGATAACCTTTATGTAAATATTCAGGATAGTGCACCAACTTCTAATCTTGCAGATGGTAATTATACATTTACCTATTCTGTTTCCGGAGCTATAAATGTTACCGATTTTACCGCAGAAAACATCGATTTTACGGGTGGAATGGCAGCTTTTATCATCCCATCTAATATCGTTATTGCAGGTTTTTCTACAGTTTCTATAACAGGAATTACTAATACGGCAACTGGTTGTGCTATGGTAGATATTGACGGACTTGAAACTACTTTTAATATTGTAGTAAATCCTGATCTAAGCATCACAAATATCAGTATTCCTTCAGTTTGTAAAAACGAAGATGTTATAGTTACTTTTTCAGACAGTGCGGCAAATATTCCTGATGCAACCTATAGTATGCTTTTTACACTTTCAGGAGCTAATGTATCTGGCAGTATCAATACGACTATTTCATTTGAAGGCGGGTTTGCTTCTTTTACAATTCCGGAAAGTCTTATTCCAAATACAGGAAACACAACTTTTACGATCACTAATCTTAAAAATGTTGGTGTTGGTTGCCTGGCTACAGGTCTTCCTGTAAGTGTTGCATTTGATATTTATAAAAATCCAGATCTAAGTGCAGCGGCAATTACAACCGCAGATATCTGTCTGGGAGAAGATGCTGTGCAAACGATCACGGGTGCAAATGTTGCAGATGGTGATTATACACTTATTTATACCACCAGCGGGGCTAACACACTTGCAGATACTGCTGTAACGGTAAGTTTTGTTGCGGGAACGGGATCATTTACTATCCCCGCCACTCAAATTACCGCTAGCGGAAATACACAAATAGATATAACCGAAATTATCGATATAAATACACCTAATAACTGTAATGCGGTCGTTAGCAATTTAGCAGTTGCTTTAAATATCAATCCGCTGCCAGATGTTTCTAATCTTAATCTGGTAGTTCCTGATCAAGCATGTCTGGGCGAAGATCTTGCTATAATTATTATAGATGATTCTGGAAATCTTACTGATGGTGATTATGAAGTTGCTTATGAATTAGATGATAGTAACATAGCATCGCAAGCAGTTCTTGTCACAGTAGAAAGCGGTAATGCAGGTTTTACAATACCTTCTACTCTTCTCACTAATCCCGGGTTTACAGATATAAAAGTGTTGAGTTTTACTAATACTTCTACAGGTTGTACTTCAATTATTACAGACTTAAGCAAAACCACTACAATAGTTTCACCTCCTAATCTTACTGATGCCTCAATAACGATTAATGATGAATGTTTTAATGAAACAGTTACCGCTTCATTAAATGCACCAGATCTGGCAGATGGAAGCTATAATATTGTTTATACACTTAACGGAGCTAATACCGGCAGTTACATAGCAGGAACCGTTTCATCTTCCGGAGGTGTGGCAGAGATAATTCTTGACGCTGAAGCTTTAGTTAATACGGGAACAACAGATATTGTTATTACCACTATCACAAACGAAACAACAAGTTGCTTTACAGACGGACTTACGATTTCGGGATCTTTCGTGATAAACGAACTTCCAACATTGAGTGATGAAAATCTTGAAGTCGCATCAACATGTAAAGGAGACGATTCAACTTTATTTATTAGCGCAGCTAACCTTGCAGATGGAGATTATACAATCGATTATACAATAAGTGGTGTCAACACCGCTCAAAACACCACAACTGTAACAGTTACCGGCGGTGAAGCTAATATTGATCTTGACGAAAACCAACTTGCGACTGTTGGTACTTCTACCTTGACAATTACAAGCATAACAAGTTTAACTACATCTTGCAGCAATGTGCTTGCTGCGGCTGTAGATTTTGAAATATTCCCAATACCTGAGCTTGATTCAACCGAGCTAAGTGTACTTGATGCATGTTTTGAAGAAAACGCTTTGGTAACAATTACAGCTGCTTCAGGGTTAGCAGATGGTGATTACACAATTTTATATTCAATTTCAGGAGCAAATACTTCTGCAGATAATAAGGTTGCAATCACAGTTATAAATGGTGAATCGACTTTTGAAATAGCATCAAATTTATTGACAGAAATCGGTCAAAACACACTAATAATCACCCAAATTGATAGTGAAAACGCCTGCTCATCAGGTATTATTGCTGCCACCACAGATTTTGAGGTTCTTCCTCTTCCAGATGCACAGGGACTGGTAATGCAAAGCACAGATATTTGTCTTTTCGAAAATGAACTAATAACATTTTCTGGAGCTATTGCTCTCAACGACACTCAATATGTTGTCACTTACCAGTTGGAAGGAGCCAATACCAGCGCACCAATTACAGAAAATATAATTTTCACCAATGGAGAAGCTGTGATTACACTTGACGCTACCCTCCTACTAAACGCCGGTGAGACTTCTTTAAACATTCTAGACATTCAGAATTTTGTCACGCTATGTAGTGCTATTAATTTAGACACTGCACCGGTTTTATTTACCGTGCAAGATCCTGATCCACCAGCGCTGGCTTCAGGCGGAGATATATTCTGTATTAATGACGAACCACGACTTATAGATCTGGCTAGAAATGTAACCCCGGCTTCTGGAATTACATGGTACGCATCTGAAACGGGAAATGATATTTTAAGTACAGATATTTTACTACAGCATCAAACTACCTATTATGCGTCATTCACAAGCACAGAAACAGGTTGTGAAAGTTCTGTAAGACTGGCCGTAACAGTTGATCTAACAGGCTGCGATAATGTATTTGTTCCGGAAGGTTTTTCTCCTAATAATGATGGTATAAACGACACTTTTGAGGTACAAAACATCGATTTTATCTATCCTAAATATCAAATTGAGATTTTCAACAGAGACGGTATTACTGTGTTTAAAGGAAATGCTGCTAACCCGTCGTGGGATGGAAATTCAAATCAAAACAGGTTTGGAGGGAAAATTCTTCCTAACGGAGTTTACTTCTACATCATCAACTACAATGATGGCAAAACCGAACGCAAACAAGGCAAATTATACCTGAACAGATAAAAGGACGATAAGATGAAATCAGCATTATATACAAAAGTAACCTTTGCCGCGATTGTCCTTTTCAGCGTAAGCTTATTTGGACAGCAAGATCCCGAATACACACAGTACATGTACAACATGAGCGTGATCAACCCTGCATATTCTACAGATGACGCGGGTATTATGAACATGGGTGCGATGTACAGATCACAATGGGCAGGAATTGACGGCGCACCAGAAACCGCGATGTTCTTTGCACATACACCCGTTAATGACCAGGTAGAGCTAGGTCTCGATATTGTACATGACGAGATAGGTGACATTGTGCAAGAGACTAACTTGTTTGCAGATTTTGCATACAAGCTTAATATTACAGAAGGTTCTAAATTGGCTCTAGGTCTTAAAGCGGGAGCGACATTTTTTAATACAGACTTCAGCGGTCTGCAGCTTTCTAGCGGAAACTCGAGTACAGATCCCGCTTTCGCGGAAAATATTAACCGTACGTATGCTAATATTGGGATAGGCGCTTATTATTATACAGATCGTTATTACATAGGTCTCTCTGCTCCCAACCTGCTTTCTGGTAAACACATTGAAGATCGTGAAGGCATACAAGGTTTTGGCCGTGAAGCGGTGCATTATTTTCTTACCGGTGGTTATGTTTTTGATGTTAACCCTGATGTAAAAATTAAGCCATCATTAATGACACGGGCAGTTGTAGGAGCTCCTATGACTGTAGATCTTAATGCAAATGTATTGTTGTACAATAAACTGGAAGCCGGTTTAGGATATCGCTTTGGCGATGCCGTTTCAGCAATGGCAAACTTTGAGATACAACCGGGATTGAGAGTGGGTTATGCTTATGACTACACGGTCTCTAATCTGGGTAAATACAGCAACGGCAGCCATGAGGTTATGGTTCTTTTTGATCTGGGATTATTTATGCCCAGCTATATGAAATCACCTCGCTTCTTTTAAATACGACATTCTACATGAGAACTACATATATATCATTTCTGTTTTTAGCGTTCATACAAATAAGTTATGGGCAAAGTGACAACCTAAAGCAAGCACGGCGCGCTTTCGCATCACAAGATTATACGCAGGCTATAACATCATACGAACTGGAAGAAGAAAAATCGCTAGTTTCACTTAAAAACCTGGCAGATAGTTATTATTATCTGGGCGAAAGTGACAAAGCTGTTGCTGCGTACAGGCAGGTCTTTGATCAATATCAATCTATTGCTGATGAATATCTAATACGTTACATAGACGCTGCTAAGCAATCAAAAGACTACGCTCTTGCCAATGACCTCGCAACAAATTATTTAGGCTACGCGACAAATATTCCTCATGATCTGGTAGACGGAAGAAAGCTGGAGAATTTTGAATTAGCCATGGTAAAAGGTGCCCCCGGAAAATCTGCTTTTGGACCGATTTCACACCAAAATAAGCTGATTTTTGCTTCAGATAACAACGCTGCCAGACCAATTTTTGACAGAACAAAAGAGCCTTATCTTGACCTTTACATTGCAGATATAAGTAATGATATTCTTTCTAATGCAGAACTTTTTGCTGAAGATATAGATACAGATTTGCATGAGAGTAATATGTCTTTCACCCCAGATGGTAAGCATGTTTATTTTACCCGTAACAATTCAAAATATCGACGAATAGGTAATAAACGTATTGGCGTTCTACAGATCTTTAAAGCAGACCTTGTAGGTGATAAATGGAGCAATGTTACTCCTGTTCCTTTTAATACTAACAGATATTCTGTTATGCATCCCAGTGTAAGCAAAGATGGATTAAGACTGTATTTCTCAAGTGATAAACCAGGCGGTTTTGGCTCTTATGATATTTATGTTACTAATATTTTAGCAGATGGCACGTATAGCAAACCTGTTAATTTAGGCCCATCGATCAATACTGAAGCTGGTGAGTATTTTCCTTACGTAGCAGATAATAACGATCTTTATTTTACCTCAAAAAGAATAACAGGTCTTGGCGGCCTTGATCTTTACAAAAGTGTAAACAACAGCGGTTCGTTTAGCCAGGCAGAAAATTTGGTAAGTTTAAATAGCAATAAAGATGATTTCTCAATGATCATAGATACAGAAGGAGAATCAGGTTATATCTCTTCTAATCGTGACGGAAATGATAAGATCTATCACTTTATAGAGATAGAAGATTAAGAAATCCTACAGCTATTTAAATATTATATCTAATAAGCTTCAGGATTGTATTGAGGTCACATAACTTTCAATAGCATTAGGAAATGCTGAAATAAATTCTGCAGGACGAAAAGTGGTATTGTTAAGAATGAATTGATAAACCAAGAAGCAGGGTATTCTCAAGAGTATAAACCCCGAAAGATTCTTTTTTACACGTGGCAAACTCTAAGGAATTTAAACACTTTCGAAGTATAAAAATAAAAAGCCCGATGTGAAATCACATCGGGCTTTTTATTGTAGGTTCTTAAACCTTTACTTCTTTTCTACTACTGCAGGAGCATTTAATTTTTTGCTCATTTCCATAGAAAGCGCAGAACGCTCAAACTTTAATTTTCCTGCACCTGATTCTATAATACAAGTACCGTCTTCATTAAGGTCAAGAATTTTGCCGTGTAAACCGCTTTTTGTAATAACACGGTCACCTCTCTTCAGGTCTTTTGCAAATTGCTTTTCCTGCTTCTGGCGTTTCATTTGTGGTCTTATCATAAAAAGATAAACAACCACGACCATTAAAAGTAACGGTAAGAAATTTTGTAATTGATCCATTTAATTATCCTTTTGCTGCTGTAGAATTAGCATCAGGCTTCACAAATGCTGTTATTTGAATTTTTTCTTCTCCTTTTTCAGTGTTAGACATAACAGTAACAGTTTTTGTTATTGCGTTAAGTCCGCTACCATTGTATTTTACTAAAAGTTTTCCTGTTTCGCCTGGAGCGATAGGAGTTTTAGAAAATTCTGGTACTGTACAACCACAAGTACTTTTTGCATCAACGATCACTAATGGAGCTCTACCGGTGTTTTTAAACTTGAACTCATGCTCTACCTGATCACCACGGTTAATGGTACCAAAGTCATAAGCTTCTTCTTCAAATTCAATTTCTGGAAACACGGTTGCGTTTGCATCGCGAGTGGCAGCCATCTCAACGTTCTCATCTTTCACCTTGTCTGAGGCGTTATCCTTACAAGCCGTAAAAGACAGAGCAGCTATTACTCCTAAGGCTAAAAATGCTTTTTTCATAATGTTTACTTTTTTAAAAATGCGTTCAAAAATACGATTTTATTTTTACTCAATAAGCCCTCTGCCGGCTTTGTTTAGCTTCTCATCTTTACGATATTGCTTTACCAATCTATCAAGAACTCCATTTATAAAAATACTACTCTTAGGTGTAGAATATTCTTTAGCGAGTTCCAGATATTCATTAATGGTAACTTTTACGGGGATTGAAGAGAATTTTAAGAACTCACAGATCGCCATTTTTAAGATCACCTTATCGATTGTCGCGATACGATCCTGATCCCAGTTGGGTGTATTACCTAAAATTTCTGCCTCGAGCATATCGTTATTATTCCCTGTTCTTCTTAAAAGATCACGTGCAAAATCTTCATCTTCGTCATCTTTATAAAGCTTTGGTATAATAGTGCCTTCCGGCGAAAGTGGTTTTAGCTTCTGTAAACGCTTAACGATAGTTGTATTTATTACCGGAAGATCATCTAACCACGTTAGTCTGTAATCTTCAAGATAATCGTACAATTTATCATTAGGCGCTATGATATCTTTAAACATATCGATAACAAAAGAACGGTCTTCTTTAAAACTTCCCGATTCCTGGTTCATATATGAGATGTACAGATCACTCTTTAGAAGGTCTGTATAAATAAGATTCACATACTCGCTATCGAGACGCCAGTTGTTAAGTTTACGCTGCTGTAGTTGTTTTTGCAACTGCTCATTCTGCGCAAGTTTTACCAGAATAGGGTTTTCTACAAATCGCTTATTAGGATTTTTATCTTCTTCTGTAGCAAGAATTTTTTGCTGTGATTTCTCTTGTATATCTATCGCGTAGGCGTGTATCTCTACAATTAAGTCTACCATGACCAGATAGAGGTCATACATTTGAGAAATACTAGAATTAAGAAATTTTTCTTCTTTTTGAAGATCAGGATTTTCAGACTGTACCAGAGCGTAAAGAGCTTGCATTACCTTGATACGAATATGCCTTCTGTTGAGCATGCTTTTAAAGAACTTACTTGGTTGTAAAATGGGAATCAAGATCAAAAATTGGTCAAAACCTATTGAAAATCGGCTTATTAGCCCTAAAATTCGCTACTTAAATTCCCGGTTTTTTCTAAAACCGCTGCAAAAATACATTAATAAATAAAGTTAGACCTAATCCTTTTACTTTTTTAGCAGAAATATGACAGGCGCTTAAACATTCCTATTGATCAATATCGCTTATATTTGCTCTTCCTTTTTGCGGGCATCAGACAGCATGCAGATCTACCCGCTTTGAGTCTTATTTTTATGAAAGAACTTCAGCATCTCAACAAATATTTTAAAAAGTACAAATGGAGGCTCATTCTGGGCTTTTTTATTGTGCTTATAGCCCGCATATTTGCCATTCTTACTCCTAAGTTTTCAGGAGACATGATTAAGCTTGTAGAAGATTATGTAAGTGACGGTGGCGATTTATCTGCACTTAAACATCAATTACTGGTTACACTGCTATTGCTTCTGGGAGCTGCATTGCTATCTGCTTTCTTTACATTTTTAATGCGCCAGATGTTTATAGTAGTGTCAAGATATATGGAGGCAGATCTTAAAAACGAGGTCTACAATCAGTATCAAAACCTGTCTCTCAATTTCTATAAAAAGAACAGGACAGGCGATCTCATGAACCGCATAAGTGAAGACGTGAGCAAAGTGCGTATGTACCTGGGGCCCGCAATTATGTACGGCGTTACGACGCTCATACTTTTTGCAACGGTAATACCCTATATGTATATCACCGCTCCTACCCTCACGCTGTATGTCTTGATACCCTTACCGGTACTTTCGGTAGCTATTTACAAATTAAGTAAAGCGATACATAAGCGCAGTACGGTAGTACAGCAATATCTTTCGCATTTAAGCACTTTTACACAAGAATCTTTTAGTGGTATTGGGGTTATAAAAGCTTATGGTATGGAGAATCAAACCTATACCAACTTTGAAGATCTAAGCGAAGGAAGTAAAGACAAGAATCTTGACCTGGTAAAAGTTCAGGCATTTTTCTTTCCTCTTATGATCGCTCTAATAGGCGTTAGTAACTTACTGGTTATATACATTGGCGGGAAGCAATATATAGCTGGCGAAATACCAGATCTGGGCGTGATTGTAGAATTCCTCATTTATGTAAATATGCTTACATGGCCGGTGGCGTCTGTAGGCTGGATCACCTCACTTGTACAGCAGGCAGAAGCTTCACAAAAACGTATTAATGAGTTCTTGAATGAAAAACCCGAAATAGTAAATCACATTACAGAGCACACGCCCGTAACTGGCGGAGTGCGTTTTGAGAACGTGACCTTTACTTATGATGATACCAATATTACGGCTTTAAAAAACGTCTCTTTTAGCGCAAAACCGGGCGAAACACTGGCAATAATAGGCAAAACAGGCTCTGGTAAATCTACTATTCTTGAACTAATAGGCAGATTATATGATGTTACATCTGGCGAAATTATAATAGATAAAACTCCTATAGAACAGCTCAACCTTAACGATCTGCGCACCAGTATAGGTTATGTGCCCCAAGATGCATTTCTGTTTAGCGACAGCATAAAAGAGAACATTAAATTTGGTAAAGAACAAGCTACAGATGAAGAAGTTATCGCTGCTGCGAAAGCTGCCGCTGTTCATACCAACATTACAGATTTCACAAAAGGTTACGATACAATTTTGGGAGAGCGTGGTATCACCCTTTCCGGTGGGCAAAAACAACGTGTTTCTATTGCCAGAGCTATAATAAGAGATCCTAAGATACTGCTTTTTGATGATAGCCTTTCTGCGGTAGATACAGAAACCGAAGAAGAGATCCTGTCTAATCTGGGTAAACTCTCAAAAGACAAGACAACGATCATCGTGAGTCACAGAATATCATCTGCTAAAAATGCCACTAATATCATCATTCTTGATGAAGGGCAAATAATACAGCAAGGCACACATGCCCAACTAATTGGCGAGGACGGCTACTATCAAGAACTGTACAAAAAGCAACTTGAAGAAAAAGAAATAGAATAAATTTTGTTCACAATAGAATTTTTTGCCATTTTTGACCTTAGCATCCAATTATTTAAATTTTAATTATGAGCAATACTGAAATGAAGGGGAATGATGAGATATTCTCAAAAGTGCTTAGGGCCGGAAGGCGTACGTATTTTTTTGATGTAAGGTCAACCCGCGCTGGAGATTATTATCTAACGATCACAGAAAGCAAGAAGTTTACAAACGATGATGGTTCCTTTCACTACAAAAAGCACAAGATCTATTTATACAAAGAAGATTTTGATGGTTTTACCGAAATTTTAAATGAAATGACTGGGTACATTCTGGATGAAAAAGGTGAAGAAGTTATAAGCGAGCGCCACCAGAGTGATTACACAAAAAATGATGAGATAGAAGAAGAGGAAACTTTAGTTGAGCCTTCTGCAAAAACATTCACAGATGTAAGCTTTGATGATATTTAAGCAAAATTACACTGCTACAAATTTAAAAACCGCTACCCTGTTGTAGCGGTTTTTTTTATATTCACATTTCGAAAAATTTAATAGAATCGCTTAATCCTTTCATATTATATATCTCCATTCCATAAATCGCACCTTATGACCCGATTTTTAACCCTTTTTGTTGCTTTTTTCCTTTTTTCTCTAAATCTGTTTGCTCAGGATGGCAAACCTACTCTAGACTATTATTTACCTACTGATGTAACGTATGATCAAAGCATCCCAAAACCTCAGGATATTTTAGGCTGGGTTCCCGGCACGTGGCATGTGAGCCATGATAAACTGGTAGATTACATGAAAACTATTGCGGCTGCATCACCGCGTATTTCTGTTGTAGAACGTGGTACTACGTATGAAGGAAGACAACTTATATTGCTTATAATCACTTCTCCTGAAAATCAAAAAAATCTAGACCAGATAAAAGAGCAACACGAGGCGCTTACACAGCCCGGTGCAGCATCTTTAAATACAGAAGATATGCCGCTGGTAACTTATCAGGGTATGTCTATTCATGGTAATGAACCCAGCGGATCTAACGCAGGACTTCTGGCTGCTTATTATCTGGCAGCAGCACAGGGCCCTAAAATTGATGATCTTTTGCAGCATACTGTTATTTTATTTGATCCTTCTCTTAATCCAGACGGTTTGCAGCGCTTTGCTTACTGGGCAAACACAAACAAAGCGCAGAATATTAACCCTGATCCTCAGGATAGAGAATATGACGAAGTATGGCCCGGCGGTCGTACAAATCACTACTGGTTTGATATTAACCGTGACTGGCTGCCTGCACAATTACCAGAATCACAGGCGCGCATAAAAACTTTTCATGAATGGAATCCTAATATATTGACAGACCATCATGAGATGGGAAGCAATTCTTCATTCTTCTTTCAACCGGGAATACAATCGCGTACGCACCCGCTCACGCCTGCTTTAAACCAGCAGTTGACTAAAGAAATTGGTAATTACCATGCTGCCGCTTTTGACAAACTAGGTTCTTTTTATTTTACCGAAGAAAGCTATGACGATTTCTACTACGGTAAAGGTTCCACTTTTCCTGATATTAATGGCGGTATAGGTATTTTGTTTGAACAGGCGAGTTCTCGAGGTCATGCTCAAATGACAGACAATGGTCTGTTAGAATTTAAATTTACCATACGCAACCAGCTTACCGCTTTTCTTTCTACCCTTGAAGCTGCCCAAAATATGCGCGTAAAATTACTCAACTATCAGCGTGACTTTTATGCAAATTCGCTGAAAGAAGCCGGTAATGACGCTTATATTTTTGGAAGTACAAACGATACTTCAAAATCTTTCGCTCTGGCGAAATTATTAAACAGGCATGGTATTAAAATGTACAAACCTGCAAAAGCATACAAAACTGACGATAAAACATTTAGTACAGCAAACAGTTATGTAGTGCCTAAAAAACAGAAACACAGCAGATTGTTAAAGGCGATGTTTGAGAAGCGCACTAAGTTTACAGACAGCCTTTTTTATGATATTTCTGCCTGGTCATTACCACTGGCTTTTGATCTTGATTTTAGCGATACAGCTCCCGCCACGCTTGCCGGGGAACAAATAACAGATTTACAAATGCAGTCGCCTGCAAATGTAAAACAGAGTTCATATGCTTACTTAATGCCGTGGGGCGATTATTATGCACCTAAGGCATTGAATATGATTTTAGAAAAAGGTTTAAGAGCTAAAGTAGCTCTCCAGCCATTTTCTGTTGAGGATAAAGACTACAGTTACGGTACGATACTTATACCTGTACAGAATCAAGACCTCAACCCACAGGAAATGCAGCAGTTTTTAAATGAGGTCGAGCAAGAAAGTAGTGTTGTCATCAACTCAGTTTCTACCGGGCTTACACAGGGAATTGACTTAGGCAGCCGATTTTTCACCGCTTTAAAACCTGCAAAACTCGCCTTAATTATAGGCGAGGGAATTTCATATAACGAGGCTGGTGAGATCTGGCACTTATTAGACACGCGCTATGATATTAAAGTAACAAAACTCGATACGCGCAATTTTGATCGGTTTGATCTTAGTGAGTACACAGATATTATTCTGCCTTCTACCTGGGGCAAAGCTTTAAATAGCGATGCGGCCTCAAAAATTAAAGATTGGGTGCGCGCAGGGGGTTCACTTATAGGTTATGGTAATGTAGCCCGATGGATGAGCAATAACAATATGCTAGACATCGCATTTACGCAAACAGACAATCCTGCTAACAATATCACTTTTGAACAACGCAGAGATTTTAATGGCGCGCAACAAATAGGTGGAGCTATTTTTAAAGCGAAACTTGATTTGTCTCACCCTATTAATTTTGGGTTTGATCATAATACGATCAATCTGTTTAGAGATAATACGATCTTTATAGATGCAGATGAGACCAGTTATAAAAATCCGATACTATATACCGATGATCCGCTTGTAAGCGGTTATATAAGCAAACTCAATCTTGAGGCGTTAAAAGGCACAAGACCTTTTGTACAACGAGGTTTAGGAAGTGGCAATGTCATGCTGTTTACAGATAATACAAACTTTAGAGCTTTCTGGTACGGAACTAATAAGCTTCTGGCTAATGCTATTTTCTTTGGCGACGCTATGTAAAAAATCGCTTTAAAAAGTGGAAAAATCGCTTTAAAACATCAAAAACCTCGTGAAAATTCACGAGGTTTTTTTAATTAAATTGACGTCTATAAATTATCTAGTTGGTTAGTAGACTTGTCTGTACTAATTGTCCAGAAGAAACCTACAAAGAAAAACTGGTCAGCAGCTGGTCGCATTGATCTTCTATTAAAAACACCGGTCATATCTGGCGCATCTGCATATTGATAGCCATTCACATTCTTAAAGCCCAGCACGTTTTGTATTGAGAAATACAAGATTTTCTGCTGGCTCAATAAATACGCCCAGTTAAGACTCAGATTGTTGTAACTCTTTGTTTTTTCCTGTAAAAAACCGGGTATGTTATAATCTGTATAACTACGACCGCTGGCAAATTGATAACTAAAACCCACCTGACTTTTCCAGTCTTCTATCCAGTATTTTGTAACGAGTGAGAAGTTGTGAGACTGTGCAAAATTAGGCGTTGATTCTTCGGGATAATTGAGGTATTTACGTTTAGAATCAAGATATGAGTAACTTACCCAATAATCTAGATTCTTGATATTCTTATTATCTCTCCAGAAAATGTCAAGACCCTGCGCATACCCATTGCCCTCGTTGCCGTAGATACTAGTTGGCAGGGCGATATCAGTATCAAAAGTTACCAGTTTATTGTATGTTTTACGGTAAGCTTCAGCTCTTAAAATGGTGCCGTCACCCGTGTACAGATAATTAAAAATGTAATGCGAAGTTTTCTGTGCATCAAAGTCTGAGTTAAATTTTAAATATTCACTTGTTGGGTTTTGGTAAAAATCGCCGTACGCAACCGAAAATTGGCTGTTTTTACCCGTTTTGTAGGCTAATGAAGCTCGAGGCGAAAGCGTTGCCTCATTAAACAATTCTGAATATTCACCGCGCAACCCTAGTTTCATTGCAAATTTCTTCGAGAAAATAATATCAGCTTCAGTAAATGCGGCTTCTATATTATTAGTTACACCGGTATCGTAAGCATCATCACTTTCATCATCACTATAATTCTCTTTAAAATCTGTTGAAAGATATTCTGCACCAAAATTCAGTTTAAAACGATTACTGAAGCGCTTTTTAAATTTCGCTTTAGCGTGAATTGAATTTTCTGTATTATCAATATTAGTTGCCTGTATTCCCAGGTCATTTTTTGCAAGCGTATAGCTAAGACCGCTTTGTACAGACCAGGTGTCGCTTAGAACGCCTGAGTAAGTACCGTTAAAATAGAGGTTTTGGTTTTTTAGTGCAAAATCTAATCCGTCAGGATAATTAATATCTTCCTGAGTTAAAGCCAGATTAGTGTGATCAAAAGCAGTGTATAATTTTATGAGTCCGTTTTTTGTTTTTTGGCGAAAGACGGCCTCTCCTGCAAAAGTTTGATAAGGTTCCTTCCAGTCATTTCTGCCCGGAAATAATTCCAAATACGGAGCAAGATTCATGTAAGAGGTGTTTACACTTAACGAACTCTCTTTCCATTTTTTAGTATGACCCAATCCCAAACCTACAGACATAATAGAAATATCTGTCTGGTCCTGATCTGGCTCGTCTATTGTATTAAGCAGCAAAACCGAAGATAAAGCCTGGCCATTTTCTGCAGAATAACCACCGGTTGAAAAGGTGATTCCGTCAAAAAGAAAGGGAGAATAACGGCCACGCGTAGGCGCGTTATTTGAGGTGGGTGTGTATGGCGTAAAAACCCTGATCCCATCAATAAAAATTTGCGTCTCGCTCGCGTCACCGCCACGCACAAAAAGGCGACCATCTTCAGCGACGGTTGTTGTGCCGGGTAACGTTTGCAGAGCACCCACAAAATCGCCCAGCGCGCTTGCTGTCGTTACCACATCTAACGGTTTTAATACAGAAACCTTACTGTTGTCACCGGCTTCAAAAGTACCTGCACTAAGAACAACGGCATCTAGCGTGCTCACATCTTCTCTTAATTTAATAACCAGATTCTGCATGTCACTAACTGCTGCATGAAAAGAATAAGGTTCATAAGACAAGAATGTGACGAGTAGTAACTGTTCCCCTGCTTCTGAAGTTTCAAAACTAAATTTACCCTGTGCATCTGTTGTGGCGCCATCATACGTCGCATCCAGATACACATTTGCTCCCTCAACGGGATTACCTTTTTCGTCTGTCACCGTTCCATTTACTGTTGATTGGGCAAATAGATTGAACGATGTAATAAGAATTAATAAAATAACTGTCGTTTTCATCTTTGATTGATTGTTGATGGCTCAAAGATGCAATGACGTACCACTAATTAGTAAAATTTTCTACTCAACTGTTAAATGCGCTAACCGAATTGAAAAAGCCATCTAAAAAGATGGCTTAAAGTTCAAAACGTTTGTCTTAATAAATCTTCCTGACTCAGATCAATTCTTCCTTGAAGATGCCTGAGGAGTCTTTAAAAGGTGTGCCCTTGCGGGTTGATTTCCCTGTAAAGGTTTCTTAGCTGTCTTTTTGATTATCATCTGTTTATGATTAAAAACCTACTAAATTTAGTTCAAAATCGGGATATTTTATATAAATTTTAGCTCAAGCATTGTTAATTTTTCAATCGCTTTTTAGAAGAAAACTGTACATTAGAGTAAAATACTTTTCATGTCAATATCTGAGAAATTAGAACACTATTTTGAAACCCAAATCACTTTTAAAAGTGCCTTAATCCGCTTACGCGAAATTATAGACGGGACAGAGCTTGAAGAGAATTTTAAATGGAGAACACCGGTTTACACAATAAACGGAAAGAATGTTGTAGGCATAGGTGCTTTTAAAAATCATTTTGGGTTGTGGTTTTTTAACGGGGCGCTATTAAAAGATGAAGACAATATGCTGGTAAATGCTCAGGATGGCAAGACTAAAGCTTTGCGCCAAATGCGTTTTACCACAGAAAGCGAAATTGATGAGAAAATTATCACAAAGTATTTGAATGAGGCGATAGAAAACCAAAAGGCCGGGAGAGAAATAAAATCTGCTGCTCTGGTTAAGAAAGTGACCGTCCCTTCTGAATTAAAAAATGCGTTTACTAAGCATCAAAAATTACAAACCTGTTTTGAAGCGCTCACCCCGGGAAGACAAAAAGAATATGCAGAACACATTAGTAGCGCTAAGCAGGACGCCACGAGAATTAGAAGATTAGATAAATGCATCCCCATGATACTTGCCGGCGTAGGCCTGCACGATAAATATAAAAATTGCTAAAATGGCCAAATTGAAGACTCAACCTAATGATAAAAATGTATTGGAGTTTTTAACTTCAGTAACGCCTGAGCAACGTCGCAAAGATGGTATTAAATTGTATGAACTATTTCATGCTGTCGTAAAAGAACCCGCAGTAATGTGGGGTGATGCTATTGTGGGTTATGGTAATTATCATTACAAATATGAGAGCGGTCGTGAGGGAGATTGGTTTCTTACCGGTTTCTCGCCCAGAAAACAATATTTGAGTCTCTACCTCTACCGTGGTTTTAATACCTATGAAGATTTACTGTCTAAGTTGGGTAAACACCGCGTAAGTACGGCTTGTATCAACATCAATAAACTGGCAGATGTTGATCTTATGGTTTTAAAAGAATTAATAGAAGATTCAGTAAGCTATATGCGAGAGAAATACAAATAACTTTTAATATTATACACACCCATACAATTCTGTATTATAACAAGTTAAAGTAACGCTTTCTTAACGTTCAGGAAAAACTAGAAATAAGATTTGCCTGTATTTTTAGATAAACTTACCAACTAACTAATACAGATTATGAAAAATAATTACCTGCTTCTCTTTTTAATTCTTACGCTTAATTCTTTTGCCAGTCTGCCCGTAAAGAGCAATCTTTTTATTCCCGAAGTTTCTTTTGACGAAACTATTATTGAAGCCAGTGAAAGTGCGGGTACAATTACACTTTCCCTCTCTCTGTCTGAAGCGGCCGCAACTCAAACCCAGGTTGATATTTCTTTGCTGCTAACCAATGCAACTGCAGGCAATGATTTCACTTTAACGAGTAGCACGATTACATTTCCTGCCGGTGAACTATCGGCTACTTTTGATGTACAAATAGCCGATAATACGGTCTTAAATGCCGATTTTTTTATAGCGGCTACACTTAGTAATCCTTCTGGGGTTACTTTAGGTGATGCTGTAGCGACTCTCTATATTCTTGATGATGAAGCTCATGTAGTATCTTCAGCTAATGAATTAGCTATGAATTATCTTACAAGTTTCAGCGGACTTACAGGTGCTGAGATAGTGGCACATGATCCCATTTCGCAAAAGCTTTTCGTTTCAAACAGTGGTGATGACGCTGTAGGTATTATTGATTTTAGTAATCCTGAAAATCCCACACTTGTCGCTTCTATACCTATGGCTGCTTATGGGATTGAAGTTACCAGCGTTGCTGTAAAAGAGGGTTATGTAGCTGCTGCAGTAAAAGGTGCAGACCAAGCAAATGGTAAAGTTGTATTTATGAATAGCGACGGCACCATTTTATATGATGTTGAAGTAGGCGTGTTACCAGATATGATCACTTTTACACCAGACGGAACAAAAATCCTTGTAGCCAATGAAGGGGAACCAAACACAGATTATACCGTAGATCCTGAAGGCAGCATAAGCATAATAGACCTAACGCCTTTAGCTTCATTTATGCCACCGGTAGTAATCCATTTAAATTTTAATGCTTTTGATAGTCAGATGGCGAGTCTCAAAGCCGCCGGGGTTCGTATTTATGGTCCTGGCGCTACCGTATCTCAAGATCTTGAGCCGGAATACATCGCGGTCTCTGCAGACTCACAAATGGCCTGGGTAAGTTTACAGGAAAATAATGCGTACGCCATTGTAGATCTTAGCACTCCTGAAGTTACTGCTATTGTTCCATTTGGTTATAAAGATCACAGTCTGGCACAAAATGCATTTGACAGTTCTAACCGGTTAGATTTTGTGTTCATGAGCACATGGAAAACGCTGGGAATGTATCAACCTGATGGGATCGCTACTTTTAATATAGATGGAACAAATTATCTTATAACAGCTAATGAGGGTGACTCAAGAGATTATGATGCTTACAGCGAGGAAGAGCGCATTAAAGATATTGATCTTGACCCTGTAGCCTTTCCTAATGCAGAGTTTTTACAGGAAGATGAAAATCTGGGAAGACTTAATATTACAACCGCTACAGGAGATACAGATGGTGATGGTGATTTTGATCAGCTGTATTCTTATGGCGCGCGTTCTTTCTCAATATTTAATCTTGACACCCAAACAATGGTCTACGACAGCGGCGACTGGCTGGAACGAATAGTAAAAGAAGACCCCATCTACGGCCAGATATTTAACGCGACAAATGACGAAAATGCATTTAAAAACCGCAGCGATGATAAAGGCCCAGAACCGGAAGCTGTAATAGTTAAAGAAATAAATGAGGAGCTATATGCTTTTGTAGGTATGGAACGTATAGGCGGCATCGCCGTGTTCAAAATTTCAGATCCTGCAAATCCTACTTTTGAAACATACCAAAATAGCAGAGATAATACAGTAGATGCAACTTCAGATCTGGGTGATCTTGCTCCGGAAGGCATTATATACATAAGTCCTGATGATAATGATACCGGTAAAGGTCTCATCGTTGTGGCTAATGAGGTAAGTGCTACAATTTCTGTTTATACTTTAGATAACAATCTCTCTATAGATGAGTTAAAAATGGCCAAAAACGACACTGCTTTAAAGATATATCCTAATCCTTCAAATCAGGAACAGGTATTTTTTGATAAACCTGCAAACTTTAAATTGTATGATATAAGCGGAAAACAAATTATGCAGGCAGAGAATGCAGCTTATATTAATACGACGTCTTTAAAAAGCGGTATTTACATTGTGAAAAATGACAATGGAGCTTCAACAAAACTAGTTGTTAGATAATCCCAAAGATTCATTTTGGGTCTTAGCCCCTCGCATAAAGTGAGGGGTTTTTTATATCGTTTTAACCTATTTTTAGTCTTCCTGAGCGATAATTCTATTCTTCTTAAACGGTCTTACAATTAAGCGAGCAGCTTTATCATAATTCCAATAGCTATACACCCAATTAATTATAGTTACGAGCCTGTTTCTAAAACCTACAAGAAACCAAAGATGAATAAACATCCACACAAACCAGGCGAGAAAACCACCAAATTGTAATTTCCCCATATCTACAACCGCTTTATTACGACCTATTGTCGCCATACTGCCTTTGTCAAAATATTTAAAAGGCTCAGGTGCTTTCTTTTCTGCCAGGCGCTTTAAGTTTTTAGCCAGATGCTTACCCTGTTGTATAGCCGGCTGCGCAACCTGAGGATGACCCTTAGGATACTCCTTAGTTTCCATTAGAGCAATGTCGCCTATCGCGAAAACATTGTCAAACCCAAATACTTTACTATAAGGGTCTACATTATATCTATTTATTTTTTCATGCAATGCTGCGCCATCAATCCCAGAAATAGATGCGCCGGTAACCCCGGCAGACCAGATAAACGTAGCTGTATCAAAATATAAGTCGCCGGTTGTTGTAACCCGGTTATTTTCATATTTGGCCACCATAGTATTCAAATGGATTTTTACGCCCATTTTTTCAAGAAATTTCCGGGCTTGCTTAGACGATTTCTCGCTAAAAGGCGGCAGCACACGATTAAGACCTTCTACAAGATGTATCTCAATATCATCTGTATCCATATCTGGGTAATCCCGTTGCAGCACATGCTCTCTTAGCTCTGCAATAGCACCGCATAATTCTACTCCTGTAGGTCCCGCTCCTGCAATTACAAAACGTAAGAGTTCTTTTCGCTTCTGGCGATCTTCTAATCGGTTAGCTTTTTCAAGATTTTCAAAAATTAGGCTTCTAATATTTAAAGCTTGAGGCAGACTCTTCATCCACACCGCATTCTCTTCTATAGATTCATTACCAAAAAAATTGGTTTTAGTTCCTGTCGCAAGAACCAGATAATCGTAAGTAAGATCACCTATATCTGTTCGCAGCTTTTGAAGTCGCGTATCTATATGCTCAACCTCTGCCATGCGAAAATGCATATTATCCTGATTTGCTATGATCTTACGCAAAGGGTACGCAATAGAATCTGGCTCAAGGCCGGATGTAGAAACCTGATAAAGCAATGGCTGAAACGTGTGATAATTGCGCTTGTCTACCAGAACGACTTGATACGGAGCATTTTTTAGCTTTTGAGCTAAATTCATACCACCAAAGCCGCCTCCTATTATAACAAGACGAGGAAATTTAGAATCGGGTATATTCATATAAAATTTTCAGGAGGTTCTCTTACAAAGTTAAAGGACAAGAGGTAAATTGATATATGTTTATCAAAATTTTAATAGACGTGTAACGACTTCATGATAAATGATACAAATAGATAACTAACGATCAACTTTTGGACAAGAAATTAGAACAACAGTTTGTCGACCAGCTGGAAAAGAACCAGAACATTGTACATAAGATCTGCCGGTTATATACCAATGACCAGGATTCTCACAATGATCTGTTTCAGGAAATCACTATTCAGTTATGGAAGGCATATCCCAACTTTAGAGGAGATGCTAAATTTAGTACCTGGATGTACCGTGTTGCACTAAATACGGCAATTACCCTATACAGAAAGTCGAAAAAACGCGTTAAAACTCAGGATTATGATAGTGTCATGTTTAAAATTGCAAGCAGTGAATATGACAACACGATAGAAGAACAACTCAAACTTATGTACGCTGCCGTTAAGCAGCTTAATGATATAGAAAAGGCACTGGTTTTTCTATATCTGGAAGACAAATCTTACAGTGAAATTTCTGACACTCTGGGTATCACCGAGGTTAACGCCCGGGTAAAGATGAACAGAATAAAAGGAAAATTAAAACAACTTTTAAATTCGTAGTAGTTGATGGATGAGCTCGAATTGCTAAAAAAAGACTGGAAACGTCAGGAAGCCACGCTACCCCACGTTAATGCCAGCGATATATATAAGATGATATTAAAAACATCATCTTCTCTCACAAAGTGGATATTAATAATCGCAATTCTTGAATTTGTATTCTGGATCGCCCTTACCATACTTTCTTCTAATGATGACTATTTTGATAAATTGAGAAAAATACATTTCTACCAGGCCAATATATACTTAAGTGTTGTGCACTACTGTATACTTGCATTTTTTATCTATTGGTTTTATAAAAATTATAAAAAGATAAAAGTAACAGACGATATCAAGTTACTGATGACAAATATTCTCAAGGTTAGAAAAACCGTAAATTATTATGTTATCTACAATCTTGGGATGAGTTTTGTGATCGCGATCATGTACTTTGTAGCTATGGCGATATACGATCCTGCCTTTAATAAATTATGGGCAGGTGGCGCAGAAAACTCCTTATCACACAAGCTAATTGTCTTGGGTGCGATTACTCTCTTTCTACTTGTACTTTTAGTAATACTTTGGTTATTCTACAAGTTGCTTTATGGAATACTTTTGCGTAGATTGCATCGCAATTATAAGGAGCTTAACAAATTGGAGCTTCGCAATTGAAGCAAATCAATGAAAAAACTCACAAGAACTCTCCTACTCTCTGCACTCGGTCTTAATTTTATAATGTTGCTTGGCATCATTATTTTCACAGATGTAAATTGGAATGACAGGTGGGTTCTTGTGATGTATGTTAGTATTGCAGCGATGGTTCTTTGGGTAAGAAGCGGAAAAGTACAAGCCTGATATTTTCAATTATTTAAGGAAATGATAAAGCTTTTTTAGCATATCTTAACAGAGAATGCATTTATATTTGCTTTAAACCCCATTTATGCTCTCAAAACTGTTTGCAGGTTTAATAATATTCTTATTAAGCCTTAATATTTCCGCGCAAGAATACAATTCAGCATCCTTAAAATCTGCCATTAAGCAATTTAAAGCTGACCCTCGTGGTCCTTATTTACGCATTCGCTGGTTTTGTGAAGATGGCACTATGCGTGAACCTAAAGACCCATGCCCCGATGAAATAGGCGGTGTACAACATGCCAGTTACAAAGAACTTACCAATAAAATAGCAGAAAAAAATCACCTTTTTTTGGGCGAAATTCTGGCTGGAGCCGATAAAAATCGGTTTTGGGATGTAGAAAATGACCATAGCCGCTTAAAACAATATCAACTAGGTAAATATCTCGCAAGTGTAGATAACGGCTGGGTTCTTCAAAAAGCGCAATATTATAGAGGCGCTGTACAGTCTGAAGACGAACAGGCCTGGGGTATAGATTTTTATACAGAAATTCTACAAGACGATAAAAGCCTAAAATCTGACTATTACCTTTTAAGACAATCCCTACGAGATATACCACATTCTGGTGATGGTAATCTGGCTCAACAACTGCGCAGTGAATCTAAAATTATCGCAGAAGAAATGCCCGAGTTTATGGATGTACGTGTAAAAATACACGGGCAGCCAGATATTAATGACATCGTTCTGGTACGTGAATTTCGTCAGGAATATAAAGACAAGATCACACCAGAATTACAAAAGCAATTTGAGGATCTAAATAATACGTTAAGTGAATATTACGCTCCGCTTGATGTTAATAGTCTTGAGAAACAAACCCGTGCAATTGGCGGCAACGCACAGGTAAAAGCTGAGCTTTTAAATTTCACTTCAAAGTATAATAACGAAAGTGAACCTTCAGAAATCATTCCTGCTATAAGTGAGCTTTTATGTAACATTCGTACGCAGATCAATCAAATTCCAGATTCTGAAGATCGTTTGCAACTGCTTGATATTTCGCTTAAGCTGGAAGAAATGCTACTCAAAAAATCTCCGGAATGGGAAACCAAAAATCTGGGTTCATTACTGAACAAAATCTATAGTTTAAGTTACGCCGCTGCCGGAACCGGACTTATAGAAACATGGGAGTGGGAAGCGGTTGCTCCTGTTCTTGCTCCTACTCGTTATGAAGATATTTCACTCGCACAATTAAATGATGTGCTAAGTACAGCGCGCAATGTGGTACAATGGAGTGCCGCTATGGCGAAAGCTAATTATGACGATATTGTGGCAAAATACACGGATTTTGAGCCTCTGGCGGCAGGTTTTATAGACGACCGTATACGATCTTCTATCGCACTACCTCTGGGGAAGGCTGTTGGGGAACTGGGAGATTTTATAGCACGTGAATCTAACTTAAACAACGACGTTTTAAATATTCCGGAACAAAGTACTATACGCGGTTTAAATCCTGGTTATGCCATGGGCGAACTTGTAGTTGTAGATGGCAATCCTGAAGATACTGAGGTTTCTGCAGATAAAATATATATATTTAAACGCCCACCTTCAGACCTTAAACCTGTAGCCGGTATAGCAACCGTAGATGAAGGTAATCTGGTTTCGCATGTACAATTGCTTGCGCGAAATCTAGGTATTCCTAATGCAGCAATTACAGATGAACATTTACAAGAATTACTGGCGCACAATGGCGAGAAAGTGTTTTATGCTGTTTCTAATAAAGGAACGGTAATTATTAAGCCGGCAGATGATATGTCTGATGAAGAACAGGCACTTTTTAGTAAGACAGAACGTAGCCGCAATAAAATTGCAGTACCAGTTGATCAAATTCAGCTTGATAAGAACTCTATTTTAAACATGCGAAATATTGATGCTTCTGCAAGCGGAAAGATCGCAGGTCCTAAGGCTGCAAATTTGGGTCAACTTAAGAAAATGTTCCCAGAGCAGGTTGTTGAAGGTTTTGTAATTCCGTTTGGGATTTTTAGAGATCATATGAACTTACCCATGCCTGGTCAAAACAAATCGTACTGGGAATTTCTAAATGAGATGTTTGTAACTGCAGATAAAATGCGAGAGCAAGGCACAGCAGAGAACAACGTTGAAGCTTACCAGTTAAAACAACTTGCTCTATTGCGCACTGCCATAAAAGACATGAAGCTAAAAGACTCTTTTATTACTGGACTAAGAGGCGCTTTTTCAAGCATTTTAGGCGATAATATAGGTAAAATACCCGTTTTTCTACGCAGCGACACTAATATGGAAGACTTGAAAGAATTTACGGGAGCAGGATTAAATCTCACCTTATTTAATGTTGTAGAAGAAGAAAAGATAATTTCAGGCATTAAAGATGTTTGGGCTTCGCCCTACACTGAGCGCAGTTTTAAATGGCGTCAACAATATCTTTCTAACCCAGAAAATGTATTTCCTTCTATTCTGGTAATACCAAGTGTTGATGTTGATTACAGTGGTGTAATGATCACTAAAGGTATAAACAAAGGCACAAATGAAGATCTTACTGTAGCCTTTAGTCGCGGTGCAGGTGGTGCAGTAGACGGTCAGGCAGCAGAAACACGTTTAATAACTACCGATGATTCTTATTTGCTTGCTCCAGCCAGGCAACCAGATTATATACGTTTACCCGTTGCAGGTGGTGTGAAAAATTATCATACAACATTTGAAAAGGCAATTTTGAATGAACAAAACATTCAGGATCTACGTAGTATAGCCCAGCAAATAAGAACAAAAATTCCGGAAGAAACGCATTCTGATTATTCCGGCGCCTATGATGTAGAATTAGGTTTTAAAGATGATAAGCTGTTTCTTTTTCAGATACGTCCTTTTGTTGAAAATAAGAATGCGCTAAGTTCAGGTTATCTGGAATCCATTTCGCCTAAAATAGATTATGATAGGTTTATTAACCTTTCAACTCCAATAAAATAAAACCCCATTTTGATGAAAAAATTTCTAGTATATATTCCTTTATTACTACTTATTACTGCCTTTACCGTTCCCACGATTTACCCTATTGATGGATATCAAAGAACGGGTATCTCTCGTCTCGCCTATTTAGAGAAAATAGTGAGGGACAGTATTGATTATAACAGAATCCCGCCGGGAGCTTATCTTTCTATTAAAGACATTAAATTAAATCTAACCACTTATAAAGACAGCGCTAAGGTGCTAATGACTCCCGATGCAGATTTACAGGGAAAGATCTCTAAACTCTTTTACGGCCTTGACAATAGCTATTCACTTTCAGTACTGGATATGACAGATAGCACTAATGTGAAATATGCCGCAAGAAATGAGACCAGAGGTTATCAACCTGGTAGTGTGGGTAAACTCGCAATTCTTGTAGGTTTGTTTGATCAATTAGAAAAGCTTTGTCCTGAAGATTGGGATACCCGTATTAATCTTTTACGTTTTAAGAAAGTTAAAGGCGGTCCGTTTGCCGTTTACGATCATCATACTATTCCGGTTTACGATATAGAAAATGATAAACTAACAAAAAGACAAACACGTCAGGATGATGTTTTTACTTTATATGAATGGGTAGACCACATGATGTCTGTAAGTAATAACGGTGCTGCAAGTGTTGTCTTTCGCGAAGCTATGTTAATGTCTGTCTTTGGTAACGACTATTTTAACCTTACTGATGAAGAAGCCATGAACTGGTTTAAGGAAACTGACCGCAAGGTTATTAGTGATCTCTCAATAGAAATTGTAAATGAACCTTTGCGAAAACTTGGTATTTCTGAAGATGAATGGAGACTAGGCGGTTTTTTTACAGATGGAGCTGAAAGATTTGTAAGCAGACAAGGTGGTAGCATAGGTTCTCCTAAAGGGCTCATGAAATTCTTAATCTCACTGGAGCAAGGTAAAGTTGTCGACTCATTGTCAAGCCTTGAAATGAAACGCCTCATGTACATGACAGATAGAAGAATACGTTATGCACATTCTAGCCGGTTAGATTCTGCTGCTGTATATTTTAAATCTGGTAGTTTTTATAAATGCGACAGAAATAAAAATCCTAATTGCGGTGATTATGCAGGTAACGTATATAATTATATGAACTCTGTAATCATCGTGGAGCACCCTAACGGTGGACCAAAATATATGGTTTGCCTTATGACTAATGTGCTTAACAAAAATTCTGCAAGTGATCACATGTATCTCGCCAGCAGAATAGACAAAGCACTAAGCGGGCTTACCAAGTAAATTAGCATTCAGTTTTTTAATTGCAATTGCTGTAAAAGATCGCACATCGCGATTTTTTGCAGTTTGTAGCAATTCTTCCAGTTGTGGTAAGAATGAAGTGTCACCTAAATATTGAATAAGGTAAATCACAGAAAGCCGAATGCGACCGTCTCCTTCTCTTAACAGGTAAATTAAAGCATCATGAAAAGTATATGGAAAGATCAAATTGTCTTCCTGACTTTGATCTTTAATAACATTTGTTTCAAGAATTGGTAAGAATGAAGTTTTAAGCTTTGGGGTTAAAATATTATCTAAAAACTCAATTGCATTAGCGCGCGTATCTTCAATCCTGCTTGTAAGTCCGCTATAGGCAATATCCATATCTTTTTTGTTGTAATGAACTCCCAGCAGTTTAAACAAAGTTTCTAAACGTTGATCAAGCTGTAATTTAAGTACATCAAGCAACGCTTCATAAGCCAGGTTTAATTCTGTAAGATCATCTTCGGGCAGAGATACGGAGTAACTGCTCATATCAAGCTTATCTTCAATTACATTTTTTGCTTTTACTACTTTCTCATATTCCTGGCAGAAAGACATAATAAGATTATTGACAAGTCGAGGATAAAAGTTCAATTTAGAGTTTTTACTCTTTAATTTGTGTAGTGACTTTGCTGCCGAAAGCCTTATAAGAATATCCCGGCTCTTTAAAAGTTTGATCAAAAATCGTATAGAAGGCTGCGTCCTGAATTTTTCTATGACTTTAGGCACATGCTTCTTTGCCCCGGCCTTTAATAATTTTTCAGATTCCCTGTAAAGAAGTTCCTTGCTAATATCTTCCCCGTACATGATAAGGGCATTTATCGCGCTCTTTCTATATTCTTTTACCGTAAGAAAGTCTATAAGTGCATCAATAAACATAGGTTCTCTTGTAATACCCGCTGCCTCAATCGCATGCTGTACAATATGACCATCTTTATTATTGAAATTTACCGAGATAAATGAATAGAACTGCGGAACCCTGGCATATCCTATTGTTTCCAGTAAAAAAGCAATCTCCTCTACTCTATGTTCGCTATTAGGTAATTCTAATTCAGCAAGCCAAAGTTCGATACGTAGCTCAAGATTATATCGCAGAGAAATTCTCTTATTGTTAGCTGCTTCTTTTGCCAGACAAAGCAAAGCGGCATGTGCAATGTAATCGCTGCTGTGATTAAGGTAAGAATCAAAAATACGGTCATCACTCAATTCTGTATGCAGAATTAGATAATTAAGCGCTGCATAAACCACCTCATCATCTTTTACGTGTACCAGTCTGCGCACTTCTTCTATGGCCGTACCTCTGGGATAATGATATAATTGAGAAATAGCTGCTTCTTTTACCTGATGGTCAGGATGTGATAATAACTTAAGAACTCTGGGTTTTAGAATCTTTGCATTTGTCGAGGTCAGGTTCTGGAGATAAAGAATAATTTCGGCCGAATTTCCCCCTGAAAGTATCGATTTTGCCACCTGTAAGTTCGATTTTGCTTTACGTATAGGTACACCCTCAGAATATTCTACAGCGGCTTTTAAGCTTTCGCGAAAGCTTTTAAAATATGAGTCCCTGACCTTAAAAATCCCTACTAACCATACAAAAATCAGCAGAAGAATAATAACAGTGACATAGGTACTGGGAAGATTTAATCCCTTAATAACGAAGATTAGTAAGCAACCGGCAATACCTGTGGCCACACTATCTACCACCACATCTATAAACGATTTTGTTCTGTTCTTGATCTCTAAAGAAATAGGAACCATGGCCAGTTCTGTCGCGGCTTTATTTACAGACTGTTTAAGGCTACCATCAAGCCCTTTAATGAGTACAAGAACCCATAATTCTGGTACTGTTAAAAACAACAACGAACCCAATGCAATGCCTAAAGGAAGAATAAGCAGTGAACTATTAACTCCCAGTTTTTCTACCACCCTGTTTGTGAGGAACAACTGTATGACCAGTGAGAAGAGATTAAAGGTAGAAAACCAAAATCCGAAAAATGATGCAAGTTCATCTGAATCTGGTATCGCTCTACTGGCAAAATCACTAAACTGAAAATCGACCAATTTTGCCACAATAACGCCTAAACCCACTATTAAAGCGAGGTACGTAAGATGTTTAGATTTTAGTAATATCTTAAAAGCAGAATCATCGATTTCTGTGCTACGCGAAGTTGCATGAGCCGCTCTGCTTACATAACCTTTTTTATAAATCGTAAAAAGTAAAGGTATACAAGCGAGAATAAAGCATGAAGCAATAATTAACAAGTAAGCGTTACCAATTATAGGCGCTAAGATATTAGTTAAATAGCCTCCAAAAATACCCCCAGCAATAGCGCCGGAACCAATAAAACCAAATAACCTTTTAGCTTCTCTGGCATTGAAAACCATATTTGCCAATAACCAGAACTGGCTTGTAGTTAGCACCGCAAAAATACCTGAGATTACATAGTAAGCATAGAGAAATCCATCTGTGAGAAAGTCAATTTGAAGGAGGACACTTAAAATAATAAAAGAAAGAGAGAAGAAGGCTAGCGTATTTACGATAATACGTTTTAAAGAAAAAGAACGTACCGCCCTGTTGTAAAAATAGGATGAAATTATAGCCGTTGCTGCTATAAAAAGAAATCCAAATGCAAGGTTTTCGGCGCCCAGCCTATTCAGAAATAAAGCGTTTACGGTGGGTTTAACAATTAAAAGAACAGTTATTATCAAAAAGACATATAACTGCATGTAAAAAGAGATGGCTATTTCACCATCTCTTATATTAAACGTTTTTTTTAGAAAAGTTTTAATCACTTACCTTATCGTTGTCTTTGTCAACACTGGCGATTAAAGTACGTGATTTTTTTATTGCGCGCTCAACAGGAACTACTAAATTTCTAATTATTTGCTCACCGTCTGCATCATTTACAAGGGCTACAAGTATATATTTTCTACCATCGTCTCCCCAAACCAGAATTGAGTCTGAATGAAAAGTCTTCCAAGAACCTGATTTTCTAAAAAGGCGTGCATCTGGTGCAATGCGCTCAAGCGTATTTACAAATTTGTGATGTAAAGAAGGATGCTCCATAATACTAAGCATTTCTTTAGAACGTGCTGCATTTACAAGAGTACCGGTAACAAGTTTGTAATAAAAACGGCAAACCTGTTCTGCAGTAGCAGCATGACTTAAACCTTTTATAGGATCTGGTCTGCGCTCACCGGCTGCCGCATAACGCTTGCCAACCCAAAGACCACCGCCTACTTTTTTATCGTAAAGCTTATACTTATCGCTTGTTAAAACGCCGTTTATTTTATCATATCCTAAGCGGTCTATCATGCGTGTGCTTGCCTGATTATTAGACTTACTTATCATTAACCACATATCGTGCTTAACTTCATCGGTCTCTTTAAGCTCTCCTTTATCAATCGCGTCCATAGCTGCAAGAAGAATAGCGATTTTGGGTAAACTCGCCGCATACATCATTTCTTCCCCGTTAAGGCCGGCATATTGAATATTATTTACATCTTCAAGGCTTACGATGCCCACAGACATTTTTTTATGATCTATCAAACTCTTTACCTTAGGATCAGCAGAAAGCTGCTTATAGAGTTGATTTTTAAGTAAATTACTATTGAAATTTATTAAGGGAGCGTCAACACAACCTTTTAAAGGAAGTTCTTGAGCATATGCAACGTTGAAAATTAGAGTAAGTAGGAATAGAAGGGCAAAAGTTCTTTTCATATTAGCTTTTTATTATAGAATTGTTAACTCTAAGTTCACATTAATAGTATGCAAAGGTTAAGAATATAACAAACATTATTAAACATTTAACAGTACGACCCCAAATTTGCAAAGGCTGTGCCAGACTACTGTTAAATAAAAAGGATTAGGTAATTAATATTCCCACTTGCGTTTTGCATTGAGCTTTTCCTGAGCTTCAATTTCTTCTGTGGGTATTACCTTGAGAAAAGAGGGATGTTGCTCGATAGCATATTCAAGTTTCTCTACTATGTCTTCTACACTATCATTTTCATAATCTATATCCAGAGGCTGCTTTATTTCCATCGTTTGTAAAATACCTCTCTTTTTGATCCTGATTCCCTTGCGATCAAAAGATCTTCTAAAACCATCTATCACTATAGGTACAACAACCGGCTTATATTGTTTAATGATGTGCGCAGTACCTTTTCTTATAGGCTTCCAGGGTCGTGTTGTCCCTTGCGGAAATGTGATAACCCAGCCATCGTGTAAGGCTATACCTATATTTTCTGTATCACTTAAATTAACAGGACGTTCAATATCTTGACCTTTATCCCGCCAGGTTCGCTTTACAGTTACTGCGCCGGCATACGCCATTATACGTGGCAAAATACCGCTACGCATAGTCTCATGAGCCGCTACGTAATATATGTTAAGCTTGGGTTGCCACAAATAACCCACGTTTTTAATTGAATCTACACGCCCGCTTAGGCTAGCATTAAAAACATGGAACATAGAAACAACATCTGCAAAATAGGTTTGATGATTAGAAACGAACAAAACATTTGTTCCCGGAAGATCTTTTATAATTTCAGAGCCTTCAATCTGCAATTCATTAAAACCACGGTACCTCCTGTGGGTCATTACACCCATGATACGGATCAACCATTTTTTTAAAATAAGATAGTGGCCAAAAGGATTAGTTTTAAAAATCCCCATAAGTATATTTCTTTATAAAAGCAGAAAATTGCTCAGTCATACTGATAATTGCAAGATTGCAAAGATACAATTTACAAATCATGCGCTTCCAGAAGCAAACTTTTAATCTCATTAAGCATCATTGCCGTTGCACCCCACACCACATAATTATTCAGTTTAAATGCAGGTACATCAGGCAACTCTGCATAAGAAGTGATTATTTTCTGAGTAATAACGCTGTTTTTAGATAGAAAATCGGTCACATTTACCTCAATAATGGCTTCTACCTCTGCGTCTTCCTTAATAAAATGAGGTGTATTTGTCGTGAACCCAATAAATGGCTGAACCCAGAAATTACTTGGCGGGATATAAATTCTAGTCATTTGCTTCAGCACAGTAATTTCCTCTTTTTTAACACCAATCTCTTCTTGAGTTTCGCGCAAAGCGGTTTCTTCCAGATCCTTATCATATATTTCTGCCTTACCACCGGGAAAACCAACCTGATTACTATGTACTCCTTTATAGGTTTTTCTTAAAATGAGTGCTAATTTCGCTTCACGCGAAAGAGAGGGATAAAACAGCGCTAAAACACCGGCCCATCTGGGATTTCTTTTTTCAATATCTGTCTCATTTATTTCTCTAAGTCGTTCAAGTGGGGCCATCTCATATTGAGCAGACTCGCCCGGTAAAGACAATTTGCCTATTTTTGATAACTGTTCCTGAAAATCTTTAAACTGCATCTATGCGTAAGTTATTTTATGTTTTTATCGCCTGTCTATTTTTAGTAAACACAAGCTGTGAAGATAAAAAAACAGGTTCACAAAAAACACAAACAGACATTTCTAAAACTAAAAAAGATACTTCTGCTAAAGCGAAAAGTAAGGCAGAGAATGACAAGCTAAAGAAAAAACTGGGTTCTATAATTGAATCTCAGGCAGATCTAAAACCATTCCTGAAAGAGTATGGCAAGAATAACCCGGAAACGCGGGTTAGACTAAAAACGAGTTTTGGCGATATAGATCTGGAGCTGTACACAGATACTCCTTTGCATCGAGCTAATTTTATTCTTCTGGTAAAACAAGATTACTTTCACAATACGATGATGCATCGCGTGGCTAAAGGTTTTGTTATACAGGGCGGAAATAGTGATGGCTACGAAACGCCAAAAAAACGCCAGAAAATAGGTAATTACCTCATTCCAAATGAATCAAGACCTAATCACCCTCACGTGCGTGGCGCATTAAGTGCTGCAAAATATACTGAGCAGAACATCAGTGATGCTTCTTCTCCGTTTGAATTTTTTATTGTTCAGGCACCTAACGGCGCTCATCATTTAGACGGGGAACACACAGTCTTTGGTAGAGTTACTAAAGGTATGGATGTGGTTGATGAGATAAATAAGGTTGAAGTAGATGGTAATGAATGGCCTATTGATAACATCTACATTGATATGGAACTGCTTGACTAATTAATTTTCAAAAGTCTTGGGATAAATAGAAGGCAGACTAAGACTAAATTTTACAGCAAGCGTACGTATTATAATTATAGTTGATCCTGCCAGAACAGCCACCATTGTAGGTCCCAAGGCAGAATGTGACAACAGCACGTACATCACTCCGCCGGCAATACAAGCGCTCGCATATATCTCTTTTCTAAAAATAATAGGTATCTCAGTACATAGAATATCTCTTATTACTCCGCCAAAACAGGCAGTTATTGTACCCAGAGCAACACAAATTAATGGATTGAGATCAATTTTTAATCCTATCTCAACACCTGCGATTGTATACATAGCAATCCCAATTGTATCAAAAAGAAATAATGATGTACGCAGATATTTAAGCCATTTTCTAAAAACGATAGCAAAAATTGTGGTTGCAATAATAACGTAGGTAAATGTGCTATTTAGCATCCAGGTTACCGGTGTTTTACCAATTAGCAGATCACGTATAGTACCCCCGCCCACAGATGTAACAGTCGCAATAATGAGAATACCAAAAACATCCATCTTCTTTTTTATTGCAGTAAGTACGCCTGAAATTGCAAAAGAAACGGTACCCAGAATATCAACTATATCTGTAAAATTCTCCATTACTGCTGGGTATAAAAATTATAATCCTTAAGCACTCTTTCTACAAAAACAAGCGGCTTTTCTTCGGGGATTATCTGCATTTTTTCTGCTAGTTTATGTGATAATTTAACGATCACATTGTGATTTCCCTTTTTTCTTGCTTGTGTAAAAACCGTTTTTACGGTTTGCATATCCTTATCTGAAAATACAGTTACCTGCGGATATTTTGCCTGATAATTCTCTGGTACATCTTCCATTAAAGTGTGACTAAGCCGCACACGCTTCTTCTCATTGATAACGGTTGTTCCTGCACCCATATCACCCAGACGCTGCCCTTTACCAGTCAAAAGAATAGTTAGTATAGCAACTCCCCCACTTGTCAAACTTATATCAATAACTCTCATGATCCAGCGCACAAAAAAACTTCCTAACCCCGGTTTAGAACCATCTAGTTTTACCACTCTAAGATTAAAAGCAGCTTTGCCGGGAGTACGGCCATTCCATAAAATTTCAAACAAAAGATGGTATAAAAATGTAGGAATACCAAGCACCATAAAAAATATGCTGAGTGAAGTGGTATTGTTTGTTGTTATCCCAAAACCTGCCAGTGCAAATAAAGAAACTACCCAATAGGCTATAATAATTACAGCGTCAACAAGATAGCCTAATATTCTATCACCTATACCAGCTACATTTTGCTGTATGGTAACATTTTGAGCTGTTTCGATTTGAAAATTATCCATTAATTCTTTTTCTTTACCATCCTAACAACTAGACCATGCGCGAGGCGGCATTTGTGAAGCAAAATAAGGATAAATGGTTAAGATTTGAAAACGTTCTTCTCAATAATAAATCTGAAATAAAACCAGACGAATTATCTGCTTTATATGTAGAGGTTACAGATCATTTAAGCTATGCGAATACGTTCTATCCCGGAAGCAAAACCGCAGAATATCTTAATCATCTTGCATCACAATCACATCAAAAAATATATAAGGCCAAGCGAGAATCTAAAAACAGATTTATAACCTTTTTCACTAGGGAGTTCCCTTTGCTTTTTTATCAATACCAACCACAATTACTAATTGCATTTGCAACATTTATTCTATTTTCGGTAATTGGAGCGTATAGTGCAGCTACAGATGGTGCTTATGTACGAAGCATTATGGGCGATGGTTATGTAAATCGCACTCTTGAAAATATAGCTAACAAAGATCCTATGGCTATTTACAAAGATGCTAATGAGATAGAAATGTTTATGGGCATCACAGTAAACAACATCAAGGTGGCTTTATTTGCTTTTATATTTGGAATTTTAATTGGTGTAGGTTCCTTATTTATAATGATGCGTAACGGCGTAATGCTGGGCTCCTTTCAATACTTTTTTTATGATAAAGGAATGCTATGGGACTCTGCCCGCACAATATGGATTCATGGTACAATAGAGATCTCGGTTATAATTATTGCGGGATGTGCAGGCCTGGTGCTGGGTAATGGTATTTTATTCCCGGGAACGTATACGAGACTTGAATCTTTTAAAATAAAACTTAAAGATGGTCTTAAGATCGTTATAAGCACAATTCCATTTTTTATAATCGCAGGCTTTCTGGAAGGTTTTGTGACCAGACATACCGAAATGCCAGATTGGCTCGCTATATTAATAATTGGTCTTTCTCTGAGTTTAATTTTATTTTATTACGTTATTTATCCCCGAATTGTTTACAAGAAAAACTAACAACTACATGAAAGAATACATAGTCTTTAAAAGACAACGTGAATTAGGTGAGATACTGTCTGATACTTTTAAATTTATTAGACTGGAATACAAACCTCTGTTTAGCGCTTTAATCAAAAATGCGGGAATACCATTTTTAGTTTTACTTGCTGCAGCAGGCTTTTATGCGGCTACGGCAACTGATTTTGCAGATATAACCGGAGGCATCTTTAGAAGTGGAAATGTTATAATGGGCGTGCTTTTTTTAATGGTAGCGTTGTTATTTTATTACGGCTTTCTTTACGGAACCGTCCTAAATTATATAAAGTCTTATATAGAAAATGAAGGAAACGTAAATCAGGAACAAATCTCACAAGCTGTACGGGCTAACCTAGGCGGTCTTATAGGCCTTGGTGTTCTTTCAGCAGTTATTCTAATTGCCGGTTTTGTAGCTTGTATTCTTCCCGGCATTTATCTTTCAGTACCACTATCTCTTGTTTTTGCGATCATGATATTTAGAGGAAGAGGTATTAGCGACTCTATTTCAGAAAGTTTTGTTTTGATCAAAGGTGAATGGTGGGTAACCTTCGCCACAATAATCGTAGTAAGCCTGGTTGTTTATCTTATAGGTATGGTTTTTCAGGTTCCTGTAATTATTTACACAATTATTAAAGGACTTACAAGTTCTTCTGAAATTTCTAACGGTGATTTCTCAAGTATGTTCGATTGGGTTTATATTACACTTAATGTAATCGCTTCTGCTGTATCATATATCTTGTATGCCGTGGTTGCTATAGCATCTGCTTTTATTTATTACAACCTGAACGAAACAAAAAACCAGACAGGGACTTTAGAACGCATTGATAGCATAGGCGATAATATTTAATGACACGATTAAAACTCATTTGTTTTTTCTCTATTATCCTTTTCTACGCCCCGAATTGTAGGGTCTACGGTCAGGACTCTTTAGCTATAAAACAGGAAATAAAAATTGATAGTAGTCATGTAGATCCTGTGATTTTTAGTGATAATGCTATTGAAGATTATAGAAGAACTGATGATTTTAAATACATAGAATACAAAGCTCCAGACAATTGGTACACGCGCTTCAAGCAATGGTTAAGCGATATTTGGGCGTCTATTATAGATTGGATTCTGGACGGCGATCAGGCTCAAGGTTTTTTGGCTTTACTTATTAAAGCACTTCCCTATCTTATTTTGATTGCGGTGCTGACTTTCATTATCTGGCTTTTCATAAAAATTGACACCGGCGGCACTCCACTACTGGCAAGGTCTGGCAGTAATGTGATTTTAAGCAGCGAGCAGGAGATCTTAGAACGAGAGGATATACGCAAATTGATTCAGCAAGCTGTGGCTGCTAATAATTACCGGCTGGCAGTGCGCTATTATTACCTCCTCGCTTTGCAGCATTTAAAAGACAAGGATGTTATAGACTGGCAGGTACAAAAGACAAATCACGACTACGTTTATGAGATTAAAAACAATGATGTGCGACAACAATTTGTAAAGGTCACACGCATTTATGATTTTATTTGGTACGGTAGTTTTGTTGTAGATACGTCAGCTTTCGCGAAAGCGGAAAAAGAATTTAAAAAGCTTCAGGACCTCGTATGAATAGAAGCTACAAAATAATGGCCACCCTTTTAATTGGGCTCATCACTTTTCTTATCGTGGCAGAGGCTTTACAGCCAGATCCTATCAATTGGTTTGAGAGTTATAATAAGATTGACAAAATACCCTTTGGCAGTTATATTTTTTATGAAGAACTAGACAAAAATCAGGATCTGGAAACAGAAAATGTAAAAGTGCCTCCGTTTGAATTCTTGCTAGATTCTACTGTTAGCGGCACTTATTTCTTTGTAAATAATAGTGTATATTTTGACAGCGCAGAAGCTAACAAAATTTTAAACTGGGTAGAGCAAGGCAATACCCTTTTCATCTCTGCCACTGCTATTAGCAAAACTATACTTGACTCACTCAATCTGGAAACAACTTATTATAAAGCCTCTAAACAGATTACGAAACGACCGCTGCTTAATTTGAGTAATCCCAAATTGAAAAGTGAGACACCATACTCTATCAAAAAAGATATAAACACTGTGTATTTTGATAAAATAGACACAGTCAATACTACTGTTCTTGGCACTTATGATCTTATTAGAAATAATGATTCTACCCACATCGCAGAACCAAAAGTCAACTTCATTAAAGTTCCCTACAAAAAGGGTTCTGTAGTATTACATACCTTCCCTCAGGCTTTTACTAATTACTTTATGCTGGGTGAAAAAAACAGCGATTATACGGGTAAAATCCTCTCTTATGTGCCAAAAAACGCAAAGATCTATTTAGACCAATATTACAAATCGGGTAAATCATTCAATTCATCACCACTGTATATGGTGCTTAATAACAAATACCTGCGTTGGGCTTACTATACAATAATCATAATCGCATTGCTTTATGTTTATTTTGAAGGTAAACGTAAACAGCGCAGTATTCCTGTTGTAAAACCACTAGCCAATCAAACCTTAACTTTTACTCGCACGATCGCAGGTATGTATCTGGAGAAAGGCGAAAACAAGCAAATAGCACAACACCAGATCAATCATTTTATGGAATTTCTGCGCAGCCATTATTCCATTGCGACAGCTGAGCAGGGATCTGAATTTATAGAAAAGATTGCCGCAAAAAGCCAGACGCCTTTAGCCGAAGTAAAAGAACTGATAGATTACATAATTTTGATACAGCAAAAAGCGCATATTTCTCAAAATGAATTAATAGCGCTTAACAAGAAAATAGAACGCTTTAAAGCCCATGTATAATGGAAGAAGATAAAAATATACCAGAGGAGATCAATTTACCGCAAAATACAAATGCAGATCAATCACCTGCTGAAGACATCGATTTTAAAAGCAGACTTCCTTTAGAAGAACTGCGCGATGCCGTTGATAAGCTAAAGGCAGAATTGGGTAAAGTGATTATTGGGCAACATGAATTTATCGAGTTGCTTATCGTGGCGTTACTTTCAGACGGGCATGTTTTGATAGAAGGTGTTCCCGGAATTGCAAAAACGATTACCGCTAAACTTTTCGCTAAAACGTTGCATACAGACTTTAGTCGTATTCAGTTTACGCCAGATCTTATGCCAAGTGATGTGTTGGGAACTTCCATTTTGAACATGAAAACCAGCGAATTTGAGTTCAAAAACGGCCCAATCTTCTCAAATATCGTCCTTATAGATGAAATAAATCGCGCTCCCGCAAAAACCCAAGCCGCTCTTTTTGAGGTTATGGAAGAGCGACAGGTTACTATAGACGGGCATAAGTACAGCATGCAGCCACCTTTTATGGTTCTTGCCACACAAAACCCAATAGAGCAGGAAGGTACATACGCCCTGCCTGAAGCGCAACTGGATCGTTTTCTCTTTAAAATAAAAGTCTCTTATCCTGACTTGCAGGACGAGATCGCTATTTTAAAAAGTCATCATGAGCGACATGTAAAACCTACAGAAAATATTGATGTTGTGCTTACGCCAGAGAAACTTTTGGCTTTTCGCCAACTAACTCATGAAGTAATTATAGAAGAAAAGATTCTTAATTACATCGCAGAAATAACTGTAAAATCGAGAACACATCCTCATTTATATTTAGGTGGTTCACCTCGTGCTTCAATTGCCATTATGAATGCTGCCAAAGCTTTTGCCGCTATTAACGGAAGAGATTTTGTCACTCCGGAAGATGTAAAACGATCTGTAATCCCGGTTATGAGACATCGTGTAATTCTTTCGCCAGAGCGAGAAATGGAAGGCATGACTCCGGAAACTGTAATAGAAATGCTTGTACAGGCTGTTGAAATTCCCCGCTAGTGCTCGTTATAAACTTTATAAAATCACTTTATCTCACTAAGCGTGTTTTTTACGCCCTTGCGATTATTGCCGTTATTTTCCTGTTTTCATATTGGTTTCACCTGTTTTATCTTGCGGGTTGGCTAGCTCTTTGGGCCCTGTTTTTATTGGTTGCAATTGACGCTGTAGCTCTTTTTAGATTAAAAAACGGGATCACAGCTACAAGAGATCTGCCTGAAAAATTCTCTAATAGCGACCCCAATATTGTTCCTGTTAGTATCGCTAATAAATACAAATTCAAAGTACATATAAATGCTATAGATGAAATCCCGGTACAGTTTCAAAAAAGGGATTTCTCTAAAGAGCTGGACATCAATGGAGGTTCATCTGGTAAATTCTCGTATGAAATTACTCCGGTTGAAAGAGGTGAATACATTTTTGGTAATCTTAACCTTTATGTATCTTCTGCTTTGTCTCTTACCGTTAGGCGTTACAAATTTGAAAAAGATCAGCTTGTAAAAGTGTATCCTTCATTTATACAAATGAAAAAATATGCTTTTCTCTCCATTGACAATAAACTCACACAATACGGACTCAAAAAAATTAGGCGCATTGGCCACACGATGGAGTTTGAGCAAATTAAAGATTACCTCACAGGTGATGATGTGCGTACCATAAACTGGAAAGCCACAGCAAAACGTGCCGCTTTAATGATTAACCAGTTTCAGGATGAAAAATCGCAGCCCGTTTATTCGCTAATAGACGCAAGCCGAGTAATGAAAATGCCTTTTGAAGGTCTTACTCTTCTAGATTATGCCATAAACAGCACCCTTGCTTTTAGCAATATTGCGCTTAAAAAAGGAGATAAAACGGGAATGGTCACCTTTAGCAATACTATACAAAATCACCTTGCTGCCAGCAGTAAAAAAACACATCTCAATACTATTCTTGAGGTTCTTTACAATATAAATACACGTTTTCTTGACAGTGATATGGGTCTGCTTTATGCTGAAGTAAAACGAAAAATAACCCATCGCAGCCTGCTTTTATTGTATACTAACTTTGAGCACATCACTTCTCTACAAAGACAACTACCCTATCTCATGGGTCTTTCTAAAAAACATGTACTGGTTGTCATCTTTTTTGAAAATACAGAACTTGATGACCTTATAACAAAACCAGCTTTAGATACTGCAGAGATCTACCATAAAACCATTGCTCAAAAAATGGAGTATGATAAAAAATTAATGGTTAAAGAATTAGAAAAACATGGTATACAAGCTGTTCTTACTAAACCTAAAGACCTAACCGTAAATACCATAAATAAATATCTTGAGATAAAAGCACGAGGTATTTTATAAGATTAAATATACTTCTTGTAATAAAACCCATTTTCGAAATCATTTTCTGCTTTCAAAAAAACCACCTGACAGTATTTAAATTATTCTGTTAAACTTTGAAGTTTTAAACCTTGATGTTTACTGAACATACGCTTATCTTTGCAACCTAAATTTTAAGTATGATCCAGGTTACTTTGCCAGACGGCAGTGTAAAAGAAGTTGAGCAGGGTACTACTCCCTTAGATGTAGCAAACAGCATAAGTGCAGGTCTTGCACGCAATGTGATTTCAGCTAAATATAACGACACAACGGTTGAGACGAAAACACCTTTAACAGAAGATGGTTCACTTGTTCTTTATACCTGGAATGATGAAGAAGGTAAAAAAGCATTCTGGCATTCAAGTTCTCACATTTTGGCGCAAGCCCTTGAAGAGCTGTATCCCGGTGTTAAATTGACCATTGGTCCTGCAATAGAGAAAGGATTTTATTATGATGTTGACTTAGGAGATCGTTCTTTAAGCGAGAATGACTTTAAAAAAATCGAGGATAAGATGCTCGAAATCGCACGTGGTAAGCACGATTTTACCATGCGAAGTGTGACCAAAGCTGAAGCTCTCAATTTCTACAAAAACCAGGACAATGAGTTTAAAGTAGAACTTATAGAAAACCTGGAAGATGGCACTATCACATTCTGTGATCACGATACATTTACAGATTTATGTCGCGGCGGTCATATTCCCAATACCGGAATTGTAAAAGCCGTTAAATTAATGAGTGTTGCCGGCGCTTACTGGCGAGGTAATGAAAAAAATCCACAGCTTACCCGAGTTTATGGTATTTCATTCCCCAAACAAAAAGAACTTACAGAATATCTCGAATTGCTTGAAGAGGCAAAAAAAAGAGACCATAGAAAATTAGGTAAAGAGCTTCAGCTTTTTACATTTTCACAAAAAGTAGGTCAGGGACTGCCACTTTGGCTTCCTAAAGGTGCCGCTTTACGTGAAAGATTAGAAAATTTCTTAAAAGCTGCACAGAAGAAAGCTGGTTATGAGATGGTGGTTACACCACACATTGGCCAGAAAGAACTGTATGTGACTTCGGGTCACTATGCAAAATATGGTGAAGACAGTTTTCAACCTATTACTACTCCATCAGAAGGTGAAGAATTCCTTCTAAAACCAATGAATTGCCCGCATCACTGTGAGATCTACAATTCTGTACAATGGAGTTACAAAGATCTTCCTAAACGCTTTGCAGAATTTGGTACAGTATACCGTTATGAGCAAAGTGGTGAACTGCACGGTTTAACTCGTGTACGCGGCTTTACTCAGGATGATGCGCATATATTTTGCACACCAGATCAACTCGACGATGAGTTTAAAAAAGTAATCGATCTTGTGCTTTATGTTTTTGGCTCTTTAGGTTTTGAAAATTTTACAGCACAGGTTTCTCTGCGTGATCCTGATAATAAAGAAAAATACATCGGTTCTGACGAGAACTGGCACAAGGCAGAGCAAGCAATTATAAATGCTGCAGAAGAAAAAGGGCTTAATTATGTTATTGAGACCGGTGAGGCAGCTTTTTACGGTCCTAAGCTTGATTTTATGGTACGTGATGCCTTAGGTCGCAGCTGGCAATTGGGCACAATACAGGTAGATTATAATTTACCAGAGCGTTTTGAACTCACATACAAAGGAAGTGACAATGAAGAGCACAGACCGGTGATGATACACCGTGCACCCTTTGGCAGTATGGAGCGCTTCATTGCCATACTGTTAGAACATACGGGCGGCAATTTCCCTCTATGGTTAATGCCAGAACAGGCTATCATATTAACCCTCAGTGAGAAATATGAGAAATACGCCGAAAATGTTTTAAATTTGCTAGAAAATCACGAAATTCGCGCCCTTATAGATGGACGCGGAGAAACCATGGGTAAAAAAATTCGGGAAGCCGAAATGAATAAATTACCCTTTATGTTGATCGTTGGCGAGAAAGAAGCAAATGATGGTACGGTTTCTGTACGTAAACATGGTGGTGAGGATTTAGGATCGATGACCGTAGAAGAATTTGCGGGTATCATCAATAACCAGATCAACCACACACTAAAGAAATTTGAAGTTTAACTAAAATTATATAGCCATAGCAATACGTAGAAAAAGATCAAGAGGCCCTGCAAGGGTTCAGAAGACGGACAAACACAATATCAACGAGAAAATACGTGCTCGCGAAGTACGATTAGTAGGTGATAATGTAGAGATGGGCGTAACCCTAACCAGTAAGGCACTGGAAATCGCAGAAGAACAAGGCCTGGACCTGGTTGAAATATCACCTAATGCAGAACCACCGGTTTGCAAGGTGATGGACTATAAGAAATTCGTTTACGAGCAGAAAAAGCGCGAAAAAGTCATGAAGTCTAAAGCGACTAAAGTGATCGTAAAAGAAATTAGGTTTGGTCCCAACACAGATGATCACGACTACGATTTTAAAAAGAAACATGCGATTAAGTTCCTTGAAGAAGGGGCTAAATTAAAAGCATATGTTTTCTTTAAAGGCCGTTCTATAATTTATAAAGATCAGGGTCAAATCTTACTTTTAAGATTAGCTCAGGATCTTGAAGATTATGGTAAAGTAGAACAGATGCCAAAATTAGAAGGCAAACGTATGATTATGTTTATCGCCCCTAAGAAAGCAAAATAGATCAATCATCGCGGTTGACTAAAGATAATAAGCGGATTAAAAATAACTAGGAAGATGCCTAAAATGAAAACTAAATCCAGTGCTAAAAAGCGTTTCAAGCTTACAGGAACTGGTAAAATTAAAAGAAAGCACGCTTTTAAAAGTCACATTTTGACTAAAAAATCTAAAAAGCGCAAGCTTGCATTAACTCATGATACTGTTGTACATAAAGCAGATGAGGATAATGTAAAAATCATGTTACGTCTTAAATAAGAAGTAACCGGTTAAAATTATTATATAAACCCTGGAGTTAGGCAAAGAACTTATAAAAACACCTGTTCTTTATTAAAGTGGTAAATGCCCGCCTGCTACAAAAAAATTTAAAATTATGCCAAGATCAGTAAATTCCGTTGCTTCTAGAGCCAGAAGAAAAAAGGTTCTTAAGCAAGCCAAAGGTTACTTTGGAAGACGTAAAAACGTCTATACAGTTGCAAAAAATGCGGTTGACAAGGCTATGCTTTATGCATACCGTGACCGTCGTCAAAAGAAAAGAAACTTCCGTGCTCTTTGGATCACCCGTATCAATGCAGGTGCTCGTCTACACGGGATGTCTTATTCACAGTTTATGGGTAAAGTAAAAGCTAACGAGATCGAACTTAACCGTAAGGTTTTAGCAGATCTAGCTATGAATCACCCTGAAGCTTTTGAAGCAATCGTAAATCAAGTAAAATAGGGCTCACGCCTATTAAATAACATTATCCGCTTATAAAAAAAAAGCCGTTAGTTTTAAACTAGCGGCTTTTTTAATTTATAAACTAAAAAACCTCCGCTTTACAGGGAGGTTTTTATATCATTTTGACCGATTTTTCTACTGATTCCAAGTCAAAGTAATATCCAGTTCCATATCTGAATGTAAACTTTGAAGAACAGGACAGGTTCTGGCTGTATTTTCTAATATTGCTCTTGATTTTTCATCTACCGCTTCCGGAAGTTCAAGTTTAACTGCAACAGCAGAAATTCTTCTGGGGTTGGCTGCCATTGTTTTAGTTACTTCAGCTTTCGCGCCAGCTAAATCTACATTTAACTGAGCTGCTTTTATCCCCATAACTGTGATCATACAACTTGCCAGTGCCGTAGCAACTGTGTCTGTAGGTGAGAATGCTTCTCCCTTGCCGTTATTATCTGTGGGAGCATCTGTGATAAAAGAATTTCCCGATTTAAGATGTGTACACTCTGTACGTAGATTTTCTTTATAGGTGACTGTACTTGTCATGGTATTAATTTTTAAGCATTCCTGAACGATCTATAGTATCTGTAGGGACCAAAACTTCTTCGAGCGATAGTTCTGGGCCATATTTCATAATGTAAACCGCTTTGTTATTATAACCGTTTGAATCTTTTACGTAGTTAAATTTATTCTCAACATAATGCGTTTCATAACCGCTATCTGCAGAGGCATACAAATCTTCTGCAGAAGCTAATCTTAATAAGGTATCAAATGTAATATCAAAACCACGTATCGCATAGCTATTAGGCTCTATGCCATATTTTGAGGTGTATCGCTCGAAAAAACTATTTGATCTATCGTTGAGAAACTCTTTATCTACAGATGGAAAATGAAAGTTCAAATTCATTAATGTAATGTTTGAAATATCATCACTCTCGTACGCACTACCCTTAAACGTTGTTAGCAGTGTGATTCTTTTATCCTGAACTTTTGTACTTAAATTAGTGGTCACATTACTGATTAAAGGAATGTCATTAGTCTCAAGAATTATCCAGTTTTCTGCAGTTTCAGAAATTTTTGCATTAAGATCATTTGCATTTAAATAATAGCCATTATCCCCTTTTCTGGGGTCAACTACTTTTGCATTTGGAATACGATTAAGCAGATCGTTCTTAACTTTTGAGTTCTTACCGTCTGCTATGATGATCACATTCTTACCGCTTGAAGAAATAGCTATGTAATCCATCATTTTTTGTCTTAAAATATCTTCAGTAGGGCGAGATTGAAAAATATTTGATCGCATTGTAACTCGGGGAGTCAATGGCGACACGACCGGCACATTGTAGCGCGCTAAAATAGAACTTGTTTTTTCTACATTAGCTCCCACAAATGGTCCTATTACAGCGTCCATATCTGCAAAGTCGCTATCTGATAAAATATCTTCGATTTTACGTGAGTTTTGAGCGTTTTCTCTGCGTTTAAATTCGGTATCATAAATATATACTTGCGTGGAAATACCCAGTTGTTTAGCAGAATCTATCGCCATTAAAGCACCGCTGTAGAAGTCTAGTGCAATGCGCATAACACTGTTCTCTTTAAGCGCTTCTTTTCTCACATCTGAAGTATCACCCACTGTCTTGCTCACGTTAATAGGCAACATCATAGCAAGATGTTTTGTAGAAAAATTAGTGAGTTGTTGAGTTAGATCTACCTGTCCCGCATTTCCGGAAGCCGCCTCTGCACCTAGTATTGTTTTAGGCAGCTTCAAGATCATACCTTTTTTTAGTCCGTCAACTAGGGACGGATTTAGCTTAAGCAATTCATCTTCAGATATATCCCAGCGACGAGTTAATCTGAACATGTTTTCGCCTTGCTTTACTTCGTAAAATCCAAATTCAGAATTTTCTATAACAGCATTGTTAGTATACGACTTATCTGGTACATTTAAGATAGCACCTTCTTTAAGCCCGTCAACTATCTGTGGATTCATCTCCTCAAGTTCGTCAATGGTGATTCCGTACATTGCAGCCAGACCATATTTCGTTTCCTTAGGTTTTACAATATGTTTTCTGTTTGTCTCTGCTGGTTTATCACCAGATGTTATTGCCTCACTATAATTCACCGGAATTTTTATTTCCTCGCCGGTTCTTAACTCTGCTGCATAAAGCTGCTTGTTATATCGCTTTATTACATCTTCTGGCACGTCATAAGTCTTTGACAAGCTGTATAAAGTCTCTCCTTTTTTAACTTTATGATATTTAAACTTTATGGGGTCACCATCGTTATCACTATCTGTGGTATTTGAAACAGTATTATTACCAGGTAGTATTAATACCAGGCCTGGATACATATTATCTCTTGCTTCAGGATTTAACCTATACAATTCGTATACAGTTATGTTGTATTTATTTGCAATAGATGAAACTGTCTCACCCTGCTCAACCCGATGACTTGCATAAGACTGCTGCCCTATAGAAGCACAGCTAAATACAACGAATATTAAAAGGAATATTAAAGAAGCATTTTTCATGTACATAAAATTTTAAAATAAGGAGCTTTTAAGATTATTCCCACTCAATTGTAGCGGGCGGTTTTGAGCTTATATCATACACTACTCTATTAACGCCTTTTACTTTGTTTATTATATCATTTGAAACCTTTTGTAGAAAAGCATAAGGAAGATTTACCCAATCTGCAGTCATACCATCTGTACTCTCTACAGCGCGCAAAGCCACACATTTCTCATATGTACGTTCATCTCCCATAACGCCCACTGAGTCTACCGGAAGAAGCATAGCTCCTGCCTGCCAGACACTGTCATACAATCCCCAATCTTTTAGGCTATTAATAAAAATAGCATCAACCTCTTGTAAAATACGCACTTTTTCTGGTGTAATATCTCCTAATATACGTATTGCAAGACCAGGCCCGGGGAATGGATGTCTGCCTAATAACGCTTTATCCATACCCATTGTTGCTCCTACACGTCTCACTTCATCTTTAAAAAGCATGCGCAAAGGCTCAACCACTTTAAGCTTCATAAAATCTGGAAGTCCGCCTACATTATGATGTGATTTAATCGTTGCTGATGGTCCTCCTGTAGCAGATACAGATTCTATAACATCTGGATAGATTGTTCCCTGCCCCAACCATTGTGCACCTTCTACTAAATGCGCCTCATCGTCAAAAACCTCGATAAAAACGCGACCTATTGTTTTGCGCTTTTCCTCAGGGTCACTTAAGCCTGCTAATTCTGATAGAAATCTTGATGAAGCATCTACTCCTTTTACATTGAGCCCCATGCCTTCATATTGATCAAGTACATCCTGATATTCATTCTTTCGCAGTAAGCCGTTGTTTACAAATATGCAATGTAGATTCTTACCAATAGCTTTATGTAATAACATTGCTGCGACAGATGAATCTACACCACCAGAAAGACCCAGAATAACCTTATCATCAGGACCTATCTTCTTCTGAAGCTCTTCTACTGTTTCTTCTACAAAACTTGCCGGCGTCCAGTCTGGTTCTACGCCTGCAATATTGATAAGAAAATTATGAAGAATCTGTTTCCCGTCTGTAGAATGATATACTTCAGGATGAAATTGTATAGCATACGTTTCTTCTCCCTCTAGCCTATAAGCTGCATTGAGCACATCTGACGTACTGGCAAGTCTTACCGCATTTTCAGGCAAATGTTTAATAGTATCACTATGGCTCATCCACACCTGGCTTCCCTCCTGTACTCCTTCAAAAAACGGCTCTGCATCTTTAATAAATGAAAGATTAGCCCTGCCATATTCTCTGGTATTAGAAGCGCCAACTTCACCCCCATGAAAGTGTGCTAAATACTGTGCACCATAACAAACGCCCAGTAAAGGTTTTTTGCCTCTTATCTCGCTTAAATCAGGATGTGGAGCATCTTCGCCTCGTACTGAGAAAGGTGAACCCGAAAGAATTACTGCCTTATAGATACTAATATCATCAGGCAGTTTATTAAATGGTTTTATCTCACAGAAAATATTTAGCTCACGTATACGCCTTGCTATTAGTTGAGTATACTGAGAACCAAAATCTAGAATAAGAACATTATTGTGCATAAAGGAAACTTTGAGAGCCATTTAGAAACCAAAGTTTCAAGTCGTCTCTTGTTGCTATGAATTGCTGGCAAATTTAAGATTTTTATTCCCTTCTGTATATAAAAAGTGATTCTAAACGAGTCAATATAAATCGCTGTAGAATTAATGATTTTAGGATTGCGATTAAGTATTCTAAATAATTATTCATATTATTAGATAATATTTTATGAATAAAAATTATATTCAAGTTAAGAGAAATTTAAGACTAAATGACTTAATTTTAATAGTAAAACTAACAAAAACTGTGATACCAACTATTAACCAATACCATTCTAAAGAAGGATCTCACCCTTCTAATTTACTCGATGAAATTTTACATTTGAAGCTGAAACCATTTTGCCCGCATTCGTATGATACGCTTGAAGACAGGATGGTAAGCAATGTAAAAATGTATCAGAAACATTTCTCCCAGCCTAAAGCTGATCTTTTCCATAAGGTCTTTGTAACTCACGATCCTGCTTTTAAAAGAACACGTTATTTTTTCTCAGCAGTAGATGTCAATATTCATTATATCCAAGCACTAAAAAATTTAGTAAATAAGCTGTATAATCATTTTGGCCCTGATGACAGGGGATTTGAAGAGTTTACTAATAAAGACAAAAATGATATTCTGAAAAGCGGTTTTTTATGGGCCGGCCGTATTTGGAAAAAAAAATTATGTGGGTATGAAATCGTTGTAGAGGCTCATACTACAGAGTGGGTGTCTTTACTTGTCGTTGTACATCCTTAATCTAAGTGCTCTAATTATTTTATGCCTTCCACTGAGTAATTACAGCACAATATTTGAAATAGAATAAATGTTATCTTGAGAGACTTATATATCAAACAGGTTAATATTTAAATTATGAAATATATCACAGCTGTAATATTTTCAATAGCCATAGTAGTTGCCGCTATTGTTTTAGGCAATGCATATATTGATCGGGCAAACCCTGATGGCACAATAGGTGTTACGGGGTTAGGCAGTGAAGATTTTACGTCTGATTTAATAGTCTGGGAGGCCGATTTTGTGCGTGTAAATCCCGATTTACAAGAGGCTTTTGCAGATCTAGCCAAAGATAAAGCCATAGTTAAAGAGTATCTTAAACAAAAAGGTATTGCTGAGAGTAGTATTATTTTTGAAGCTGTACGTACAAATGAACAACGCGAAAATCAATATCAAAATGGAAACTTTACAGGAAGTATTTTTGTGGGTTACGAACTGAGACAGACCATTCGCATAGAATCTACAGATGTAGAAAAAACAGAACTCGTTTCCAGAGAAATTACAGAACTGCTCAATCAGGGAGTTCAATTACAGAGCAGTCCGCCTAGATATTATTACACAAAGTTAGCAGATCTCAAAATTGCAATGATCTCTAAAGCTACAGAAGATGCAAGAATGCGAGCTGAACAAATTGCTGAAAAAAGTGGTGGTAATTTAGGCAAGCTTAAAAGCGCAAAAATGGGAGTTTTTCAAATAACGGGTCAAAACAGCAGTGAAGATTATAGCTGGAGCGGCTCGTTTAACACTGTAGATAAGAAAAAGACTGCAAGTATTACAATGCGCTTAGAATATGAAATTGATTGAAAACTGTTGTTTTTATCCTATTAATTATCAGAAAATCAATCTTTCAGTCATTTTTTTTAGACTGCTCAATGCACCTGGATCATCGGGCAAAATTACGTATCAGTACAACTACAAATAGTACGATGAATATATAGAAAATCACTTTTGCTATGCTGGCAGCAGCACCTGCTATTACTCCAAAACCCAGTACTGCAGCGATAAGTGCTACAACTAAAAAAATAACAATCCATTTTAACATCAGAAATCTGTTTTTAGAAATTCAACTGAAATTAATAAATAAAAATAATATTTAAATTTTTATAAATAATTAATATTACCCTAATATTGTTAAAATTAATTAAATTATTCTTAGAATTCCTAACTAACATTAAACAAATCTATAATTAATAACAATAATCCCTAAAAATTATTTTATATTTGTCGAAATTATTATAAGTAGAATTTCCAACTCCTCAATTACAACACATGTCAATTTCAAATCAATTAAAATCTTTACGAGAATCTGCCGGGTACTCTCAGAAAAAAGTATCAGGTGAACTTGGTATCACGCAGGGAGCATATTCCCTCATTGAAAACGGACAAAACTCTATTACAACAGAACACTTGCTTACTTTAAGTGGCCTGTATAGCGTCCCCACAGATTTTATCTTAAAAGGATCTAGAAACTCGATCATCATGTCTACAAATAATGGCTTTGTCCCTCTTATTAATGTAGAAGCTCGAGCAGGTTTTGTAGAAAACCGGGATAACGATGAATGGATGGGTGCTCTTGAAATGTTTAAGATACCTGGATTTGAACCGGCTCATGGCCAAAAACTTTTTGAAGTAGAAGGTGATAGTATGATCCCTACTTTAATGCACGGTGATATTTTAATCACTCAAAAGGCTGATGATCTAACTGAGATTCTAGATGGTTCTGTTGCTGTAATAGTAACTGAAAAATCTGTGCTTACTAAGCGTATCAAGAAAGACCTTAATAACAATGCTATTATTCTTATAAGCGACAACAGCAAATATGAGAGTATAACTTACTCGTTAAATAACGTTATTGAGATATTGATCGTGCGTGGCAAAATTACCAGCGCATTAAACATTATTGATATGGACGCAAATAAACGCGTTCAGCATCTGGAAAGTCAGGTAGAACGACTTCAACAGGATATGAGCAAACTCATTGAGAAAATAAGCAAACTTTAAAAACTAAAAAATCCCGGTAAAACCGGGATTTTTTAGTTTTAAGCGCGATTTTTATTTAGTCGCTTATAGCTACTGAACCTATAGGAAAAGAAGCCGAATTAAAATTCATAGCATTTAATACAGGAGACAAATCTGTCGCACTCCCATTAAGGGGACGCAAGAAGAATGGCTCTGCAGATGTATCATTTTGAGGCTCTATTGAGATAAAAACATTTTTCCCTCTTAGATCTGTAGGAAATGTTATTCCTGCCGGGGCAACTGTATTATTTAAGAAATCTTCACCAGGAAATGCAGGTGCAGGATTTTTTTGACTACTATAAGGTGCAAAGTCATCTGCTCCTGTACTGCTTGTAAAAGTCCCTGTTGAAACGTAGACATCTCCTTTTGCAGTTGGCAGAGTTACCCAACCCTGATATAACCACCCGGCACCCAGATCAGGTAGTCTAAGGCCCGGTGTTGCCGTATTAGGATCGTAAAAATAAATACCAGATTCATCATTTCCGTTATCAACACCATTTGCATTATCTGTAGGTGTTTTAAGAACAAATTTACCTGTAGCATTACTAAAACTGCCTATTGCCTGTTCAACAGATAGAGTTGCTGAATTACCCATGAAATTTCCTTTAAGAATAACTGAATTAGAAATTCCTGCACTACCGTCATTCCCCGGCTCTATACTTAGCATAAAATTATCTGCCGCATTTAGCATTTGAGAACTAGTTTTAAATTCTTTAGGAAAATTTACATCAGTAAACCGTCCCAATGATACCGGTGAACCTGCAACAGTTATCCATGCTTCGTATTCTGCATTTGAACTCAATGTTTGCAATCCAATAACGTCAAGAGTTAGGGTTGCTTCACCAGATCCTGAGTCATCACTTGAGCAGGAAGTGATAATTGACACTGTTAATACTAAAAGTAAAATCGTTTTTAATCTATACATATAAACTCTCTTTATTTTATGATATAACGCAATTCTTATTTAACTACGTATTTATTATTCAAAAAAAAGCCAAACCTATAATAGGCCTGGCTTTATTATAAAATTCTAATTGAAATTTAAGCGTTCTGTTTTTTAATCAAGTTAAGTGCAGAACCTTCTTTATACCATGCTATTTGACCCGCATTGTATGTATGATCTGCTTTGATTACATCTTTGCTTCCATCTGCATGTACCACCTCGATAGTTAATTGTTTATCTGGTGCAAAATCATGAAGATCTATAAAGTTAAAAGTATCATCTTCCTGAATAAGATCATAATCATTCTCATTAGCAAATGTCAACCCTAACATACCCTGTTTTTTAAGGTTTGTTTCGTGAATACGTGCAAATGATTTTACAATTACAACTTTTACACCTAAATGACGAGGTTGCATAGCTGCGTGCTCGCGAGAAGAACCTTCACCATAGTTATGATCTCCCACCACTACAGTTGATATACCTTTAGCTTTGTAAGCACGTTGTACACTTGGCACTGCATCATACTCACCTGTCAATTGATTTTTAACGAAGTTAGTTTGATTATTAAATGCATTAATAGCACCTATAAGCGTGTTGTTTGCAATGTTATCAAGATGCCCACGGAAACGCAACCATGGTCCAGCCATAGAAATGTGATCTGTAGTACACTTGCCTAATGCTTTTATCAATAATCTGGCGCCCATAAGATTTTGACCATCCCATGGTTTAAAAGGCTCAAGTAATTGTAAACGCTCACTATCGCTAGCAACTTTTACTTCAATACCACTACCATCTTCTGCAGGAGAGATATATCCTGCATCTTCAACTGCAAACCCTTCTGGAGGCAGCTCATAACCACGAGGTTCATCAAGCATTACCTCTTCTCCATCTTCATTGATCAATTTATCAGTAAGTGGATTGAAATCTAAACGACCTGAAATTGCTATTGCAGTTACAAGTTCTGGTGATCCTACAAACGCAAGCGTGTTAGGGTTACCATCAGCACGTTTTGCAAAGTTTCGGTTAAATGAGTGAACGATGGTATTGCGCTCTTTCTCTCCTTGTTTTCCGCCGTAGCGATCCCACATACCAATACATGGTCCACAAGCATTCGCGAAAACTGTTGCGCCTATCTTATCAAAAGTATCAATGAAACCATCTCTTTCTATAGTATAACGTACCAGTTCTGAACCCGGAGTTATAGTAAAGTTAGATTTGGTTTTTAATTTTTTATCTGAAACCTGTTTAGCAAGAGAAGCTGCACGTGAAATATCTTCGTATGAAGAGTTTGTACAAGATCCTATAAGACCATATTCAACACGTAAAGGCCAGTCATGCTCTTTTGCAGCTTCACTCATTTTAGAAATAGGAGTAGCTAAATCTGGAGTGAAAGGACCATTAAGATGTGGTTCTAATTCACTAAGATTAATCTCTATAACTTCGTCAAAATAAGCTTCCGGGTTTGCATAAACCTCGTCATCGCCGGTAAGATATTCTTTTACTTCGTTAGCAGCGTCAGCTACATCTGCACGATTAGTAGAGCGCAGGTAACGATCCATAGATTCATCATAACCAAAAGTTGAAGTTGTGGCTCCCACTTCAGCACCCATGTTACAGATTGTACCTTTACCAGTACAAGACATAGAACGAGCTCCTTCACCAAAATATTCAATAATTGCTCCTGTACCTCCTTTTACAGTAAGAATACCGGCAACTTTTAATATAACATCTTTAGGCGCTGTCCACCCAGAAAGTTTTCCGGTAAGTTTAACACCTATTAATTTTGGAAATTTAAGTTCCCAGGCCATTCCTGCCATAACATCAACAGCATCTGCACCACCTACACCTATAGCAACCATTCCTAAACCACCGGCGTTAACCGTATGTGAATCTGTACCAATCATCATCCCGCCCGGGAATGCATAATTCTCAAGAACAACCTGATGAATGATACCCGCTCCTGGTTTCCAGAAACCGATACCGTATTTATTAGAAACTGACTCTAGAAAGTCAAATACTTCGTTACTTGTTTCGTTTGCACGTACAAGATCTTTTTTTGCCCCTACTTTAGCTTGTATTAAGTGATCACAATGTACAGTTGTAGGCACAGCTACTTTTGGCTTTCCGGCATGCATAAACTGCAATAATGCCATTTGCGCTGTCGCATCCTGACAAGCAATACGATCGGGAGCAAAATCAACGTAATCTTTACCACGGGTATAAGGTTTATCTGTTGCGCCATCCCAAAGGTGAGAGTACAATATTTTTTCTGCAAGCGTAAGTGGTTTTCCGGTAACAGCTCGTGCCGCATCAACGCGCTCTGCCATCTTACCATAAACCGATTTGATCATATCGATATCAAATGCCATATCTAATTTTATTAATTTAAAAAGTTTTAAAAATACCTACTTAAAAAGTGGTACGAAAGTACGAAAAACAGGGCGAAATATAAAGATTTTGAGTGTAATAGAATGCTGGAGAAAGCATTATGTTAAATTTAAGGAAAACGCAACAAACGCTAAAAAAATAACTATCAATCTGTTATAAAAACAAAGAGATCATTTTATTACTGATTTTAATGCAAAATTATGACGTTATAATTTTAGTTACGAAAACTAAAATCTCCTATAGCAAGTCTGCTATTATTCCTTCAATAGTCAAACCTTCGGCTTCTGCCTTATAGTTTTTAATAAGTCTGTGACGTAAAATACCTTCTGAAACAGCCTGTACATTCTCAATATCAGGAGAATATTTACCATGAAAGGCAGCGTGGGTTTTGGCGGCAAGAATAAGATTTTGTGAAGCTCTGGGCCCTGCTCCCCAGTCTATATAATCTTTTATCAATTGTGGCGCCAACTCAGAATTTGGTCTTGTTTTACCCACCAGCTTAACCGCATATTCTACTACATTATCTGGTACGGGAATTCTTCTAAGTAGTTGCTGATATTCTACGATTTCTTCAGCCGAAAATAAGGCATTTACAACCGATTTTCTATCAGTTGTGGTCGATTTTACAATATTTACTTCTTCCTCATAAGTAGGATAAGTAAGATTAATTGCAAACATGAATCGATCCAGCTGAGCTTCTGGTAAAGGGTATGTTCCCTCCTGCTCAATAGGATTTTGGGTTGCAAGTACAAAATAAGGATTACCTAAAGGATATTGTTTACCGGCAACTGTAACGGCATGTTCCTGCATTGCCTCAAGTAAAGCAGCCTGAGTTTTAGGTGGCGTACGGTTTATCTCGTCTGCAAGTATAATATTTGCAAATACGGGACCTTTTAAAAATTTAAAGTGTCTGCTTTCGTCAAGAATTTCAGATCCCAGAATGTCGCTGGGCATAAGATCTGGAGTGAATTGTATACGCTTAAAGTCTAATCCCAGCGCTTTTGCGATAGTATTAACCATTAAGGTTTTTGCCAGCCCGGGAACACCAATAAGCAAAGCGTGACCTCCGGAAAAAATTGAAATGATGATCTCATCTACAACCTTATCTTGCCCTACAATTACCTGCGCAATCTCTTGTTTAAGGGTTTTATATTTATGTACAAGGCCATCAATAGCCGCGACATCAGACATACTTATTTTTTTAGCCAGTTATTCTTGTAGTCGCAACCACGGTAATCGCCATTAAGCTTGATGTAAGTTTCGGCAATCTTTTCATTTTGCCATTTCTGCACCGCTTTTATTTGTTTCGCTTGTAAAGCCAGATTTTTAATCTTCACATAATCCTGAGCAAAATCTGCTTTGTGCTCTTCTACACGATCTGAAACTGTATAGATCTCATATCGCGTGCGACCTGTACGTGTAGGATTGTTATATACCTGAGAAATATCACCTACTTTTAGATTTTGAACTTTAGGGTAAATGTCTGGATCCATATTTTTAAGTTCAAACATACGATCTTGTGTTACCGGGTTTATCATAATACCTCCATCGCTCGCTGTTTCTTTCTCATCTGAGAATTCTTTTGCCGCATCTGCGAAAGTAAGCTCACCAGCTTCTACACGTTTCTTAATCGTATCTATAAGGTCTTTTGCTTTCTCCTCAGACTCTTTTGTAACCTTAGGAATTCTTAGAATATGACGTAAATCTATCTTTTGTCCTTTTATTTTATCAACCTGAATTATATGAAAACCAAATTCTGTTTCAAAAGGTTCACTTACTTCACCTTCCTGCAGACTAAATGCTACATCTCTAAATTCTCTTACCAGACTTGACTTACGCGTCACGTCTCTCATAAGTCCGCCATCTCCTCTTGAAGATTCGTCTTCAGACCAAAGAACAGCTTTAGTTGCAAAACTGCTTCCGTTCTCTACTATATCTCTTCTATAACCATTAAGTTCATCAATAACCTTTTGCTTTTCAGCTTCGGGAACTTCCGGCTCGATCAGGATTTTAGAAATCTCCAGTTCTACACCAAAAACCGGCGGGTCTGGCTTTAAAACGTCATTGTAGTAACTTCTAATTTCTTCCGGAGTTATCTCAATATCTTCAACGATCTTTTGTTGCATCGCTTTAGCCAATTCCTGATTCATATTGAGATCGTACAGGTCTTTATCAAGATCTTCCATTTTCTCCTTACGATAGAACTTTAATAAACGCTCTTCAGAACCATTAAACTGTTGTAAGAAATATGCGATTTGTTGATCTGTATAAGATCTAACCTGCGATTCTGGTACGTCAATACTATCTATTACTGCCTGGTGTGCATATAACTTATCTTCCATAAGCTTATCAAGCAATTGGCATTTACCCACACCGTCAGAAACACCCTGACTTTTTAAGGAGGCTAAAGCTTGTGAAATATCGCTATCAAGAATAACGTACTGCCCTACTACTGCCGCTACACCGTCTACTTTAAAACCCTGCGGTTTTTCAGCTTTCACTGTGTCTTGTACAGTTGCACTTGCTACCTCTGTTGTGTCTACAACTTCCTGCGCAGTTATACTAGAAAAATTAACCAGTATTGCTAATACTGCTGCTGCTTTAATTATAGATCTCAAATTGTTTGTTTTTAATTGCATCTTTAGTAATATCCTTTTCCAGTTGTTTTACCAACTCCAACTTACGTTTATTTAAAATTATCTGTTTCACTGTAGGCACCACATACTCTAAAGGTGCATACTCATTGCGATTTAGCTTATCTTTTATAGCGACCAAATATAACCCTAATGAATCACGCAATTGCAGAAAATTAGTAATATTTAAATACCGCTCTTCATTTTCAGGGGTTATAGGTTTTATCGTATTTATTACCTTATCCTTACTTACCCAGATAGAATCATTAAGATTATAAGATTGAAATTGTACTGCTATAGAATCGAGGTATTTTTTATCTTCTGCATTATATCTTATAAATCGCTCTTTTATTGTCCTTATATTATAGTCTGTATCGTTTATCTGAATAAAACGAAGTTTTAAAAGCTCCTCATTAAGTCTAAAGTTTGCTTCATTCTCCTCATAAAACTCTTTTACCTCTGCGTCACTAATTGCAGAATCAAGACTTTTTTCTACTAATACATCTTTATACGCCTGAGAGTAGAGATCTGTTTTGTACTGCTCTACCAGATCATCAAGACGCTGCTGATCACTTATATTAATATTGCGCTTAGCACCATCTATTAACAACTGCTGCGTTGCCCATCTGTTTATAAAACCATTCACAACAAGTGAACTATCTTCTACACTCATTTCTGGTGTTACTAAAGCCGATACATCTTCCTGATACAAATAATTCTCATTTACTCGAGCTACAGGTACTCCAGGATCTTCCTTCTTAAAATAATCGCACGATGTAAATGCAAAAAAACATATCATTAAACTAAGGACTGAACTCTTCATTTATCGTGACAATTCTTGCTTTATTTTATTAAAAACTTTCTCGTTCACCTCAATATCGTGAGTAGCTGCAAGATCATCCATCCACTTTTTCTCCAGTTCCTGCTGGAAATCGTTTATTACTTTTCCCTTAATTTCATTAAGTGTTTGGGTACTTTCAGGAATGATCTCTTTTAAAACAACAACACTATAATCGCCTTCTTTATATATTTTAGAAACTCCTGAAACAGGCATATATTCTTCCGGAAGCAATTTATCTTCTAGTGCAACTTTTTTATGAGTTATAAAGATATTTACCTTACCACCTTTGTTTATTGTTTTCTTTATTTCTTCTGTAGAAAGTCCTTTTTTGAGCAGTCCTCTGGCTTCACTCGCTTTATCCAGATCTGGTGAACTCGCTACAATGACATCGTAACGCTTAGGCCAGGTATATTGAGCTTTATGTTCTTTATAAAAAGCCGAAAGACCTGTAGTATCATTTTTTGCGGTGTTCCAAATCTTCTCTTCCATTAAGGCAAAAATTAAAACACCCTCTTCATATTCTTTTACAACCTTAGCATATTCAGGATTTGCCTCTTCTAAATGTGACTGATAATATTCTTTTAAAACAATATTCTCAAAACCCTTATAAAGCTGTGCGATTGCATCTTCACTTTCCCAATCTTGCTTCACATTTGCCCATCGCTGTAAATAATCTGCAAAATTACCGTACGTATAAACAGCATCTTCAACTTTCACTGCCTCTTTACTTCGCTCTTCCGGCGAAAGAGCAGTCTGCCAGTTTTTAGTTTCTAAGAACTGGGGTTTCAATTTCTGAAAATCGGTGATAAAATCGGGATTTTTAGTCACTTTATACCGATTTTTCAACTTAGATACCAAAGCCTCACTTGCGAGTTGTGACCTGCTGTCATTTTTTACTTTGCTCTCAAGATAGGAACGCATTTCTGCTAACGAACTAACAGGGTATTTCTGAATGAGCTTAATAATATGCCAGCCTTGTTCAGATTTAAATGGTTTACTTATCTCATCAGGTTCCTTAAGAGAAAAAGCTACTTCCTCAAATTTTGGACTATTAAGAGCACCTGCACCAAATCTGCCTAAATTACCACCTACTCTTGCTGTTTTAGAATCGTCACTATAGCGCCCCGCTAATGTTTCAAAAGATTCTCCTTGCATTAATTTCTGGTAGATCTCATTAATACGGGTTTCAGGATCTATACTTTCATCTTTTTGATCAAAGACAACCATTATATGAGCCACCTCAACCTCGCCCTGAGATTTTCTGCGATCTGTGACTTTTAAAATATGATAACCAAATCTGGTCTTTACAACATCTGAAATTTCGCCAACAGGCGTATTATAAGCAGCCACTTCAAAAGGATAAACCATTTTAAAGGCATTAAACCAGCCCAGATCACCGCCATTATTTGCAGCAGAAGGGTCTTCACTTTCCTCTTTTGCCAGCGCTTCAAAATCGGCACCTGCTATGGCTTTTTCGCGTAAAGCTTTAATTTTTTCAAGCGCTTGCAGTGTATCTTCTTTAGTCAATGCATTTTGCAAGCTTATCATAATGTGGCTTGCACGCACTTCATCTACACTGTGCTCATAGGCTTCTTTTACTAAAGCATCTGTCACCGGCCCATCTGTCATGTAGTTTTGAGCGAGCTGCGCCTTGTACCCATCTAATTCCTGAGTAAGATCTTCACGCTTGTCAAGACCCAGATCATAAGCCTGTTTAAGCTTTAATTTGTAGTTCTTAAAAAGCTCTAGATAAGTAGAAAGTTCTCTTTGTTCCTGATCTTCTACAAGATCAATATTTTTAAGGTAAACCTGTTTAAACTCGTCTGCATAAACCGGGTCACCATCTATCGTCATCAACACCTGATCCTGGGCATGTAAAATTGACGCAGCGCAAAAAACGAGAAAAAACGAGAAATATTTAATTTTTGTAAATCGCATAAATAGTGAGCAAAAATAACAATTAAAAGCTGTTCTACAACGCTGCCGCAATAGCTATATTGCCATTTTAGTTACTATGGTTAAATAATCATGGTAATTTGCAGGAAAATCAAACTTAAAATTTCTGGCACGAGAATTGAATATTCAAAAACTATGGCAAAATTAATTAAACTCATCTGGGACTTTAAGGGCCCGGAAGCAGCTAAAATAGCAGAACACCACAGTAAGCATTTATTAGATTATGCTAATAGCGAAAAGCACCTCAATAAAGATCTAATTGGGACTGAAGCGATAAACAATATGCAAAGTCTCGCATATATTGTTGTAGAAGAAGAGCAGATGCGCGAAGTACGTGATCGCTTAAAGCCTCATCGCGGTGAATACTTTGAGCAACCCACTGATTAAAGAATAATTACTAAATGCTTTGACAGGTAAGCTGCTTTTTTATCTTTGCCAAACTTTATTTAATTCATCTTTTAGAAAATCAATTAACCCCTGCCGGATTTAACGTTAATCATGCCGGTTTATTTAAAATAACAGAAATGAAAAAATTATTCTTACCACTTGTTATTCTTTTTGTTAGTTTCAGCTCTTTTGCTCAAACTAAGGTAGGTACTGTAGACAGTGATCTTGTATTAGCAAGCCTTCCTGAACTTATTAAAGTACAACAAGACCTTGAAGCATACGGTGCTGATCTTGACAAGCAGTTTAGCGACTTAGTATCTAAATATCAGGAGCAGGTTAAAGCATATCAAAGCGTTGAAACTACTGCTACAGATGCAGAAAAGAAAACTAAGCAACAAGATCTTGCAGGCTTAGAACAAGACATTCAGAAATTTCGTCAAAACTCTCAGGGTTTGATCCAGATCAAGCAAAATGAGTTGATGCAACCACTTTATGAAAAAGTAGGTAAAGCTCTTGATGAAGTTGCAAAAGCACAGAACTATTCTCAAGTACTTACTTTAAATTCTGGTGTAGGTTATTTTGACCCAACATACGATCTTACACAAGCTGTAGCAGATAAGTTAGGTGTGCCTTTAAAGCAATAAAACACCTGATTTTTGATACAAAAAAGGAGCTTTTTATGATGAAAAGCTCCTTTTTTATTTTATATAATTCAATCTCCTTATCTGCTGTAATTAGGAGCTTCTTTAGTAATTGTAACATCATGTGGATGACTCTCATGAATACCGCTTGAAGTTATTTTTACAAACTGCGCTGTTTCTTTAAGCGTGTCTATATCTTTAGATCCACAATATCCCATACCTGCACGCAGACCACCTATAAATTGATGAACACTTTCATACAACTCACCTTTGTAAGGCACACGACCTACAATACCTTCTGGTACTAGTTTTTTAATATCATCTTCAACATCCTGAAAATAACGATCTTTTGAGCCTTGTTTCATAGCCTCAACAGAACCCATACCTCTGTAGGTTTTATACTTTCTACCTTCGTAGATAATCGTTTCACCTGGCGATTCTTTAGTTCCTGCAAGAAGTGAGCCCAGCATCACGCAGTCTGCACCGGCAGCGATCGCTTTAGGAATATCACCTGTATATCTAATTCCGCCATCTGCGATAACAGGCACTCCGCTGCCTTTAATTGCAGCAGCAACTTCCAGCACTGCACTAAATTGCGGAAAACCTACACCTGCAACTACACGAGTTGTACAAATAGAACCGGGACCTATACCTACTTTTACAGCGTCTGCACCGGCATCTACAAGATATTTAGCTGCTTGCGCTGTTGCGATATTCCCCACAACAACATCTAGATCTGGGAATTTTTTCTTCACTTCCTTGAGTACCATTACCACACCTTTAGTATGACCATGAGCTGTATCTATTACTACGGCATCAACACCGGCATTTACAAGTGCTTCAGTCCTGGCTACAGCATCTCCTGTAACACCTACGGCTGCAGCAACGCGTAAACGACCGTATTGATCTTTATTAGCTATAGGTTTCTGGGTAAGTTTTGTAATATCTCTAAAGGTGATTAGCCCTATAAGTTTATTTTCTTTCGTGACAACGGGCAACTTTTCAATTTTGCTTTCTTGTAGAATATCTTCGGCATCTGCCAGAGAAGTACCTTCTGAGGTTGTAACAAGATTTTCACTTGTCATTACTTCAATAATGGCTCTCTCGTTGTTCTTTTCAAATCTTAGATCACGATTAGTCACAATACCTTTTAAGGTGCCTGTTTCATCTACAATAGGAATCCCGCCAATACCATGCTCTGCCATGCTGCGTTTAGCATCTTTAACCTTAGCCGTAAGCGGCAAGGTGACAGGATCTATAATCATCCCGCTCTCTGCACGTTTTACCCGGCGCACTTTTAAGGCTTGCTCTTCAATGGTCATATTCTTATGAAGAACACCTATACCACCTTCCTGCGCAATAGCTATTGCCATTCTCGACTCAGTCACAGTATCCATAGCAGCTGATACAATGGGCACATTGAGTGAAATGTTTCTGGAAAATTTTGATTGAATATTTACTTCTCTGGGAAGAACATCAGAAAAGGCTGGAACAAGGAGTACGTCGTCGTAAGTTAGACCTTCTCCAATTATTTTAGATTCGTGAGCCGTCATCGCAATTAAGATTTAATTGCGTGCAAATGTACAGCAATAAAGCGACAGTTGTGGGATATATAATTTTAAAATCTGCCCATACAGGTGAAAAATCGGTTGAAAACGTTAAAAATCAAGGGTGCTTTTAGTCTATATTCATATGCGATCTTAATATAAACTACTCAAAATATGATAGTTAAATCTAAAATATAAATCATTAAGCTTAACTTTAATAGAGAAAATTAAAAAATTATGGCAATTAGATTAGGAAATAGCTGCGTAAACTGCAATCATTTTGTTGAAGGTGAATTTTGTACCGAACATGAAACCTCTGTCACTTCAAGACATACCTGTGATAGTTTTGATATGATCATGATGTTGAAAGATGACCCTAACTGCACGACTTGTGCACGTTATCAAGGACCCACATGTGCTCATCCTCAAAAAGCTGCACCTGGAATGTTATGCTCACATTGGGCACCACAAAATGCGATAGCTTAAAAGCGGTTTAGTGATAATTTAAAAATATTTTTGAGGCTTCATTATGCGCGCTCTCAAAACTCATTGTGCGTATACCCGTTTCAGCTTTTACCGCAGAAAAATAAGACAGCATTTTCTCTGTAGGCATATTCCCCGTAAGTTCATCTTTCGCCATTGGGCAACCTCCGTAACCTTGTATCGCTCCGTCAAAACGTCTACATCCTGCTTTATAGGCAGCATCAACTTTCTCATGCCACGATGAAGGTGTGGTGTGTAGATGAGCACCGAATTCTACTTCAGGAAATTTTGGAATAAGATTAGAGAACAAATAAGTTATCGTTTCAGGATCTGAAGTGCCCACCGTATCTGAAAGAGAAAGTATTTTTACCCCCATTTTTGCCAGTTTTTCAGTCCAATTTCCTACTATTTCCACATTCCAGGGATCACCGTAGGGATTACCAAAACCCATAGAAATATAGGTTACAACTTCTTTATTATTTTTATCTGCTAGCTCGAGTATTTCGTTTAAAACCTCAACAGATTCGGCAATCGTCTTATGGGTATTACGCATCTGGAAGTTCTCTGAAATACTAAAAGGGTAGCCTAAATAGCTTACTTTCTCAAAATCTACCGCGTCCTGCGCTCCTCTTACATTGGCAACGATAGCAAGTAATTTAGTATTTGTGTGACTAAGATCGAGAAGTTCAATAACCTCACTGGTGTCACTCATTTGTGGGATTGCTTTAGGCGAAACAAAACTACCAAAATCTATGGTATCAAAACCGCAACGCAATATTGACTGAATATACTGTGCTTTTGCTGTAGTAGGAATAAATTGTTTTATTCCCTGCATTGCATCGCGAGGGCATTCTATGATTTTAATAGTTTCGGGCATATATTCAATTGTAACATCAAATATACACAACTACTTTTCAAAAAAAACTCTAGATACTATTGTAAGGGTAAAACTAAAGTAAATATTGATCCTTTGCCCGGCTCACTCTCAACCTCAATATCTCCCCCTAATTTGTGCACAATGTCTTTACACAAAATAAGACCTATACCATTACCTACTTCCTGATTTGTACCTTTTGAAGTATGACGAGTAGAATCTTCAAATATCTTTTTTATTGTCTCCTGAGACATCCCTACACCAGTATCTGAAACAGCAATGCGATATTCATTATCAATGGTTTCTATAGTAAAGGAAATTGAGCCGTTTACCGGAGTGAATTTAATAGCATTATCAGTAAAATTGCGTATCACTACCTCTATTACCTGTGCGTCAGAAATAATAGTTCGTCCGGGCGCAATCTTGTTCTCAATTTTTATATTCTTCTCTTCTATCCTGGTCGATTTTGAAATAAGAATATCCTGAATAACACTGTTTAATTCTACCGGGTTTTTATCAAAAACGTAACCATCCATCTGTGATCTGGCCCATGCAAGTACCCCGTCCAGAAGGCGATAAATACCTTTTGTTTGAATACTTAGCTCTGTGGTGAGCATAAGCAGTTCTTCTTTACTAAAAGAATTTATATTCTCTTTAAGCATATCTACGGTTGAGATTATAACGCTTAACGGACTCTTAATATCGTGAGCAACTATAGAAAAGAGATTGTTCTTTTGAGAATTTATTTGTTCCAGATTCTTATTATTTGCATTTAGTATCTGGTGCTTTTCATAAAGAAGACTATTGGCCTTTTGCTTCATCTTATATAAACGATACATAATGATAAGCAACATGAGTAGCACGAGAATGAAAATACCCACGCCCAGAAGTACAAACCACTGGTTGTTTATTTTTAATTCCTGAAGTTCGGCCTCATGTCTTAAAATTTTATTTTGATCTTCCTTTTGTTTCGTTTCAAACTGAACTTTTAAATTCTGCTGCGTTTGTATTTGCTCTGTATTATGCAGTTTTGCGTTTAGGCCAATATATTTTTCTGAATAGGTAAGTGCACTTTTGTAATCATTGCTTTTCGCGAAATATTCTGATTTTGTCTTGTAAAGCTGAAGCAATAAATCCTGATCTTTAAGTTTATCGCATTGATCCTCAAGATCCCTAAGTTCTTCTTCTGCAGCGTCAATTTGACCTAAAGCTATATAAGTTCTTGCTTTATAGATACGTGCTATTAATAAAAATTGAGTGGGAAGTTCGGGATAATCTATAGCGTTATTTAGGGTAGCTAAAGCTTCATTATATTCTTTAAGTTCAAACTGTGCAGCTCCCATATTTACATATGAGATCGAGAGTTCGCGTGGCTGTTTAAGCTGTGTGTTAATCCTGATAGCATTTTTTGCATACACCAATGCACTATCTGGCATATTCATACTGCGATAAACACCACTAAAATTGGTGAGAAATCTGCTTGCATTATTAGCCGAATCATTTTCTGGCACATAATTCATCGCCCTGTTAAAATTCTCAAGAGCAGATTTATAATCACGTAAATAATAATCAAGCGCTCCTATATTGCCGTAAACTTTTGCGATACCAGAGCTATCATGTAATTTCTCATAATAAGGTATTGCCTTTAAAAGCATTCTTATCGCATGAGAATATTGAGCAGTGATGATATAATAAGTCCCCTTGCGGTTGTAACCTAGAGCAAGACCCTTGTCATAGCGAGCATTTTCAGATAAATCTATAAGTTTATCTATATAGACATTTGCAGTATCGGGATTTTTATAAAGAAACTCATAACCTATTTTCTCATAGAGATCAATACGGTCTTGTGTATCTCTTGTATGCTCAAGGAGATTTTTGAGCGAATCAATAGTTGTCGTCTGCCCTAGAAAACTGAGCGGAATAAGGAAAAAACACAGTAAAAATTTAAATCTTGTCTTCTCCTTTTTAGATAAATTAATAATTGAGTTAGGTTTTTGATTGGTCAAAACTTTATTTTAAACAACGAAAAATATTGCTTTTTAGCGTATATAAAAACTCTGCAACTTTAACTTATAATAATATTAACTATTTCTCTTAAGGAGTTCCTTATTTATTTGCTTTATCAACGCAGGACCTTCATAAATGAATCCCGTATACACCTGGATAAGGGTTGCCCCTGCTTCTAATTTCTCTATAGCATCCTGCGGACTGTTGATACCGCCTACACCAATAATAGGGAAAGCATGATTACTTTTTTCGGCTAGAAACCTAATGACTTCGGTAGATCTTTCTTTAAGCGGTGCCCCGCTCATTCCACCTGTTTCGCTTTTTACTTCAGACTTTAAATTCTCTCTTGAAATCGTCGTATTTGTGGCTATAATCCCGTCAATCTTGGTTTCTTCAACTATAGCAATGATATCTAGAAGTTGCGAATTTGTAAGATCTGGAGCGATTTTTAGTAGTATTGGCTTGGTTTTTACCTTTTGATTATTCTTTACCTGCAACGCATTTAGCAATCTGGTAAGTGGTTCTTTATCCTGAAGCTCCCTAAGATTAGGAGTATTAGGTGAACTCACATTCACAACAAAATAATCTACATATGGAAACAAAGCTTCAAAACAGATCTCATAATCTGTAATCGCTTCGGAGTTAGGAGTTATTTTATTTTTACCAATATTACCACCTATAAGTACACTTTTATTTTTCTGTAATCTCTTAACCGCCTCTTCTACGCCACCATTGTTAAAGCCCATGCGGTTGATTATCGCTTTATCTTCTTTTAATCTAAAAAGTCTTTTTTTGGGATTACCAGATTGTGGCTTAGGTGTCAAGGTGCCAATCTCAATAAACCCAAAGCCGAAGTTAGAAAGCTCTTTGTAAAGTTTTGCATCCTTATCAAACCCTGCGGCCAGGCCTACCGTATTTTTAAATTTTAAACCAAATACCTCACGCTCGAGGGAAGGATCTTCTACAGTAAAAGCACTTTTTATTAGTCCGCCCAGTCCTAATTGATTCATAATCTTTATCATTTTAAAACTGAAATGGTGAACTTCTTCAGGATCAAAACGAAATAATAGCGGTCTAATAAGTGATTTATACATATCGGGATAAAATTGAGCCAAAGGTAATTCGCTCGTCTACAAATTAAAAGTTTGTTTAGTGGAATATCCTGAAATAAAAAAAGGCTCCTCATTATAAGGAGCCTTTTTTTATTGAATTACTTATTTATTTTATAGTGAAATTAAGTCGTGCAAATAGAAATCTTCCTGCAGTACCAAACTGTGTAGATCTTCTTGAATATATAAATCTGCCACCAGATTGAAATGAAGGATCTGCTTCATCAGGGTAAACGTCAAATAAATTATTTGCTCCTAATGTAAATCGCACACCTTCTGCAAAATTATGAGAGAAACTCAAATCTGTCACAACTTTACCTCCATAGTAAGGATCAACACCGTCTACCGTGTTTGTAGCTTCTTCAACTTCGCCAAAATAACTATTTCGTAAAAATACATTCCAATCCTCACCTACGCTTAAATTATTGGTAAGAGTACCCTTTGTTCTGGGCACCGCTGCTTCAAGATAGATACGGCTTGTTCTGTCAAAGAAAGTTTCGGCAAGACCGGCATTTGTTATAATTTGTGGGATATTGACATTTTCTACGGTTGTTTTAGAAATAGTAAATGACAATGTATTTGTCAATCTTAAGTTATCTGAAAGCCTGGCGCTGTTATCTGCTACAAAATCGATCCCTTTAGTTTGCGTATCTACAGAATTTGTAAAGAAAGCTGCCTGCGTTGCATTTGCTTCGCGAAATAAACGTGCAAGTTCAGGATCGCCGTTAGAACCAAATTGGCCTGTAAGTATGATCCTGTCATCAATATTCACAAGATAACCATCTAACGTAAGTTTTAAATTGGCATCAGGAATATTAGCCGTCGCTCCTATTGTAAAACCAAGTGAAGTCTCTTCTTTCAATTCATCTATACCAATAATACGAGCTGCCCGCGATGTATTAGGAAAAATACCCACCTCTTGCGGCACACCATCAACAAATAAGGTGGAAGTAGAATTATAATGTATTTGATGAAGTGAAGGTGCTCTAAATCCTGTTTGCACAGAACCTCTAAAACTTAAATTCTCTGTTGCTTTTAATAAGAAAGAAGATTTCACATTCAACGTTCCGCCAAAATCTGAAAAGTTTTCATACCGCAAAGCACCTGTAAGCCTAAATGTTTCGGTCAGGTCTGCTTCTACATCGAGGTAACCGGCGATAGAATTACGGTAAGCATCTACTTCATTTTCGGGTTTAAACCCAGGAAAAACCTGAATACCTCCCGGTCTTTCTTCTCCTAAAAAATCTGTAGGCACCATAGAGTCAGGATCTGTAGGGTCATGTACATTACCTAAAGTGTTGTATTGCGCATAAGAGACTTCTTCTCCTGCAGTTATACCGTAATTTTCAATTCTGTATTCTGCACCAAATGCAATATTGAGCCCAGACATTATATCTTCATAAAATCTGCTTACGTCAAGATTTGTAGTGTTTTCGCCATAATAGAAACCACCTGCATCTGCTTCAAAAGGAGTTGAGTTTTGTAAAGACGCATTTAGCGAGTTACTAATTCTGTAAGTGAAATCATTTTTACCAGTATTGTTACTAAGATCAACATTCCACTCTCCTACTTTACCTCGTATTCCTATAGCGATCGCTTTGTCTTTTATATTCGAATTAATTTCCGGAAGAAAGCCATCAAGTCTGGCCGGTGTATAAGCTCTAGCCTGAAAAGGTAAACGATAGAAACCTGCGGCATTTCCGTTCTTAAAACTTAATCCACCAAAGGAATAAAGAGCCAGATCATCACCTAAAGGGATCTCGAGATTTCCAAAAAACTGACCTCCTCTTAATTCAGACTGACCAACTCTCATATTGTAATCACTTCTATCCTGCCCTCTTGCAGCAAGTTCTGCCTGTGTATTATCAAAATTTAATGCTGTTTGCAGATCGCTAAGATCATCAGCATTATTAACTGCCGTTAAAACATCTGAAGGTAAACCAGCGCTTTGAGCATAATTAACGATAGCATCAAAATTAGTTTCCAGATCAAGAAGATCTGCGCCGTTTTGATCTGCAACGCGTTCTACAGCATTAAAGCCGTTAAAAATTTGATCTGTATATGATTGCATTCTGTTTGTGGCTCCTCTAAAATTGAAATTCCCGGTAAGGTTTACAAATCCGCCATCTTCTCCTATGGGCAAACCGTAATTAGCACCAATATTTATTTTCTCACCATCAATACCATCATCCGGGTTTTCGCTGGTAAAATTTGCTCCCGTAGTCACATCAAGAGCGAGTTCATTAGTTACTTCTTTCAATACAATATTTATAACTCCGGCGATTGCATCTGACCCATATTGTGCCGCAGCACCATCTCTTAGAATTTCAATACGTTTAATTGCATTTGTTGGTATTGCAGACAGATCACTACCTACAGAACCCCTACCAAAAGTTCCGTTTATATTAACCAGGGCAGTTTTATGTCTTCTTTTACCATTAATAAGTACCAAAACCTGATCTGGCCCTAAACCTCGTAATGAAGCAGGAGCGATATGATCTGTACCATCAGAAATAGTCTGTGGGTTAGATGAAAATGAAGGAGCTGCATAATTAAGAATTTCTGTAACCGTAATTTGTGGCGAATTCTCCTTAATTTCTTCCACATCAAGAACATCTACAGGCACTGCAGAATTTATTGCTGTTCTGCTGGGGTTACGTGTTCCTATTAAAACCACCTGATCGAGTGCCACACCAGATTTCATAGTGACATTTATAGTGGTTCCTGTAACAGGAACACTCTGCGTATCAAAGCCTACAAAAGAAAAAACAAGCACATCTTCCTGAGATGCTTCTATAGTGTAAACGCCATTAAAATCTGTAATTGTACCTCTATCTGTGCCCTTTACCACTACAGAAACGCCGGGCAAAGGTGTAGATTGATCATCTAAGACCGTACCTGTAACTTCTTGTGTATAACCAGTCATGGTTAACCCAAAAGAAAACAATAACATAATGATGTAATTTCTTATCATAATTCTATTTTTGATTAGTGAAAAATTGATTTTTGAACATTAAAGATAACTCAAAGAAAACCCTTATAAGGCCGTAATAACAAGAAAATGAACTTTTTAAGTTAAAAACCGCCTTATTTCAGTAAAAAATCGCCTCTATGATACCTAAATCTCAAATTATTGATCGCTTTGTTAGCTACGTTACAATAGACACACAAAGTGATGCAGCGAGCCAGAGTACGCCCAGTACGAGCAAACAATGGGATCTGGCCAGAAAGCTGGTAGATGAACTAAATGCGTTAGATCTAGATGATGTTACCATAGATGATAACGGTTACATCATGGCTACCTTACCCGCCACAATTAAAAGTACAGCTCCTGTAATTGGTTTTATTGCTCATTATGACACAACTCCTGATTTTACAGGAACAAATGTGAAGCCTCAAATTATAGAAAATTATGACGGAAAAGATATAATTCTAAATCAAGATCAGGACATTATTCTTTCGCCTAATGACTTTGACGATTTAATTCAATATAAAGGTCAGACTTTAATTACTACAGACGGTACAACCTTGCTTGGCGCAGATGATAAAGCAGGTATTACAGAAATAATGGAAGCTGTAAAATATCTAAAAAATCATCCAGAGATAGAGCATGGTACTATTAAAGTAGGTTTTACGCCAGATGAAGAAATAGGTCGTGGCGCACATAAATTTGATGTCGCAAAGTTTGGCGCAGAATGGGCTTACACGATGGATGGCAGCCAGATTGGCGAACTAGAATACGAAAACTTCAACGCTGCCGGTGTAAAAGTTACTATAAAAGGTAAAAGTGTTCATCCCGGCTACGCTAAAGGCAAAATGATAAACAGCATGTATATCGCGCAGGATTTTATCAGTTCGCTACCCAGACTTGAGACACCAGAGCACACTTCAGGAAGAGAAGGTTTTTTTCACCTGCATAATATAAAAGGAGATGTAGAAGAAACCGAAATTGACTACATTATTCGTGACCATGACCGCAAGCATTTTGAAGCGCGCAAAGAGGTAATGTATAATCTGGCTACAGAGATCAACAGCCAGTATGGTAAAGAGATCGTGGCTTTAGAAATAAAAGATCAATACTTTAATATGCGTGAAAAGATAGAACCAGTTATGCATATTGTTGATATTGCCGAAGAAGCTATGAAAGCTGTGGGTGTAACTCCAGAAATTAAACCTATTCGCGGTGGTACAGATGGCTCTCAACTCTCATATATGGGTTTACCATGCCCTAATATTTTCGCCGGTGGTCATAATTTTCACGGCAGGTTTGAATACGTGCCTGTAGAAAGTATGCAAAAAGCGGTAGAAGTAATCATAAAAATCGCCGAAATAACCGCAAAATCGGCTTTATAAGCCTAATTTTCAGCAAACCTAAAAAACCATTTCTATGACAGAACTTACTCTCAATAAAGCAGTAGTACAAATTGATGAAGGTGAACTTGTAAGCTTCAGCGTAGAAGGATATGAATACATTCATCAAAAAGGCAGTCCCGGCTGGAGAAGTTCAGATACTGAGATGTTTCCTATTATAGGACCAACAAATGAGGCAGGTTTTAAAGTAGTGACCGAAAAAGGAAATGCCTTTCAGGATCAGCATGGTTTGTTACGCGAACTTAAATATACTCTCAAATCATCATCTGCCACAGAAGCTGTTTATGAAAAGATCTATCATAGAAATACCCCGGTTCTCAATTCTAAATACCCGGCAAAATCTTCTATAGAATATTTATCGTGGCCTTATGATTTTCAGTTTGTGAAAAAATTTCAGTTAGATTCAAAAGGTCTTACTATTTCCTTTCATATTTCCGGGGAAGAAAATATGCCTTTTATGTTGGGCTATCATCCTGCTTTTAATCTGCATATTTCAAAACCTGAAATAAAAACTTTTGATAAAACCATTACTTTAGATGAAGTTCTTGCGGTAGGTAGTCGCGCACTTTCTGTACCAGATTGTAGTGAGATCACGCTTAAAGATGAGAAGGAGATCACCATAAAAACAGAAGGTTTTGGCAACTTCATGCTTTGGACCGAAGTTCCTAATATGGTCTGTATTGAGCCGGTTTCATTTTATCCTTATGATGTTGAACAAATTGCGCTTCATAAGGGTTTTCAGACTTTAGAAAAGGCAGAACAAGTATTTATTGTAAAACTACAACCGTAGTAAACAGGCTAAAAAATGGGTCGCAGAAGTTAAAAAAATGACAAGATTGATGTAGAAATCAGCTTTAAAACACACAATTTGTATTTTTAAAAACTTCAACTTAAAAAGCATAAGCATGAAATATCGCAGACTAGGAAAAACAGATATAGAAGTTTCAGAAATCTCATTAGGCACCTGGCAAGTAGGCGGCAAATGGGGATCAAAATTTGATGATAAAAAAGCAGATCATATCATAAATACAGCCATAGACAACGGCGTGAATTTCATAGACACAGCAGATGTTTATGAAAATGGTTTGAGTGAAAAAGCCGTAGGCAGAGTTGTAAATTCCCGGTCAGAGTGGATTCACGTTGCCACGAAATGTGGGCGACAAATAAATCCACATATCGATGAAAAATACCAGCCAGAAATACTAAAAAAATATGTTGAAGACAGCTTAAAACGCACCGGTCTTGATGTTTTAGATCTTGTGCAATTGCACTGCCCGCCTACAGACACCTATTATCGCCCTGAGATTTTTGAAATGTTTGACAAGCTAAAAGATGAGGGTAAAATACGCAATCTTGGTGTTAGTGTTGAGAAGGTAGAAGAAGGTATAAAAGCGATGCAGTATCCTAATGTAAATACGGTTCAGATAATCTTCAACCTTTTTAGACAGCGCCCTTCAGAAGTGTTCTTTAGCCAGGCTAAAAAAAATGATGTAGGTATAATTGTACGTGTTCCTTTAGCCAGTGGTCTTTTAACTGGTAAATTTGACGAGAATACTTCTTTTGATAGTGACGATCACAGAAACTTCAACAGAGATGGTGATGCTTTTGATAAAGGTGAAACCTTTGCAGGTGTAGATTATGAGCTAGGACTAAAAGCGGTAGAAGAGCTTAAAAAACTCTTCCCAGAGACTAAAAATCTCGCTCCTATTGCCCTAAAATGGATACTGAATTTTAGTGAAGTAAGCTGTATTATTCCGGGTGCATCAAAAGTGGAGCACGTAGAATCTAACCTTTCAATCTACGATCTGCCAGATCTTACAGAAGAGAAAATAGAAAAAATGAATGCCATTTATGAAGCGTATATAAAACCCACTGTTCACCAGATGTGGTGATTTTTTAAATCACTACTTTTCCACATGATAAAAAAGGTTTTATTCAATTGCTTTTTACTTTTTAGTACAGCAGTTTTTTCACAGGCAGATATGCCGCCGGAATTAACAGCTCAAGGCGAAATAGAATACTGTGCCGGTCAGGTCAATATCACTTCGTATTTTGATATTACAGATCCTGATGATACTACAATTGAAAGTATATCATTACAAATTTCAACAGGTTATATAAAAAGTGAAGACAAGCTTTCTCTTATTGGTAATCATCCCACAATTGCTGATTCCTGGGATGTTGATGGCGGCAAATTAACTCTATCAGGCTTAAATGCCGCTACCGTAGATATTGACGACATGATAGCCGCTGTAAATAATGTGGTTTATGAAAGTACTGCTGCTAACCCGTCAGGAGAGCGGTATTTTTCCATAACGATAGGCAACTCAAATTATTTACCTTCTACAGATCATTATTACCAATATGTGGCTCAGGATAATATAAGCTGGGCAGATGCAAAAGAAAGAGCAGAAAATAGCACCTATTATGGTTTGCAGGGCTATCTTGCTACAATACTAGCAGAAGATGAAGCTCAGCTGTGTGGCAAGCAGGCAGGAGGCTCTGGCTGGATAGGCGGTAGTGATGCAGAAACAGAAGGCGTCTGGAAATGGGTTACCGGCCCCGAAGCAGGAACTGTTTTTTGGAATGGTGGTGTAAACGGCAGTTCACCAAACTTCGCTTTTTGGAATAATGGAGAACCCAACAATCTAAATGATGAAGATTATGCACACATAACTTCGCCAGGAATAGGCTTAGCCGGTTCATGGAATGACCTTCGTAATGTGGGTGAACAGGATGCAGATTATATACCTCGCGGTTTTATCGTAGAATATGGGGGCACACCGGGTGATCCCCAACTTAAAATAGCTGCTAGTACACATTTAACTATACCGGAAATAACTTCTACAACGTCAAGCGAATTGTGTTCTCCTGGCAATGCAACGCTCAATGCAACTGCAAATGGCGGCATAATTTATTGGTATGAAACATCCTCTGGTGGTGAGCCTATAGCCAGAGGAAATACATTCAACACACCTTATATTTCAGAAACCAAAACTTTTTATGTAGCGGCAAGTCCAGCTGATTGTCTTAGCGGCTCCAGAGAAGCTGTACAGGTAGTTGTCAAAGATCCGCCGCCAGCAATAGAGCGTGATCAGGTTATAATTTCAGATAACGGCAACTTGTATGAAATAGAGATAGCATACAATTCGGGATCATATTCAGGTAATGTAGAATTTGCCATTGATAATGCTGAAGGCGCATACAAAAGCATTCCTATTTTTATGAATGTGACAGCGGGTTCTCACATCTTATACGTGCGAGGTATAGATCAATGTGCTACTCTTGCCACGCAAGTTTCGGTTTTAGGTTTTCCACAATATTTCACTCCTAATAACGATGGTTACAATGATATTTGGGCTGCTCAGGGTGTAGATTTAAATGTGTATACGCAAGTATCAACAACCATTTTTAATCGTTACGGCAAACTATTAGCAGTGCTAAGAAACGATCTGGGATGGGACGGCACTTTTAAAGGTAAGCGTATGCCTACAGATGATTATTGGTTTCATATGGTTCTGGTAGATGTAGAAGGAATTAGAACCGAAAAAAAGGGTCATTTCACTTTAAAGAACTAATTTATGGTACAACATAAAAGAGAGAAACTGGCTCGATTTGGTATCGCTACTAAAGGCTTTGTGTACTGTGTCATTGGTTTATTAACTACGCTGGCGGCTTTTAATTTAGGTGGTGACACTACAGGCAGCGACGGTGTTTTTCAATTTTTGAGTAAACAGCCATTTGGTAAAGTATTACTTGGCGTTACTGCACTTGGTTTAATAGGTTTTGTTTTTTGGCGGTTATACCAGACCTTTTTTGATCATGAAAATAAAGGCAATGATACCTCCGGAATAGTAACCAGATTAGGATTTGCCACCAGTGCGATCTTTTATGGTTTTTTAGCCTTTTCAGTAATAAAGAGAATTATAGGCGCGGCTTCAAATTCTGGCGGAAGTAAACAATCTTACATTCAGGAACTGCTTAAAGAAACCTACGGGCAGATAATTATTTGCGTTATCGCTTTGGGATTCTTAGGTAAAGCAATTTTTCAATTTTACAGGGCTTATTCAGAAAGGTTCAGAGATAAAATTCATGATTCTGATATCGATGAAAATGGTAAAAAAGCACTTATACGCTCTGGTAAAATAGGCTTTACCGCCCGTGGAATTGTAATTGCAATAATTTCGTTCCTGCTATTTAAAGCAGCTTACACAGCCAACTCGCAGGAAGCCGGTGGAAAAGTAGAAGCGTTTAAATTTCTAAAAAATGAATTTGGTGCAATTGTGCTTGGCGTAGTAGCTTTGGGATTGCTGGCTTATGGCGTTTTTATGATACTGCTTGCCAGATATAGAAGAATTAATATAGATTAACAAATTAAAAATACGATGATAGATCAATATCTTTTTACTTATGGCACTTTGGCCAAAGAGTCTGTTCAACAAAAATTATTCAACCGTACTTTAAGCGGTACTCCAGATGAACTTGTAGGCTATAGCTCAAGCGAAATAAAACTGCCCAGAAATAAAGTACAAAGTATCTATCCTGTTATTGAATATACCGGAAATGATAAGGATAAAGTAGAAGGAGTTGTCTTTAAAGTGTCTCTTGAGGAAATTTTAATCGCAGACAATTATGAAGGCGTATTCTACAAAAGAAAAAAAGTAACGCTAAAATCAGGGCAAGAAAGCTGGGCTTATGTAAAGTCATAATGCTCTCGTAATAAGTTTACTCAGGTTAAATTTTTAAATTGTAAAGAAAAAATGGCAATCCAGATATCACAAGACTTACCTCATCCCAATGATAACTCAGCTTTAGATCTTAATAATCTACAGGATGTCATCATTTACATTGTCATTCCGCTGGTAATAATTATCCTGTATATACTCTGGCGTAGATCTAAAAAGTAACTTTTAAAGCCAAAAATTCACCCAAAACATGCAAAAATCGCTGAAAGTAAAAGCTCTAATATTTGATATGGATGGCACTATGATAGACAACATGATGGTGCATCACAAAGCCTGGCAGCGTAAACTGGCCTCTTTAGGTAAGCAAATGACGATTGAGCAGGTCATGCAGGAAATTCATGGCGTAAATGAAGAGATCATTAGCAGGCTTTTTGGCGATAGATTTAATGACGAAGAAATCAGGCAGATCGCTTGGGACAAGGAAGAGGAATACAGAACGATTTTTGCCGATAAAATAGCGTTAATTGATGGTTTAGAGCGATTTTTAGATCAGGCTGTTGAGGCAGGAATTCCTATGGGAATTGGTACAGCAGCACCTCCAGAAAACGTAAAATTTGTTTTAGATGCACTTGACTTGCGAAAGTATTTTAGTGCAGTAGTAAGTTCAGATATGGTAACAAAAGGAAAACCAGATCCTGAGGTTTTTGTGAAAGTTGCACAGCAACTTAATATTCCCATAACTGACTGTGTGATTTTTGAAGACAGTCCTACAGGAGCTAAAGCAGCAGAAAATGCAAACTCACACGCTATTGTAATTACAACTACTCATAAGGTTGAGGAGTTTAGCAATATAACTTCAGTTGCAGGATTCATTAATGACTATACAAACTCCTCGATTTCTAAAGCTCAGGAAAAAGGTTATTTCGAAATAAATCTATAGGTCACACAATCAATCACAGGCTAAATTTTAGCGAAGGCTATTTAATTTATATCTGAATAATGTACATTTAACGACTCTTAATAAAATATATGAAACGATTAATTTTTACCACGGCCCTTATGGGGTCATTGCTCCTGCTAAACTGCGGACCAACAAATCACTCTGACCATCCTAAGAATATAGCTGATGCAAACCCTATGGATTATGCACAGACTATCACCACAGAAGAACTTAAAGATTTGCTTTACACGTATGCGTCAGACGAGTTTGAAGGGCGTGAGACCGGGGAACCAGGTCAAAAAAAAGCGGTTGCTTTTCTCAGGGATTTTTATGAAAATCACAATATAAAATCACCATTAGATACTACTTATTTTCAAACAGTACCTGAGTCTTATTTTGCTGCAAACAGCGGTATAAAGGCTTCAGAGAATGTTTTGGCATATATAGAAGGTAGTACAAAACCAGATGAGATTATCATAGTTTCTGCTCACCTTGATCATGTAGGTGTGCGCGATGATGGTGTTGTTTTTAATGGTGCAGATGATGATGGTTCTGGTACTGTTGCAGTGTTGCAAATTGCAGATGCTTTTAATGAGGCCGTTAAAAATGGTTACAGACCACAACGCTCTATACTTTTCTTACATGTTACAGGAGAAGAAAAAGGCCTTTATGGCTCAAGATATTATGCAGAGCATCCTGTTTTTCCACTAGCAAATACAGAGGCAGATCTTAACATAGATATGATAGGACGTCAGGATTATGATCATCCTGATGATGACAATTATGTTTACCTTATTGGTTCTTCAATGTTAAGTACAGAGCTGCACGATATTTCTGAAGAAATAAACAACAAATACATCAATCTGGAACTTGATTATAAATACGATGCTCCAGACGATCCTAACCGTTTTTATTACCGATCTGACCATTACAACTTTGCTAAAAACGGCGTGCCGGTAATTTTCTACTTTAATGGTGTTCACGATGATTATCATCAGGTTTCTGATACTCCGGATAAGATCAATTATCCGCTTCTTGCAAAACGTGCTAAATTGGTTTTCTTAACAGCATGGGAACTTGCTAACAGACCAGAGCGCATTGTAGTAGATAAGAAATAAAGCTTAATTGAATAGCATTTAAAAACCTTTCCCTAACCGGAAAGGTTTTTTGTTTTAAGAGAACGTCATTCCGAATTTATTTCGTAATCGCATCATTTCATGTCTCTTCTTGTGCGAATCTGAAACTAGTTCAGATTGATGAAAATAAATAATGAGCATAAAAACATTCCGTTTCTGAAACGTTTCGAATTTGGATGAAAAATCGGTCTTCATTTCAAAAATAATCAGGTACAGAATCTCAACGTCATTCCGAATTCATTTCGGAATCGCATCATTTTATACTTTGCCTTGTGTGAATCTGAAACTAGTTCAGATTGACGAAAATAAATAATGAGCACAAAAAAAGCCTTCCATTTCTGAAAGGCTTTACATTTGGGTGGAAGATCGGTCTCCCTTCAGCACATTTCACAGAAATGTGTTCAGGATAAACTTCTCGACCATCTTCCCATTCTTAAGTTATAGCCACAAAAAAAGCCTTTCATTTCTGAAAGGCTTTACATTTGGGTGGAAGATCGGTCTCGAACCGACGACCTCCTGAACCACAATCAGGCGCTCTAACCAACTGAGCTACAACCACCATTTAAAAACACATATTCATTACCGAATTATGCGGGTGCAAATGTAAGTGAATTACTCAATCTGAGCAACACTTTTATTTCATTTTTTCACTAGATCAAATCAAAAAGGGAATCTACCGCAGGAAATCGCTCTGCTGTATAGCCTTCTCCATATTCTGTCCCTATTAGTCTCCCTAAATCACGTGCTCTGTAATTGATACTTTCTTTAAAATTTGCACTTGAGATAGGCGTGTCACCTTCTTTTATATCAGGATTGAAGAATTGCGAACTATATGCCAGCACTGCTTCCATTTTAGTATCAATAAAACCGGTCACATCTACAACTATATCTGGCGTAATATTCTTCCACTGTACATAGTGATAAACATGTTTGGGTCGCCAGTGCTCCTGCTCTACTCCTTCAAGTTCTGTTTTAATTTTAATCAATCCGCTTAAAAAACAAGCATCGCTTACCAGTTTGCTGCCTTTACCATGATCAATATGGCGATCGTCAATAGCGTTACACAAAACAACTTCTGGCTTGTACTTACGTAATATCTGTATGATCTTGAGCTGAGATTCTTTATCATTCTGGAAAAAGCCGTCTTCAAGAGCTATGTTTTCGCGTACGCTTAAACCCAATATTTTTGCTGCATCTGCTGCTTCTTTGTCTCTAAGTTCAGCTGAGCCTCTCGTGCCTAATTCGCCACGTGTAAGATCAAGAACACCTACTTTCTTTCCGTTTGCTACTTCTTTTGCCAGGGTAGCTCCACACGACAATTCAACATCATCGGGATGTGCGCCCACGGCGAGTATATCTAATTTCATTAAGTTTTTATTATTTATCTGCTACCAGGCTGTGTTGTGTAATGATTTTTAAAGCCTGCTCTATATCTTCTATAAGGTCTTCTTTATCTTCAATCCCAACCGAAAATCGAAGCAACCCGTCATTTATTCCTTGGTTTTCGCGCTCTTCAGGACTTAGTAAAGCATGAGATGTTTTTGTAGGCGAAAGTATGGTAGACTCAACTCCCGCAAGACTCATTGATGATTTTATTAATTTTAATTCTTTTTGAAACTGTGTAGCGTCAAGACCTTCTTTTAACTCAAAAGAAAGCATGCCGCCAAAGCCAGACATTTGTGACTTGGCCAGCTCATAATCTGGATGTGATTTGAGACCGGGATAATAAACCTGATCTACTAAATCGTGTTTTTCGAGCCATTTTGCCAGATTTTTGGCATTTTTATTCTGTTTTTGAACACGTAAAACAAGTGTTTTCATACTGCGCTCAAGCATCCAAACCGTAAAATCACTCAGGCTGCCGCCCAGATTTTTGGCTTTATGCCATATTTTATCCATATGTTCCTGCGATGCAGCTACAGCGCCAGCTAGAATATCACTATGCCCGCCCATATATTTTGTTGCGCTGTGAATCACGATATCTATACCAAAATCTATTGGGTTTTGGTTTACCGGTGAAGCAAATGTATTATCGATCATGGTTATTATTCCGTGCTTTTTAGCAAGATCTGCAACCATTTTCATCCCCGTGATTGTCATCAAAGGGTTAGACGGAGTTTCTATGTAAATAACTTTAGTATTGTCTTTTATCGCTTTTGCGAAAGCTTCTTCACTCAAACCATCTGTAAACGTATACTCGATACCCCAATTGTCAAATTCTTCGGTAACCAAATTAAAAGTACCACCGTAAAGCGTTTTTTGCAGAACCACGTGATCACCATGTTTTAAAAAAGCGAGTAAAGCTGTACTTACGGCTGCCATACCACTGCCAAAGATCAAAGCAGCCTCTGCCCCTTCCAGAGCAGCAATCTTCTTGCAAAGCGCTTCCTGATTAGGCGTGTTTAAATAACGTGGATACCGTTTTACATCTACGTCTTCAAAAGCATATGAAGTTGACATGTAAATAGGAGAAATTGCTCCTTTATATTGTTTATCGTGCACCTCACCTACGTGAGTACAAATCGTATTTAAGCCTCGTTTTTTCTTGATCATAGCTGTAGTGGTTTAAAAGCTAAAAATACAAAAATACATATAGAAGCGTTTACCGTTTGCCGCCAGAATAAAGGGAATAGAAGAAATTTATCATACAGGTTTTATACGAATAGGTTTTACCTTTGTTTCTCTAACGAAAATCAAATACCTTGACAATTACTTTTGACACATACAAACCCGAATATGCAGCGGCTTTCAAAAAATTAAACATAGCATGGCTGGAAGAGTATTTTTATGTAGAACCGCATGATGAAGAGGTTCTAAGCAATCCTGAAAAATATATAATCTCGCCCGGCGGTCATATTCTGGTAGCTCTTGCAGACGGTGAAGTTGCAGGCGTTGTAGCTTTAATGAAATTAGGTAATGGAGAAATAGAACTCACAAAAATGGCAGTTGACCAATCATTAAGAGGTCAAAAAATCGGTCAAAAACTGATAAAATACTGCCTGGAGTACGCTAAAAACGGAAAAATTGATAGTCTTATATTATATTCTAATAGAAGACTTGAAAACGCAATTTACATTTATCATAAATTTGGATTCGTAGAAGTACCGCTTGAAGATAATCTTCCCTATGAGCGGGCTGATATAAAAATGAAACTAACTATCAATTAAAAAAGTATGAAAAAATTAGCATTAACCGGGCTTACTGCATTGGCGCTTATCGCCTGCAAGACCGACAACAAAAGTCAGGAAGCAGAAGTTGCCGAAACCGAAGAAACGGCAATGACAACTGAAGAAACTGCTTCTACAAGTTTTGACCTTACTCCTATCTCGCATGCTTCGGCGGTTTTTAACTGGGATGATACCGTTTTTTATATCGATCCCGTAGGTGGTGCGGCTGCTTATGACGGTGAGCCAGAACCAGCGATTATAATAATAACCGATATTCACGGGGATCACCTTGAAGCAGAAACGCTAAATGCCATAAAAGGAGACAGTACAAAAATTATTGTACCACAAGCTGTTGCAGATCAACTTGAAGGTGATATTAAATCCCAATTAACTATCATCAACAATGGTGAAACGCAAACTATAGACGGTTTTAGCATAGAAGCAATCCCAATGTACAACCTGCGTGAAGAAGCAAAGCAGTTTCATACAAAAGGACGTGGTAATGGCTATGTTCTTGAAAAAGACGGAATGCGTGTTTATTTTTCTGGTGATACAGAAGATATTCCTGAAATACGTGATCTAAAAGACATTGACAAAGCATTTGTGTGTATGAATTTACCTTACACCATGACTGTTGATAAAGCTGCTGAAGCTGTATTAGCCTTCAAACCAAAAGAGGTTTATCCTTATCACTACCGTGGCACAGAAGGTTTAAGCGATGTAGACAAATTTAAAGAATTAGTAAACGCCGGAGATGCAGATATTAAAGTGGTTCAGTTAGACTGGTACCCTGATATGGAATAAGCTTTAAGCGAAATAAGCTTTTTGTAAGTCCGCTGGAGAATAATCTTCAGCGGATTTTTCGTTTTAAATAACATCAAACTGATGAATTTGGCACCTAGCCAAGAAAATCTTAATCAAATGTTTAGTTTATCTAATAAATCTCTGGAGTCTTACAGACTGCAGCATGGCGAATTATTTCATCTTCAAAAAAAGAGTAATTAAATTTAGTGATATCTAAAATTTAACACCCATTATTCATAATTGCTAAAATATTTTTGTTTTAATTAACAATTAAATATATATTAGTAAAACGTTTTAGCTATATCTCTCAATTTTGGAAAATGGATATTAATAAGTAAATAATCCTTTTCTACAATCATTGCTATAGCTAAATGCCCCCATTAGTATCTATTTAATTAATACGCTTAAGATCCAGATCAAAAACCTAAGTAATTAAGATAGCTCCATACTTATATTTTAAAAATGGTCTATTTCCTTAAAGTCGTGATCTCGATAAAATTAGTTTACAACCAAGTATTAAGTACATCTAACTCAATATAAACAACTAATTAAACCATCTTTCATGAAGAGCAAATTATTAAAAAGGTTACTACTTTTAGGCACATTACTGTGTTTTGGATTAGTAAAATCACAAACGGTAACTGGTATAGTTTCAGACAAAACGGGACCGTTACCAGGGGTTAACGTATTGGTAAAAGGAACAACCAATGGAACGCAAACTGACTTTGACGGAAATTACACATTAGACAACGTATCTAATGACGCAACACTAGTCTATAGCTATATAGGCTTTCAAACAACAGAAATACAAGTTAATGGCAGATCTTCTATTGATGTAATACTAGAAGAAAATGCCAGCGAATTAGACGAAGTGGTTTTAATTGGGTATGGTTCTCAAAGAAAATCAGATTTAACCGGTGCTGTAGGTCAGGTCGATACTGAACAACTTAAAGAACGACCAGCGACCTCATTAAACCAGGCCCTATCTGGTAAGATTGCCGGGGTTCAGGTAAATACTAACTCAGGAAGACCGGGAGGAAAATCGAATATTAGAATTAGGGGATTTAGTTCTATTAATTCGTCTAACAATCCGCTTTATGTCGTCGACGGGGTTCAATTACCTCAAGGCAATTTAGATCAATTTAGTTCTGCTATTGATTACCTCAACCCTAACGATGTGGTTTCTATAGAAGTTCTAAAAGATGCATCCTCAACCGCAATCTATGGAGCAAGAGGGGCTAATGGCGTTATTTTAATAACAACAAAAAGAGGTAAAGCTGGTCAGGGCAGAGTAACTTACGATGCTACATTTAGTGTAAACCAATTTGGTCCTAACAGAGCAAAAGTCCTCAATTCTGCAGAGTATGCTATGGTAGAGCAATTAGCCTGGGAAAATTCTGCAAAATTTGATCCCGAAGGTTGGGCAGCAGGAAATTATGCTCAATACGAGCCAAGACTTAAAAGAGCAGACCCTTTAATGGCCGATTTATTTGACAGCAATGGCAATGCTATTTATGACACAGATTGGTCTAAAGAAGTAGTACAGCATAATTTATCACAAAATCATCAACTAGGTTTTTCTGGCGGTAATGAGAAAACAACATATGCCATTTCTCTTGGTATTAGAGATGATCAGGGTTTACTTAAAGACACGTATCTAAAGAGATATTCAGGCAGATTTTCTATTGATGATCAAATACAATCATGGTTGAAAATAGGTGGAAGTCTAAGTTACAACTATCAAACTGAAAATCTTGCAGACACAAATGATGAAGTGCCTCGCAGAATGGTAGAGGATTTTCCATTCTTGCCGGTAAGATATGAAAGTGGTCCCAAAGAAGGTGAATTTGCAGATAATAGGGATTATCCTTTTGCAGAAGGTACAAGAAACTCTGTACACCGCTTAAATAGTCAAAAATATATTCTAAATACGCAAACGATATCGGGGAGTGTTTATTCTAATATTAATTTCGCCGAAAATCTACAAATGCGTACCGTTTTAGGTACTAATGTTCTTACTCAGGAGAATAATGAATTTAGCGATAGCACACTCGATAGTAACGGTAGGGCATTCGCTTCTTCTAGTAATGAGAAGAATACATTCTGGTCTTTAGAAAACTACCTAACATATACTAAAGATTTTGATGAAAATAATGCTTTAACCGCGTTGCTTGGGATATCATGGCAGGAGTCAAATAACTTCTACGTTAACGCTGAGTCGCGAAATTTTCCGACTGATTATTTTGAATATAACAACCTGGGAGCAGGAACAGATAATCTTGTAGTAGGCTCCAGAGCTGATCGTGAAGCGTTGAATTCCTATTTCGGAAGGGTTAATTATAACTTCATGAAAAAGTATTTATTTACTGTAACTGCCAGAGCAGATGGATCATCAAAATTTGGAGATAATAACAAATTCTCTCTTTTCCCTTCCGCTGCTTTTGCATGGAGAACATCTGACGAAGATTTTCTTGCTGAGAGTGAGGTTATTTCTAATCTTAAACTTAGAACAAGTTATGGTGTAACCGGTAACTCAGAAATACCTCCTTATTCGTCACTTTCACTACTAAGTTCAAATTACAAAGCTATTTGGGATGGTAACCCCATTGGTGGTACAGGTTTAAACAGGCTTGCAAACCCTGATCTAAAATGGGAAAAAACTGCACAATATGATTTTGGTGTTGAGCTAGGCTTGTTTAAAAACAGGATCTCTATTGAAGCTGATTTCTATTACCGCAAAACTACAGATATGTTGTTAGATGCTCCTGTACCACAATCTACCGGTTATGCAACAATTAGAAGAAATGTGGGATCTATGGAGAACAAAGGACTTGAGTTTTCTATTACATCAACAAATATTTCTACCGTTGATTTAAACTGGAGTACTTCTTTTAATATCTCAATGAACAAAAACAAGGTTTTATCATTAGCCACGCCCTCTGACATTTTTGGAGTAGGTGGACCAGGAATTACTAATGAAACCAGTATTATTAGAGTAGGTGAACCTGTAGGTGCTTTCTGGGGATTAACCAGATTAGGAGTATGGGGAACAGATGAAGCTGAAGAGGCTGCTAAATATGTGAGCTATAGAAATGGACTTACCCTTCTTCCCGGAGATATTAAATACAAGGATTTTAATGGCGATTATATCATAAATGATGAAGATCGATCAATTATAGGTAACGGTAGCCCTAAAGCATGGGGAGCTTTTACTAATTATGTTACTTATAAAAACTTTGATTTCACCTTAGAACTTCAGTATTCATACGGAAATGATGTGATGAATATGAACCTTCACTCAAGTGAGGATAGACAAAGTTTAGCAAACAGTTACAAGACAGTTCTAAACGCATGGACTCCAGACAATCAAAACACGATGATCGCTCAGGTGAGAGATACACGTGCGGGTTATGTTACTAATGTTGATACACACTGGATTCAGGATGGTTCTTTTATAAGAGGAAAGAACATTATGCTAGGGTACTCTTTTGATCGTGAAATTGTTGACTTATTACATTTAAACAAATTAAGACTGTATGCATCTGCACAAAATTTCTTCCTGATTGTTGATGATGAATTACTAGGCGATCCTGAAGTAACTCCTATTAGAGGAGATGCTAGTAACAACGCTTTCTCTCAAGGTATGAAATGGCACGAATATCCTAAATCAACAACTTTTGTGGTTGGTTTACAAGTAAGCCTTTAATTAATAAAAAAATAAAGATCTAATATTATGAAAATTAATATACTCAAAAATAAAAGCAAAGTAGTCTGTTTGCTGGTTCTGTTATGTGGAGCCTTCAGCTGTTCAGATTTTCTGGATGAATCAGATCCTTCTAATCTTACACCAGACAGTTTTTACACTAGCGCTAAACATGCTCAGTCTGCTGTCGCTGCAGTATATGCAGATGCAAGATTTATAGGCGATGGTGCCGGTATTTTTTCTTCTAACTGGCAAATGCTAATGGCGCCTACTGGGATTACATCTACTCAAACAGCACAAAACTCAGATCTTAATAATCTGTATTCACTTTCTTATGACCCCAATACAGGGCATGTAAAAAACTGGTGGCGCGGTCTCTATAAAGTTATTGGTAATGCAAATTTGGTTCTTCAAAACGTTCCAGATATTCAAATGGATGAAGGGGATAAAACCAAGGTTCTGGGAGAGGCGAGATTCTTAAGAGCATGGGCTTATTTTTACGCAGTTAGACTATGGGGAGATGTGCCTTTAATTACTTTACCTCAAAGTGCAGACTCAGAAGACTTCTTTCCCGTTCGTAGTCCGCAAACAGAAGTTTACAACTTAATAGTAAGTGATCTTTTAGAAGCTGAAAGTGCAGGCTTACCTTGGACAGATGAAAGCGGAAGAGTTTCACAATCTGCCGTAAAAGCCCTTTTGGCGAAAGTATATCTTACAATGGCAGGAAATCCATTAAATGAAACAGCTCGATATGCTGATGCCGCCAGCAAAGCAAAAGAGATCATTGATAATGCAGGCCCTATTCACCTTTTTGACACGTATGCAGAAGTGCATGATGAAAGTTTAAATAATATGGGAGAGCATATTTTTAGCTTACAATACAATGATCTTGTAGCTGAAAATCCTATGGGCAATATGCGTCCTAATTTTCAACCGGTTACATACCGTGGCCCTGATGGAACGGGGAGTACAATACCAACTCCGGAATTTTACAATTCATACGAAGATGGTGATTTGAGAGCTGTTGACAGAGAAGGTTGGTTTTATACCAGTTATTACGAAAATGGCAGTGGCGAATTATTTGACTTAGGAGCACCTTTTATATTTAAACATTTTAATGTCACTGCAAACGGTACTTCTGGTGTGCCAGGAACTGCTAAGGATAATTTAAATGTTCAGATATTTGGGTATGCTGAAGTTCTATTGATTTATGCTGAAGCTTATAACGAGGCAAATGGTGGTCCCAATCAGGCTGCGGTAAATGCCTTGAAACAAATAAGAGATAGAGCGCAGTTATCTACACCTACTTTAGCCGAATTTGACCAGGCATCATTTAGAGAAGCTGTATGGAGAGAAAGATGGCATGAATTAGCCTTTGAAATGAAAATCTGGTTTGATATGGTACGTTTGAGAAAGGTCTACAATAACATAACCGGTGGTTTTGATAATTTCGTTGGTCATGTTAACCTCAACTCTAATCAGGCATTACAGGAAAAACATTTGTTATTCCCTATTCCTGGTCCGGAATTGATAAATAATCCCAATTTAAGTACACAAAATCCGGGTTATTAAACAAAATCATTTTTCAATATTTAATTAGAACGGGGCACAGCCCCGTTTCTTTTTTGTATTTGTTTTACACCAAAATTATCTTTTGAAATCTGCTTAAAACTGTCATTTAACAAGTGGATTTTTGATTCATTTTGGTCGATTTCCCTCCCCTAGAGCGGATTTTTTTTGACGGAATAACAATAATTTTAAGAGCAAATGGCCCTAATTGACTTCCTTTATTCTAATCCTGAAATCTCATAAGCACAACGTCTGGCTCCTGAAAGTATATGATCTACGCGTTCTATTTTTACATTTTCACCCAGCACGGTTTTAAATGTTTCTAACTCAGATCTGCAAAAACCCTGACAAGTAGCCGCTGCCGCGCAGATGGGGCAGTGATTTTCAATAAGCAAATATTTATTATCATCCTTCTTATACGTGGCCATATAACCTTCTATGTTTCGCATTTCTGCAAGTTTAGCTACACGTTGCTCAAGTTGATCGTTAATATTCATCACTTTAGAGTAACGCGCCACATTCTCATTACCGTTAGCCATAATTACAGCATCAAGAGCTTCTTCTCCTAATGTATCTTTCATTTGCTGTATCAATCGCACAGTAAGATCTGCGTGCGCATCAGGAAAGCGATCGTGACCAGCTTCAGTTAAAGACCATATCTGCTGTGGCCTGCCTCTACCCTTAGATTTACTCGTATTTTGAACCAATCCTTCTTTGGCAAGTTTTAAAAGATTAAACCGTGCTCCTTCTGTAGTAATATTTAATTCTCTTGCTAAAATAGCCAGCGGTAATTCTCCTTTGCTCTTTAAAATCAACAGCGCCCGTTCATTCTCCATTAAAGTTTTCATAATAAACAAAGTAATTATTTGGTTTATTAAACAAACGTACTACATTTGCCTTATAAATTAAAATTTACAATCATAAATATTATAATTATGACACATCAACTGCCAACACTAGACTACGCTTATGACACGTTAGAACCTCATTTTGATGCCGCAACTATGGAGATTCATCATAGCAAGCATCATCAGGGTTATGTAAATAATCTAAATAAAGCCATAGAAGGAACAGATCTTGAGAAGACTGAGCTTAAGGATATTTTGGCGAAAGCCGGCACACTTTCTCCCGCTATACGCAACAATGCCGGTGGTCATTATAACCACAGCCTGTTCTGGACAATTCTTTCTCCTAACGGTGGTGGTAAACCAGAAGGTAAATTAGAAACTGCGATAGAGAAAGCCTTTGGTTCTTTTGAAGATTTTAAAGCAGAATTCACTGCCGCCGCTTCTACACGTTTTGGTTCTGGCTGGGCCTGGTTAATTGTTAATGCAGAGGGAAAATTAGAAATCACATCAACTCCTAATCAGGATAATCCGCTTATGGACGTAGCTCCCGCTAAAGGAACTCCTATTTTAGGTCTTGATGTTTGGGAACATGCTTATTACCTAAATTATCAAAACAAGCGTCCTGAATATATTCATGCATTTTGGAATGTTGTAAACTGGGATACAGTTGCTAAAAACTTAGAAAACGCATAATAATCTATTAAAAATTGGTGGTTGTTCTGAGTATGGGCAGCTGCCGATTTTACTTAACTTTAAAAAAATATCTATGGAAAAGACACGAGTAAATTTAGGTTTGTTAATTTTAAGGGTAACTCTGGGGATTTTAATGCTTTTTCACGGCTTTTCTAAAATGATGAATGGTCTAGAGGGCATAAAGGGAATGTTAGAATCTTACGGTTTACTTTCAGTTATCGCTTACGGGGTTTTAATAGGTGAAGTGATCGTGCCCATATTACTTGTAGTTGGTTTTAGAACACGTATAGCTGCCCTTGTTTACGCAATAAATATGTTAATAGCGGTGATGCTTGTACACATCAATGATATCTTTACACTAAGCACTACCGGTGGCTGGACGCTTGAATTGCAGGGTTTATATTTCTTTGGAGCTTTGGCGTTATTCTTTACCGGTGCAGGAAAATTTGCAGTCTCAGTCTCAAACAGGTGGGATTAATAATAAATAACAAATCATGAATATTGAAATTATAGCTGGCAGTACCCGTGACGAAAGTCTTAGCATACGCGTTGCAAAACATCTACAAAGCAATTTAAAAAGCACTACAGATCATGAAGTGGGATTGATCGCTATGAGCGAAATAACACTTCCTTTTGTAGAAAAGGTATTTACCACGGCCAGCGACGCTCCAGAAGAGATTAGATCATATGCACAGCGCGTATTTAATGCAGATGCCTTTATTATTTGCACGCCAGAATATAACGGAAGCTACACCCCTGCCCTAAAGAATTTCTTTGACCATTTCCCTAAACAATCTCGTAAAACCTTTGGTCTGGTTACAGCTTCGCCGGGTATGATGGGTGGTATGCGTGCTGCTCAGCAATTGCTACAAATGGTCCCGGGATTTTTTGGTATTGCTTCTCCTATGATGCTTATCGTGCCAGATGTCACAGGTAAATTTGAAGAAAATGGAACTTTAAAAATTCCGGCTTTTCAAAAAAATGTCGATACTTTTGTCACAGAATTTCTTTGGCTGGCAGAAAGATTGAGTGCAGAGTAAATTCCATTATCTATTATAATTGCATAAAAATCGGGTTAAAACTACTTAAAAATGGCTGTAGACGATAAAAATGTACTCCAGATAGGAGAACATGAAGTAAGCTATGTGCCTGGTCAATCTGTACTTGATGCAGCTTTAGCTGGCAGAGTTCCATTTTGTTCTGAGTGTGGCGGTAAGGCACGTTGCTCTACCTGCCGCATTTTTATTACAGGTGGTGATCAAAATATTACAGCGATTAACACAGCAGAGAAACTTCTAAAAGAACGCATCACCCTTCCTGAGAAATCAAGATTAGCCTGCCAGACCTTTTTAAAAGGAGGCAATGTAAGGGTTAATCGTATTATGAAAGATGAGACAGATTACCCACTTTATTTGCCTAACCAGCAGGATGGGCAGGAAGCGATGGGTAGAGAGATGTATATGGCGCTTCTCTTTCTTGATATTCGCGATTTTACACACTTCGTAGAAACACATCTCGCTTTTGATGTCGTTCATCTGGTACGTAAATTATTCTCCACTTTTGAGAATATTATTAAGCAGTTTGATGGTAAGGTTATAGAAACTGCCGGCGACGGTCTTTATGCGGCCTTCGGTTTTACCACCCAATTGCAACAAGCGGCAAATGATGCTGTAAAAGCAGCATACATGATTCTGGACGAACTTGTTCACCTTAATGAAAGTTATCTCGTAAAACATTTTAATGAAGAAATAGCTATTGGTATGGGGCTTCATGTGGGTAAAGTGGCAGTTGGTAAAATACATCTGGATAATAAAGATCATGAGATCGTTATGGGCTATCCTGTAAATATTGCAGCAAGGCTTGAAGGATTAACAAAAGAATTAAATAACTCCTTTATCATTTCAGAAAACACCTATAAACTTTTGAAGAATGCGCCAGAAATTAAAGGTATGCGTACGATGGTTTTAAAAGGTGTGACCACAGAGCAGAAAGTTTACCTTATTGGTGAGACATATCACTAGTTAGTTAGAATTCACAGACCAGACTTCAAAGATTAAACTACTATCGCTAACAAGCGCCATCATAAATACTATACTTTTTACAGAAGTTTTGACAATTATTTGCAGGTATAAATTAAAATAATCTAATTTTAATACTGCAACCAATGCATTAAACAACCTGTAATGAAATTTCCATTTATATTCATCGTCATTTTAGCCACCACCAGCTGTCAGGACAAAAAAGAAAAACCCGAAGCCAAACCCGCCAATTCTTCTCAAACCTTTTATGTAGGCACATATACAGATGTTGATAGTGAAGGCATCTATAAATATGCACTAGACAGCACAGGAAATATGTCTAAGATTGGCCTTATGGCGAAAACATCTAATCCTTCATTCGTGGCCTTAACGCCAGACAAGAAATATCTCCTTGCTGTTAATGAAGCTGGTGAGGGCACAGTAGAATCATATGCTGTTCATCCTGATAGTTTAGAATTATTAAGTCAAAGTAAATCAGGAGGCGCAGCGCCTTGCTTTGTAAATGTAGATGAAGAGGGTAATGTGTTAGTTGCTAATTATAATGGCGGCAATGTGGGCCTTTTAAAACTACAGAATGAGGGCAAATTATCAGATTTACTCAATGTTTCTCAACATGAGGGCAGTGATATAACAGACAGGCAAAAAGGACCACATGCACATTCTGCTTGGTTTGCTCCCGATAAAAACACAATCATTTCGGCAGATCTGGGCACTAACCAACTTTGGTTCTCTAAAATTGAAGATGAAAAACTTGTAAATACTCCTCCAGATACTCTGGGTATGGAGCCTGGCGCGGGGCCAAGACACCTTGCATTTCATCCCAACAACAAATGGATTTATGTAATAAGTGAGTTAAATAATAGCGTTACCCAGGTTGTTAAAGACAACGACAGTTCATATATCAGAAAAAATTCATATTCTACTCTTCCTGAAGATTTTACCGGTGAAAGCGCTTGTGCAGATATTCATATTTCATCAGACGGTAAGTTTGTGTATGCCTCTAATCGCGGTCACAATAGCATTACTGTTTTTGAAGTGAATAATGAAGATGGAAGCCTCTCTCCTATTCAGTATGAATCTGTACATGGTAACTGGCCTCGCAATTTTGCACTTTCACCAAATGAAGATTATGTGATCGTAGCCAATAGAAGATCTAATAACATCACATCGTTTAAACGAGATAAAACCACTGGCAGAATAGAGTTTGTGGGGGAAGTAGACGCTCCTAGTCCTGTTTGTATTCTGTTTGACTAGAAAAAATCTACTTATTAGTACAAAAAACCGCCTAAAACAGGCGGTTTTTTTAGCTTTTATGTGTGACTTAATGTGTCTTTTTCTGCTGCCGGCGGAATAAGTCCGGGATAACTTTCATTAAAAAATTGTTTTCTTAAAGAATCCATTTGTCTTAAGATAGACTGCACACTTGTAGAATCTTCTGCACCATTACGTTGGAAGAAATTATCACTAAAAAAATCACGCTGCATCAATGAATTATCGCCAAAAGGAATAGCATAATTTTTTTCCATTAAATTAGGCATACGCTCATTAAAATAGTCATTCATAGAAGCCATTAAACTGTCAACATCTACAGATACAGAATCACCGGTGCGGTTAGTATAAGACCAGGTATAAATAGAATCATATTTAACCACATTACCATTCTCATCAACCTGCTTATTCACCTTCCAGCTTTCCTTAGGTCTTGTCGTGTCTATATTTTCACTTAGATTTTTATCAGTTTCAGGTAGCGGTTTTTCATTATTCTCCTGCCCTTTACAACCTGTAAGACTAAGAAATGTCAATACTACAGCTATCATTTCTGTTTTCATATCTATCTTTTTTTAGGGTTCAACACAAAATACTTTTGATAAACTTTAACCTATAAAAATATTCTTGAGAATCATTTACCATAATAAAGTTAGAGAAAATGACTAATTTTCAGAATTAATAAAGGCCAAAAATTAGTTAATAAAACAGCAGTCTTTATTTACATTATCAACCTCTATTCAATATGTTACGCAGAAATAAAGAACAAGAATCCCTAATTCAATTCACTAAGGAGTTAGAAAATATATTTGAAGAGTTTTATGAATTTCAGTTAGAAGATAAGACAGACGTACTCGTTAAACATACTAATGATCGTTTGCTGGCTCAACTTGATATTGATGTAGAAAAAATTCTCAATCTGCCTAAAGGCGAAATAAAATCTTATCTGCAAGAGCGTAAATTTCACTCCAGACATTTTGAGAATCTGGCAGATTATCTCACAAAAGCAGCCCAAAATGAGCTGCAGAGCGATAAAACTAAAGCCAGAACAGAACTCGAGAAAGTTATTGAGATCAATGAGATCGCAGACGAGGTTTCAAAAACTTTTTCTATCATTCGTATGAACAAGAATATTCTGGTTAAAAATCAGCTGGAAAAGGTCTAAAATCGGCTTTTTACTTCACTTTTTCGCCTCCCAGAAACGTTTCAGAAACCTTTAGATCAGGAATCTCATCCTCGCCGATTGTCATAATATCTTCATCCATTATTATGAAATCTGCAAACTTTCCGGCTTCTATACTGCCTTTCTCATTTTCTTCAAAATTAGAATAAGCCGCCCAGATGGTCATTCCGCGTAAGGTTTCTTCGCGACTTAGAGCATCTTTCATTTGGAAACCACTTTCAGGAAAATGCTGTAGATCTTTTCGCGCTACAGCGGCATAAAAAGTATAAAACGGGTTTACCTGCTCTACCGGAAAATCTGTTCCTAATGCGATCACACCGGCCTCATCAAGCAATTCTTTATAAGCATAAGCACCTTTCATGCGCTGTTTACCCAGCCTGTCTGCGGCCCAGTACATATCACTCGTTGCATGCGTAGGTTGCACAGAAGGTAAAATATTGTCGTCAAAATAGTCAAAATCTTCTGGCGAGATCACCTGCGCGTGCTCTACCTTCCAGCGGCGATCGTGCTGTCCTTTTAACGCTTCGGCGTAAGCTTTTAAAATAACAGTATTTGCAGAGTCACCTATAGCGTGTGTATTCATCTGGAAATCTGTAGCTGCAATTCGCTTTGCCAGCGCATTTATACTGTCTACCGGAGTTACCATCGCCCCATAATGATTTGCCCTGTCTGCATATGGCTCACGTAAAGCAGCACCGCGAGAACCCAAAGCACCGTCGCCGTAAACTTTTACAGAACGCACGTCAAGCTTGTCCGTTTTTAGAATTCCGTGATTTAAGAAATAATTTACATCGTTGGGCTCATTACTTACCATCGCATAAATACGCATATCGAGCGCTCCTGCCTGTTGTAGACTATCTATAAGTTCTATTGTCTGTCTGGAAATACCAGCGTCATTAACAGTCGTGAGGCCGTAATCAAAGCAGTATTTCTGCGCATCTATAAGCGCCTGTGCCTGCTGCTCGCGAGTAATTTTTGGCATGATCTTAAAAATAAGATCCATAGGATTATCAATCAGTACGCCGGTAAGCTGGTCTCCATCTTTAACGATCTCGCCGCCATCTACAGTTGTGGTATTGTCAACTTTTGCCAGATCAAGCGCTCGTTGATTCACTAGAAGCGCATGCCCGTCTATACGCTGCAAAACAACAGGTATATCTGGAAATAAAGAATTTAATTTCTCCTTTGTAGGGAAGTTTTTATCATCCCAATCATTCTGGTCCCAGCCCCGACCGTATATAAAATCCGTAGGCCTCTCTTTCTGAAAAGTCTGTACCCTTTCTATGACCTCATCATAACTTTTTGTTCCTACCAGATTAACAGATTGTAATGTAGTACCAAATCTATAAAAGTGGCAATGCGCATCTATTAAACCAGGAAGAACAGTCTTACCTGAAGCGTCTATAATTTTATTAGCTATATATTTTGATGTAATATCTGCGGTGCTCCCTACTTGTATAAATTTACCTTCGCTCACGGCGAAAGCTTCCGCTTTTGAGAAAGTAGTGTCTACAGTATAGACTTTTGCATTTTTGACAATTAGATCTACTTTTATTTTTTGATCAGTATCGCAACTAAAAATAACAGCAAGGGTGAGTAGCCCAAAAAGGAGTTTCATTTCGTAAAATTTGAACCAAAAATACAAAAGTAAATTCGAGAAAATCGACCTGTTTTGACCGATTTTTCGCCTATAAAGGCAATATTTAGCGCTTTTTTGTAAAAGGATCAAATGACACACCTGCATTAAAATAACCAGTAGCGCCCTGCTCATTTCTATATATGTAATCTTTGTTGGGTTGTCCTTTCTCAGTAAGTCTGGAACTGATAAAATTTGTAAGACCACCTTTAGCCGTAAGAATTATGTTGTGCGTGAGTTTATGCTCGTAAATCAGCCCGGAATTAATCTCTAACTGGCTATATTCAAACACATCTGGAAAATCAGGAGCATTTACGTTTACATAAAAACCATTGCTGCCAAATGTGCTGCCTATAGACAAACGCCCATTTTGTCCCAAAGGGCGGCGTAACAATAGACGTTGTGGTAAGATAAAATCTACCTCCCATTCAGAATTTTTAAATTGATGATTGTAAGTAAAAGTGGGAAAGAAAGGAATCTGCGAAGTAGGATCTATAAATGCAATTGCTCCTAAAGTAATTGTGGTGCGTACTGTTCTTTTCATAATTAAAGACGCTCCCAGAAACCCTTTTAAGCGCTGAGCTCCCTTATCGTTGCCGTCTACAATTAAGCTTGCGTTATAGATTACCGGTTTTTTAAATAAAACCGAAAAGTATGTAGAACTTAATGCGGCTGAAAATTTATGAAAATCGGCAATTTTTTTCTGATTATAAGTGTTTTGAGACGAAATATTACGAAGTTCACTAAATTCAAATTCGTTAAAAACGTAGTCTGCAGAACCTGTTAATGACCACTTTTGAGTTTTATAAAGGGGAATATTTGCTGAAGCTCTAAAGGTTTTCTGGTCTTTTATTTTACCTGTCTGGAAATCTTCATCAAAAAGCCTGGAATCAAAATCTCTGGAAAATGAACTTCCATATTCAAAATTAAGAACGCGTGCTCTGGGAAACTCGGCTCGTATCTTTTTTGCAGCTTCTTCCTGAAATTGCCCTTCCTGCTCCTGCGCACTTACTATTAAAGCGGTAAAAAAGGTAATTGTAAATAGTACTATTCTGATCATCAAATTAGGTAATTAATTAGTTTTAAAAAGTGCAAACGTTGATTATACATTATTCTTTAAGGATGTACTTTCTCTAGTTGAATAAAAGATCCTCCAGATCTTTTCATAACATTGCTTACACCAAAATTCTTAAGATGATCAATATCGAAATAATATTGTGTTTGCAGGACTGTAGGAAATCAAGCTTATTATATTGCTCTTTGAATAATAAGATTGCCAAAACGAAGCTTGTAACAAAACTCCCGTAGTCTGTTTACAAATCCCTCATTTAGGTTAGAATCGAGATTGAAAAAGATCTCACTGTAAGGATTTACATCAAAAACAGATTCAATAAAAAGGGAAATTCTATCAAATTCACCAGTATTTAATTCATCGTTAATATTGATAGTCAAGGAGTCGTCAGATTTGATTTTAAAGGATAGCATATATTAGGGTGATTTAGTTAAACCTCGTATTCGTTAAACAAAAAGAGATTAAAAAAGTCAAATTTGAATATTTATAAGTTGAGATATGATCTATTTATACCAACAACATTTTTATAACGCTCAATAACACAAATTTGTAGATGATATTTTAAACCTCATTTTAAACTCTTAGTTCTGAATTAAAAGAACCTATTCTACAAAAAATATAGAATTACAGATTCCCCCAGTTCTTAATGATCTGTTGTGCTTCTTGCATATAATAATCCATAAACTGTGTCAATTCTTCAAGCTTATTATTGTAATCTGTTGTTTCTGGAGTGCGTTGGGCTAAAATTTCTTTCATAGTCTTATTATACTCCTGATAACGATTTAGGCCTTTTTCCATTTTATCCTTCCATTGATCTAGTTTAGAATAGAAGTAGCGTTTACGCTCTCCCATTTTTGTCCTGTAACCTATATAGTCTAATGTTAAAAGCGTATTTATAGCATTACTAGTAGCACTTTTACTTAAACTGAGAACATCTCTTATTTCATCAAAAGTAAATTCTAATTGATCTGCAACCGTTAAAAGTCCGTTTACACGAGCAGCCGCTGGCGATAGACCAAACTGCTCCTGTATCACGCCATAACGCTCTATTAGCTCTTCCTGTTTTTTGTTAAGTTGGTTTTTCATCGTACAAATACGGTGCAAATGTAAAAAGTTTTTTTAGTTCTCTAACACAAGAACTAAAAAAACTTTTATCTAATTTTATTATTTGTACTAAAAATCAAATTTATAGGTGGCGCCTGCCATAACCTGTAATCCTTGTACAGGATAATTTACCCATTTATCATACCCGTTGTCAAGTATATTATTAACTCTGGCAAATGCAGATAATTGATCATTGATACGGTAACCTACATGGGCATTTGCATCAAAATAGCTTTCTAATGTTACAGGTGTTGCAAAATACTGTGTTGTAGGCCCTGTTACATAAGTTTCATCGTTACGCTCACCTACAAGAAACAGATTAGCACCGGCAAACCATTCTTCACTAATTTGATAATCTGCAAAAAGGGAAGCCTTATAGCTTGGCAAATTCCATGCTTCTGCTTCATTTGATGAATTATAACTAAAGAACTCACCATTTATACGCATCTTTAGATTGCTGTTTACATCTAAATTCAATTCACCAAAAACTGAGAATGTTTTCACATCATCGTAAACAACATCAAATGAATTACCAAATTGATAATCTTCATTACCTAAACTTCCTGCCCCATCATTGTATCTGGAATTATTTTTAAAGAGCGCCTTATTATTTTCTGAAGCATAATTTGCTCTTAGGTTATAGCCAACTGTATTTACTATTTTTCCCTTCATACCTACATAACCTTCATAAGGTTTATCTGTAGATTGTATTAAAAGCGTAGGTGAAACAAATGGGTTTTCGTTTACAAAGTCCTGATAAGAATTCTGTTCAAGCTCACCTTCTACTCCTGCATAAGCGATAAAATACTCATCTACTACACGGTAAGAAGCAGTTACTTTAGGATATAAATAAAAATTAGTTGTGCTGTTTTCTGTGTCCAGATTAACCGCAGCAGTTACACCTAGTCTCAGAGTAAGGTCATCACGAAGAATCTGTAAACTAGGACTGGCCGAAATATTTAATTGACTGTAACTAATATCCTGTGTATTGTCATAATTACGGTCAAAGCTTCCGTTTACATAATCTAATTTAAGACCCAGTGTGATATCTTCATCCGTTATAGGGAAGTTAAAAGTAGGTGCTACGATCGCACGTATTTCTGATGAACTGTTTGAGTCACCAAAGTAGCCTATTTGAGCTTTTCCGCCTTTAAAGAAAGAATCATAAAGCTCTAGAGAACCACCCACTTTTGCACCATAAAAACTGTGCTGTGGGTCTATATTAGTTAACGTTTCTGGTGATGCAGCTGTAAAATCATCTACGCCATACCAGTTATAAAGCTGATGACTTAAGTCAAGATCTGTACGCCAGTTAATACCACGGTTACGTGAACTATAATTCAAATTAAGATTAGTGTCATAAAATTTATCATCAAGTGCAATATCTTCTATACCACCCTGAGATGAATTGTGATTGAGGTAAATACCAAAATTATCACTTCTGCTCACCTCAAAATTGCTATAAAACTCTGCTAAAGCACTTGTATAGGTGCCAAAACCCAGCGTCACATAGTTATCATATAATTTCACTCTTTTAGCTTGCTCTACAGTCGCAGCTTTACCTTTTGCCGGAGTAAACGTAGAAGCTACAGGTACAGAAAAAATACCATAAGTAACTTTTTTCTTTGCGGTGTTTACTGAGTCATTTAATTGCGGAGTTGCCTTTACCTTGAAGGCATCGCCTATCTCTGGTGTGTATGGTTTTACAACATTCACAACCTCTGTACCCAGATTGTCTTCATCCTGGGCATTTGCCTGAAAGGCAAAAATGAACACAAATAAAATACTGCTTAGTAGAACTTTTGATCTATTGGGATTACTCATAAATGAGAACTGTTTATAGTGATGAATTAAGGGTCTAGTTATTGTTTTCTACAGAGGAGTTAGTCTTAGCTTCTGCTGTCTTTATTCTGTTTAATTCTGCTTTAGCTTCTTCAACCACTTCAGGAAAATCTGTAAAGTTTGAAGTCACATTGTCAAGAATGTAAGTTGCCTGGTATGCGTCACCCAGAGCATAGAAATTCTTAGCCATAAGTATTAAACCTTTGGCTCCATACAATTTATAACCGCTGTAGTCTTTGGCTAACTTTTGTACCGCCTCGTTAGAAGCTTTGTTGTCTCCTGCTTTATTTTTAAAATAAGCATCATAATACAGTGCTTCTGCCGCCAGCTCACCTGTTGCTATTTTCTGCACTTCAGCGTAAGCCTGCTTTGCCCTGTTCTCATCATTAGTCTTCATTGCGCTGCGGGCAATTATTACCTGTGCATCACTTTTAACTGAGTTATCTATTTTAGCATTCGCCAGAACCTTCTCTGCATAACTAAATGCCTTAGGATATTGTTTCAGCTCATAATACGACTTCATCAAGTTGCTTTGCGCGAAAATCGTATTCTGCGGAATATCAGATTCTTTCTCAAGCCTTTCCAGAACCGGTATGGCATCAGTATAATTTCTTTTGCTTAAATAAACCTGACCTAATCTTGCTAGAGCCTGTTCTGTAAACTCACTACGCTCTTTGTTAATCACATATTTGTAATGTGGAATTGTTTGATCAAAATCATCCTTACCAAAGTATAATTGACCCAGGTAAAAATGAGCATCCATCGCGCGTTGACCGTTAGGATAATCCTGCAGGTATTTCTCATATTGACGAATAGCCTGATCGCTGTTATTTGCCACAAATTGCTTTTCTGCTGAAGAGAAAGCGGCTTCATCAAGTTCAGAATCTTCTACAGAAATGTAATCAAGGCTGCTGGCCCATCTTCCATATTCATCTACTTTACCCTGATCTATATAAATAAGTTTAGCTGAAGCAACCGCCTGAACACCTTCTGGCGTCCCGGGGAAATCTGTAGCAACTCTCTTAAAAAGGTTCAATGCTTCATTGCTGCGGTTTGTGTTATCATAAATAAGTGCTTTTTTTAATAAAGCTTTAGAAACAAACTTGCTCTTTGGCACTTCGCGTACCAGTCTGTCATAAGCTGCGATTCCCTTCTCATTATCTTTCATCGCCACATACGTATTACCCAACTCATAAAGGGCATCGTCGCGATAACTTGAAGTAGGAAACTGGTTTGCAAAATTATCCAGCGCTTCAACTTTTTGATTGTTACGATCTACAAAACCATAGCTTATTGCTTTTTGAAAAGTTGCGTAATCCCGATCACCACCGCGCAAATCAAGCGCTGCATTATAAGCCTCCATTGCTGGCCAGTATTTACGGCTGATGAAATAACTATCTCCCAGTCTCAAATAAGCGTCTACTTTTCTTGTTTCATCTACATCGCCTGATTTTACATAACGATCAAAATAATTTGCTGCCTGATCATAATTCTTCTTTTTAAAATAGGCATAGCCTAAATTATAAGCAATATCCTTATATTCTGGCAATGTAGAGGCTTTGCTGCTTTGCTCAAACTGTTTAAACGTAAGCAACGCATCATCTATTCGGTTTAAATTATACTCGCTCTCTGCTTTCCAGTATAATGCTCTGGCAGTAAATTCTGGAGTGCGTGGTTCTTTTAACGATTTCTCAAAATTGTCTATCGCTCCCGAATAATCGCTGTTGTTATATTGCTCTATAGCGCGGTAAAAAGCTACTTTTTGATAAGCTACTTTATCATTAAAATTTCGGTTATTCTCAAGTAAATCCATCGCCTGTGCATAATTCTTAGAAGTGATATAAGAATCTATAAGCAAGGTTTCCAACTCTTGTTTAGCAGGTGTATCTGGGTAACTTTCAAGATAATTACTAATTGCCGTTGGAGCAGGTTCGTAGGCGTTACCTATTTCATAACTCAGCTTAGCATAATTTAAACCACTATCTTCTTTTATCTTGGGCTCAAAATCCATTTGATATGCGTTGCGAAAAGCATTCAAAGCTTCCTGCTTACGATCTGTTTGTAAATACGCATCTGCTAAATGATAATATGCATTTTGTGCTACGCTGTTACGACCGTCTATGATCTTGTTAAATTCGCTAATCGCATTCTCAAAATCGCCTTGTTTGTAGTAAGCATAGCCCAGCTGATAGTAATCTGTATTATTCCATTTACCTCTTAAACCCTTGTATTCTTTTAAATATGGTAGAGCTTCATCATATTGACCTAAATTAAAATAACTTTCTCCTATAATTTTATTGAGCTGCGATATTTCCTGGCGGTTTGCATTAGGCAATTGTTCTTTTCCTAATTTAATGGCTTCTTCAAACTTGCCTAGTTTAAAATTAAGATCTGCCTTAAAATAAGCCAATTCTTCTCTGCTTCCGCCCTGTGCTTCTACCTCATCAAACAATTCACTTGCTTCTTCATACTCATCGCTGTCGTAAGCGATAAAACCTTCGTAATATTTCGCCTGAGAGCCATATTTTTTAGAATCGCGTACTCTGTTGAAATAGATCTTAGCATCTTCAGGACTGTTAGTTTTAAAATGAACATAGCCCATGTTGAAGTTGTAGCGTTCCATCTCCTGATTATTCAAACGTGCAAGATCTACCCGCTCGTACCATTTTTTCGCGTAAGCGTATTTTCCATTCTCAAAATAATAATCTGCTACATCCAGAAAAGCCGAATTGCGCTTTGTGCTGGTAGGATATTCATCTACAAAATCCTGCATCATCTGGTCTGCACCAGACTGATTAAGCCGCACAGAAGCATTTGCAATATAGTATGCACAATCTCCTTTTATGGTAGGATCATTAGTGTCTTGCTTTACCTCATCAAACAACGTTTGTGCAGCCAGGTACTGCTTGCTGTTGTATAAGGTAAGTGCCTTATTATATTTTAGAAGTTCGTTAGTATAAGCTGCAGATTGCTGCGCCTGCATTAAGGGCGCCGAGAGCACAAGAGCCATGAAAAGAATCAAAAATCTATTGATCATAAAGGGAATTATTTATTTACCAAAATGGACGTTTTCGCCGCCCAAATATAGGGGCTTCTATTGTGTAATAACGCTACAAATCTGTGATAATTATGTTAAGAGAATTTGAGCACTGCTATTTTTTAAGAAAACTATGATTACTATGTATATAGCTTTATTTTCTATAGAAATTTGCTACTATACATTTTACGCAGTTCTAATTGCAATGATTTACAAAAGGCATTCGATCTTAGTGTAATAGCTAAAGCTGGTCTGCTGATTTTTGATCTAAAAAACCGGTTTTTAATAAAAATTAGCCGTTTTTTTCTTAACCACTGAAGTGAAATAGATATCGTACTTTTGACGTTAGATTTTCTTTAAAAATTACTTTTATTTATGCCAAACGCGGTACTCGAGTTAAAAAACGCAGCGATCTTTCAGCGTGAAAACCTTATTCTTTCAGATGTAAATGTGACCATCAATAAAGGTGAGTTTGTTTACCTTATAGGTAAAACCGGCTCTGGTAAAAGTAGTTTCATGAAAACGCTGTACGGCGACCTGCCGCTGCAACAGGGAGAAGGGCATATTGTAGATTTTGATCTGGCTTCACTCAAAGAAAAGCAAATCCCTTTTTTACGCAGAAAACTGGGTGTGGTTTTTCAGGATTTTAAATTATTAAACGACCGCACTGTAAGTGAGAATCTGCGATTTGTTTTAAAAGCTACCGGCTGGAAGGATAAAAGCGAAATAGATACAAATATTGACCGCGTTCTTGATAAAGTGGGCATGAAGACCAAAGGTTTTAAATACCCTTACCAACTTTCTGGTGGTGAGCAGCAACGTGTGGCGATTGCTCGCGCGCTTCTTAACGATCCTGAACTTATTCTGGCAGATGAACCTACAGGAAATCTAGACCCGCAAACATCTGTTGAAGTTATGGCTGTTTTACAGGAGATAAATAAGAACGGAAACACCATTCTTATGGCCACGCACGATTATGCGCTTTTACTAAAATACCCGTCAAAAACCTTAAAATGCGACGGGAATAAAGTGTTTGAAGTGGTTCAAAAAACCATCTAAAACAGCCGATTTTCAGTCTAAAAGAGCGATTATTTTACGCGCATTTACTTCTGTATTAAAAACCTTATCAAGTGCTTCTTGTCGCTCTGTATTGACTTTATAAGGTGATTTTTGAAGTTTTTGTATTGCAGCAATCACTTCCTTTTTGTTTTCTGCAACCGTACATTGATCAAGGATCAATTGCTCATCTATTACATTTTTGTTTACTAGACAATGTCTGCCCTCATAGAGTGCGTGAACTACTTTTAGCTTGGTGCCAGATCGCTGAAAAGAATAACACAGATTGATATGTGATTTCGCAAAGAGATGTTGCAGGTCAGATCTTGATTCTATTCTTCTACAACTTATATTACTGTAGTCTGCCGTTTCTTTCATCAACATGCGCATATTCTTACTGCCGGCAATTATTAACGGGAAATCTAACTCACTAAAAATTTCTATAAAAAATCTGGCGGTACGTAAATTATCAATGATTGAAAGATCACCATGATAAAGCGCATATTCACCAAACTGCGATAGCTTTTTCACGGTATCATAACTCTGAAAAGCCGGGATATAATGACAATTGGGCTTATAATTTTCTTTAAAATAATCAAACTCATGATTAGAAATTGCAAGAAGATGATCTACCTTATCTACAATTTTCTCGTACCTGCTAAATTTGTGAGCCTCATAAGTAAGCATGTATTTATAAAACAGATTGGTAGCGCTGCCTGCCAAACCGCGGTAATAATGGTGCTCAATATTATGAGCTCTCATTATTAATTTTCTTCCCTTAAAATCATGCTTATTGAGAACCGCTGTTGTATGTAAACCTTCAAAAAGTATGGGGGCGCTGTTTCTTTTTAAATTATCTGCCAGTTTTTTATTAGTACGAAATTTAACTGAAAGCGGCCTTAGGCTCAAATAACTGGTGAAGGTTTTATTTTTTGAATACGTGTAAACACGTTTGCAGTATTTTTTGAGTCCGCTGTAATCTGTTCTATTCTCTACAAAAATATGCAGATAGATCACAATGCCCTGTTTATGCAGCGCTTTCAATTTATAAAAAACCTCGATCGCACCGCCATAATCTGGTGGATACGGATTTTCAAAAGAAACAATATTTAACTCTGTACCAGACATCCTGAACTAACTAAAAGATTAGCAATTATGATTAAGCTATATTTGTAAAAATTAAATTGAATAGGCTAAAAGAACAAATTAGTCTGTTATAAAGATACTGTAATCTACAAATTTAAATGACGCTGCGCTTTAGTGTTATCATTCCGCTTTACAATAAAGAACATTTTATTGCAAATACAATAGAAAGTGTTTTGAAACAGTCATTTTCAAATTATGAAATTCTCATCATAAATGACAGCTCAACAGACAACAGTCTCAAGATTGCACAAGGTTTTAAGGACAAGCGAATACATATAGTTACACAAAAAAATAACGGACTCTCACATGCACGAAATCACGGGATAGATTTAGCTCAAGGCGAAATAATAGCTTTGCTAGACGCAGACGACATTTGGTTAAAAGACCATTTACAAGTAATTGATAATTTAGCCAGCCACAATCCGGAAGCTTCTTTGTTTGCTACGCGCTATGAAGAATTATACGCAAACGGAATTACAAACAAACCGCAATACAATCTCCCTGCACACTTTAAAACAGGAGTTATTTCAAACTTTTTTGAAAGCAATTTAAATCAGCCTCTCGCAGTGCCCAGTTCGTTTGCATTTAAAAAAGACGTGGCAAATACTAATCGTTTTGATATAGCTGTTAATTATGGTGAGGATGTAGATTTCTTCATTAGAGTGCATTTAAAATATCAGTTTGCCTTTCACAATCACACCACCTGTCTATACAGAAGAGATTCTGAAAACCAGATCACAAAAGACAATATAAGCACCAAAAATGTAACTGAGTTTGAGAAATATCTCTCTAAAAATCCTGAGCATATTTCGTTAAAGAAGTACATCAATATAGAGCGCTACTTTCTGGCCATGAATTACAAAGCGGAAGGAAGTATGACTGCATTCTCTAAAATAAAAGATCAATTAGTAATGGAGTTTTTGACCCCTAAACAGCGATTTTTACTCAAAATACCCCGATTTTTATTGCTTTCGCTAAAAAGTTTTAAAAGGCTGCTAATTCTGCGAGGTAAGCGAGTTACAAGTTTTTAAAGCTTAAATACTCTTTATAATCTCTAATATAGTCTTCCTCCAGAAACTCTGCAGAAGCAAGAACAAGACAAATTCCCCCCGATGAAAAATCTTCAAGTTCACGCCAGAAACCGCTGGGAATAAGCAAACCTTCGTCTGGTTTATTTAAAGTGTAGCTGGTTTTGGTTTTGCCGTCATCAATGATCACATTAAAACTTCCGCTTAAAGCGATTAAAAATTCATGTTGCTCTTTATGGGCATGACCTCCTCTTCTCGCTCCACTGGGCACATCATATAAATAGTAAACCCGTTTAGACTCAAACGGAATTACATCTTTCTCAACTACAGAAAGATTGCCACGACGATCTTTAATCTTAGGCAGTTTTATGCGCTTTATGGTCATTTTTTAGCTGTTTTAAGCAGGTTTTCCCACTGCAGGGCAATTGCTTCGGTTGAATATTTAGCAACGCTTGATTTAGCATTTTTACTTAATTTATCAAGTAAATCAGGATCATTAATCAACTTATTCATCGCATAACGCAGAGCCTTAAAATCATTGTAAGGCAATAGCAATCCGTTAATATTGTGATTGACAATTTCTGCCGGTCCCGTTTTACAATCGAGAGCAATTACAGGAGTACCACTAGCCAGACTTTCTAACATCACCATTGGGAAACCTTCAAATTTACTACACTGCACAAAGAACATCGCTTTTTTATAATACGGAAAAGGATTAGACAGAAATCCCTTAAAAATTACCATTTCGCTAATGTTCAATTTCGCAGCCAGCGCTTTAAGTGAATTCCGTAAAGCACCTTTTCCCAAAATTACCAGGCAAATTCCGTTTTGGGGTAATTCACTTGTAGCGTAGATTTCGATAAGTTTGTCAAACTGTTTTATATCGTCATCCATCCTGCCAGCCGCAAGAATAAATGGCTGTTTAATATCGCAATGTGCAGTAGCTAGTTCTTCTATTTGCACCAAATTAACAGCGTTGGGAATAACCGAAACATTCTTTAGCTTATACTCACTTGCAATGCGTTCTTTAATTCCGCTGGTAATCGTGTTTATAGAAAAAGCCTTCTTGTAAAGCAGGTTTGTAAGCTTTCGCTGCAGCGGAAAATAATACGAGATTTTATAACTGTGAACGGTGTAAATAACTTCAACAGATCTATAGAGCAATTTTGAGATCAAAAACTCTTTGATGAGGCTTTGCCGCATTCTGTAATCAATAACGATATCGATTTGTTCTGTTTTTAGAAAATAGGCAAATTTTCTAAAACGTTTAAACTTGTCAAATATATCGTTCTTGTCATTTTTGTAAACTCCCAGATCAATAAGTTTACCGCTGTAAGTGTATTCTATAAGGCTGGTAATAGTTGCCACATAAACTGTAAAATCACGATTGTGTAACATACCAGAAAGAATACCTGCAGCACGTTCTGCCCCGCCTTTGCCTAATTGCTCTACCAATATGCAAACTTTTTTCTTTTGCTCTGTCACTAAATCTTTATCTTGACCGTCTAAAATACAATTAAACTCATGAAAATACTCCTTGTGGGAGAATATAGCAATCTGCACAATTCCCTTAAACAAGGTTTACAGGCCCTGGGATGCGAAGTTACTCTTCTCGCCACGGGTGACGCTTTTAAGCGTTTTCCTGCAGATATTAATGTGCGCGGGAAGTATTTTCAGGATAATAAATTTCTTAATTATTGTCGGCAGGCGATTTTTAAAGTGACTAAAATAGATCTCGCTTTAATTGAAACTGCACTACGAACGTGGCTGGCTTTGCGTAAAATGCAGCAATTTGACGTAATTCAGCTCATTAATGAATACCCGCTGGACACTCCCTATTTTCTGGAAAAAAAACTCATCAAAAAGTTACGAAATCTGACGAATAAATTGATCGTTTTGGGTTGCGGTGATGATTATGTTTTTATGAGCAATCTTGATAAAATACCATATCACCCATCGCGAATTCATAAGGATATTGGTTTCGCTTATAGCGAAAGAAACCTAACCAAAAAGCACCGGCGTTTGCACGAATTGGTTTTTGAATTAAAAGATATGATTATTACTTCAGATCTTGATTATCATACGGTTTATCAAGGCAGAACCGATTATTTTGGGATGATCGCAAACCCTGTAAATACAGACAGGTTGCAAAAACAAGAATTGCCACCGCTTGAGAAAATCGTCATTTTTCATGGTATAAACGCCGTAAATTATCATAAAAAGGGTAATGACTTCTTTGAAAAAGCTTTAGAAAAAATAGCTACAGAATATGCTGACAAGGTTATAATTGCTACTGTTAAAGATTTGCCGTATCTGGAATACATCAAGAAATATGAAGAAGCTCACATTGTACTAGATCAGGTTTATGCGCTTGATCAGGGTTATAATGCTTTAGAGGCTATGGCGCAGGGCAAAGTTGTCTTTACGGGCGCCGGGGAAGCGTTTTGTGCCCATTATATTTTAGAGTCAGATTCTGTGGCCATACATGTTATTCCTGATGCAGATTTTATTTACAATAAGCTGAAAAACCTGATTGAAGATCAAGAAAGAATCGTAGAAATTTCTAATAACGCTAGAAAATTTATTGAAGAACATCACAATTATAAAGATGTAGCACAGACTTATCTCAATGCATGGTTAACTATTAATCAACAGAAGTTTAAAGATTTCTAATAACCCGGGCTGGATTTCCTGCTGCCACAGTATTTTTTGGGATATTGCCTGTAACAACAGCCCCACTTCCTATCACAGAATTCTCACCTATTTTCACTCCTTTAAGAATGGTTACATTATCGCCAATGAACACGTTTCTTTCAATTGTAACATTTTTTCCTGTTACTTCTGTATTTCTATTTTTGGCTTCTAAATTGTGAAAGTCACTTGTTATGATTCTACAGTTTGAACCAATTACAACATCATTTTGAATCTCAATATTTGCTTTAAAAGCAATAGCAGAAAAGTTATTATTTATATGGATGTTGTTTCCAAAAAAAATAGCGGAATCTTCTGTTCGTGCTTCTAAATAAGCATACGTATTGTAGAAATTTGGCGAATTATAAATTCCTACTTCTACCCTGTATCCTATTTCAATTCTTCCTTTACCTTTAAATAAAATCGGCTGGTGGCGTATAAAATCGCCTTTAACGCTTAACTTTTCAGAAAGACAGCGGTATTTAAAAATGCGGTAATGTTTTAGGATTTTATGCCACATAACAACTTATTCTGGCTGTAATTTAAAGAATAATTGTTTTCTAAAAATGAACAACATCATTAGCAGGTGAAATGCAAAACTAAACGCATGCCCCATTGATGCGCCCACAAACCCATATTGATCTATAAAATAAACACTGCTAAAGTAAATCACAGACAGTGATATGATCTGGGTAATTATAAAATGTTTCAGCATATTCTTTGCGATAAACTGATATCCCAAAACAATAGATGCCACCCGGATAAGATCACCCAGCAAATGCCAGATAAAAATGGGTTTCATTGCCAGAAAATCAGGTGTGAACAGCAAGTTTATGATCAACCCACGTAAGAAATAAATAACTATCAATCCACCCGCAAAGAGCGGTAATATTGTTTTGTAGTAATTGAATATCTCACGCCTAAAAGCGATATCGGTCTGTAAACGCGATAATTTTGGCAAAATGTAAAGCGTAAGAATTGTGGTTACAAACATGAGATAATAATCAGAAAGGCGCAGCATCGCATCCCAAAGTCCGGCATTTTCTATTCCATCTGTATCAATAATCCTGCGACGAATAGCGATGTAAACCCATGGCGAGACCATACTCGAGAAAACCGTCATTGCCATGTATGAACTGTACTTAATAATGTACGCCTTGCTTATTTTTTCAGTCTTTATATATTTTATAAAATTCTTCCTGTTGATAATTAGAATTATCGTGAGAACCAAAGCGATTGCCGGCACCAGGATCGCTGCAAGAAAAGCGCCGTCTATATTAAAGAAAATAATAAGCGCTGCTGTGATAAAGACACCTATAAGATTTGTAGCAATATTCAGCTGTATTATGATCTTATATTTAGCAAAACCATTTAGTATTGCGATACAAAACATATTGAGCGCATAAAGAGGAACGCTAAAAGCCATGATCTCAAAAATGTAGGTAAAATCATAGTCGTTTTTAAATATGAGTGTATTCCAATAAGAAGCGCCTATGTACAAAGTAAAACCGGTGAGGATCGCTCCTATAAAACCCACATAGTAAGCGGTAGAAAGTATTTTTTTTAGTTCCTTTTTATTGGTCCTAAATTCAGACACGTATTTTACAACACCATCAAGAAAGCCTAACGTACAAACGCTTTGTACCGAAGAGAGAAAGTTGCGCAATTCACCAAGAAGCGCCATTCCCTGTGGACCAAGATAAAAAGCGATCAATTTTGAAGTAATTAAACCAGTTACAATCCTTACAAAAACAGCCATCGCATTGTACGATGTCAACCTGAGAAGTGCATTTGCACCTATTACCTGTTTTAGGTACTTAAACATAGTAAGCGTTTATACAATCTATAACCTCAGTCACTTCTTCGTGAGACATTACCGGGCTTATAGGTATGCTCAAAACTTCATCTGCTAATCTATCTGTAACAGGAAAGTTTAAATGATTGTATTCTGCAAGTGCCTTTTGCTTATAAGGCGGAACAGGATAATGAATTAAAGAACCAACTTTAAATTGATTTAAATGTTTAATAAAGCGCTCTCTATTCTCGACCCTCACTACAAACAAATGAAAAACATGGCTTTCATCTCCTGCATAAAACGGAAGCTTAATTTGCTCATTATTTATTTCGGTTAAATAACGGGTAGCAATAGTTATGCGCTTCTCATTATCTGCATCAAGCGTTTTTAATTTAATGCTCAAAAATGCAGCTTGCAGCTCGTCAAGTCTTGAATTTAACCCTAAATAATCGTTGATATATCGTGTTGAAGAACCATAATTACGCAGCTGCTTAATAATATCTGCGAGTTCTTTATCATTTGTTGTGATTGCACCCGCATCGCCCAGCGCACCAAGATTTTTAGTAGGATAAAAGCTAAAACCTGCGGCATCGCCCAAAGAACCAGCTAAAAAATCGGTGGTTTTTAGTGAATTTTCGCTGTTTTCTGTTGAAAATCGGGCGCCGTGTGCTTGTGCTGCGTCTTCAATTAATAATAGATCATTAGCTTTCGCGAAAGCTTTTAAATCTTCTACAGGACCTAAATGACCGTAAAGGTGCGTCACAAAAACGGCTTTGACCCCATCAAGCTGAATCTGCTGTAATCTTTCAACGTCAAAATTGAACAATCTTCCTTCAGTTTCTACAAATACGGGAATCATACCTGCTTGTTTTATCGCTAAAATTGTCGCGATATAGCTATTTGCCGCTACGAGGACTTTATCTCCCGTTTTCAATTTTCCTAATATTTTATATCCTTCTAAAATGAGTCGCAGAGCATCAAGACCATTGCCCACACCCAAGCAATATTGCGTCTTGCAATAGCGAGCAAATTCATCTTCAAATTGAGACACGGCATTACCCAAAATGTACTGCCCTTTATCTAAAAAACCAGAAGTTGCGCTGATGAGCTCAGCTTGATAGCGCAGGTTTATTTTCTTAAGATCTAAAAAGGGAACCATTATAATTTCAGTTTAATGGTTTGCTGTAAAAAAGCTACTCCGCCTAATTCTTCTTTCTGTTTTATGAGACCAAAATTATAAGGTTCTTTCCCTCCTTTTACGGTGCCCAAATCAAAATACTCAAAATTCAGTTCTCTGTATTTTTTAATAAGAAATATAAAAAGTTGATCCATAGCTCGCATTTTTTCGCCTTCAGGCGAAGTAGCTGCGTATTGCGCCTTTGCTATTTTATCGTTTATAAAAACAGTGATACCGGCTAACAACTTTTCATCATGGTAAAGATTAAACTGCTTAATATGTTCTGGAAATAATCTATTTAAACTTTGAATTTCACTTAAAGTATGAACCGGCTTTGCATTAAAACGAGATGACAATCTGGGGACTAAAATATCTCCCCAAAAACCCTCAAAATCGCCCTCTTTTATGGTAAAATCGCGATTTTGATTCTTTCTAAAATATCTTAATTTTTTACTACTTATCGTGTCTGGCAACTCGTAATCAACAGCATAATTAAGCTCGCTACTTATAACTTTAGCTCCTTTTATTAACATAAGGTGTTCTACTTCTCGTGACGGTAATTTTGTGTAGAACTCTGGTATGCATTTTACCACCAGACTCTCAAAATTGTGTTCTTCAAGAAAAGCAAGAAAGGCTTCAAAAATGAATTTTACCTTTTTAAAACCAATTCCATCCGGAAGGATAATTCCGCCATACGTTAGTCCCTTATGCGAGTAGAGCGTTTTATTTTCTTTATTGGCAGGTATGACGGCAAGTAATTTTTCGTCTCTAAAAATCAACAGACTAAAATCTTCAAATCTGTCTTTATGATAGCCTATAAAATCTCTATTGTGGAGAAAAGAGGAATTCTTTGCAGTTTTTATAAAGTTATCCCATTGGGCTTTATGTGCAGGAGTATAACGTTCTATCTGATAGCCGGACAAATGCTTAGTATTTATTAAAGTGAAAATACGAAAAAGCAACGAGTAGTGTTATTCGGTAATTCTTTTCTTCAAATCAATACGCTCGTGCAAAATTCTTATAATTTCAACATAATTATCATCTATAACTTTATAAAAGATTATGTGTTTACTAGCTTTTATTCCAAACAAATTCTGTATGATTTCATCATAGTTTTTTCCCAGAACATTGGTAAAATTTAAAATTTCATTTTATAAAACGAAAAAGCCCCCTAAAAGGAGGCTTTTTACTGGTTTTAAACCGATTTTTCTTAGTTTATCTTATTACGCTTACGATCATTTTCTGTCAAATAAATCTTTCTTAAACGTAAATGTTTAGGAGTTACCTCAACATACTCATCTTTCTGAATATATTCTAAAGCCTCTTCAAGAGAGAATTTTATAGCAGGAATGATCTTTGCTTTATCATCTGCACCAGAAGAACGTACGTTAGAAAGTTTTTTAGTCTTAGTGATATTCACAGTCATATCATCCTGACGGCTGTTCTCACCAATTACCTGACCTTCATAAATATCTTCACCCGGATCTACGAAAAATTTACCGCGATCCTGAAGTTTATCTATAGAGTAAGGTATTGCCTGTCCTTTTTCCATAGAAACAAGCGAACCGTTATTACGTTCTGGAATATTACCTTTAAGCGGTTGATATTCTTTAAAACGGTGGGCCATAATTGCTTCACCTGCAGTAGCAGTAAGCAACTGGTTACGCAAACCGATGATACCACGTGATGGGATCATGAATTCACACACCATACGATCACCTTTAGCTTCCATGCTTAGCATTTCACCTTTACGCATAGTCACCATTTCTACAGCTTTACCAGATACATTCTCTGGTAGATCAATAGTAAGTTCTTCTACCGGCTCACATTTAACACCATCAACTTCTTTGATGATTACCTGTGGCTGACCTATCTGTAGCTCATAACCTTCACGGCGCATAGTCTCGATAAGAACAGAAAGGTGAAGTACCCCACGGCCAAAGACCATAAATTTATCTGCACTGTCTGTATCTTCAACACGTAGAGCCAGGTTTTTCTCAAGTTCTCGTGCAAGACGATCTTTAATGTGACGTGAAGTCACAAATTTACCATCTTTACCAAAAAATGGAGAATCGTTAATTGTGAAAAGCATACTCATTGTAGGCTCATCTATTGCGATAGATTTTAATGCTTCAGGGTTCTCAATATCTGCAACAGTATCACCTATATCAAAACTCTCTAGACCTACAAGTGCACAAATATCACCTGCCTGAACTTCTTCAACTTTCATACGGCCTAAACCTTCAAAAGTGTGAAGTTCTTTTATTTTAGATTTTTTAATGCTTCCGTCTCTTTTTACAAGAGATATTTGCATTCCTTCTTTTAAAATTCCTCTTTGTAAACGGCCTATTGCAATACGACCTGTGAACGAAGAAAAGTCTAATGAAGTAATAAGCATTTGAGTAGTTCCTTCTTTAATAACAGGAGAAGGTATGTGCTCTATAACCATATCAAGCAAAGGCTCAATATTATCAGTTTCATTTTTCCAGTCATCACTCATCCAGTTGTTTTTGGCAGACCCATAAACAGTTGGGAAGTCAAGCTGCCATTCTTCGGCACCTAATTCAAACATCAGGTCAAAAACTTTCTCGTGAACTTCTTCAGGAGTACAGTTTTCTTTGTCTACTTTATTAATTACCACACAAGGTTTAAGACCAAGATCGATTGCTTTTTGCAGTACAAAACGCGTCTGTGGCATTGGTCCTTCAAAAGCATCTACAAGAAGTAGTACACCATCTGCCATATTAAGTACACGCTCTACCTCACCACCAAAGTCGGCGTGACCAGGAGTATCAATAATATTGATCTTAGTGCCTTTGTAATTAACAGATACGTTCTTTGAAGTAATAGTAATACCACGCTCACGTTCAAGATCGTTATTATCTAGAATTAGATCACCCGTATTTTCGTTTTCACGAAAAAGTTGGCAGTGGTACATTATCTTATCTACCAGCGTAGTTTTACCGTGGTCAACGTGCGCAATGATAGCTATGTTTTTGATGTTCATAAGGATACCCTTTTTTAGAGGGCGCAAAGATAGTGGTAATTAACGGATAATTAGCTATCTATTTAAAAATGTTTTGTGTATGTCAAAACCTGCAGGTTTTTAGGCTAAAATTTTATTGCTCATCTGCAGAGGGACCATAAGTTGATGGTACAGATTCTCCCAGTAATCGCAGGTAAACTCCCAGTTGTGCACGGTGATGTGGTATTTGATTAAGAACCACATATCGCAGGACTTTATATTTTGACATCTCAAGAACTACTTTCCCACCCTTTATCATTCTCCATGGTTTTTCATATTCTGCATCATCAACTTCCATAGCTGCTTTTGCATCTGCTGCGGCGGCTTTTAAAACCTGAATCATCTCTTTTGGCGAACTGTTAAGCGGTGGTTTATAATCATCCATATTCATTTCATCTCTAGACATTGTTCCTGTAATCCACCAAGGTATTTCAGCTAAATGGCTTCCCAATTGTTGCAACGTCATTGACTTTTTGTGGGCTTTCCAGTTCATTTTATTCTTTGGGATACGATCCAGAAACTTTTCGGTTAATGCCACTTCGTGCTCAAGTTCAGGGATAAGCAGCTCACGTATTTTCATAAAAAAGAATTTGATAATAGTTATCAAGATACGTTTATTAAAATCTCGAGAATAGAATTACATTTTAACAAAATGTAAAATCTTATAATAGATGTATAGATTCTTAGTACCAGTATTCCTGATGTAAAAAATGTAAATTTACCGTCTAAATATTGAAGCAATGAAACTAGATCTTATACCCAGAATAAAACATACAGATACTAATAATTTCTTTCTTTTAGCTGGCCCTTGCGCAATTGAAGGTGAAGAAATGGCATTAAGAATCGCCGAAAAAATCGTAAAAATCACCGATAATTTAGGTATTCCATACATTTTTAAGGGCAGTTTTAAAAAAGCTAACCGTAGCCGCATTGACAGTTTTACAGGTATAGGCGATGAGAAAGCGCTCAAGATCTTACGTAAGGTATCTGAAACCTTTGCCGTACCTACAGTTACAGATATTCATACAAAACAAGATGCTGCCATGGCTGCAGAATATGTAGATGTACTGCAAATTCCTGCATTTTTGGTAAGACAAACTGACTTGGTCGTTGCTGCCGCGGAAACTGGTAAAGTTGTAAACCTGAAAAAAGGCCAGTTTATGAGCCCCGAAAGTATGAAACATGCTGTGACTAAAGTTACAGAAACCGGTAATCAACAAGCTATGGTAACAGATCGCGGGACTATGTTTGGCTATCAGGATCTTATTGTAGATTTTAGAGGCATCCCCACAATGCGCCATTTTGCCCCCACCGTACTTGATGTTACGCACAGTTTACAACAGCCTAACCAGTCAAGTGGTGTAACCGGGGGAAGACCGGAAATGATAGGTACAATGGCAAAAGCAGGGATCGCAGCCGGAGTAGACGGACTTTTCATTGAAACTCATTTTGATCCCGCTAATGCGAAAAGTGACGGTGCTAATATGCTTAATCTTGATTTACTTGAAGGTTTATTAACTAAACTTGTAGCGATTAGAAGAGTTGTTGCTGAATAGAATTCTATTCTTATTTTTGAACGTTTACGTACATTATATATCATAAGCCCTGAGAATTCTCAGGGCTTTTTTATTATTAAAAAATAATTATAATCATATCATATATTTTACTTTACTTTGTAATTCAAAGTACTTTAATATGGAAGCAAAAAATTATCTTAAGGATATCTCAGACATTAAGGAGATGATGAATCGCTCTTCGCGGTTTATTTCCTTAAGCGGACTTTCCGGAATAATGGCTGGTATTTATGCACTGGTGGGTGCTGCGTTAGCAAAGTATTATCTTAGTAATTACGACACCATTTATAGTAATTATGATGATGTGACAACTTATACTATTTCAGAACAACTTGTAACTGATCTCATACTCATTGCCGCAAGTGTAATGGTATTAGCAACACTCACCGCAATTGTACTTACCACTAAAAAAGCCAGAAAGAATAATGAGAAAATATGGACCTCAACAAGCAAGCGCTTACTTGCAGGTTTTTGTATTCCACTAATTAGTGGTGGCCTTTTTTGCCTTGTGCTCGTGCAATACGGAGTTGTAGGTCTTGTTGCTCCTGCTACCCTACTCTTTTATGGTCTGGCTCTAATTAATGCTAGTAAATACACCGTAGGTGACATTAAATATATTGGATTAATCAATGTCTTTTTAGGACTTATCTCGACTCAATTTATAGGCTACGGTCTATACTTTTGGGCACTGGGTTTTGGGGTACTTCATATAATTTACGGTATCATCATGTACAACAAATACGACCGAAAATCGGCTTAAAAAAGCGATTTTTGCATTAAATAAGGCAGTTTTTAAAAATCAGAATTGAAAAATATAATCAGCAATATAAATAAAGCTTTTGACCACCGTATACGCCTGGGTATTATGAGCGTACTTATGGTTAATGAATATGCCGATTTTAATATGCTTAAAGAATTACTCGGTGCCACAGATGGAAATATCGCAAGTCATACAAAAGCCCTGGAAAAGGAGAATTACATTGTAGTAGAAAAATCATTCATCAACCGCAAACCCAATACTCGATATATCGCCACTAAAAGTGGTCGTGAGGCTTTTAGTAAACATATAGAAGCTTTAGAAAAACTAATAAACCAATAAATTTTTTATTCATAAACTTTGAAATTCAAAGTACTTTAATTGACTGAAATGAAAGCCATACAAAAACTTGATAATCTACACCTTTGGTTCAGACAAAATTGGTGGCTGCTCTTGTTTACTCTTTTTACCAGAATTGCTCTGGCGATAGGTTTTATTTTTCCTGGTTATGTTAAAATTATTGATGAGCGCTTTACTGATTTGCATAACAATCAGCCTATGGGGCATTACCTGCAGGCTCTTTTTGAGACGGGTTATTATTACACTTTTATTGGTATTATGCAAATCGTAGCAGGTGTTTTTTTGCTTATTCCGCGTACGGTACTTTTAGGAGTTATTATCTATCTCCCAATCATTTTGAATATCTGTATACTTTCCTGGTCGGTACGGTTTGAAGGATCATTGTTCACTTCACCCCTTATGGTAATTGCCTGCCTGTACTTGCTGTGGTGGCACTTTGACCGGGTAAAATATCTTTTACCATTACAAGCAAAGTCACTCCCTGCTTCTCTGCCCAAACAAGAACTTAATAAGAAATTCCCGTGGACCTTTTTCACGTTTGTAGCAATCACTTTAGTAGGTGTTACCGCATTCGCTGTTAATGCTTTTGAAGTCATACCCAGAAACACACTAGGCGACTGCAATGCACAATTTAAAGGAACTAACCGCTCCTCAGCCGGAGCTGAATTCTGTAACTGCATACATATAAACGGCCAACCGCTGGATAAATGCCTTAAGCAATACGAAGCTGCTGCAGATAATATAATTAATAAACATTAAAATTTTTATTCATAAACTTTGAAATTCAAAGTACTTTAATTCTATATTATGAGCCAAACTGAATCATCTATCAATAAGATAGGCCGCTGGATTAAAAACTCAATTACTGCAAGAATGCTAATGGTGGGTTTTCTTACCCTCATCTTACTTATTCCCTTATTCTCTGTTAAAGATCTTATAAAAGAGCGTGCACAAAGACAGAAAGATGTTGTTTCTGAGATCAATGATAAATGGGGAAGCGAAGTACTTATTTATGGCCCCGTATTAAAAGTGCCGTACAAAACCTACAATGAAAAATCTATAACCGACACTAAAACGAAAGAAATTACAACAGAAAAAATAGAACAAATAAAGTATGCATATTTCTTTCCTGAAGAACTATCGATAAATAGCAAAGTAAATCCTGAGATTAAGAGCAGAGGCATATATAAAACCACTGTTTTTAACAGCAAAAATGTGTTGACAGGTACTTTTACAACTCCTGATTTCTCAGAAGAAGATATTTCATCAGAAAATATAATTTGGGATAAAGCCAGAGTTCTTCTACAAACCTCAAATCTAAAAGGCGTAAACGATCAGGTTGAGATTTCTTTTGGTCAAAATAATTATCATTTTACGACGCATTATCAGGCGGGTAACACAGTACAACTTCAAAAACTACAACTTCATGAAATGGAAAGTAAACCATTAAAATCTAATGACATGCCACGAGACAAAGCAGTCTCATTTACTCTTAATCTCAGTATTAATGGCAGTGAACAAATTAGATTTATACCTATAGGTAAAACTACAGAAGCTCAAATTGTTTCAAACTGGAAAACCAGCAATTTTATGGGCAATTTTCTGCCCTACAACAGTGAAAAAATCTCAACAGATGGCTTTGATGCTCGCTGGAAAGTTTTAGACATAAACCGCCCTTTTTCGCAAACCTCATTTAATTATCTTCCCAACATTACCGACTATGCTTTTGGGGTAAATTTTATGATTCCTGTTGATGAGTATCAAAAAAGTGAACGCGCTGCCAAATATGGTTTTCTTGTAATTGGTTTGACTTTTCTTACTTTCTTTTTGATACAGACGCTCAGCAAAATTTACATTCATCCCTTTCAATACCTGATGATAGGGCTTTCATTAATCATGTTCTATACGCTGCTAATTGCTATTTCAGAACATAGCAGCTTTTTAAAAGCCTATTTAATTGCAGGATCTTCGGTCATTCTGCTCATAACATTTTACTCAAGGTCGATTCTAAAAAACTTCAGGTTTCCACTTCTAATCGCTATTTCGCTATCTGCTCTATATAGTTTTATTTACATCATCATTCAGCTTGAGAGCTACGCTTTACTTGTAGGCAGCATTGGGCTATTTGCCATTCTCACGGGAGTTATGTTTGCTTCGCGAAAAATAGACTGGGAACAGGAAAAAATCTAATCTTCAGAGCTCCTTCCCTTATAAAGGGAAGGTGGCTTCTTTCTGCGCTAGCAGAGAGAAGACGGGAGGGTTACATTTAAACTATGAAAATATGTATTCTAATATTAAGACCTACTAGGTTTCAAAAACCTTGCAGGTCCCCAAAATCCTCATCCTTCCATGAAAACCTTAATTATCAATAAATTTCATGCACTGCAGGTTCTATTTTTAAGCTGCGCGACCAGTATTTTCATGCTGGGCATTAAACTCAAAATAACACATGAGTTCTTTTATTTATTCCTGGTGTGGAATCTTTTTCTGGCAATAATACCATTGATTGTGGTCTGGTGGTTGCAGAGCAGGAATAGTACATCAAATCTATTAAATATCGCAGCGGTTTGTATCTGGTTACTATTTTTGCCAAACTCGCCTTATGTCATTACAGATTTTATACACCTGCAATATTCTCAAGCTTTGCTGGCAGACACTGTGATCATATTTGCATTTGCCGTTGCTTCACTTTTTGCCGGGCTTCTTTCAATTTGTGAAATGAGATCATTTTTCAGCTATAGATTTTCGCGGAAGCAATTAAATATCATGACTCAAATTATATTTTTCCTTTGTGGTTATGGCATTTATTTAGGTCGCGTTTTAAGATATAATTCGTGGGATATTTTGAGTAATCCCTTTCAACTTTTACGTGACAATCTTGCCTTTATAAAAGATCCCGTAAATAACTGGCCGGTTTTTGCAGTGACCATTTGCTTTGGTATTTTTCTAAGTGCGATTTTTTATGCTGCAGAGCCGTTTTTGAAGAGATTATCCCGTATTTCGCAGCATGAAGCGCAATAGCAAAATATATTATTTCATTGGCTTTTTATTCTTGTTCATTACGGAAATTGCCATTGCTATGTACGTTAACGATAGGTTTATCAGGCCGTATCTGGGCGATTTTTTAGTCGTTATTATGATCTATTGCTTTATAATGAGCATCAGTTCAATTTCAATACTAAAGGGATTGTTAGCAGTATTAATATTTTCGTTTACTCTGGAATTTTTACAACTGCTCCCTACGGATTTCGCTCATGGCGAAAAATGGCTCAGGATAATTATGGGCCACAGTTTTTCTTATATTGACCTATTGATGTATGTGTTGGGACTTGTTGCTTCCGGTTTAATAGAATTTCTACGGCAAAATTAGACTGTAAGGCTAAACTATTAACATCTAAATTAGAAAAGACCTGCAAGATTTTAGAAACCTTGCAGGTCTATTTATTAATTATTCCTTACCATCAACATAATCCTGCAAATAGCTGAATCTTTCAGTTAATTTTCCGTTTTCTGTCATTTTCGCTCTGGCTAGCACTCCATCTTTGTCTCCATTAAAAAATGCTGGAAGTACGTTTTTAAGAAACATCTCACCAAAACCTTCGCTGGCATCTTTGGGTAATTCACATGGTAAATTATCTACGGCCATCACTGTAATACTTCCTGGAGCGTCAAAAGCGGTTTCCTTTTCTGTTTGAGGATTATAACCATAAAGAGGTTCTGCAATAGTTGATGGTCGTATTGTAGAAGCCACCGGCCCATCAATATCACATGAGATATCTGCAACTACTTTTATATTAAATTCAGGAAGTTTTGCATCCTCGCGCGTAAATAAAAACGGAGCTCCATCGCCATAAAAATGCCCGGCAATAAAGAAATCGGTCACTTTCGCAAAGCGTAAAAAATCTGATTTATACAACTCTGGCGTTTGCATTAGACTTTTAAAATCTGCCTCTTTACCGTCCTTTCGCTTGTTGTAATGAAGAGCGCCAATTAGACAATAAACCGGTTCATCAAAGGTTTCATTAAGAAATTCTCGTACTCCTACTTTGCGTATTTTTAGAAAATCGAGAATCTCGCGGGCACCTTTTGCAACACGACCGCTACCGCTTAAACATATTTTTATATTCGGAAGTTTTATAGTTTTAAGTTGCTCGTATAAAGCATCAAGATCAGGCAGGTTTTCTGCCTTAGGAATATCCCAACGTTTGTACCGCAAACCCCACGCACGAAAACCATTATAAGCGCCTACTAACCCAGCATAACGACCAAAGCCTATAAGCCGCGCACCATTTTGCTTTACAATCACCTCGTGATCATACAACTCAATATTTTTATCTAAAACAGCTCGTAATAAATCCCTGTTATATTCCTGCTTTTTAATGGTATGACTGAAGAAAAAATATTTTTTATTAGAAATCAAAGCTTCAAGCGGAACCTCTTTTACCCCTAACAACACATCGCAATCTGAAACATCATTAGCAACCTCAATACCTGCAGCACGATAGAAATCGTCTGAAAACACTCGAATATCGGACGATTCTACCTTAAAATCGGCTTCCGAAAAGGTATTTTTAGCTTCTTTTAATTTTTCAGGCGAAAAAACAACACGACGATCTGGCGGATTCTTGCGTTCTTTTATAATTCCGAATTTAATCTTAGTCATATTCTTTTCTTATTAAAGCACCCGAAATTACGATTTAAAGAACATTTTGCACCTCATTCATAAACCAACTTTAAGAAGAACAAAAAATATTCTTGGTTTAAGCGATAAAGCAGAAATTGTGAAAAAATAATTACTCCTTATACCTGCCAAGATAAGTATGGAATAGCTTTTGCTATTTGATGTGTGCACCTAGATAATAGTTGCTATATTTGCCACCCTCTAATTTTTACATTTGATGTACAATAAAAGGTATTAAAACTTTTGGGGTCGATTTGGTTTTGACAGCGAGTCTAATTGAATGGTAAGCACGTCGAGCGCTGGGACACAAGCTCGTAAATCTCATGTTTCACGCTTTTTAAACGGCGAGAATAACTACGCCCTAGCTGCATAATCCGAATCACAGTAGGATTACGCCTCGGCCCACAAGGTGGGCAAGCAGGAAGCCACTCACCTGCCCTGGTTTACGGCGGTTGAATTAGTGGCTTCGTAAAAGTAGACCTAGTCATCGCAGGGTCCTGATGTGATGGCGAAATTTGATTGGGAATAAGGTTTCACTTGGTAGTTGCCGACCGGGTGTTGCACGAAAATTAATTTGCAAATAAACGTGTAGAAAGCTATTGAATTGCTTGTTTGGACGGCGGTTCGAGTCCGCCCGACTCCACTTTTTGAGTTTTAAACTCATTTAAAAACCCTGTAAATTATTGATTTACAGGGTTTTTGATTTTATTTGATATCATATAATATCGATTAAATGCAAAAAAATCGGGACCCTTTAGGCATGTCCCGCCATTATTGAGCTTAGGGGGTCTCGCCAAACTCATAACACCCTCTTTTTTAGTTTTTTACAAAAGTTAAAATTTTTTGACCCTAAAAAATCATTTACTAATTTGACTTCAAGGTTCATATCCTACCTGCCACGAAGGTTCGGGAGTTACATAAATAGAAGTCATGAAAAATAACTATTACGCACTATTTCATCTTATAAAAAGGAAAATTAATAAAAGAGGTTTAGCACCTATTTACCTTAGATTGACTGTTGATGGAAAACGAAAAGAACACAGTATTTCTAGAAGAGTCGATCCTAGGAAATGGAATTCACGTCAAGAAAAAGCTTTAGGTAATAGCCGTGAAGCAGTTGAAATAAATACGCACATTAGTAACTTGAGGCATAAGCTCAATCAAATTCATCAAAATTACATTGAAAATGATAAATACATTAGTGCCAATTCATTGATCAAGGAATTAAGAGGTGAAAATGATATTGTCAAAATGACTCTTGAAATTTTTAAAGAACATAACGAAAATTTTGACCAGCTGATTGGAAAAGATATTTCTAAGGCTTCGGCACAGCGCTATTGGACTTGTTATAACCATATACAACACTTTATCAAAGAGCAATATAAAGAAGATGATTTTCGGCTAAAGGATATTGATTATAACTTCATTACGAAATTTGAACATTACCTGAAAACCAAACGCAATTGCAACCACAACTCTGCATTGAAATACGTGAACAACTTCAAAAAAATTATTCGTATAGCTCTAGCAAATAAATGGATGGATCACGACCCGCTAATCAATTACCGTGTGAAGTTTGAACCTGTCGAACGAGAGTTTCTGAGCCAAGAGGAAGTTGACGCACTCTGGAGCCAAGAGCTACATTTTGATAGGTTAAAGTTAGTACGGGATATGTTTATTTTTTCTTGCTATACCGGTTTAGCTTATTCTGATGTTGAGAAGCTTTCTAAGTCTGATATTACGTTAGGAATAGACGGCAGCAGATGGATTCGAATTAATCGAACTAAAACAGGTACAAAAAGCAGTATTCCACTCCTTCCAGTAGCTGAACAAATTCTTGAGCGTTACGCAAATCATCCTGAAGTAGAAAATTCTGAGCGTGTGATCCCTGTTTTTAGTAATCAAAAATCTAATGCTTTTTTAAAAGAAATTGCAATTATGTGCGGCATTTCCAAACCACTTACCACACACTTAGCCCGGCATACTTTCGCCACTACAATTACTTTAACAAACGGGGTTCCAATAGAAACAGTAAGTAGAATGCTAGGACATCAGTCGTTACGCACCACACAGCATTATGCTAAAATAGTTGATCGGAAAATTAGCGATGACATGAACATTTTGAAGGCTAAACTCGCTGCTCAGAAGTCAAAGAAGGAGTCCAAAATGGAATAGAGCTTAAACGTATCTAAGCCTTTTCATTATCGAATAGGAGTTTAAATTCTTCATAGAAATGTTCATAACTCCGTAAAACTGTTTTGCGATGCATCGTATTCAATACTATTTAATAACAAATGAATTCAATCTTTATCAGATAAAGGCAAACAATATAATAATCTAATTACAAGCTATTTGTAAATAACTCTTTTCTCAAAAAAGGGTTTTTAAACTTTCACTTTTTTACTTTTAATTCAAGAATTCTACTTAATCAAACAAAGCGCTTTGTTCACTATTCACATTAAAAAAGGATACGATGAACATACTTAAATTAGACGAAAGACTCGAGCGAATCGAATCGCTTTTACTTGCCAATAAGAAAGTACTTGCCCTAGAGGAAGCTTGCGACTATGCAGGAATATCTAGAAGCTATCTTTATAAATTAACCTCTACCGGTACTATACCCCATAGTAAACCTAATGGTAAACTCATTTATTTTGAGCGGGAAGAACTCGAGCAGTGGTTGCTACAAAACAAAATGTTTTCAGAGGTCGATTCAGGAGAATCAACAAAGTACCATTCAAAAGGATCAAGAATTTCATAGACCTAAAAAACTAAAGCTATGGAAACTAATAAACTCTATCATGTAGCAGATCCTAAAAAGAAGACTGTTTA
>TARA_R110002020_G_scaffold191187_1_pt1 | contig 192996 bp, 155 predicted proteins | sample TARA_R110002020 | Tara Oceans TARA_R110002020 (sample SAMEA4396489) | marine metagenome | biome: Westerlies Biome; feature: [MES] marine water layer (ENVO:01000295) within the mesopelagic zone...; material: water (ENVO:00002006), including particulate matter (ENVO:01000060)... | reverse complement strand
ACCCATCCAGATCTCTCCTTCAAAGCGGGTGCAAATATACGCTCATAAACTTTAAAACTCCAAAGCAATTTGAATAAAAATGCCTGTTGAGTTATTAACAATTGCTAACTGCTTGATTTTAATCTTCTTTTTACTTAAAATGTTAATAACTGTGTTAGGGATTGGAGCGGCATCCCCCAACCCGATAGTATTCGGGTTGGGGATACAGTGTAAAGCCCGCCCCCGACCCCAATAGCTATTGGGGCCGGGGGAACACCCTAAAATTAAAGAGCGAACTTCTAAAGTAAACAAAATCAACGAAATACACAAGCAAAGCTGATCTTACTTTGTCTTACGGTTCCAATGTGCGGTAAGATCAAGATAATCGATATCAAATGCCGGTGCTTGGCGCTCGAGTTTATTAGACTGGAAGGAGCGCTCTAAGATATCTTCAATTAGATAATCTTCTTTAACCTCGAACGGACGATACTCTTCCTTGATAGAGATATCGAACATGCTGGCCGTTGTATTGTACCAAAATGCCCGCCACCCCGTGCGCAACTCTTTTACCAAGGCAAATGCCGTACGCCCGGTTTGCCTATGGATTAATTTAACGAGAATCTGTCCTTCGGTACGGGTGAGTTTTTTCAACTTTTCAGAAAATTCTTCTTCCACATACTTTTGAATACGCTTGGTATATCTTCTACGATCACGTTTCCTATCGATCGTTTTTAAGCGCTCGCTCATGGTTGTAAGACGTTCTGATGCCAACTTTGCATAAGGGTACACCTTTCTGGTCTTACGCCGAAGGATGAGATACCTACGGCGATCTTCTTTAGAGTTGAACTCTAACTTATTTAAAAGCACCACCTCTTCAAGATCTATATACTCTCTCGGAATGCTGTCGCCATCTATAATATAGTAGAAAGTTGTAAGACTATCTTGCTCCTGTTTCATCTCTTCTATGGTTTGCCCGTGCGCTACTCCATAGGAACAACATAATATATATAGGTATGCTAGGTATTTCATTTTCAATGTTTGCTTTTACTAAACCAAAACTGTTCCAAAATTAAAAAATTGTGGCGTGCTACTTCTGAATTAATCCTTAATTTTGAAACTCATTATTATTTAAACTCCTTTGGCGCTATGGCGAAATCTATTTTAAACAAAAAATCACTTACTTTTTTAGAAAATTATCTGAACAATGCTTCGCCCACAGGCTATGAGTGGGACGGGCAAAAATTATGGATGGACTACCTAAAACCGTATGTTGATGAGTTTATCACAGATACCTATGGTACTGCTGTGGCAGTTATTAATCCCAAGGCAAAGTTTAAGGTTGTCATTGAAGGTCATGCCGATGAGATTTCTTGGTATGTTAACTATATTAGTGACAACGGGTTGCTCTATGTAATTAGAAATGGAGGTAGCGATCACCAGATTGCTCCTTCAAAGATTGTAAATATCCATACGAAAGAAGGTATTAAAAAAGGCGTGTTTGGCTGGCCAGCGATCCACACCCGCAATAAATCGAAAGAGGAAGCTCCAAAACCAGAAAATATTTTTATTGATGTAGGCGCTAAAGACAAAGATGAAGTGGAAGCGATGGGAATTCACGTAGGCTGTGTAATTACCTACCCTGATACCTTCCATATCTTAAACGGCGATAAATTTGTGTGCCGGGCATTAGACAACCGTATGGGCGGATTTATGATTGCTGAAGTGGCGCGTTTGCTAAAGGAAAACAAAAAGAAACTGCCCTTTGGTCTGTACATTACCAATTCGGTACAGGAAGAAATTGGGCTGCGCGGAGCACAGATGATCGCAGAGCGCATTCAGCCAAATGTAGCTATCGTAACCGATGTGACCCACGATACTACTACCCCGATGATAGACCAAAAAAAGCAGGGTGCCGCAAAAATTGGTGACGGCCCCGTAATAGCATATGCCCCTGCGGTACAACAAAAACTGCGTGACCTTATTACGACTACTGCCGAAAAAAATAAAATCCCTTTCCAGAGAGCGGCGCTTTCTAGAGCAACTGGTACAGACACCGATGCTTTTGCGTACAGCGGTAGCGGAGTGGCCAGCGCGCTTATATCTTTACCGCTTCGGTATATGCATACTACTGTAGAAATGGTACACCGCGATGATGTGGAGAATGTGATTAAGCTAATTTACGAATCGCTTCTTACAATTAAGGATGGGGAAACTTTTAGTTACTTCGATTAACTTTCTGAAATTATTAAGCTAGCCTTAAGAGCTTTTAACTTTTTGTCGTTCTATTTTTACGGCATGGTAATAAAGGCTCCTCAGGTTGAGAAAATTCTAAAAAATCCGGTTGCGGCCGCGAAACTTGCCAACCTAGTTTATGTCACCGATAATAAACTTACCATTAAACGTCATAGACATGGGCGTGGTTTTTACTATACCCAAAATGGAGAAAAAATTGTAGATCGGAAGTCCATCAAGCGATTCAAGAGCCTTGTGATTCCGCCGGCTTGGAACGATGTAAAAATTACCCATCTCGAAAATGGCCATCTTCAGGTTGTGGGAAGGGATGAAAAAAATCGAAAACAATACCGCTACCACCCCAGTTGGTCTGAGATAAAGAACAAGACGAAGTTTTTTAAGATGATTGCCTTCGGAAACTCCCTTCCATCCATTCGCGAACAGGTGAGTAAAGATCTACAACTAAAAGTGATGACCAAGCGAAAGTGCCTAGCGTTGGTACTCCGTCTTATGGAAGAAACGCACATTCGTGTGGGCAATGATTATTACGCTAAGAAAAACAAAACCTATGGACTCTCAACCATGCGCACCAAACATTTAGATGTGCTGGACCAAGGTCTCAAATTTGAATTTGTAGGTAAAAAGGGTAAAAAACACGCGGTAGAAGTTAAAAATAAAAAGCTGCGAAAATTAGTCATGCAATGCGAGGAGATACCTGGATGGGAATTATTTCAGTATTATGATGAGAACGGCAACCACCACAGCATAGATAGCGGTATGGTGAACGACTATATTCATGAGTTGAGTGGTGATCAATTCTCTGCAAAAGACTTTAGGACTTGGGCTGCTAGCAAGTTGTTTTTTGAACATTTATACAATGTGGGTATGCCGAAGACGAAGAAAGAACTGAAAACAAATAGCTTGCGCGCCTATGATGCAGCTGCCGAAGGGCTTGGAAATACGAGGTCAGTTTGTAAACAGTACTATGTTCATCCAATAATTCCGGAAATGTACGAAGATGGCTCTATTGAGTTTTATCTCAAAAAGCTAAACCACGATACCCACATTAAAACGATTCCGAATTTTTCTCCTACTGAAACAGTTATGCTTCAAATGCTTAGCCAATACAAAGTAATTTTAGACTAGACAGTCTGCCCCACTTTACTATCTTTAGCCCAAAATTCACCGAGTGCTCTTCAACTCTTTCGATTTTGGCTTTTTTTTGGTTATTGTCTGTACACTGTATTGGGCTATTGGCAGCACCCGCAGAACTTGGCAAAACTTACTGCTATTGTTCGCAAGTTATTTGTTCTATGGCATGTGGGATTGGCGCTTTTTAGGATTGTTATTGGCCAGCTCCCTAATAGATTATGCTGCAGGACAATTATTGCTACGATCCACCAATACCAATAGACGCAAGCTATATTTATTTGCGAGCCTTTTTTGGAACCTATCGGTATTAATCGCCTTTAAGTATTTCGATTTTTTTGTTTCGGGTTTCCATGATTTGTTTTCTTCGGAAATTAGCACACAATATAGTATATGGAGTGTCATTGTACCTATTGGACTTAGCTTTTACACCTTCCAAACCATGAGTTATACTATTGATGTGTATCAGAGAAAGGTAGAACCCACGAAAAATTTACTCGACTTTCTCTGTTTTGTAAGCTTTTTTCCGCAGCTGGTTGCAGGGCCGATAGAACGTGCCAAATTTTTACTTCCGCAGTTTCAAAAGAATAGAAAATTTAACCTACAACAATCTAAAGAGGGTCTGCGGCAAATTTTATGGGGGTTATTTAAAAAAGTACTGGTTGCAGATAAGCTGGGGATTGCAGTGACCATGGCCTTTGAGAATCCAGACCAGTACGGAAGCTTCACCTTGGCGTTTGCCGCTGCCCTATTCTCTTTCCAGGTGTATTGTGACTTTTCTGGTTATACTGATATGGCAGTAGGTACTGCGAAACTATTTGGCTTTAAGCTGCACAACAACTTTAATATTCCGTATTTAGCCAAATCGATTACCGAATTTTGGCAACGATGGCACATCACCCTAACCAAATGGTTTACAGATTATGTCTACATCCCATTTCTGAAACAATTTAATCGCATAACCGTCCGGGTACGTGTTTTAGGGTTACTGCTCACCATGCTATTGGTGGGGCTTTGGCATGGAGCCAACTGGACCTTTATTGTTTTCGGACTTTTTAACGGGTTGCTATTGGCGGTTGAACGAGTACCGATATTTGGCAGGCGAAAAACATTGGCTAAATGGTTGTCGAAACGACCACGAATGTTCAGTCTGATTTACTTTTTTACCCTCACCTCTATTTCTAGTGTTTTTTTTAGAGCTGAAGATATTTCGCAAGCATGGGATATCTTGCTTCGGATTTTCACATTTCAAGACATAGGGCATATTTCATCTTTAATCGGTTTTCAATTGCTCTATCTGGTATTTTTGATCTTGGCCGAAATTTTAACACGTACCAAAGCGTATCCGTTAGAGACCTTTGAGAACACATGGCCCAGAGCGGCACGATGGATTTTTTACTATGTTTTAATTATTTTAATTGTTCGCTATGCCGAACCAAAGGAAGCTTTTATTTATTTTCAATTTTAATGCAACGTAAATTCATTATATACCTGCTAGCGTTTTTTGTGCCCGTGATTCTGGTTTACGGACTTATAGAGTACGCCGCCATGCAACTCCCAATTAGCACGAAATATGTTGCGGAGTATATGAATGAGGAGGCCGATGCGATTGAAGTTTTAGTGTTGGGGTCTTCTCAAATGAAAGGTGGCATAAACCCTGCATTCATGACTTCAAAAACGCTGAATCTAGCGGGCGGAAACCAACACCACGATACCGATTTCAAAATACTTCAACAACTGATAAACCGGTTTCCAAAGCTGAAAACCGTTGTATTAGAAACTTCTTATAGTCATTTCGAACTTCCGCATAACGGTAAACATTTCTGGAAGAATTCAGTATATCTGAAATACTACGGGGTTAACAATTTTGAACGACCTACCTATTTTAAGGATGAACTGATCTATTTGAGCAATCCAAAATTTATTTCCGATCAGATGGTAAACTACTATGCCACAAAAGAAATTTTGTACGGCTTCAATCGATTTGGGTATGATACCCTAAACTACGACGGTCTTTTTAAAGACTTACACTACGATGAAGCTAAAATTTCCGAAAAGAAAGTTTTTAAGATCAACAAAATACCCAGTGCGAAAATTTTCGAAACCAATACCGAACTTTTCTTTAAAATGCTAGCATTCCTAGAAGCGAAAAATCTAAACGTAGTATTGTGTAAAGCACCCATGTACAAAACATTTCTGCCGCAGCGGGTTCCTGAAATTCTATCTAGGCGCGATAGTATCGTAGCCGTTGCAAAGGCAAGATTCGATAACGTCTCCGTGCTTTCATTAGAAACAGATACGATTCATTACAATGTTCGTGATTATTGGAACCAAAGCCATCTGAATCCGACCGGCGCAAAAAAATTCACCATTTCGCTAGACGCGCATATTCAAAATATAGATTAGCAATCATTTTTTTAGGCTCGCAAAATAGCGTTTTGCCTCCCGTACTACTTTGGGAGCTAAGATAATCGTGGCTAACATGGTAGGAATTGCCATGAGTGCAAAGAAGGTATCAATGAGATTAATCATCATCCCTAGCGACGTAGTTGCGCCCAGTATGATACTCGCAATGTAAAAATAGTTGTAAATGCCTTTATTTTTTGCTCCAAATAAAAAAGACATGCATTTGGTACCATAATAAGCATACGAAAACAAAGATGAAATACTAAACACGGCGATACACAGCATTAATGCATATTTTCCGTAGGTCGGGATCGTTTCGGTAAAAGCTGTAGCGGTTAAGGTAACACCATTCGCTTCGCTAGATTGCCAAACTCCCGTTACCAAAATTGCGAGTGCCGTAAGCGTGCAAACAATGAGCGTATCTATAGCAGGCCCGAGCATCGCTACCAAGCCTTCACGAACAGGTTCGTTTGTTTTGGCAGCACCATGCGCCATGGGTGCCGTACCAATTCCAGCTTCGTTGGAAAATGCTCCTCTTCGTATCCCTAATAGTATGAGTCCGCCCACAATTCCGCCTAAAAATGCGTCTCCTTTATAAAAAGAGGCTGAAAAAGCGTCAGTAAAGATGAGCGAGAGGTATTTGGGTACTTCGGTATAATGTGCGCCTAAAATATAGAGCACCATCGCAAAATAGAGCAAAACCATTGCAGGGACCAGTTTGGACGTAGTTTTACTGATACGCGACAAACCGCCCAATATTACGATGGCCGTAATGGTGGCTAATACCAAACCAATTATGATATTCGTAGCTGTACCTTGATAGATATTGGCGGGTTTTAGCAACAGATCGTTAATGGCTTGGGTAAGTTGATTCACATTAAAAACAGGCAAGGCACCTACCAATCCTGAGACGCTGAAAAACACTGCTAAAAACTTCCAGTTTCTGCCCAGTCCTTCTGTGATAAAATACATGGGACCACCCTGGACATCACCGTTAGAATCTTTTCCACGAAACATCACAGCCAAACTAGCGGTAAAAAACTTAGTAGACATACCAATTACAGCACTTACCCACATCCAAAAAACAGCTCCAGGTCCACCAATGGCAATCGCAACTGCTACACCTGAGATATTCCCCATACCAACCGTAGCCGAAAGTGCAGTGGTTAAGGCCTGAAAGTGGCTAATCTCGCCAGAATCACTTTCGTTATCGTACCTTCCACGTAAAACTGCAATGGCATGACCGAGGTATCTAAACGGTAAAAAACGAATTTTGAATACCAGATACAATCCGCCACCCATTAATATCATCAGCAATGGCAACCCCCATGCTAGGGAGGCCATTTCGGAAAAAAGAGTTTCTAGAATATTCAAATTGAAAGGTATTTGGAATACGAATGTACCTTTAAATTTTTAAAATTAGCGAAGAAATTGTTTCTTGCACCTTCATGAAAAAACTATACTACCTTCTTTTTCTGCTCACTAATTTGTGTTTGGTTGCACAAACAGAAACTTCATCGTTCGATTCTAGCAGATTTATAACTCCAGAATTCTTGGGAGGCACCACGGCAGCCAGTAACACCGATTTCCCTGAATCTTCTGCCACGCTAGGGCTGTATATTAACTTCGGAAAATTTCAGCAACACAATGAGCAGGAGTGGGCATACCGCTTGGGATACCCCAAAACAGGAATCGCTTTAGGGGTTGTTGATTATGGAAACAGCGAATTTTTAGGGCAGGCTTATACCCTATTGCCCAATGTTGAGTTCAATCTTTTGGGTCGTACCCGAAGAAACTTTACAATGAATGTAGGTTTGGGAGGCTCTTATTTCAATAAAATATATGATCCCATTAACAACCCGTTGAATCAAGCGGTATCTACGCACGTCACATGGACTTTCAGACTGTTTTTTCATTATAAATTGTTTGAAACCAAGAACATTCAATGGCGCTTGGGCGGAGGTTATTTACATCATTCTAACGGGCACACACGTTTGCCGAACAACGGTTACAACTCATTGGTAGGAAGTTTGTCGGCAGTTATAGGCACCCAAAAAGATAGCAGTGCAGCCACTGCTATTCAAAGCAAGCCAACACGTTCTTCGTCATTTTATATCGCTCCGCGTTTTGGGTTGGGAAGTAACATACTATCGCTGGTGTATAATGATCAGAAACCGGTTTACACCGTGGCTATTTCAGCAGGGAAACAACTAAATAAAACGTTTAAATACGGTGTCGGGTTTAGTTATCGGTACTATCAGCATTACTACGATTATATAGCTGAAAACGAATCGTTGGTGCAGCCTGGGCGAGAATTTGAAGATTTTACAGATGCACCTACTTGGTCTGCCTCGAACCTTACGCTGTTTGCTGAGGGCGAGATCTTGCTGAACCATATCGGCCTCACATTTATGATAGGTGCCAACATCCACAAGCCTGCTTATGATATTGATTGGCGAATCAATCAGGGGTGGGATGATACCCCGAGGGAGATTCCTGAAAGTTGGATGCTTGGCGAATACAACTCAAAATATAAGTTGAAAAAATTAATCGCCACTAGGTTGGGGCTTCGGTATTATCTCTTCGGAAATGAGCAAAGTCCGACACATAATGTGTTTGCAGGAGCTTCGATCAATGCTAATTTAGGGCAAGCCGATTTTACGGAGTTTTCGGTTGGGTATGTTTATTTACTTCAGAAGCAATAAAAAAAGCCCCTTCCGAAGAAAGGGCTTTCTCTTTTCATAGCTTTTATACTATTATTTCGCCAAAATCAAACGACCTGAGTTAGTTAAACCATTTGTGTTCTCAAAATTTTCGACTTAACATAAGATTAAACTCCACAAAAAGTGATTTCTTTAACTGATAATGTTAACTTTTCATACGTTACTAGCAACTGTTGATTTTTTACCAAGGATGTGTAAGAGATTTATAGATCGTCTTGGTTAATGGCGCCTATGAATTTAAGTAATTCAAAACATTTTGTTCGATACGTGCTTCAATATCTGAAACATCTGCTTTTACAAAGGTTTCCCCTGTAATATTCTCGTAGAGTTCTATATATCTTTCAGAAACGGTTTGAATATAGGTTTCAGACATTTCAGGTACGGTTTGTCCTTCGAGACCTTGAAAATTATTCTGGATAAGCCATTGGCGCACAAATTCTTTGGAGAGTTGCTTTTGAGGTTCGCCTTTTTGTTGACGGGTTTCGTAGCCATCAGCATAAAAATAACGGGAAGAATCTGGGGTGTGGATTTCGTCAATCAAGACAATTTTTCCATCTTTTGTTTTACCAAATTCGTATTTCGTATCTACTAATATCAGTCCGCGAGCAGCCGCAATTTCAGACCCTCGCTGAAATAACTTTCGGGTGTAATCTTCTAGCACTAGGTAGTCTTTTTCAGCAACAATGCCACGTTTTAAAATTTCCTCTCTAGAAATATCCTCATCATGGTTGCCCATTTCAGCCTTAGTTGCGGGCGTAATAATAGGCGACGGGAATTTATCATTCTCTTTCATACCCTCTGGCATAGCAACACCACAGAGCATTCGTTTGCCAGCTTTGTACTCGCGTGCGGCATGACCACTCATATAGCCACGTATAACCATTTCAACCTTAAAAGGCTCGCAAGCATGACCAATAGCCACATTTGGGTCTGGTATAGCCGTAAGCCAATTGGGCACCAAATCTTCTGTGGCGCGCATCATTTTGGTTGCAATTTGATTAAGTATCTGCCCTTTAAACGGGATTCCCTTTGGCATTACCACATCGAAGGCACTCAGCCTATCGGTCGCCACCATGAGTAACTGGTCGTTCGCTAAGGTATACACTTCTCGCACTTTGCCTTTATAGACATTCTTCTGACCTGGAAAATTAAAGTTGGTAGCGATAATGGTGTTCTTCATGACGGTTGTTGGTTATTAGTCGTTGGTCAGTCGTCTTTAAACGTTAGTTACGAGTCCAGATTTTCGATGCTTTTGTAAGCTGCGATTACTTCTTTTACCAAACGGTGACGAATCACATCTTTATCGTCTAAAAAGATCATCCCCACACCTTTTACATCTTTCAATACTAACAATGCCTCTTTCAGTCCAGAAATCACCCGTCGTGGCAAATCAATTTGCCCAGGGTCTCCGGTGATCATAAACTTTGCACTTTTCCCCATACGGGTCAAGAACATTTTCATTTGGGCATGCGTTGTGTTTTGGGCTTCATCTAAAATTACAAACGCATTGTCTAGCGTTCTACCGCGCATAAAGGCCATAGGTGCAATTTGTATCACTCCTTTTTCGATATAGCTCTCTAGTTTTTCATGCGGAATCATATCGCGAAGTGCATCGTAGAGCGGTTGCATGTAGGGGTCTAATTTTTCTTTTAAATCGCCCGGAAGAAAACCTAGGTTTTCACCAGCTTCAACAGCTGGTCTGGTAAGGATAATTCGCTTTACTTGTTTTTCTTTAAGCGCTTTAACCGCCAAAGCGACACCCGTATATGTTTTTCCTGTACCGGCTGGCCCCACGGCAAAAACCATATCGTTCTTTTTCATCAGGTCTACCAACTTTCGCTGATTGGCTGTTTGAGCTTTAATGAGTTTTCCACTAACACCATGTACGAGTACTTCGCCACTACTTGCAGACGTTTCGTAATCGTCTTTGCTTCTACTTAAAAGTACACGCTCGATCACGTTCTCATCCATTTTATTGTATTTCCCAAAATGTTCAAGGAGCATGGTAATGCGCTTGTCGAATTCTTCCAACACTTCTTCATCGCCATACGCTTTCAGTTTACTTCCGCGCGCCACGAGTTTAAGTTTTGGAAAATACTTTTTTAGAAGGTCAATATTAGCATTCTGGAGCCCAAAAAAATCTCTCGGACTGATTTCGGTAAGTTCAATGATAAGTTCGTTCAAAAGCGATGTTGTTTATAACATTTAATACTATGTGTAAATATAGTTTTTACAACTGCAAAAGTAGCTTATTTTTGTGGTAGTAATTTCAACAACATATCAACAATTAACCAATGCCCTTTATAACCCTCACTACCGATTTTGGAGAGAAAGACCACTTTGTTGGCGCGGTAAAGGGTGCAATTTATAGTGAATTGGAAGACATCAGGATTGTTGATATTTCGCATAGCATATCTCCGTTCCACAGTACCGAAGCCGCTTATATTATTCAGCGGGCTTATAAGAGTTTTCCGCAGGGCACCATACATATTATTGGTATAGATTCTGAACTAAATCCTGAAAACAGACACATTGCACTGTTATTAGATGGCCATTATTTTGTATGTGCCGACAACGGAATTATTTCAATGCTAACTGCGGAAGTAAACCCTGAAAAAATTGTTGAAATCAATATTCATGATCGCATCTTTAGCAACTTTCCGGTTCTTGATGTTTTTGTAAAAGTAGCATGCCATTTGGCACGTGGAGGAACCTTGGAAGTCATCGGTAAACCTATTTCTGAAATCAAGGAATTGGTTGGGATACAACCCGTCGTAAATAACGAATCGACACAAATTATTGGCAATGTTATTTATATCGACAACTACGGAAATGTTGTGAGCAATATCAATAAAACCCTGTTCGATAAAGTTGGCAAAGGCAGGGATTATAAAATTACAGCAAGAAGGGCAAATTTTGACGTAGTACACACGCATTATAGCGATGCAATCAATTTTGAAATACCCAAAGAACGACGTGAAGAAGATGGTAAAAAATTGGCAGTTTGGAATTCGGCCGGATTTTTAGAATTGGCCATTTATAAAAGTAACCCAACAACCGTTGGGAGCGCTGCTACCTTATTCGGACTCGAATTTAGGGATGCTGTAACCGTTAATTTTATTTAAGAATAACCCGTTGGGTGAAATAGGTAAAAAAGTCAAATTAAATTGATATGTCACATTGAGCGCAGTCGAAATGCTCAAGATTGATACATTTAATTGTTTTCGACTGCGCTCAAACTGACATTTTGCTTTTTTAAATAGTAATTTCAACTTTGAAACGCAAATTGAACTATAAAAATTAATTTCACCCAACAGTTAAAAATATTATGTTTACACGTATTGTAAAAATGGAATTTAAGGAAGACGAAATTTCTTCGTTTTTGGCTAATTTTGAAACTGTAAAATCGAATATTCGAAATTTTCCTGGGTGCACCCACCTAACGTTATTGCGAGACAAGACAGATCCCACTATCTTTTTCACCTATAGTAAATGGGAACAGGAAAGTGATCTAGAGGCATACCGTGCTAGCGAACTTTTTAAAAACGTATGGGCAACAACCAAACCTAAATTTCGTTCTAAGGCAGCCGCGTGGAGTGTTGATGTAGAAAGTGGTGAGTAGTGCACTTCGACTGCGCTCAGTGTGACAAGTAGTGAGTAGTGAAAAATAAAATCTAATGGTGGCTGAGGCGATCGAAGCCACCAAGCAATATAAAATAGCTTGATACCAATAGTAAAGAAAGAAATAACGAGTTTTTTTGCCGGTCCCATTGGGTATTTGGTGATTGCCGTTTTTTTAATAGTGAACGGACTCTTTTTATGGGTATTTGCGGGCGACTATAATATTTTTGATGCCGGATTTGCAGATCTCTCTGCGTTCTTCGATTTAGCGCCTTGGATCCTAATTTTATTAATTCCGGCAGTTACCATGCGTGCCTTTAGTGATGAATTAAAAATGGGTACCATCGAATTGTTGGTGACTAAGCCCCTATCGCTGCCAACTATTGTCTGTGGAAAATACTTAGGTGCGGTAGTTTTGATATGCATCGCCCTATTGCCAACTTTCCTATACATCTGGACCATATCCAGTCTTGGGAATCCGCCAGGCAATTGGGATGTCGGAAGCACTTTGGGATCGTATCTCGGCTTATTTTTCTTGGTACTGGCATATACCGCTGTTGGTGTTTTTGCCTCTACGCTTTCAGAAAATCAAGTCGTAGCCTTTATCATCGCCCTGTTTTTATGTTTTGTACTCTATTTCGGATTTGAAGGCTTGGCAAGTATCAACGCAAATCTAAATGTGGCACAGTTCGGACTCAAAGCTCATTTTACGAGCATTTCAAGAGGGGTCATCGATACGCGTGATATTATCTATTTTGTTAGTGTGGCAGCGCTGTTCCTCACTTTTACCGTTTTAAAACTTCGGAAACAATGAAAGTTATCTTAACTACCATATTTCTTCTATTGTCGGTTGCAATGATATGTCAGCCCCAGCCCGCAGAAGTAACCTTGGCAGATGGAAGTACTTTTGAAGGCTTTGCTGATATCACGAAGGATGATATTATTGAGTTCAGAATGAGTTTAAGTGATGAACCGGCCAATATGGACGGGCTCGACCTGAAAAGAGTGGCGTTTCTTGAATATCCCTACTATATATTTGAGTATGTTTTTATTAAAAGGCGGTTTAAATTGCTGAAGCTTGTTGCCGAGGGTTCCATAAATGCCTACGCCCAATATCCAGAATCTTTTTCAACTCAGAAATCAGACGCACAAAAGAAGCGGGAAAATTATATAAACCACGACAAGAAGATGTTTGGGAATGGAGTCACGACCTACTCTAAAGGTGGTTTTAACATGCGAAAAAGGCGTTACTGGTTAAAAAATATGGAGACAGGGAAGGTAGATGATATAAGATTGAACTTTAGGAAAGAAGCTGAAGATTGGTTTAAAAACTGTCCTGAATTGGTAGGCTACATTCAAAACAAAGAATGGACGTATTCGGACATGATTAAAATAATAGAATTTTACAACGAATTTTGTGGGGAGGTATAATTTGAAAAAGAACATACTACATATCGCCACTGCCCTACTGCTTTTTGTCGTGGTTAATGTAATTTCAAATTACGTATACGGTCGATTTGATATTACCCAGGACCAGCGATATACCCTATCTGAAGCTGCAAAAAACACCATTGCAGATGTAAATTCCCCTATTGTAGTAGATGTTTTTCTCGACGGAAATTTCCCGCCCGAATTTAAACGTCTAAAAATTGAAACAGCGCAATTACTGGAAGAATTCTCTAACTACAATCCGAATATCAAATTCGAGTTTATCAATCCGTTGGAAACCGACAATCCTGAAGCTCTACAACAGCAATTCGCCGCCCAGGGCATGAAAGGGGCGCAAGTAGAAGTTCGTGAAAATGGTAAAGTTTCTACCGAAATTGTATATCCGTGGGCACTCGCCTATTACAACGAACGTTCGGTCAAAATTCCATTGCTAAAAAACACCTTGGGCGCTACTTCCGAAGAGCGCGTGAACAACTCCATCCAAAATTTAGAATATGCTTTCGCGAACGGGTTTCACCAACTTGTAAATGCCAAGAGCAAACGTATTGCCGTGTTGAAGGGAAATGGAGAATTAGACGATCGCTATGTAGCCGATTTGTTCAGCACCTTACGAAACACCTACTACATTGCTCCATTTACGTTAGATTCTGCCGCCGTAGCACCCGTTAAAACGCTGGAGCAACTGAATTCATTCGACCTTGTTGTAGTGGCCCAACCTACTGAAGCATTTAGCGATTCAGAAAAATATATTTTAGATCAATTTACCATGAACGGTGGTGCTTCTATTTGGTTAGTAGAGGGCACAGAAGCGGTACAGAACCCAGAAAATGGTGCTACGGTGCTCATTCCAAAAGATCTAAATTTGGGCGATTTCTTTTTCAAATACGGAATTCGCGTAAATACCAACGTGCTAAAAGATGTCTACTGCGCTCCTATCGTACTTGCTTCAGGCGAAGAAAGAGATGCCCAATACAACAGATATCCGTGGTTGTTCCATCCGCTAACGGCAAGTAACAGCACCCACCCCATCGTAAACAATATTGAAGCTGTTAAATTTGAATACGCAAGTGCTATAGACACCTTGCCCAATGCGTTGCAGAAAACCATTTTATTGAGTTCTTCGCCACTCACTAAAATACAGGGAGTACCTGTAGAAGTTTCAATCGATGAAGAAATCCCAAAAGCGCTGGCGGTCGTAAATCAGGGTCCGAACCCAGCAGAGTTCAATGCGGGTGAGGTACCCATGGCGGTATTGTTGGAAGGCGAGTTTCCTTCGGCATTTACCAACCGTATCAAACCTTTTAAACTTTCCGCAGAAAGCAAGCTTACAGACCGAACAAACTCAGCCCCTACTAAAATGTTGGTCGTGAGCGATGGCGATGTGATTAAAAACCAATTAGACAATGGCAGGCCTTTGGAGCTCGGCTTTGACAAATGGACGCAAACATTCTACGGAAATAAAGAATTTTTGTTGAATGCGGTAAATTTTATGCTGGAGGATAGCGGACTTATAAACATACGCAACAAGAAAATTGCGGTTCCATTCTTAGATCCACAAAAAACAGTGGCCGAACGAAACCAATGGCAACTCGTTAATATACTAGTACCGTTAGCTTTATTGGCACTCTTCGGTCTTTTATTTAGATACATCAGAAAGCGCAAATACGCGCGATAACTGTTAATAAGTTAGTTTTAAAGAACGTCTGTTTTAAGATATATTTGTACTTAGACAGGCGCTAAAATCGTTAACGGTGATTTTGCACCACATTGCTATGTTGCACCAAATGTGTGACACATAGATTTTAAGATTAATTGTTCAGAAAATAACCTTACATGAAATTCATCGTTTCCAGTTCATATCTACTTAAGCAATTGCAAGTGCTTGGAGGTATCATTAACAGTAACAATACGCTTCCGATCTTAGATAACTTTTTATTCGATCTTGACGGAAATTCGCTCACCGTTTCAGCTTCAGATCTTGAAACTACCGTGGCGGCGACGCTTTCCGTAGAGAGCAATGAAACTGGCAGTGTTTGTATCCCTGCTCGTTTGCTGTTGGATACCTTAAAAACATTCCCGGAACAACCGCTCACATTTACGATTGAAGATAATAACACGGTTGAAATTAGCAGTAATCACGGTAAGTATGCGCTTGCGTATGCCGCTGGTGAAGAGTTCCCGACAGCTGTCGAGTTGAAAGATCCTTCGGCAACTAAAATCCAAGGAGATATTTTGGCCACCGCTATCAGTAAAACCATTTTTGCCAGTGGTAATGACGATTTGAGACCTGTGATGAGTGGTGTATTCTTTCAATTTGCTACGGAAGGGTTAACGTTTGTTGCCACCGATGCACATAAACTGGTAAAATATACCCGCGAGGATGTTTCGGCTTCTCAAGCAGCAGAATTTATCATGCCGAAGAAGCCTTTAAACCTTCTGAAAAGTATTTTGGCAGGTAGCGAAGAAGAAGTAACGGTAGAGTATAACGAGAGCAACGCAAAATTCAGTTTTGACAATACGGTTTTAATTTGTCGATTGATCGATGGGAAATACCCTAATTATGAAGCGGTGATTCCGAAGGAAAACCCGAACAAACTTACCATAGATCGTAACCAATTTTTGAACAGCGTACGACGTGTGAGTATTTTTAGCAATAAAACAACACACCAAATTCGTTTAAAGATTGCAGGAGCAGAATTGAATATTTCAGCAGAAGATATCGATTACAGCAACAAAGCAGAAGAACGCTTGACATGTGACTATCAGGGCGACGACATGCAGATTGGGTTTAATTCGCGTTTCCTAACCGAAATGTTGAACAATCTTACCAGCGATGAAGTTTCCTTGGCGATGAGCCTACCCAACCGTGCAGGAATCTTAACTCCGATTGATGGATTAGACGAAGGTGAGCAAGTAACCATGCTTGTGATGCCCGTGATGCTAAATAACTAGCCAAACACCATACTTTTTGAAAATCTGTTCTTTTATATAAAGGGCAGATTTTTTTTGTTACCATACAATAAAAACGTCAAATTCAAAGACCTTTATTTTTTACAAGGGTTTAAATAAATTATTTGCGTAAATTTAACTCAGGTAATAACCGAGCCATGACCTCCAATAAGAAGAAGCGAATAGAAGATTTGTTCAACATTAATGTACTTGGCAGTGGTGAACAACCAATGTTATTTGCACATGGTTATGGATGTGACCAGAATATGTTTCGTTTTTTGTACCCATATTTTGAGAACGAGTATAAAGTTGTACTTTTCGATTATATCGGAGCTGGAAATTCGAATATTTCTGCATACTCCCATGAAAAATACAGTTCGCTAGATTCGTATGCCGATGATATTCTCACTATCTGTGACCATCTTAATCTCGAGAATGTCATTTTTGTAGGTCATTCAGTAAGTGCTATGATTGGCGTGTTGGCCTCAAACAAAGCACCTACTTTATTTTCAAAACTGATCATGATAGGACCCTCGCCCCGCTATATTAACGACGCTCATTATACGGGTGGTTTTGATGAAACGGCCATAGAAGAATTATTGGAAACTTTAGATAGTAATTATCTAGGCTGGTCTACAACGATGGCTCCAGTAATTATGGGAAATAGCGATCGGCCAGCATTGGGTGAAGAATTAAGCGCAAGTTTTTGTAGTACAGATCCTGAAATCGCGAAAAATTTTGCGCGTGCTACTTTTCTCTCTGATAATAGGAAGGATTTAAAATCTGTCGCGGTTCCTTGCTTGATTTTACAAAGTAAAAAAGACATAATAGCCCCAATTGCCGTTGGAGAATATACTGCCAATGCAGTACAAAACGGAAGATTAAAAATCCTAGAAGCAACTGGACATTGTCCCAACTTGAGTGCGCCAAAAGAAACGGCGGAAGCGATACTGGAGTTTTTAGATTAATTATTTGGATATACGCCCAAGAATGAAGAAAGCTGATTCAAAGCGATTAAAGGCTGCTCTTGATCTTTATGATTACGCGCCTTGTGGTTCTGTATCATTCGATAAAGAAGCAATGATTCTGGATATTAATCATACGCTATGCATATGGTTAGGCTATACCAAAGATGAATTGATTCTGAAGCGCTCGTTGTTGAGCCTATTCCGAATTGGAGGTCAAATTTTTTTTGAAACACATTTTTTTCCGTTGATTCAACTGCAAGGCTTTGTAAAAGAAGTCTACTTTGATATCGTAAGGAAAGATAAGAGCATCTTCCATGGTCTTATTAATGTACGAGAAGTTCCTGCCCATGATGATCTCCCTGTTTCATATCAAGCAACTATTTTAGACATCTCAGATCGATGGCATTATGAGGCAGAACTTATAAAAGCTAAGAAGCAAGCCGAGGCTGACTCTAAGGCAAAAGCAGATTTTCTTGCCACGATTAGTCACGAAATCAGAACACCGCTAAATGCCATTTTGGGTATTGGTAATTTACTGCACCAAACTTCTTTAAGCGAAAATCAAAAGGAGTATGCAAAATTATTGCTCCATTCATCTGAGCATCTATTAGGACTCGTTAATAACTTACTAGACCTAAGTAAAATTGAGGCTAAAAAAATAATCCTAGAACAAGTCCCATTTAATTTGGCAGACCTTGCAAACCTGCTACATCAGACATATTTGGTTAAATCTAGCGAAAAAGGTATCCATCTTCATACAAATGTGGATACAGATGTACCTAATTATTTGATAGGCGACCCATTAAAACTCAAGCAGATTCTAACAAATTTAATTGGAAATGCAATCAAATTTACCAAGAAAGGCCAAGTTACTATCGCAATTTCTAAAATGAAAGAAACGACTTCCGAAGTCTGTTTAAAGTTTGTGGTATCTGATACCGGAATAGGTATCCCTAAAGAAAAACTAGAGGCTATATTCCAAGAATTTGCACAAGCCAGTTATGATGTTAATGTTGAATTTGGTGGGACAGGACTCGGACTTACCATTAGTAAAAAATTATTAGAACTTCACGATAGTTCTTTAAATGTTAGTAGTGAGCTAAACAAAGGTTCACAATTTAGTTTTGAATTATGGTATAAAAAAACAAATAGGCAAAGTGTAACAACAGAGTCGAACAGCATTGATTTTAAAGCTCATAAACTTGAAGATATGCGTGTTTTAATTGTGGATGATAATCCGGCTAATATTTTTATCGCCGAACAATATCTCGATCAGTGGAAAATTAAATACACTTCAGCAGAAAGTGGTCTTGAAGCCCTTTCAATCTTGGAAGAAGAATCATTTCATCTAATTCTATTAGACCTACAAATGCCAAAAATGAGTGGGTATGAAACGGCAAAAAAGATTAGAGAATTAAATCTAGAATCTAGTCCGGTTATTGTTTCATTCTCAGCGTCCACAAAAGGTGAAGTACAAAGCGCGCTCGAGGAAGCTGGAATAGATGACCATCTATCAAAGCCGTTTCAGCCTAATGAATTGTTTCAGAAATTATTAAAACATTATGGTGTTGCAAACGAAGTTGACAACAGAGAGAAGAAAATAGAGCCAAAAACTGAAACACATCAAGATGAAGTACCATTAATTGAAACTCCAATACCAGATAGTTACAATTTGCAACGATATAGAAAGATGGCCAATAATAGGCAAGAATTCTTAAAGAAGTTCATCACTAGCACACTGGATGCCTTGGTTAGCTATCAAAAAGATTACAATCGCGCTATGAATGCGCGTAATATTCAAAACTTGTCTGATCTGATCCATAAAAGCACCATGTCGATATATTATATTCAGGCAGATCGATTAACTTCACTTTTAAATGAAAGTAGACAGGGGCTTCATCAGAAAAGCACTACTAGTGACTTAAATGAGTTAATTGATACATGTAATCATGAATTTGAAACAATTCTCAAAGGGTTACATAAAGATTTAAAAAATTAATTTGTAGCTTAAACTTACACGCTATCCTAATTATTTCTACTGTTTTCGGGAGATTGTGTTAATTAAAAATTGGTTAACATCTTATTCTTTACCCTACTATCATTACCATGAAAATTGCAACCCTGCCTGAAGAACAGATGTATATTCTCTTCTAAATACTATTTGCTTAATAACTAACCAACATCATTCTTTTTTGATGACTTTTTACTTTTTCTTCGATGGAAAGATATAACCTCTAAATTTTCATCTATGAAAAAAATTATCTTTTCGCTAATTATTGCTATTAGCTCATTTGCAATCGCAAATGCACAACTAACAGATGTTGTTACCGGTCTTAATAGTCCGCAACGGCTTTTACTCGACGGAAATACCCTGTACTTTACCGATGCCAATAGCATTCAAAAAATTGATATTACGGTAAGTTCGCCTACACCCGAAGTCGTGATTGCTGGCTTAGCAACCCCCGAAGGGATGGCTTTAGAAGGAAATGATCTATATGTAGCTGAATTTGGTGCTGGAAGAATTTCAAAAATTGACCTTTCAGTTCCTACACCTATACGTGAAGATTTTGCCACCGGTTTGAACACGCCCAACTTTTTATTGCTCGATGGAAATTTTCTGTATTATTCAGACAATAATAGTGATGTAGTGGCTAGATTTGATATCACTTCCACAACACCAACAGCCGAGGTTGTTGCTACATCGGTGATAAACTTCAACCCGACAGGATTAGCCATAAGCGGAGACATTTTGTATATGGCGCAAGGCAACGCTAACCGCATTTCTACCGTAGATGTAACTTCAGGAAATACTTCGCCAACTAGCTTGGTCGCTGGACTTTCAAGACCATTAGGGATGAGGATAGTAAATGATGCTATTTATGTAACCGAATTTACCGGAAATGAAATTACTTCATACGATTTGAATGGGAATCCACCAATGTTAGCCAATGTAGTATCTGGGGTGCTAGAACCGCGGGATATTGCATTAAACAGCACTACTTTATTTATAATTGAGGGAGGAGCCGATAAAATTTCAAAAATTGAAAATATCCTTAGTGTTTCCGAAGAAAGTGAGCCTAACATCGCGCTATTCCCAAATCCTGCAAGCAATTATTTGAAGATAGCGGGGCTTACTGAACCATCAGCTTTTACGATATATACCGTACAAGGAAGCGAGCTATGGTCTGGAATTACGGGACCGTTAGATGAAATCGATATTGCAAGATTATCGTCAGGAACGTATTTTATCAGAATAGAGCAAATGCCTGCCATCACTTTTATAAAAAAATAATCGGAAACATAGCAAAAAGATAGAGGTTGTCCATTATAAAGCCAACCTCATTTTTGTCTAGCAGGTTGTTATTTCCCTAGCTTATTTTCAGAATCTACCACAACCCCTTTAATTTTTAAAATTTTTCTGGGTTCAACAGCATTCGAAAGCACTGTAATAGATTTTGTAAAAGCTCCTACTCGACTCGTCTTGTAAGTTACACCAATTTCGGCCGTTTGTCCAGGCATAACAGCTGCATTTGGCTTAGACGCCACCGTACAACCACAACTCTTTTTAATGTCGGTGATTACGATAGGCGCACTTCCTTTATTTTTAAAAGTAAATGTACGATCACCATTAGAATTCTTTTCAATAGTCCCGTAGTCTATTACGGTTGTTTCAAAATCGAGAACTCCTTTTGCTGAAGCGCTCACCCCTTGGGCCTGTGCTGTAACACTAATCATGAATGCACTAATTAGCAACATCACACTTTTAAAAATAATGTGTTTCTGTAAAAAAATCGTTTTCATATTGTTCGTTTTAAAGATGAACTTCAAAACTGAAATAAAAAACCCTCAAATCGTAAGAAATGAGGGTTGGGATAGGGACTAGCCCCGGTTTGATATTTATAATTTTATATGAAACGGATTGTACTAAAATAACTCGGTGCTTCTCCTCTGCTTGCGCGTACCGCATTCAGAATAGGAATTACCAACGATACAATGCCTACATAGATTAACGAAAGAATTCCTAAGCCGAACAAAAAGATTCCGGGAATACTGATAAGTGCTATCAAGAACATCGTAATTTGAAAGTTTACAATACTTTTTCCGTGCTCATCCATGCCTTCAATTTCATCTTTTTTCACCAACCACAAAATGAGGGGCACAATAAAGCCCCCAAAACCTGTTACATAGGTAAGCAATTGAGACAGGTGCGTAAACACCAACAAATTATTATCTGTTTTTTTTAGAGTGTGTGAGGTACTAACGATTTCCATTTTTGATTGATTTTAAGGTTATTTAAAGAGACTGATAATCCACGAAGCTAAAATAAACGTGACTACAGCTACACCTATAAATAGTGCCAGTGGAATGAGCAAGTGTTTAAGTCCGCCGTCATTCTTTTTATCTTCGTTTTCCATGGTTCAGTTGTGTATATAAGTTGTTAAAATCCCAGAAATGTTACAGATATCTGTTTCAAAAGTACAAATATGATCTGAAAACGATGTTTTATGCCCCTCACATATCTCAGTACCGCGCCACTTAAATTTGTATTTTTGCGAAGATGAATCAAAACGACACCATAGTTGCCCTTGCCACACCTTCTGGAGCTGGTGCCATCGCTATTATCAGGCTTTCAGGGCCAGATGCGATCACCATTGCTTCTACTCTATTTGTTTCAGTTTCAAACAAAGCATTGGGGTTACAGAAAACCCATACGGTACATCTTGGAACCATAAAAGATGGAAATCGAACGATTGATGAAGTGCTTGCCACTATTTTTAAGAACCCACATAGTTATACAGGTGAAGATGTGGTAGAATTTTCCTGTCATGGAAGTGCCTTCATTCAGCAAGAAATTATACAGTTGTGCCTACGCAGTGGATGTAGAATGGCGCAAGCTGGTGAGTTTACGTTGCGTGCGTTCCTAAACGGAAAAATGGATTTGAGCCAAGCTGAAGCGGTGGCAGATTTGATTGCCAGTGATTCTGCTGCCAGTCATCAATTGGCAATACAACAAATGCGGGGCGGATTTTCTTCGGAAATACAAAAACTGCGAGAAGAATTACTGAATTTTGCTTCGCTCATCGAATTGGAACTCGATTTTGCTGAAGAGGATGTTGAATTTGCCAACAGAGACGATTTTCAGGCACTGATTACCAAAATCACAAAAGTGTTGAAAGGCCTTATCGATTCGTTTGCGACGGGTAATGTGTTGAAAAACGGTATTCCCGTTGCAATTGTAGGTGAGCCTAATGTAGGGAAATCAACATTGTTGAATTCATTATTAAACGAAGAACGCGCGATTGTGAGTGATATAGCTGGTACTACCCGAGATACGATTGAAGATGAAATCGTACTTGGCGGCGTTGGGTTCCGTTTTATTGATACCGCTGGTATTCGAGAAACCACAGACACTATTGAAGGTCTTGGTATAAAAAAGACATTTGAGAAGATTCAGGATAGTCAGGTGGTGGTGTATTTGTTTGATGCAAATGTTGCCGATGTGGATTACCCTCCTCAGCCGTTGGCAGCTCCCCCGACAGGGGAGCAGAAGTTATCTTTTTTAATAGAAATAGAGAAAATTAAAAATCGCTTTCCCCATAAACAACTAATTGTTATTGCCAACAAAACAGATCAACTTTCCGAAGAATTACATGAAAAGATACGTGTCACCCTGAGCGCAGTCGAAGGGTCCCATTCGTTGTTGATTTCGGCAAAAACTGGACGTGGTATAGAAGAGTTAAAGAACACCCTCCTCGACTTTGTAAACACCGGTGCTTTGCGAAATAACGAAACCATCGTGACCAATACGCGCCATTATGATGCACTTTTAAAAGCGTTGGAAGAAATTCAAAAAGTACAAGCGGGAATTGATGCCAATTTAAGTGGTGATTTGCTTGCGATTGATATTCGGCAGGCATTATACCATTTTGGTGAGATTACAGGTGAAATATCCAATGATGAATTGCTGGGGAATATTTTTGCTAATTTCTGTATCGGGAAATAGATTAGTAAAACATACTAAACTAAAATAAACTATTCTACACATTTACAGTACTTTACATTTTTACAACTTTCTTTCATTTTAATATTCTTTATCGAATTTGAGTATATTTTGTACCTATTTTGTACCTCGTCAGCTATAAATATTTATATTTGACTTCTAGGGCGAGATTATGGCGACTAATGACACTTAATGTATCTTATTTCGTCTTAATGATACCAAAACAGGGAGAAATTACCAGTCGATATGAGTTCTAATATTAGAGTAAATAGAATTTGTGAAAATTGCAATAAGCCGTTTATTGCAAAAACTACTGTTACTAGGTTTTGTGGTGACAATTGCGCAAAAGTGGCCTATAAGAAAAGGAAGAGACAAAACAAGATTAAAAAATCAAATACTGAAACTCTAAAAATAAAGCTTGAGCCGCTGGAAGTATTACAAGTTAAAGACTATTTAACCGTAAAAGAAACTGCTTCTCTACTCAATATTTCAAGAAGATCAACCTATCGATTAATTGAACTGGGAAAACTAAGAGCATCTAATCTATCTCAAAGACTCATTCGTGTGAAACGATCTGAAATTGAAAAATTACTCACCAAAATTTAAATTAGCTATTAATGGTAAATATTACGGTTCGTAAAAAAAAGTTAGCAAACGACAAATACAGTCTATATCTGGATTACTACCCTCCTATTACGAGTCCTAAAACAGGTAAGGAGACCAGAAGAGAATTTTTAAAATTACAGATCTATGCTCAGCCAAAAGATTCTGGCGAAAAGAGTCACAATAAAGACACCATTGAATTTGCTGAAATTATAAGGGCTAAACGTATGGTTCAATTTAGAGATAAAGAGTATGGATTTAAAGAAAATGTGAACGTAAGCGTTAATTTTATTTTATTTTACGAAACGGTCGTTGAAGAGAAATTAAATACAACCAGTCATTCAAATTATTTGGCGTGGAAATCATCATCCAACTATCTCAAAGAGTTTATTGGTCACAAAATTCAAAGCCATCAACTAAATGAGAATCACGTCTCTAAATACCGAGAATTTTTACTGAAAACCGATAACCTTAGAGTTAAAGAAAAACGTAAACTGTCTATAAATACAGCATCAACGTACTATAAACACTTTATTACAGTCTTAAAAAAGGCGTACAAGAAAAATCTATTGCACAAAGATTTGGCAGCTAATGCTGAGTACATTAAAGAAGAACAAACCCACAGGGAATATCTTACGGAAGAAGAATTAGACCTGTTATGGAAAACGGAGATCAAAATAGAAAAGGTGAAACACATGGCATTCTTTGCTGCCCTTAGCGGACTTCGTTTTTCCGATATTCTAAATCTGAAATGGGAATCTATCTACCATGACAAGCATCAAGGCTATTATATTCAACTGAAAGAGAAAAAAACTGGAAACATAAACAATCACCCCATATCAACTACAGCCCATAAAATTTTAAAAATTCAAAACACAGAAAAAGGGCAGATTTTCAAAGACATTAAATACACTCAAATAACAAGACCCTTAAAGGAATGGATTGAACGCTCTGGAATAAGCAAGAATATTTCATTTCATAATTTTAGACATAGTTACGCTACGTTACAATTAGCTAACGGAACAGACATTTATACAGTGTCAAAACTACTCGGACATAAAAACGTTTCTACCACTCAGATATATACCAAAGTGTTAGATAAAAATAAAATAAAAGCAGCTAACCGCATTAATTTAGATTTAGATGGATTACTTACAGATATATAACACTCAATTTGATGCTACTTGGGCAGAAATTAAATCCAAAACAATAGATGATTTAAAAGCTGCTAAAAAAAAGAAGAAAAACTTCACTAATTTATTTGAAAAAATCAATATTAATCTGAATGATGAAAAAAATAAAATACTTGATGATTTCACAAAACATAATTTAAAAGAATGCTTTAAATTATTTGAAAAAAGACATAGTCTATATGATTCCGACTTAGAACGAAAGGAAGTGATTTCATTAATCTTAGAAAATGAAGTGAAAGAAGCGTATCTAAAATCAGGAAAATCAGAATATAAGGAATTTGTTAAGACAATTGCCAAACAACAGTCTATTGAAAAAATTAATAATCACTTCTATAATTATTGGAGCTATTATGAACTAATCTATAAGAAAGGAAGGTATAAATACTTTTATGCCAAAGATTTTGAGAATATTAGTTATGAGAATTCGAAAGAATATGTTGAAATGATCGATTATAAAGCTTCTAAGAGAACAGGTGATCCTTCATTTTTCGAAATAGAAAAAACGCAAAATGAAAATGATTCTGTCAAATCCAGTATTACTACTAGGGAGAGGATTAGCAATGAATTTGATGTCAATGAAAGAGCTGTTTTATTTTATCTATTAAAAAACAGATTAAAAATAAAAATGTTAGATAGCACTGAACTCATGAGGTTGATATTAGTCATTGGAGCAACGGATAGATTCGAAATATTTGAAGGCACTAAAGCCAGTGATAATTATTTATACAAACAAGCTAATAAAGGATATGCCGTATTTAAAAAAACCGAACAAAAGGATAAGATAGCGCACCTAAAAGTTAAGCTCATTAATAATGGTTTAAAATTTATCGCCGAAGAATTGCAAATTGATTATTCTCAATTTTTCAACAACAAAAGATTAAAGTAAAATAAAAAATTTGAAAATATTTTACATCAATAAATGCTTGTTTTTAATTGTAATATATCAATAAATAACTGCTCTACAAATAGTTGCAATATCCCCCTTAAATCCCTCTAAAATCCTTAACGGAAAATCAGCAACCATTGGATAATAGATTTGTCCCAAACAAAAAACTATTATTCTATGCAATCAGATCAATTCTTTTTAATCAATGACGAAGTACTAAACCTACTCGCAAAGAAAATTACGGGACAATTAAACATTACCCTGGCAAATAAATTATCGGCTACAGAAGATCCTCTTTTAACAATAGAGGAACTTGCTGAATTTATCTCAATGACCAAAGGGAGTATTTATGGACTAGTTCATAAAAATGCTATCCCCTACCACAAAAAAGGGAAACTCTATTTCCTTAAATCCGAAATCATAGATTGGATTAAGAGTGGAAAACGTGAAACTAAATCTTCGCTTCACGAAAAAGCCAACGAATACTTATTAAAAAACCCGCTTCAATAAGCGTTACTCTAACGTTAAAATAACGAACAATGGACCGATATACATACGATTGTAATTATTGTGGTGTGGAATACATCCCTAAAAGAAGGCACGTGCAAAAATTTTGTAGTAACAGTTGCAGAGTCAATAATCATAAACAAAAGAAAAAGGCACAAAAACATTTAACCGAATCAAAAAAGGTAGATGGTATGCCAAGGAAAGATAAAATGACCTGGGCAGGAGTAGGAAATGCCGCAGCAGGAACTTTAGCAATAAACCTAGCTACTAACTTATTTACAAAAGAAGAAAATAAGCCAGCCACCAAAGGTGATATTCAAAGGCTTTTAAAAGAAGGTATGCCAAAATTCATTCTTATTAAGAACATCCCTCCAAGAAGTGATGGGTTCAGAGCCTATTTTGATACCACAAAACAGATTTTGATTTATAAAATTTAAATGGGTGTAGCTATGACGTATGAAAATATTATATCTGATTGGCAAGATGATTTTATAAATAGAATCAAAATCCAATCTGGAAGTAAAAAACAAAACTTCAACTATAATGATGCCGTTACCAGGTCTGAAGAGTATAGGAGCGAATTTGATGAAGTACTTATTAAGTACCTAGATTTTATAATTAGTAATCCGCTTAAAGACAATGATTACTTTAAATATGTCCAAGCATACCGAAAAGGAAAAAAATTAAAAGAAAAATATTTTCGACACTCAATTGAAAAATTAAAAGAATACTATTCAAAAGTAGATCAAGACAAAGACTACAATCCATTTAACTTCTACCAATACAAGGAATACGTATTGTTTATGATGCTTAAATTATATGGAGTCTATAAAAAAGAATTTGATTGTATTTTCAACGTAAAGACTGTAGACCATAGAGTATACACACCTCTTAGCCGCACTCCTAGTGTGCTCAGAGCTGAAATACCAATGAAGATAAAGGAAATAGATATTTCAAGAGCTTTCCCCACATTTATAGCATTGGATCTAGGCCTAGAAATGCCTATTGAAGATGTATACAGCATCATCGGAAAAACTGAATTTAATACCCTTATTAACTTACATTCTGGGGTAAATGGAACTACCATTAAGCAAGTAAGAGATAAATTAAAACCAATCTATAAGAACCGTATTAATGATGTTATTACAGAAGAACGTTTTAACAATAAAGGAAAGATGTTCAGAGATCTTGTCGTACAAGAAGAACGGGCCATAAAAAAACTTGTCAAAAAGAATAAAATCAAGAATTACGTAAGGCTACATGATGGCATATTTGTATTGCAAGACACGACCATAAAAAAATTGAAAATAAAAGATGTTGAGTTTTCGATTAAGCCTTGTGAAAAACCCTCCCTTAACACTGTACCCTCTTTGTTTTATACGCCCATTAGCGATTATGACATATACACATCAGCCCATAAGTATGCAGCATTCTTTGAACAAGAAAATTTTATTCGAGGAAGGGAAGAATCTAACGACAATATAATTATTTTTAAGGATACCAATAATGTTGTTGCACCATTCAATCATAAAACAGAGACCGTCGGATTTTTAAAATCTGAAATAAACGAATTACATACAGCGGCAATAGAAAATAAGATTGCAAAGGAAAATAAAACTTTAATTAGCCAAGCCTTTCTTCTATTACCATCAAAAGCTATTAACTATTATCGAGATACCCCTAATACGTTTGGACTGCCTTTTAAAAATGGCTTTTATAAACTCACTAACGATGAGAACTTAGAAATTAACCGATTAGAGTATTCCGATGTAAATGCTTTTTTTGCTCCACATAGCGTCCAAAATCACAATTTTATTGAATCTGACATAGTTTCGGAGTTTGAAGCATTTTTAACGATGGTCAGTGTTGGAAAAGACCCTAGAATTTCGAATTTAAATACTTCTGAAATAGAATTGTTTGAAAAATTCTGTACCATGTTTGGTTATTTATGCCATACCTACAAAAATCCAGCATTAAACCCGTGTATTATTTTAAGTGATGATGGTGCGAATGACGTTAATCGAAATGGAGGAAGGGGAAAGACCATTTTGGCACAAGCATTACAATATGTTCAACCTGCTATGCTTAAAGGAGGACGCGAGTTTGACACAAACTATATTCACAATTTTGCAGACTTAACGGAAGCCAAGAATCTTTATATTATTGACGACGTACCAGCTGGGTTTAAGTATGATGACTTATATACCAATATAGTAGGAAGTATAAGTCCGCAAAGAAAAGGTAAAGAAGCCGTTGAGATTCCATTTAATAAAACACCTAAGTTTGTTATCACCACAAATTGGTCTGTTCGTTATGATGAAGCAGAGGCTTCAACAAATAGACGGTTTTTTGAATATAAATTCACCGATTATTTTAATCTTGAAAACACCCCATATCAAACTTTTGGGCATACGTTGTTTTCCGATTGGGACCAGAAAGAATGGAATTCATTCTACAACTTTGTATATAGTTGTGTCGCTCTCTACTTAACCCAGGGGTTACAGAAAATTAGCTATGACAAAAATCAGGACAATTTCAGGGCAATTTTTAATAATGATAGTGTATTAGAGGAGTTTGAACGTATATTAAATAATTTGACGATAGAAAAAGATGAATTTACGGTGTCTGACTTCTTAAAGCATTACAAAGCCTCTGACAATCCACTAAAATTTGATGACTATTTCCATAAAAATAATGTCAAAAAATATATTGATGTATACATTAAGTACAATAAATTAGATATTAATTATGTGAAATTTGGCCGTAGGTGGATTGTAAATCAAAATATTTAAGAAACTGTAATGGATGTTATTTACCAAAGTTATCATTACGTTCTATAATGTTAGTAACTGTCTAAATACTTGACATGTACAAATGTCATAACAACCATTACAGTTATTTTAGACTAATGCGCAAGAAATTAAAGTTTTTTTAAAAAATAAATCTGATAGTAAATATTAGTTATTTTTTAACGCAATGACTGTCATATACAATATCTTTATTATACCTTTTTTATTGCACAACCACTTGGAGATACATCTAATGTTATAAACATCATATTTTACATCCCCATACTAGCCATACGTTTCATGGTGTCAAAAAAAGCTCTATAAAAAGTTTCATCCTTTGCGTATAAGCGATACAGATCTAATTCTTGTTTACGCTGTTTGGACATCACATCGTCCAAAATCTTTTGAAATGCCAAATTCTTATTTTGTTCATCTGAATTTTCGGCGACTTTAGATTGGAAATCTGGATGTGCTTGTATCGATTTTGTTAAGCTTATAAATTTTATACGTTGATCTTCTGGTGTCGCCTCCCAACCTTGAAACCACCGTTCATTAAAGGATTGTATGATCAAATCTAGCGGATCTTTTTCTTCTTCACCTCCATGCGCCCCTCTGGGATTTGGGTTTTGGGGATCAACAACGCTGTCTGAATCATCCAAACCAATGCTTTCATTCAATCTAACCCGTTCTAAACCATAAGTTGATAAATCAACAGCTTCTAGTAATTCATCTAGACCGTCTATTGTGTCCGGTTTAACCGGGAGTTTAGGAATAAGAAACTTTAAAAACCAAAAAAGCTTTTCCCAAGTGATTACTTCAAAAGGCATTATAGCAGCCATTTGCCCATAAATTTTTACAAATTGTTTAGCTTTTATTTTGAAATCGGCTTTCTCATCATCTTCTAGCTCCAATTCATGTATGAAACGCTCTGAAGCCCGTTCTATAATCGGACTCAGCACTTGAGCGTCTTCCTTGCTAAAAAACTTTTCATTAAAATCTTCAACTTCAGACCACTCATACACACCAACATCATCCAATACACTTTTTAAATCGTGCAATACGTTCACATCAGTGGCTTGACTTAATGAAGTGGCGGTATAGAACGGGTCAAACGCTTCTTTAATATCACCGGTGGAATTGAAGAAATCTAACACAAATAAATCCTCGGTCTTTTTTCCGAGACTATTTGCCGCCCTATTCAATCGTGATAAAGCTTGGACTGCCAATACGCCTTGTAGTTTTTTGTCAACATACATTGCGCATAGTTTTGGTTGGTCGAAGCCGGTTAGATATTTATTGGCTACTACTAAAATTCTATAGGTATCATCGTTGAACTTGTCTTTCGTATCCTTTTCTGCGAAACCATTCATCTCAGATTCGGTATATTCAATACCATCTACTTCCTTTATTCCAGAAAAAGCGATTGCAATCTTGAAAGGATTGCCCATGTCATTAAGGGTTCGTTGCAATGCCTTGTAATATCGAATAGCGGATGCAATACTTTGCGTTATCACCATCGCTTTCGCTTTACCCTTCAACTTTTTTTTGTTGACGATATTAGGAATGAAATGGTCTAGGATTATATCTGCTTTTGTTTGAATGGTTTGTTGATGTTGCTCTACATAAGCCCTTAATTTCTTTTGTGCTTTTTTGTTATCGAACAAAGGGTTGTCCTCTACAGATTTCTCAATTTCATAGTAACTCCTTAGGGTAGTGTAATTAGAAAGCACATCTAGAATAAACCCTTCTTCTATGGCTTGCTTCATTGAATAGAGATGGAAAGGAACAAAACCACCATCTTCTTGTTGTACTCCGAACTTTTCAAGTGTAATAGGCTTTGGAGTTGCCGTAAAAGCTAAATAAGAAGCATTCCCACGCATTTTTCTTGCTTCCATGGCCTTCACAATTTTATCTTGTGCATCCATATCTTCCTCCTCAGTGACTTGCTGACCCATGGCAGTATTCAAACTGTCGTGAGCTGAACCACTCTGACTACTATGCGCTTCATCAATTATAACTGCGAATCGTTTCTCGCTTAAATCTGAAATTCCATCAATGATGAAGGGAAACTTTTGAATGGTGCTTATAATAATCTTCTTCCCTTGCTCTAAATTATCACGAAGCTCCCTTGAAGAATAGGCAGGGGCCACGATGTTTTTTACTTCTGAAAAGTCTGAAATATTATCTCTTATCTGTTTGTCTAACAAGCGTCTATCTGTAACCACAATGACCGAATCGAACAATGGTCTTTCTATTCCTTTACAACCAGGAACAGTATCGTTTTCTGGGTATGTTTCTATCAATTGATAGGCTGCCCAGGTTATGGAATTGGATTTCCCAGATCCAGCGGAGTGCTGAATTAAATACGTTTGCCCTACACCCTTTTTAGTAGCATCTGCTAAGATTTTGCGTACAACGTCCATTTGATGATACCTAGGAAAAAAAAGCGTTTTACCATTTAGAGGATCTTTCTTCTTTCCGTCTAAGCGAACAAAATGTTGGATAATGTTTGCTAGACTTTCTCTTGTAAACACTTCATCCCACAAGTATTGAGTACGATGTCCCGTGTCTCCAAAAGGTAATTCAGGATTTCCTTTACCGTGTTTATTTCCTTTGTTGAATGGTAAGAAATAGGTTTTTTCCCCCGCCAATTTTGTTGTCATATACGCCTCATCCGTATCTACGGCGAAGTGAACCATGCAACGAGCGAATTGCAATAAAGGTTGTTGGTTATCGCGCTGCTTTCGGTATTGATGCTGCCCATGCACTCTGGCATTTTGACCAGTCCATGGATTTTTCAGTTCCATAGTTATAATGGGTAACCCGTTGATGAAAAGCACTAAATCAATTTCTTCTCCTGGCCTGTCTAGGTTGTATCTAATCTGGCGCGTAACGCTGAATCTATTTTTTTGAAATTTTTCTTTTACGGAGACTCCGCTGCTAGCCAACGGTAACTGATAAAATAAAGTGAAATATGCATCATCAACCTCTAACCCCTTTTTGAGTAGGTGCAACACACCATACCTTTTAATCATACGATCAAAGCGCTGAAGAATTTTTAATTTCCAATCACTTTGTTTCTGGATTTTATCTAACTCTTCCGGCTGGGTTTCTTGTAAGAACTCCCAAAAGAATTGCTCGTCGATAGCATATTGGGCATTGAAATTAGCCGGTTGCCCAACCAAAAATCCCTTCCCATTCCGGTATACTTCTGCATCCTCATTTACTGCATCAATAGGCTTGCCTTGCTCTTTTATATCTTCTAGGCAGGTACCGCTAAGGTGCTTCTCTATGGCGGCTTCTAATGCTTGTTCATTGGTTTGGCTATGCATAATTTTTATTTTCAATGAAAATCATAATGACCTTTACACGCAAAGTATGTTACTTCATCATTTTCAACTGAATAACTTAATCTATCTTTTTGTGTTATTCTTTTTGAAGCTTCCTTATCTCTACCACGAAGGTTTTCTGTTTTACCCATACCTCCAGTAAAAGGATGTATTTCAACATCTTTCATTAATTTCAAAATATAAATATATTTTTCAGGATCTACTTTTTTCCATGTCCATAGATCTGAAAGAAAAGAATCTGAAAGTTGAAGTGAATATTTGTTGTAATTTAAATATTGTTCAATATCAGCTTTAGTAGTCAAATCCTTCGTAAATACATTAGCCGCCCAATCCACCATAGCAGGACTATTTAAATTATCATTACAGCCAATATTTATGCAAGGTAATTCTATTATAGAGCCCCCATCTATTGTTTTTTGTACTATGATTACTTCTTGTTTCCAAAATTCATGAGAGCAAAGACTCAAACAAGGCACGGATAAAATATATGAAATAGGCAGGCCCATCGGAGAAATGTCGGTTGGCTTATCGACACTATTTATTAAATATTCTCCCTGCAAAAAACTTTCGATGTCTTCCGCTTCCAAATCATCGGCATATGGTTTTTGAATTAACCCAAGCAATAATTGCTGAACATCACGATCAGTAAATGCACCTATTACTTGGTTTATATTTTGACCAGCAATAAAATCCATACTAAAAACATGTTGCACCATAACTATACGGTTAAAACTGTATTTATCATTAGCAACTTTGAAAGAATTTAATAAATGTGAAAATCGATCTTGAATTTCGAAAACGCTTTGAGATAAAGGTTCTAATGAAAGTTCATTAAATATTAAATTCATTTATAGAAGTTTAAGAAGTTGCGTGTTCCATTCATCTAAAAGATGCTCAGGATACTCACTCAAAGTGCCATTTTGATCAATCTTAATATCAGTTACTTCGGAGTATTGTTCGTTAGGAGTGATTACTTTATTAAAGTAGAAAATGGCAACCCTATCTTTAGAAATAGTTTCCTCATTAACGGCAACACGTATTCCGTTCAAAATATGATCACTATGTGTTTCTAAAATTACTTGAACATCGTTCATTGCTACTTTAGCAATTAACTTCCCAAGTTCTGCTTGTCCTCTGGGATGTATATGAGACTCTGGATTCTCAATAATTAATAACTGACCCGGCCTACTTGAAAGTAGTGATGTAACAACGGGTAAAGCATATGTAATACCAAAACCAACATTCTCAGGTTTAAATCGATTCGTATTACCATAATTAGGCTGTTTAAAAACGTATTCTAACATAACAAACTCAGAAGAAATAGAGGTGGTTCTAATATTAACCCCTGGTGATATTTCACCCATCCACAAGTTTATTTGATTAATTAAAGTCTTAACTATTATTTCTGTGCCGGCGATTTCATCTTTAACTGCAGAATTGGGATGTAAGAGATTATCAAAATTTATTTCATCATTACCGTGGGTTTCTATGAAATGTGCAGTATATTCACCGTGCACGCCCAAATTTAAATCGGTCACTACACTTGAATAACTTTTTTTATAAATGTCTTTTGGTTCTGTCCGATGAGCATTTAAGTACTGAAAATTATTAGTAAATAATGACTCACGTTTTATACTGTCATCAATTTTATTATTTGGCTCTCCATAAAAAGTCAATTCAACTATTTCATTCATAAAGTCTGCTTCAACTTCATACTCAAATTGACGGTCCCAATGTTTATTAGCTGTGTTTTCTATATTAATAGTTAGATTTTCATTTTTTTTGGTATACTGATATAGTGCGTCTTTACTAGTACCAATCTTAACATAATCGCCATTTAACCTTAATTGATGTAAACTTTGCGACGACTGTCGAAGTAATAGAAAAGACTGTATAAAGGAAGACTTTCCCATACCATTTAAGCCTAATGATAAATTTAGATTTTTTAAATTAAACTTTTTTTCTTTAATCGATTTAAAATTTCTTAATTCTATATTATCTAACATAATCGTTTATGTTTATTGTTTGATGAATCAATTCCCTTATTTTTGAATGTCTTAAAATCACCCTCTTTTTATCACCGGTTGAACTTGTAACGGACGCAAAAAACTCTGGATCAGTTTTCAATGACTCCTTTAAAAGATTTCTAAACTTTACTTTTTGTGTTTTTAATGTATTTCTTTCATTATCACTCAATAATGCAAATTGAGTCGAAATAGCATCAAACAAGGCCTTGTTAATTGGTGGAGTCCTTTTGTGGTTTTTATAAATTTTTCTAAACGCTTTATCTTTAAAAATATCTTGAGCTAGTTTCATGGACTTACCAAAATCATTTTCAATTTCCAATAATCTATCATCGCCTAAAAAATTAATTTCAGCCATTGCCTTACTCATGAATGTTTCTAAATCTGTAAAGTAATTTTCATATCCGAAAAGATAAAATCCTAAGAATCGATTTGCGAAGTCCCTATCTAGCATACGATGCGTTTTTATCCTATGTTGAGTTGCCTGTAGAAAGTTTTTGTTTTCAGCTAATTTCGCTATAAATTTTGCTGGTTTGCCTTGAAATAAGGCATGTCTTATTTCTTGAGATTCTAAAATTAAACCTCCCGTATTAATTCTCTTAAATATATTAAATTTTACATCTGTAGGTGTCCCAGGCATTATTTTGTAAATCACTACCTCAGCTTCTTCAATTACACGTTGCAAACTAATCGGTAAATCTTCAAAATTAGATCCTTCTAAATGATTTAAAAACTCCAAATTAGTAAGTTTCATCATTGCTTTACCTTCTTGTTTAACACAAAAATTCCTTACACTACTAAGTCTTTGCAATCCATCAACAACTAGCCACTTATCATCGTCACTTGCATCAAAAAAGAATGCTGGTAGCGGAAATCTAATGAGTATAGACTCTATAAGCCTGCTTTGCTTTGTTCTATCCCACAGATCATCCTTACGTTGAAAATAAGATGAAGTATCCATCTCAATGCTATCTCTAGCAATACGTTTTATTAGAGTATCTAGAGATGGTGTTTTTGTTTCGATATTTATTTTAGTTGGGTCAAAAGGTTTTTCCATTAACTCTATTGAGCTCTCGTCTTCAATTTCGACTTCAACATCAACTATTTCTTCGTCAGATTGATTGTCGAATGGAAAAAACTGCGCCTGTTTTTCTTTTTTACTCATAGTTTATTTTTAAACTCTATAAAGGTAGTACAATTTTTAACAAACCTTTACCTTCCCCGTCACCACACCATTTATCAAACTACTCTTATACTCCTTTAACTTTTCAATTTCCTGCTGTTTTAAGTTAATGGCTTCATCAAGTTTAATTGATGATTTTTCAATATAATTTGAAATTTGCCTCTGCTCTTCAATTGGAAAAATAGGAACACTAAAATTGTTTATATCAGATTGGAATAGATGAGGGACACCCATTCCATCTTTTTTCTTATCGATAATTCTTTGGCAAGTTTCACTCTTTAAAAAGTAGTTCAAATATTCTGGCAAAAGATTTACTCCTTCCATTACACGCAAAACGGCAATAGAAGAATTTACGGTACATTTAAAAGGCAAATCCCTTACTATATTCGATATTCCTAACGTAGAACCATCTTTTACAAGTAAAACATCTCCTTTTTGTAACATAATTTCTGGCGACTCATAATATCTTCTTTGGGTAATAAAATATGCGCTATCAAAATCGATATCTCTAGTTTTTATATTTGGTGTAGAAAGAAACCCATAATTACTTCTATCAACATATTCAGCTGCCTTTAGCCCTTTCCAACCTAATCGAGCTTTAGTACGAATAATAAACTTAAATTTTATGCAATTCCAACTCTCAGGAATCTCACCAATCCAATCCACACCAGAATCTTTTAGTTTTACATTTGGGTTTAAACCTTGTGTAACTGCTTTGTGTATCAGTATTTGTTTGCGTTCTTTCAACAAGCTTATTTGTTGCTGTTTTATGACAATGGCTTCATCTATTTTGGTAGTTTTATCGTCTAAAAATTGAGCGATGGCAGTTTGTTCGGAAAGGGGTGGAACAAAGGTTTTAAAAGCAAAGAAATTATCCTTAGAAATAGTATTCCTTAAACCTGTATATAAAGGTTTCATTCTTTTATCTGCATCTAAATTCAAATAGAAATAATACAGAAAACTTCTATCAAAATTTTCATTCGGCTCCATTATAGTATATGCTCCTGTAATCATTCCGTTATAATCAGATAAACCTACACAACGAGGAGTTTCTTCAACATCAAAAAGACAAAAAACAAAATCACCTTTTTTAACTTCTTGGTATGTATCAAATTCAGCAGGAAATTTTCCGCCATTTTCTAAATTTCTTATCATAATTCCTTTTAGAGTCAATGATAACAAATCGTAGTCAGCAGATTTTTTCCCAACTTGATTTTTCTTCAAATTAAAAACAAACTTATTTGCCAAAGCTTCCCAATGCTCAGGAATATCTCCCAACCATTCTACGCCAGAGTCTTTATAACTTTCGTAACGCTCTACTTTTGTTTCCGTTTCTACCATTATGCCAAGTTTAAAATCTCTGAAATTAAACCATCACTTTTATGTTCCAACGCCAAAATATCATTTGTGACTTCCTCAATACTGCGTAACGGAGTGTGCTTATAAAAGTATTTGTTAAAGCTAATCTCATAGCCAATTTTAGTGGCATCTAGATTAATCCAAGCTTCTGATACATGAGGTTGTACTTCGCGCACGAAGTACGCATGAATGTTTTCCTTTAACGGTACATTTTCAGTATCACGTAGGTCGCTTTCAGTTTCGTATACAATATACTCATCGGCCTTGGCGGTGGGGTAATATCCAAAATCGGTCAATTGGTCTTTGGTACACCCTAAATGCGCCAATACCTTTTCTAGTTTTGCACCATTAATTTTTTCTTTTTTCTTGATCACCTTTTCGGCTTCCGCATCATACCAACTCACTGCTTGCAGGACCGCTTTCTTTTCACTGGCCGAGGTATCCAACTTTTCACTCTTAATAACACGGTTCACTTCTTTGGTAAAGGCGTTAAAGTCGGTAAAGACTTCATCGGCAAAATGAGGTTGTAATTTTTTGGCGAGCTCAACTTGCTTTAAGTGTTTTTTCCACGTCGCTTCTTGTGTCAACTTCTTTTTATTAGCAGAAGAGAGATTTAGTTCTTGTTTTTCGCACCAATCCAAGATTTCTTGCTTGTATTCTTTAAGGTTGCTATATATAGCATCCCCATAAGTCTGATATACATACTGCATCGGTTCTTCCAAATATTTATGGTAGCGTAAGTTTTCGATGCGTTCGGTGGTGAATTGGGCTTTAAGGCGTTGGGGGCGTTCAACGGTTACTTTGTAATATCCAAAATCGGAATTGTCAAAAACTTGTGCTGCGAGAGAGTTTTCATCTTCACTTTCTTGGGAAGATAATGCCGTATAGCAGGCCACAATTTCGTCTATATGATGTGGCGCAAGCTCACAGTTTTTGTTTCCAAGGTTTTTACGGAGTTTTCTAAATAATTTACCTGCATCAATAAGCTGAACCTTTCCCTTTCGGTGCGCTGGTTTGTTGTTGGTCAATATCCAGATATAGGTCGTGATACCGGTGTTATAAAACAGGTTATTGGGTAGCTGAACGATAGCTTCCAACCAATCGTTTTCAATAATATAACGACGAATGTTGCTTTCGCCTCCGCCCGCATCCCCGGTAAAAAGGCTGCTACCGTTATGAACGGAGGCAATGCGAGATCCTGAAGCACTTTGGGAAAGCGGTTTCATTTTGGAAACCATTTCCATTAAAAATAATAATTGTCCGTCACTAGAACGCGGAACGGCATCTACATCTTCCGATACACCCCAATAGTTTGATAATTGAATCTTAAATCGTTCATCAATCACATCTTTACCATCCTTGATATATTTCTGCTCACTGCTCCAAGATTTTCCGTAGGGCGGATTAGAAAGCATAAAATCAAAACTTTTCCCAGCAAATTCATCGGTAGAAAGAGTAGAGCCCACACGTATATTGGCGGGATCGTTCCCTTTAATCATCATGTCAGATTTACAGATGGCATAAGTTTCATCATTGATTTCCTTACCAAATAAATACACATCGCCCAGGGCGCGTATGCTCCCTTCCTCATCTTTAATAAAATTCTGACTTTCCGTTAGCATTCCGCCACTACCACACGCAGGATCATAAATGGTCATTACAGGAGGTAGATTATCTTTTATAGGATCGAAAATGATATGCGTCATCAAATCAATCACCTCACGAGGTGTAAAGTGCTCTCCGGCTTCTTCGTTATTTTCTTCGTTGAATTTCCGAATCAATTCTTCAAACACATAGCCCATCCCCAAGTTGGATAGCGCCGGCAATTTTCTACCCTCTGGATCTTCCTTTTCAAAAGGAGTAAGGTTGATGTAAGGGGAAGTAAATTTCTCCAAAACGTCAAGCAGCACATCTTTGTTTGCCATGTGCGCCACTTGGGAGCGTAATTTAAACTTCTGAATAATCTCCTTGACATTGGGACTAAAACCATTTAGGTAATCTTCAAAATTGGCCTGTAATAATTGTGCACTATTGGTTGCTGTATCTTTTAATTGCTGGAGTGTCCATTTACTAGTATTATAAAACACATAACCAGAGGCATCCGTTAGGCCTTTGGCATCTAATTCTGTAAAATTAAGTTCATCTTTTTGAAAGACAACCTCTTCAAGCACCGCATTTTTGGTAGGTTCGAGAAGTGCATCTAATCGTCGCAATACGATCATGGGTAAAATCACATCGCGGTATTTTCCACGAACGTATACATCGCGAAGGCAATCGTCTGCTATAGACCAAATAAATGAAACTAGTTTGTTGTGGGAAGTTTTATTCATGTACTGGGGTTAGTTGATGCTCGAATATAAATGAAACATTCAATTTTCGAAATAAGTATAATCCCTTAGTTTTTTTAATAAACGTTTCGTAAAATTATCTTTTGACAACAAATAAGTGTAAAAACTTATTTTAAGGATTTATAAAGGTACAGCTATTGCCCAAAAGAAAGTTGAGGAAAACCGTAATGATCACTAATAAAAATTTAGCAACTTAAAAAAACAGTGTTTAATATTCAATTATTTAACTGAAAAGGGTTTTAATTCATCTAGTTATTAACGGGCAAGATTAAATTGAAATAAGTATAAGGCAATAACTTAGTTTTATCTTTTTGAAAAAGTTCAATTTATCAAATTCTAAATAATGGGGAACAAAACGGTCACAAGACAAGAACTCTATGAACTGGTCTGGAGCAAACCAGTAACGCATATTGCCAAGCAGTATGGATTCTCAGACAATGGTATTCGTAAAATTTGTAAAAAGCATACCATTCCCCTACCCAATTCTGGTTATTGGTCGAAACTTAAATACAACAAGCCCGTGGTGAAGGCCAAACTCCCCAAACAAGATGATAACCCGAAAATCATTTTAGAAAATACTAACCCTGCGTTATTTGAGGGTAGTCATAAGCGTTCTGAATTAGCAATTGCTAAAAAAGAATTGGCAAATACAAAAGGATTGATATTTAAAGTCCCTAACAAACTCTCAAAACCACACAGTCTAACAGTAGCGACAAGAAACTTTAAAAATGACCTTATATACGGATATGAGAAAGGATATTGGCATATTAAAACGAATGAAACCGAGGTTCTCAGCATTAGTGTATCAAAAGAACTATTTAAGCGTAGTCTGTTATTTATGGATAGCTTCATCAAGATACTAGAAACGCGCGGACATGTAGTCACGGCAAACGATAACACCAAAGTATCAATTAAAGGGCACTCCTATACAATTCGATTAAAGGAGAAGAATAAAAGAGTTAAAAAAGAAAGTAATACGAGTTGGCCACAATTTGATCTAGTACCAACCGGAAATTTATGTTTAAAACTAGATCGTTCATATCCAATTAAAGAATGGTCCGACAGCAAAACAAAAACCTTAGAGGATAAACTTCCAGATATTATAGCTTGGTTAGAAATACGAGCAAAAAAAGATGAAGAGGAAAAAATAGCACGGGAAATCTGGCATAAAGAACTTGAAATCGAGGCTAAGCGAGAAAAGGAGTTACAAGAACGAAGGCAGAACGAGCTAACTAAATTCACCAATCTTTTTGAATCCGCCACGCGATGGCATAAAACCCAATACCTTAGAAATTATATCAAGGAATTTGAAGCATTTGTGCTTAAAACGAATACCCTAGATGCAGACAAAAAAGAATGGATAAATTGGGCCAAAGAAAAAGCAGATTGGTATGACCCATTTATTGAAAAAGATGACGCACTTTTAAGTGGTATTGATAGAGATTCCCTGAAATTTGTTACATTAAAGTAATTTTCCAGGAAATCATGATTTTTTCCATTATCATTTGATATTGTTTGCCGAAAACCGCGATAAACCTTATAATATAAAGTCTTGGCTAAGATTTTTCAGGAACATTAAACGCTAACTATTAGCAAAAATAAGTTCCAAAAACTGATACAAGAGACTTTTGATGATACAAGAAGGTAGAAAAATAATGGCAGACAATAATTTTGATAGTATGTTTGGAGAAGCAAACCATAGCTCATATCGCGCAATTCTGAATTCAGCCTTTTAGAACCATTCCAAATACATCGATTATATTATTCAACAGATATTATACCGTACATTGATCGAATGAAACCAACTAAACTTATTTACTGAAATGGATTTCAAAAATTTTAAAACCTACAGCGACAGCCCCCAGAATGCCTTTGAAACATTTTGTACCCAACTATTTGAGCGGTACCTGCGTAGAAAATATAACAGTAACCTAGTGAAATTCCGTGTAGTGAATGGTGCCGGGGGCGATGGTGGAATCGAGGCTTATGGCGAATTGAAGAATGGAAAAATTATTGCTGTTCAGGCCAAATGGTTCCTGACTGCCATGCAGAATAGTCAGATCACACAGATCGAAAAGTCCGTAAATACCGCCTTAAAGATCCGGAAAAAGATTGCAGAATATATTATTTGTGTTCCCCGCTCCCTGAGCTCTACCAAAATAGGTAAAGGGCAGGTTCCGGTTGAGAATACAGAAGAATCACGTGTGGATCAGTTCACTACTAAAATACAAGGGGTACATCTGAATACAAAATTTAAGTGGTGGTTCGAGCAGGATATGCAAAATGAATTGCTGGATTCTGACAATGAGGGTATGAATAAATTCTGGTTCGAGCGAGATGTAGTTACCCATAAGCAACTGGTGGATCAATTCGATCTGGAAAAGGCGGGCTGGATCGACAAACGTTACATTCCTGAACTACATGGTCCGGGTGTCATTCAGGGTCATATCGAGCAGATATTGTTCAGCCAGAACTATCGCAAGGAGTTACTTGGTACAATTGGGGAAATCACCAAAATATTGCAAAACTCGACTTCCATTATCTCACGATTTACTGAAACTCTGGAGGCAGGAAATCCTATATTAACGGAATTGAATGCTGTACAATCCAATATCAATCAAAACCTTTCTTCCCTTTTGTTGCTTATAAAAGCAATTCAACAAGGCTTGAGCGATTTGCGCGCAATTAAGTTTCAACCCATGCCGATAACCAACAATCTTTTCAACGAATTGAGGGATTGGCAGTCAACCGATCGCCAATTAGGCTTGCCGCGACGATTGATAGCTACACTCGACCGAATTGTCGATCTCGATCTGACAACTGAGGTAAACAAAATAAAAATTGAGGTGGCTCAATCTGGTCGGCTCTTCCTAGGTAATTCAGGAACCGGAAAAACACACGCACTTTCCAATACAGTAGATATCCGTCTGAATCGTCAAAAGTTGCCGGCGCTTATCATTAGGGCTAAGGGTGCACCAAATAGTGACTGGAAGAATTTACTACAAAAGGCGCTGGATATTGATAATTGGAATAAGAACGAAATGTTATCCGCACTTGAAACGCTTGCAGTACGCGCCGACCACCATGCAGCCAAAGCTTTAAACCCAGGGGAAGAGTTGAAAAATGAACCAGCTAAAATTATAATTTGTATTGATGGATTGGAGGAAGATACCGACCACTGGCACGAATGGTATATGCGGATAAGAGAAAGCGTTATATTGACAGGCCGCTACCCTAGGGTGCGATTTGCATTTACTGCCAGACCTTATTTTTTAAATGATAAGGAAATGCCCACGGACCATACTTTTCGAGTGATTGAAATTCCACGCGAGGGCGATATACCTGTGCAGGAAGTGTTAGACCAATACTTTGAGCATTTTAATATAACTGTTGAGCCAAGATCGCTGATCCGGGGCATAGACAGCCTGTATGCCCTGAGGCTATTTTGCGAATTATATGCAGGCAAAAAACTCACCGAACTAGACGAGATACTCACTGCCGAACAAGACCTACTCAATGAAAAGATTGATCGGATGGATGAAGAATTTAAAACGGTTATCAACCCTGGTGCAGTACGCAATCCGATAAGGGAGGCCATTGGAGCGATTGCTGAAGTGTTTTACAATAGGCCAGAGATATCTCATATTGACCTATTCACCTTATTAAAGGAAAGCTCTTTAAGTTATTTAATTAACGAGCAGGTGGAAAGGACAATTGAATTTTTAGTAAATAATGCCTTCCTTAGCAAAAGTGAAATACCTATTGGTACTGGAGTCATGAAAATGAAGATGGTTTCTTATACCCTGACCTATCAATCTATTATGGAGGTGATCATGGCAGAAAAATATGTAGCCGAGATTATTGAAGAGAAAATAACCGCCATTCCGGAATTTCTAAGTACAGTAATGCAACAAGGAAAGCCAACCGAACAGCAATTGCTCAATCAGCGGATCGTCCAAGAAATTACCAATATGCTCTTTCATAAACATAAGAGGTTGATCGGCCGAGATGATTTTCTAGAAGAGGGCATTGACGAGGCCATCATTTTGCAACTTCAAACCAGGGCTCTTATACAAGCTCCTTCCGATGTAGCCGCTTCATTTAAGAAAAATATCGATGGCTTATATTTCAAAGATCATACAAGCCGTCATTTCGTATTCCGCACGCTTATTTATCCTTCAGCGGCATCGGCAGATAACTATTTCGGTGCTGAATATCTGCATAGCATACTGATACAACAAACTACAGCAATTGAACGCGATAAAATATGGCTGGGGATAGATCGTTACGATATTAATAAATTAAATGAAGAGGAAAGCCGACAATATTTCAAGTACGACCTGCGCTGGGTGATCGACCCTATGGGTGAAAACGACCTCTATCTGCCCGAATTTTCATTGCATAATGAATATCCTCTGGTATTTGGTTGGGCACTGGCTAGCCTTGACCAGTTATTCAGGGAGCGTCTGCGCAAAGCATTAACCGCATGGGCAATCAGTCAACCTCAGGAGTTTAAAATGTTACTTGTTAAGCTATTCCCCTGTAATGATCCGCAGATCCAGGAAGATCTTGCAGCAATTACTTTAGGAGTTGCCTCCAAACTGAAGGACAAAGTGGCATTGCAGGAACTGGCAGATTGGTCGCTAAAAAATGTTTTCGCCCATCCTGGTAGGCATCGCAATATAATCGTCAGAATTGGCTTCCGATCTGTGGTTGAAAAGGCCTTCTATGCCGGGGTGATCACTGATAAACAGGCCGCGCAAGCTCGTCCACGCCAGATAGAGTCACTACAATTTATTCCAGTCGACGCCGATGCACTTGCAAGAGGAGGCCAACAAATCTATCCTATAGTTCATGACTTGGCCTGGTACGTGATCAAACGCTCATTTGATGACTTCCTGGAATATCAGTCTATGGACAAGGACAAAGAGCCAAAAGATAAGGCAGAGGAATTCTTGAAGGCTTATATTGAGCATCTTAGCCTTGAAGATCTTTCGGTTTATGAATGGGCAATCTCTGCCGCTATCGCCTATATGAAATCGTTAGGCTTTAAACGAACCGAAGGTAATGGCAATGGCTTCACCGATGCCAGTCATGGCTCAAAAAGTAAGTTGTTCACCCAAGAAGAAAAATATACCTGGCTTGCTGTACATTACATCCAAGGCTATTTATCCGACCACCTCCCTCTTAAAGATACAGAAAAGTTTGTGGATGATTATATGAAGATTATTAACGTTGATAACCCCGCAGAACTCTTGATAGATACGATTCATGAAGAAATGCCAGATATTGAAGATAACTGGATTGTTAAAGAACCACTGGCTCCAGAAATGCAGGAGTTAGGAACACCTGACGAACAAGTCAAAACAGCAGTTGAAGGTGAGCCGATAATTGATTTTAATAACTGGATTCATTTCAGCGATCGCGACCTGCGCAATGAAGGCAATGACAAAGACTGGCTGGCGTTGTTTAACTACACTTCAGTACATGATTCCAAAGCCTTTATTAATTCTAGAGTGGATATTCGGGGTGTACTAATAGAAAAAGGACAAGCTCCAGAGTTGCTTGATATAGTTAAAAATCATCCACGCCGAAGCTCTTTTGTAGAGTCTATCGATCGAATGGTGAGTTCACCAGATACTGATATTTACAGTAATCCGACTGATGTTGTTTGGATGAAGTGGATTAGGGAAAAGTACCATACTGAAACATATTACTTGCCACCGGACGGGGAGGAAAAACAAATGCAGTATGCGGTAACCAGCATTACCAAAAAAACGGTTGAGGACGGTGAGAATGAAATATTTATTCCTTCCAAAGCAGTCAGGGATATGCTGGGCATTATTGAGATGGCTCAGCAGCTATTCCTTGATGACAAAGGGCGGATCATGGCTATTAACCATATCCTTAATCGTCCTAATTACGACAGGCAGGAAATGAGCCTGGTACCCAAAGAAGAATTTTTAGCTAAACTAGAGACAGATCGAAAGGAAATTATATGGTTCGTGGATCTATTTCGCAGCAAAAATTCTTTAAACGACAGTATAAAAAGTGATCTTCATCCAATGAGGACCAGAAAATATATAGTTTGGTATGAAGATGGAAAATTACGATGGGAGAAATTTTGGGATGCCCGTTTTTCAAATCGGAGAGATAAAGACACTAATTAACCGGCGGTAAATAATGATGATCGATAGCATTTCATACTCGCAAAGAGTCGTTTTAATGAAATAAAGTTATATAAAAATTACAGCACGACTTGTCATATTTAAGGTACAATGTGATGATATTGCAATAAAGCAATAAGAAAGTATCTAGAATGGAGTGATTTGATAACTATTTATTAGAATTATATGCTAGAAAACTTTAAACTATATTAGATAAAAAAAGGCTATAGTTAGTATACCCCGTCTGGAAAACTTTCTACGGTTTATGATTATGCTAAGCGCATTCAGAAAATTTGTGAAAGAGAAAATCTAACAATTGACAAACTTGCTAATAAGATTAATTATTACGTACAAAATATGATAAATATGGGTCTGAAGCAGATTTTGGAAAAAGTAGTCATAACGCCTTCATAAGCGCACAAAAGGTTTGAAGAATACCTTTATAGTCGCTAAAATTATTCAAATAGCAGTTTTAAAAATTATATCTGTACATTCAAATACAAACTTTTTATGTCAGGTGATACCTGTTTGTCATATACCAATTTGCGCCTTTTGTACCTAATTTGTACCTCACATCACCTAAAAACCTATTAATACTTACATCTTACTTTCTGTATCGGAAAGTAACTAAACATATTCTTACCCAAATAATAAAAAAGACCGTTGTCACACATTTGAGGAAAACTAAATGATACATCTAATAGTTGGAAATACAGGTTCTGGAAAAACAACATACGCTGCAGCATTGAAAAGAAAAACAAACGGAATTGTCTTTTCAATTGACAAGTGGAATAACATCTTATTTCTTGCCGACAAAAAACCAGATGATGGGTTGGAATGGTTTTTAGAAAGAATTGATAGAGCCGAAATAATGATAATGGAATTGGTACATCAATTAGAAAACTCAAAGACTGACGCTATTTTAGACTTAGGATTATCGAAGTTGGAACATAGAGAAAAATTTAGAAATTTTGCCAAATCAAATGGTTATGAACTACAAATTCACTTTTTGGATATTTCAAAAGAAACGCGATGGAAGAGAGTACTAAAAAGGAATAACGAGAAAGGAACTACTTACGAATTTGATGTCACAAAAGAAAATTTCGACTTTATGGAAGGTTGGTTTGAAAAACCGAGTGTAAAAGAGCTTGATGGCGGAATTGTCGTTACGGAATAAAACATCTGGCAACATTCAATATTAATTGTGCTAGACATTTTTCAAATTAATAAAAAATTAGCTGCAAGAAAAATGAAAGCATATACCCTTAAAAAGTACGGTAAACCTCAGGAAGTCCTTAAGCTTAATGAGACTGAAAAACCCAGTCCGAAAGCCACCGAGGTTTTGGTGAAAGTTTGCGCCACAACAATTAATGACTATGATTGGAGTATTACCAGTGGTAAACCTTTTTCCTATCGACTTATTTTCGGGATCTTAAAACCAAGGAAAAAATTAAGAATCCCGGGAATGGAGCTGGCAGGAATCGTAACTCAGGTTGGTAACAACACAACAAAATTTAAAGTTGGCGACGCGGTATACGGAGACATCTCCAATTATGGATTTGGCAGCTTTGCTGAGTTTATTTCCATAGATGAGAAGGCACTTACACTTAAACCCGATAGCTTAAGTTTTGAAAAGGCGGCTAGCATTCCTCATGCCGCAATGCTTGCCTTACAAGGTCTAAGGGATGTTGGAAAAATTCAACAAGGACAGAAAGTTTTGATAAATGGTGGCGGTGGTGGCGTTGGCTCTTTCGGAGTTCAATTGGCTAAGCTTTACAATGCAAGCGTTACAGGGGTCGATACGGGTAAAAAATTAGAAGCAATGAAAGCGCAAGGTTTTGATACCGTATTGGACTATAAAATAGTAGATTTTACTAAAAGTGATCAAAAATATGATTTGATTCTTGATTGCAAAACGAATCGATCTCTTTGGAAATTTTTACGAGTTTTAAAACCGGGAGGAAAATATGTTTCAATTGGCGGTATATCTGGCAAACTTTTACAGATGCTTTATATGCGACCAGTACTAAGGTTATTTACCAAGAAACGCGTTCACATGGTCATGTTAAAAGCGAACAAAGATTTAGATTATATCAACCTGCTTTTTCAAGAAAACAAGTTAGATTGTATAATAGATGGACCCTATGGTTTTGAAGAATTACCGTGGGCGATTCAACGATTCGGAGATGGCCTACACCACGGCAAAATCGTAATTTCACTAACCTAGCATCAGCTTTACTAGTGTCTTCTATAAGAACTATTACTATTGCAACTAAGTATCTGTGTTATTATATTTCCGAACATAACAGTTTTTTAGAAAAAGATAAGTCATACTCCTTTAACTGAAGGCGCCAAGTTCAAAATTACATTCTTTAATAGGTTTTTATGTTCCTAATTTTTTACTTCAACTAAAAAAACAAATAGCTTGTGTGTTTATCCTTAACATACTGAAAAGATGACATTTGTCATAGTTTAACACATTGATTTACACCAACTTTATTAAGAATATGCGCTACACTATGTGATTTAGGCGTCTACAGCGTTGCACCTAGCACAATGCCTTACATTTGCTGAATTATCACTGTTTCGTAGCCTCTTAATTTTTAATGTTATGGAAGTCAAAAAGAATCCAAAGTTGTCTCTAGATCGGTGGAGTATTGTATTTTTTCAAACCGGACTGGTACTAATGCTGTCTATCGCATATTTTTCACTCGAATGGAAATCGTATGACACTTCTAGTATTGAGAATGACGCCCTGTTAGTCGATGATGATTTGGAACTAGACATTCCTGTAATCGACTTGCAAATAAAACCACCGCCACCACCTCCTCCTACTCAAGTAATTCAGACTGTAATTACAGTAGTTGAAGATGATTCAGATATTGAAGAAATAATAATTGAATCGACAGAAACAGATCAAGAATATCGGATAGCAGAAATTGAGAATATTGTTGAAGTGAAAGAAGAAGAGGTCATTGCTGAAGTTCCTTTTGCAGTGATTGAAGAAATCCCCACCTATCCTGGCTGTGAAAGTTTTAATGATAGGACAGCAAAAAAAGAATGTATGGAAGGCAAAATAATGGAGTTTATACAACGTAATTTCAATACAGAGTTAGCGAGTGAACTCGGATTAGAAGGCAAACAACGTATAAGCGTTTTATTTAAAATTGATATTCACGGTAGTACTTCGAATATTAAAGCACGTGCTCCACACCAAAGGTTGGAGCAAGAGGCCGTTCGGGTGGTGAGCACGCTTCCCAAGATGTCGCCTGGAAAACAACGCGGAAAACCAGTAGAGGTATTATACTCGTTGCCTATTTTATTTCAAGTTGAATTAAGGCAATAAATAGTATTATTCAATTTATTGTGATCTGAAATTGCTATCACCATTGTCTAATTATCCAATAACTAATAAAGCCGAATTCTTTATTTCATATTCCTACAAAGTCCTAATGAGCCATTGAAAGCTTTATACCTTTGCCTACTATCGATGAAATCCTTTGATCAATAAACCAGTGTTGCATCTGAAATATTATTGCGCCTTAACATATTTGATGCACCGCGTATTTGGTCAGTGATTTGCGTGTATCTTTAGCGCCATGGCAAAACGTGCTTCAATTTTTTCTTCGAGCTCTGGTGAGATTCGTAATCTTTTAACTGTAAAAGAAGGTTCTTCCCTTGCCGTGCAATCTTTTTATATGATTGCACTGAAAAACCATATAAAATTAAGTGGAATGGCAGATAAAAAAGCGAATCTCATTCTTGCTGTTTGCGCTTTATTGATTTCTGGAATACTAACCAATAGCATCCGCTTTATCGGTATTTCGGGTAATGAGTATTTAATACTTCCTACCGTTATTTTTGTTGTATTCTTACTCATTGCAATGATACTTTCAATTATTACAACCATACCAAAAATTACAAGCGGTACATTTAATAAAGAAGCGGTTAAAAATCATGAGGTGAACCTAGCGTTCTTCGGAAATTTTCACAAAATGAAATTGGAAGAGTATGAATGGGCAGTCAACCAAATGCGTACCTCTACCGATCAGATTTATGAAGTGCTAACCAAAGACCTATATTTTCTAGGGTGTGTTCTCAATAAGAAATTTAAACTTCTAAATACGACGTATACCGTCTTAGCTATTGGAATTATAAGCTCTATAACATGCTACATTTGGGTGATTTATAAACATTCCCGATAGCCATTAACAATGCTCCCAATATGTAGGTAGGAGCACAAAAATAAAACCTCCCGCAATTGCTTGCGAGAGGAATTATCTAACTATCTAATCTAATTTTAAAAGTTATTCTTTTACGATCTGCTGTGTCACCTGTACACCATCTGCAGTGTTAATGATAAATAGATATGTAGCACTTGCCAGTTCATAGATATCTATCTTCATCTCATCGGTTACCGTTTCCGCATCCAGTGTCTTGATCAAACGTCCTGTCACATCGTAGATTGCCACATCCTTCAATGGGATCTGTTGCGGATTGCCGAGTGTAACAAAATCTGATGCAGGGTTCGGGAACATGGTGATGCTTGAAATATCAAACGAATTATCAATAGCCCCCAACGTCTCCTCTACAATCAGGTCGAACACACAACTTGCCTCATTGCCAGAATCATCTGCTACCGTGATGGTTACAGGATATACTCCTGGGTCTAACAACGTTCCAACTGCTGGATCTTGACTCACTAAAGTCACGGGGTCGCTACAATTGTCTGTCGCACCCACAATACCAGAAGCGATAAAGTCTTCTACTTCATACTGAGTTCCTCCTTCTGTTTGTACTGTTACTTCTGCCGGACAATCAAGTTCTGGTGTTATTTCATCGAGCACTGTTACCGTTGCTGTACAGCTAGCCGTATTTCCTGAAGGATCTGTAACAGTTACCGTCACGTTTACCGGAGTACCTACATCATCACAATCAAATTCTGTGATGCTTGCTGTAGTTGTAGTGATACCACAAGCGTCGTCGCTCACCAGTACTAGGTCGGCTGGATCTATCGTTGCCAGACCGTTTTCATCAAGTGATACGGTCATGTCCATACAGGTCACAACAGGGTTCACATTGTCCTCTACCAGTACAACCCCCGTGCAGGTACTGCTGTTCCCGTTGCTGTCGGTGACCGTGAGGGTTACAGTGTTCGCACCCACGTTCGAACAGTCGAAGGTATCTGGTGATGCAGTGTACGTTAGCGTGCCACCACATTCATCGGTGGATCCGTTATCCAACAGTGATGGGTCTATGGTCACATTTCCGGTCGCATCCAGTTGTACGATGATATTCTGGCACACTGCCACGGGCGGTGTCACATCTTCTACGGTAACGGTCGCCGTACAGGTGCTGCTGAGCCCTGCCTCGTCAATCACGGTGAGGGTCACCGTATTCGGGCCCACATCTGCACATGTAAAGGTATCAATGTCCAGCAATAGGTCTAGGCTTCCCGTCGAACAGTTGTCGGTGCTGCCGCCGTCCACATCGCTTGCCAATATCGTCACACTGCCAGAAGCGTCGAGCTGTACGGTGATGTCCTGACACACGGCCACGGGCGGCTCATCATCGGTGATGGTAACGGTAAAGCTACAGGTGGCGGTGTTCCCGCTCAGGTCGGTCACCACAAAGGTGTTCACGGTCATCCCCACTGGGAATATGGAACCGCTTGGCAGACCGGCGGTCTGGGTAATGCTGGCCACACCACAGTTATCGTCTGTTGGCAATGGGTCTGGGTAGTTCACCAGCGCACCGCAGATACCCGTGTCGGTACCGAGGTCAATATCTGCTGGGCAGGTAATGGTCGGTGGAATGTTGTCCTCTACCGTTACCACTGCCACACAAGAACTTGAGTTTCCGTTCACATCTGTTACCGTAAGGGTCACGTTGTTGGGACCTACATCAGCACAGGTAAAGGTGTCTATGTCGATCGCTATGGAAGCGATCCCACAGGCATCGGTAGAGCCGCCGTCCACATCGGCTGGGACGATACTAGCATCGCCATTGGCATCCAGCTGAATGGTGATATCCTGGCAAACGGCCACTGGTGGCACGTTGTCCTCAACCGTTACGGTAGAAGTACAGGTAGACGAGTTCCCGTTCACGTCGGTAACTGTTAGAGTAACCGTATTTGGGCCTACATCGGCACAACTAAATGTACTAGGGGTAATCGCAAGCGAAGCGATTCCGCAGTTATCAGAAGAGCCACCATCAATATCAGCTGGTGTGATACTCGCATTTCCAGATGCATCCAACTGAACCGTAAGATCCATACATACTGCAACTGGAGGCTCATTATCTGTTACTGTTACATCAAAAGTACAGCTAGCTGTATTACCAGCAGGATCTGTTGCCGTAGCAGTTACTGTAGTGGTTCCCACTGGGAAGCTTGTTCCAGGATCTTGTGAGTATGTTACCATGGCACTACAGTTGTCGGTTGCGGTGGCCATGAATGATACGATTGCGGCACAATCTCCCGGGTCGTTGTTCACCATAATATCACCAGGACACGTGATCATCGGCGCTTCGGTATCATTAATAGTTACATCGAAACTACAGGTTGCTGTATTTCCTGCTCCGTCTGTTACGACAAACGTGTTCGTTGTAGTTCCTACCGGGAAGGTGCTTCCGCTTGGGAGACCAGCAGTTTGTGTCACAACTGGATTTTGCGTATAAGAAATCACTACTCTTCCATCGCCCGCTCGCACTCCAGGATTTGTTATCCCTGAAGTAACACCACCTACATAGCTTGAACCACCAGCTCCGCCAGCGCCTGCGACACCATTTCCAGAATCACCTCCGCCACCAGAACCACCACCATAGTATCCACCACCGCCGCCACCGCTGGCAACACTTTGTGTACCATTCACACCAGCACCTCCAATTCCAAGGGCGCCTGGGTTTCCAGCTGGGCCATTAGGTCCATCTCCAGCTGCACCACCCATGGTAGGAGTACCTCCTTTACCACCAGCTCCTACATTTGGGAAAGAGCCAAGGATTCCGCTCCAAGATGGGTCTTCTCCATCAATTCCAGTGAATCCACCTCCAGCACCCCCGTCACCGCCAATACCACATGGTGTGCAAGTACCGTTTACGTAGTCTCTTCCGCTACCGCCACCGCCACCGGCAACGATAATACGGTCTGTTAGTGAAGTGCCTCCAATTCGAACATCAGAAGCTCCACCGCCACTACCAGCAAATCCGCCAGTTCCTGTAGTAGGTGTTCCAAAACCTCCTACTTCGCCACCATTAAATCCGCCAACTCCATCAGTTCCCGCACCACCTACAAAAATAGTAAGTACATCCCCAGGTGTTACTGCTAATTCTCCACTAGCTTGACCACCAAGGCCACCGGTACTAGGATCAAAATCTTCAATAATCATGTCTTGCCCAGCAGCACCAAACGCGTCAATAGAAACACTTGTAACGCCAGTTGGCACTATAAATGTCTGTGAAGCACCAGTAAAGTTAAATGTTTCAGTAACGATAAGACCGCCACAATTATCTGCTGCAACAGGTGCCGTATAGTTTATCACAGCTCCACAAACCCCCGGATCTGTACTTTGAGTTATATCTACCGGACAGGTTATCGTTGGGTCTTCTGCATCATTCACGGTGATGTTGAACGTACAAGTTGATGTATTTCCACCACCATCTGTTGCGGTAGCTGTTACCACCGTAGTTCCTACTGCGAATTCGGTACCTGGATCTTGCGAATAGGTGATTGTCACCGTACTCGGGCAATTGTCTGTAGCTGTTGCTGCAAAATTTACGATAGCACCACATTGACCCGGGTCATTATCGACTGTGATATCTGCTGGGCAGGTAATTACTGGCGGATCATTATCTTCAACAGTTACTATTGCGGTACAAGTAGATGAGTTTCCACTGGTGTCGGTTACCGTCAATGTAACGGTATTAGGACCAACATCTGCACATGTAAAGGTGCTAGGTGTTACCGAAAGCCCAGCAATTCCGCAGTTATCAGTAGAACCGCCGTCTACATCAGCAGCAACGATACTCACCATTCCTGCAGCATCTAATTGTACAGTGATATCTTGACAAACTGCCACTGGAGCTTCTGTATCATTTATAGTCACATCAAAGCTACAGGTTGCAGTATTTCCAGCGCGATCTGTAACAGTATAATTTACTGTTGTGGTTCCTACAGGATATGTTCCAGATGCATTTTCAGTACCCGTAAAGTCGTTCACAACTAACAAGGGACACTCTACAGTTCCAGCTACCCAATCATTCGCTGGATCCATATTAATTAGTGTACCAGTATTTCCATTTCCGGTGCTGTCCATTGCAGTTGTGTTACCTGAAGTTTGGTCTAAAGTGTAGTATACCTCTAGTCCAGCGGCCATAGGGTCTATACAACTGTTAGAATTTGAAGCAATATCAGCATTACTTTGTGCTGAAGACCATAGTCTAAATTCATCAATTTGCCCATTAAAGCTCTGTGTCGCATTAAGTTTACTCCCCAAGGTCATTACATTATCGGTTGAAAGTGAAGAAGATCCGCCGGGTGTACCAGGGGCTAAAGTGCCATTTATAAAAATTTCTGGAGTAGCAGTACTGGCAGTCCAGCGCATTGCAACATGTGTCCAAGAATTTAGTGGAACCGTTGCATTTGTTTGAAGAGAATAAGTGGTTCCTCCAACTACTACATAAAAAAATATAACCCCTGAATTACTAGTTGCTGCGGTCGCATAATTGCTGGAATCCTGTTGTGCAAAAAAGAGTCTTTCAAATTCTGAATTTCGATGAAATATCCACATTTCAGCTGTAAAATCTGAAGTTGCTAAATTTGTGAATACAGAAGGAAGATTTAATGAGACAAGATCATCCGCTCCATCAAAATCTAATGCATTTGCAATAGAACAAGTATCCGATGTAACAGGAATAGGTATTGTAACAAATGCGTCACAAACTCCTGGATCATTACTCTGTGTAATATCAATAGGACAAGTAATAGTTGGGTCTTCAGCATCGTTTACCGTTACATTGAATGTACAACTAGCAGTCTGTCCAGCGCCATCCGTTGCGATAGCTGTTACAACCGTCGTACCGACCGGAAATTGTGTTCCGGGGTCCTGAGAATATGTTATGGTTACCGTGCTCGGGCAATTGTCTGTAGCTGTTGCTGCAAAATTTACGATAGCACCACATTGACCCGGGTCATTATCGACTGTGATATCTGCTGGGCAGGTAATCACTGGCGGATCATTATCTTCAACCGTTACCATGTCGGAAGCAGATGCTGTACAACCGTTTCCGTCGGTAAATGTATATGTAATGGTATGTGTTCCGGTACCTGAAGCGTTGGTATCAAAAGTATACGTCATGCCATTTCCGTCGTCTGTAACTCCAGGGCCACTGTAGACTCCTCCTGTTGGAGTTCCGCCGCCTTGACCAGTTAATACTAATGTAGGACAAACTGGACTTGCAGGTGCTGTAAAAGTTACTGTTGGTAAAGCAAATACTTCAACGTCATCGTTTGCACTACCTGAACATCCATTACCGTCTGTAAAGTTGTATGTTATTGTATGAGTTCCAACTCCTGCTGCTGCAGGGTCGAAAGAATATGTCATTCCGTTACCATCGTCTGTAACACCAGGACCGCTATACACACCGCCTGTTGGGGTTCCACCACCAAGGCCTGCTTGTACACCTGCATCTATACAAAGATCTGCGGGTGCTGTAAAACCAACTGTTGGCAATGCAAATACTTCTACATCGTCTGTGGCTGTATTTCCAGAAACAGAATATGTTAACGTATGTACCCCAACCCCAGCCGCTGCGGGATCGAAGCTATATGTCATTCCGTTACCATCGTCTGTAACGCCAGGGCCGCTGTATACGCCGCCTGTTGGTGAACCACCTCCCAGACCGGTTTGCACCCCTGCGTCAATACAAAGATCGGCCAGAGCTGTAAAGGTTGCTACAATTGCGATACTTGCGAAAGGTACTGGAGAAAGGTCGGCGTTCGGTTGGGCATGTACCCAATTCGCAACATTTTCGAAATCAGCGGTACTAACTGGAATGTTTCTCAGTGTTGGGTCATATTCAGTCCGATTTGGCGGTACTGCGGGAAATCCATCAACCACCAAAGCACTCAAATAAATTCCTGAAGGGTCTTCTATTGCTGGAATCGGCCCGCCAGAAATTCCTGTTCCGCCGTTTCCAGTATATAATACTGCATAGATATCGTCAACACCATTGGTAGGGTCTGCATCGCTATCTTCATAAGCATAAAACGTTTCTCCTGCCGTTGCTGCATTAAAAGCACCTGTAGCTATAATAGTTCCACAGGCAGCACCACTGGCGCCATTACATGTTAATGAATAGGTATTTGCTGGATCTTCTTTTACTACAATAACGTCTCCTTGCGGAATGGCTACTCCTGGGGAAGTATACATAAATACTGTTTCGTTAGGACCGTAGGTTAATGTTGTATTGTCAAATGATTTATCGGTAAAGTAAATAACTGTATTGGCTGGAATTTCTTGCGCCGCTACGAATGAAAAAGCATCCGGAGTTACATGGTTCAGTCCTGTGATAGCCACTAGAGGATCAGACATACTAGTATCATCATTACTGATGGTTGCTGTAGCATCGTTTGGAGAACCACCTATATAGCCTGTACCTGAATCTATCATGATTTCAATAGACTCTAAAGTTTCAACCGTAGTATCTGCGATTGGGGTAGCTGTAAAAGCTGCCGTACTCGCACCATTAGGTATCACAATACTTCCCGTGGTAGCAGTAAAACTTGCAGTTCCTGAAACACTATAATCTGAAGGAAATGTTGCCGTACCTCCTACCGTGAAATTAATAGTTGTGCTGGCTGTGGCGGCTGCACTTAAGGTAAACGTATATGTTATAGCTGTACCACTGTCTTCTACTACGGTGGCAGGCGAAACTGTAACTGATACAGAAGGGTCTGCCGAACCTGTAGTAATAATAATATTAGCAAAAGGTGTGGTGTCTAGCGTAGCACTTGCTTGCGCATGCACCCAATTGGTTGTGTTTTGAAAAACCGCTTGATCTACGTTCACATTTCTTTTGGTAGGATCATATTCTGTTCTGTTTGCCGAAACGTTTGGAAAGCCATCTACTACTATTGCACCAGTGTAAACTGAATTGGGGTTTCGATCTGCCGAAATATTTCCTCCCGGAGATGCACTTAAACCAGTATACAACACCGAAGATATCTCTGTCACTCCGTTCGTAGGATCACTATCACTATCAGTATATGCATAAAATGCTTCACCATCTGTTGCTAGCGCAAAAGTTCCTGCCACAAGGGTCATTGTACCGCAAGTTCCACTGTCGCAAGTTGTTGTAAAAACATTCATCGCAGTTTCTGTTGCCACGATTACCTGTCCTCTGGTTACGCCACCCACAGGAGCGGTCCAAAGCATTACTCCTTGCTGGCTAGGCGCGCTAAAAGCGAGGGTAGCATTGCTATAATCATAATCTGTAAAATATACTTGGGTACCCGCCGTAATGTCATCTAAAGCCACAAATGAAAATCCATCTGTTCCACTATGGTTGGTTCCTGTTACAGCCACCACAGGTGTGTTAGCGACTGTGTCGTCATTAGTAATCGTGATTGTTTGCGAACTCGGACTACCAGCATCATAACCAGTACCAGAAGCAATAGTTAGAATGGCTGTCTCGTTAGGCTCCAAGGTGGTATCTCCAGTAGGACTTAGTGTAATGGAACCTGTAGTTGCACCATTTGCAATAGTAATAGAAGTTCCGGTCAGGCTATAATCAGCACCATTGGTAGCCGTTCCAGTGATTGTTAAGTTCACGGTCGTCGCTGCAGTAGCTGCTGCATCGAGTGTTGCTGTTATGGTAATACTACCCCCACTATTTTCAGCAATCATGTTACTTGATACCGAAAGTGTTGCTACAGGATTAGCGCCACCCAAATTAAGATTGGTAAATGGCACCACCGACAATGCTTGGTTAGCAACGTAACTAAGGTAGTTTGTTGGATTTTCTAAAGCTGTTTTGCTCACACCATCTCTCATTGATGCTGGGCTGAACATATATTCTACCCGATCTGGTCCTACATTGATATCACCATCATCAGGAAAACCATCTACTACAATCGCATTGGGGTAATCAGGTAACGGACTTTGACCAGCAGGTATGTTCCCTCCATTTTGGGTGGGCAATTCGCCTGAACCTGTGTATAATACCGAGTAAATTTCAGAAATACCATCACCGGGATTGTCATTGGTGTCAGCATACGCATAAAGTCCGTCACCATTTGTCGAGACGGAAAAACTACCGTTTGTTGCTGAATGAGCTGCTGTTCCGCAAATAGCCCCGGAACCAGAATTACAGGTAAGCGAATATGTATTGGTACTCGTCTCATCAATAAACACTACATCTCCAGTAGTCAGACCGGGAGAAGTGTAAATAATGACCGCTTCACCAGGGTCAAAAGCATTCGTTCCTGATACATATTCATTCTCCGTAAAATATATAATTTCTCCGTTGGGAATATTTTCAGTAGCTACAAAAGCAAAACCATCAGTGTTTGGTCCAGATGAAACGTGATTCATCCCTATGACCACAACTTTTTGCGCAGCACTTTCAGTAAACTGAAACAAGGCACAAAAAACAAGAATTAGTGCTGTAATTTTTTTCATGATTGGTAGTTTTAAAATTGCTTTTTGAAGCAATTTGTTGAAATTCAATTTGATATGCTCAAATGTACTCTTGTTAATTTTAGCTATCAATACGTACTTCTACGTAATTTGCAGCTACGTACATTGATACGGATTTTGCCAACTTGGGTTAGGCCATTGTTGAAATTTTTCAAGAAGTTCTTCTGAAACAGGATTATTTAATTCTGCTATTTTATGATTCTCGTATCGCTGGTTTTTGAATTGAAAATCACGAACATAAAAACATTCTGGCCTCGATTCATTTTTACTATTCACGCCAATTTTCCCTCGAGGGGTTTTTAAAGGTCTATCTTTTATTGCTTCGGAAATTTTCGCAGGTAGTGTACCGTCTTCAGCCTGTGCATGCAATATCACTTGGCCCACTTCATATCCCAATAAGGATATTACATTTGGATTTTCATCATGAGCGTCCTTAAAGTTGTTTTGAAACTTTTGCATCGCTTCCGAAGTATCCACAAAAGACCATGATGCAACAGATTGTACATTTTTCAATCCGGAATCTTCAATATTGATGGTCTCATCTGTCATTAACGGAATTGCCATCACGGGGATATTTCCGTTGAAACTAGCATCGGCCAAATGCTTACATATTTCTACACCTTCTTTGTAACTGAAAACAGCAAAAATTACGTCGGGTTGTTCCTTTTCTATGGAGGCTATCATTTCAGTAAAATTTGTTTGCTTATAATCTATCGGCCCCACATTAAATCTCAAGATATCGCCACCAGCTGTCTGAAATCCTTCTGCAAATGCTGCGCTTAGGTGATATCCACCGTCGTACGCAGATGCCAAAAACGAAGCCTTCTTTCCATAATTTTCTGCTGCATATAATCCTGCAGCATAAGCCGACTGCCAAAGATTTAACGTATAGTGCAGCGTATACGGATTTACCTGCTCATTTTTGATCACAGAAGCTCCTAAATCTACTCGAATCAATGGTTTTTTATAGCTGTTGAAAAGCGTGGTAAAGTCATCTATCAAGTTGTCTGCACAAAAACCAATGGCAAGATCGATAGTATCTTCTATTAAAAGCTTTTCACAGGTTTTTAATAGCGATTCTTCATTCGCCAACCCTGTCATCTCAATAATAAAATTAACATCCAGATCGGGTTTCGATGTGTTTAATGCCAATTTTAATCCTTGTAAGAAATCTTTTGCCAAGGTCGGAAACATGTCCGATTTTGGCAGTAATACGGCAATTTGTAACGTCATGAACCTATTAGTTTCTTGACGGAAAAATACCTGACAGGCAAATCACATAGTTCATCACCAAAAAGGGCTGCATATTGTTATGGGCCTGACCTCCACCTGTGTTGCCTATTTGCGAAGACACACCACCGAGCGCCGCTCCTGCAGTAGATTCTTCACTAAACGCGCCAGCATGGCTTGCTAAAAATTGACCATTATTTGCTGCTTCATCTCCACTTGCGGTATTTATGGCTACAGTTGTGCTTAAAGGGTGGGTATGATTAGGCATTTCCAATTGGGTAAGCGTGTGCGTTTCTTGGCCCGCTCGTTGTGCCAAAGGTCTATTCGATAATCCTGGTCCGTTTCCAAATCCTACGGCTACTCTTCCACGAAAATCTGGCAAGGCAAATGTGGTTCTACCATCACCGCCATAATTAGTTCCTAAGAGAGAAAATAAGGCTTGATTTTGTTGGATCGCTAATATCTGTCCTTGGCAATAGGCCCAATTTCTTGGTGCAAAATTTCCTGCAAACATCCAGATGACTGCTAAAGTTCCTTCCATAATAAATTGTATTTAGTGGTTAGTTATATTGAAATGTTGAATTGTATCGTTCTTGTGTTCAGAAAAGAAGATGAAGAAGGGAAAAGCTTGTCGCCCAACCGATTATTTTTCTCCCAATGATCACATCGTATATAAGCATCTTTCGCACCAAGAAGCAAGCTTGTAAATTGCTCTGAATCGCCATGCGAAACCTTAAAATTTACTTTGGCAGTTAGAGAGGCGTCCTTTTCAGGAAGGTCTGTCACAAATCGATAGCGTCCTTGGGCATCTGTATACATCTTTCCTCGGTGTCTATATTTCTTGCTACCTGGAGTTAAGTGCCATACTTCGACCAGTGTATTTTTTAACGGTAGCTTTCCAGAGCTGTCATATACTTTTCCGGTAACCACTAAATGCTTACCAAATACATTGGTTCTTAAATCTGTTTTTTCTTCTGTAAACGGATTATAACCTTCAATAGGGCTAGACTTAGTAAGAGCGCTTACAGATTGTGTAGAAAGGAGACTAAGACCACCTGTAGCTAATAGCGTTTTCTGCAGAAATGCTCTGCGGGGAGTATTTTTATGCATAATTTCAGTTAATTAGTTGATTTTAAAGATATAAAAAGAAAATGAGTTTTTAATAAATAATCGACAATCGGCGTCAATTGTAAGTTGAATATCCTTTTCTTCAGAAGTTTCTTTTGAAACCGCTAAAGATTTCATAATAAGTTTTATTTTAGGACGAACTTTTTATTAATGAACACGAAGACACTCGACTATTTTAAAAGACTTGAAGGTATTGCTACCATTCTTTTCAGTAAAGAAATAGAAGATTGCGAATTGCAAGAGGCAATTAAATCGTACGATTTGCTTTTGCGAGAACTTTCACCCTTAAACTTCGATAGTCCTGAACAACAACAGAATTTAGAACTAAAAAGCGGTGTTGCCATCGCATCTAAATGGGCGGCTTCATGTGCCCAGGACACATATAGAACGAAGCGATTCTGCCAGGGAATTTACAACGCAGTGACAGATCTATTGATTAAGCGCAACAAACCAGTAGAAATTTTATACGCCGGCACGGGGCCGTTCGCGACCTTGGCACTACCCTTACTGACGAAGTTTTCTTCGGAAGAAATTCAACTTACACTTCTTGAAGTAAACCCTGCAAGCCATCAATCTGCTTTTAAAATTATTGAAAAACTAGGGCTGCAGCGTTTCATAAAAGAAGCTATACAATGTGATGCCACTAAAATTAATTTAGTACACCCGGAAACTATTGATATTATTGTGGTTGAATGTTTGCAGCACGCATTAGCGCGAGAACCACAAGTAGAAATCACCGAAAATTTGGTTAAACAAACCAGTAAAGATGTTATTTTAATTCCAGAACAAATAGACCTGGCAATAGCTGTGTGTTCGAACCAAAAATTAGGGGAATCAAAAAGTACCGACGATAACGATATTTCAAATTTTGAATTTACCGAACGCGTATTCAGCTTAAACAAAGATCTATTTTTAAATAAACAATCGTTTCAAAACCCTAGAATTTCGTTTACACCCAAAACGGTTTTACTTCCTAAAGCGTTTAATAACACTCAGATTACTCTTGCTATAACTACAACGATAAAAATTTACAAAGAAGAAATAGTAAGTCGCTCTGAAAGCGGACTCACAGCTCCGTTATATGTGGGGGTGTTTGATGGGAAAAAAGAATTTAACCAGCTAATTGCAACCTATATAACAGGCACATCGCCGCATCTTGAAGTTTTAGTCAACTAAAAAAGGGACAAAACAGCTGTCTTGTCCCTTAAATTTTAATAATAAGTACGCTTAGTTTCTAGATGGAAATATTCCGACCATCGCAATACATACGTTTATCCCTAAAAACGGATTCCGAGTGTTATACGGCTGATTTCCACCAACGTTTTGTGACGTTACTCCGCCTAAATGTGCATTGGCAGTCGATTCTTCAGAAAATCCTCCTGCATGGCTTGCAATAAAAGAAGTTGGATTAGCCTCGTCTCCAGCTCCTGAATTTACAGCAACTTGCACCGAATGTGCATGCGATGGCATTTGTTGCGTAGTTAGGGTGTGTGTGTAATTTCCTCCTTTTTCACCCCATGTAATATTGTCTAGTCCAGGACCTTGTCCCATGCCAACAATAGATCTGCTGCGTAAATCAGGTAAACCGAAGGTTGTTCTTCCGTCTCCTCCAAAAGTAGTTCCCAATAATGAAAAAAGAGCCGTCCACTGAGATATTGGTAATAGTTGTCCTTCACATTTTGACCAACCTCGTGGTGCAAAATTAAATCCGAATGCTTGTATTTGTCCTAAAAATGGTTCCATAATATATTATAATTTAGTTGGTTAATATTAGGGCTAAACTACAATTACCTAAATGAATGTACTATACGTAAAAACACGTATATTTCTGAAAATGTGTAAATTATAAAGATTTAAGCCACTCCCTCTACGGTAAGGTAGGTAGTAACCCAAACGATTATTGAAGAAATTGTGATGCCAATGGCATTGGCCCAAAAAGCTTTGCTACGCTCAATTTTAAAGATATAGGCCGCAATGGTACCTGCATATACTCCAGTACCAGGGAGCGGTATTGAAACAAAAAAAATGAGTCCCCAAAAACCGTATTTTTCAATCTTGTTTCCAGAACCTGTTTTGGCTCTTCGGGCTACCCAAATAGCAGCTTTTTTATAAAAGCGCCATCGCAATAGTGAAGAATTCACGTATTTCAGGAAAAACAACATAATTGGGAACACCATTATATTGGCTCCAAGGCAGATAACAAACACAAAGAACGGATTCAGACCGTTTGCAATTCCGTACGGAATGCCCACTTTAGCCTCTCCAAATGGAGAAAGACTCCATAAAATCGCTATGATTGTTTCTTTTATCAACCTTTCAAATTTAGTTTTGCAAAACTACGCTTTCCATGGTCTATCACAACCCGTTTGTTCTTAAATATTTTGTAAAAAATAGATTGATTCTTTGCTTCTTCGTAATTTATGATTCTAAACTTCACTATTATGGAAAACTGGCTCTATGCAAATCAAACTATCATTATAAAAAGTTCTGTTTCGGTGGTTGCAATATTTGTGATCATTCTCATCTACTCGCGCATTTTCGGTTTACGCACCTTTGCTAAAATGACCAGCATCGATTTTGCTACTACGATTGCCATGGGTTCTATTTTTGCAGATGTAATTGGAAGCACAGATTATTCAATTTTAAAAGGAGGCGTAGCACTTTTTCTTATTATTCTATTGCAAACATTGTATTCTTTTTTTATTCGGAAATCGAGCACCTTTCAAAATGTGGCTACCAATACGCCCATCTTGCTCATGAGAGATGGAACTGTTCTGCACCAAAATTTATCGAAAGCCAATGTGAGCATTTCAGATTTATATGCTAAGTTGAGGGAAGCGAACGTGATTGAGTTTTCTGAAGTTCGTGCCGTTGTATTTGAAGTTACAGGAGATATTTCAGTATTGCATACCAGAGGGGACGAACCACTTGCTGAAGAACTTTTACAGGGAGTTACCCGCTAAAAAGCATAACTATATTTAAGTCCGCCACCAAAATTTGTTTCAATAACGCTCGATGTATCCAATCCTAATATTAGTGTGAAAGAACCAAATGACTCTGTTGGGTAGGTGGATTCAAGAAAGTGGTGCGTGGTTGTGACAGGCTCAGGAAATGGGTTGATAAAGCGTCCGAAACTTTTGGCTATAGACGATTTCAAAAGCCATAGTACAGATTTATATTGTCCTGCGAGCCCAAAATGATGTACAGCTACTCTATTACTGATAATAGCGATAGTGCTTTCGTCAAGCTCTAAGGTAGGGTCATTTAAAATAAATGGAAAACCAATGATTTCTCCTTCGTAGCTATATCCACTTCTATATATTCGATTACCAAAATAATTGTCCTGCCCAACCCCAAACGAGCCGCTTTGATCTTTGGTTGTGGTAAATTCATACAAAACACCCGAAATAAAATTTGAATTGTTTGGCTGCCAATATACTCCCCACACACCATCTGGAAAGTTTGCCAAGCGTGTCCCGCTTCCGTCTTCAAAAGGATGTTCATGATACCAGGAAATAGCACCAAATTTGGCTTTCCAATTATATTCTAAAAGGTAGGATCCTATATGGTTCCCTACTGCATTGAGCCCCTCATTCACTTCGCCAGATTCTTGAGCTTCTTTTGCAAAAAACACATCAATAAAAGCTTCAATATCATTGGGAAGTTCTCCAAATTGTGGTGAAGTTCCTGCCCATTGTGCTACATGCTGAATCTTTGAAGTTATAGAAGTCCGGTCATTCAACTGAGTAATGAGGGCTAAATGTTTATAATGTAAGCGGGTATCCTTTACAAAACGGTCGTCATTCAATTGGTAGTGCGCTATAGAGGCATCTATCGAAAAGGTATTGTTTATCCGTAAGGGCTTACTAGTAGCCAATTTCAAACCTGGCAATGGTCTGTGGTTACGTGACCAAAGAAAATTTTGGTTGGTACTTGACAGTCCTTGAGCCACCTCAGGATTTTCTTTGGCGCCTGCAGTGACACGAAGCCATGTGTTCTTAAATTCTATGAAAAGTTCTTTTCGCTGTAGTTCGTCTGAAACGTCATTTCTATAAAATGTACTTCCCTTAAACTGAACCGAACTGCTATCGGTGAGTTTATATGTTGTAAAAATTTCTGCAGTACCATTAACATTACTTCGCGCACCGAGTTCTCTAGACTGGTTGGCATACATCCACAATGGTAATTCATTTTGAGATGAGGCATAACCAGCAGCCTCTAGCATACCCCCAAACGAAATATTTTCTTGGGCAATAGTGACAGCCGAAATTGCTAACAAGACAATTAAGGATAGATATTTCATGATTAGGATTTTCCGAAGATTCGCTTCCAGAATGAAACTTGTTCATTCGAATAAGAATAACCGTACTTATTCCCGTATCCGAAGTTATTTATCGATACATTATTAAGAACTACTGCTACATTGCTCAACCTTCCTTCGGCAATAGCATCGTCTAAGAACGCTAGCAGCCTTTTATCTGTAACACCTGCACGAACTACATACAACGTTAAATCTGCGAGTTTATTAATCAGTAAGGTATCGGTCACCAGCATTGCTGGAGCGGTATCTACAATAACAAAATCATAGTGCTGTTCTATTTCAGCAAAGAAATCTTTGGTTCGTTGTTGTAAAAGAAGCTCAGCGGGGTTGGGCGGAATTGCACCCGAAAGCACTAGATCCAAGTTTTCATTAAAATCGCTTTGTACCACAATATCCTTTACAGTTACCGAATTGTCAACAATATACTCTGTGAGACCTCTTCGGTTAATTTCACCGGGTTTAAGGTATCTGTGGAGTTGCGGATTTCTAATATCTGCACCAATTAAAGCTACCTTTTTCCCAGTTAGCGCCAGGGTGAGTGCAAAATTGAAGGCTACAAAAGTCTTACCTTCTCCTTTTATTGTTGAGGTTACAAATATTCGCTTCGATTGCTCTTCATTACCCAATTTATACTGTACATTCGTACGCAAGATTCGGAAAGATTCTGCCAAAATACTACGGTCGTTGGTTTGTACCAGTTCGCTGTCTCCTTTATCCAGCTTCGGAATTTCCCCCAGCATATTTACCCTTGGTAATTCAGATTCGACATCCCTTCTACTCTTAACTTTTGTATTTAGCAAATCTGAAATATAAATTACTAAGAAGGGTATGAGTAATCCGAACACAATAGCTGCAATGTAATAGAGCATTTTCTTGGGAGCAACAGGCGCCTTACTACTATAAGCATTATCGATAACCTTGGCCTTTGGTGAGGTAACAGCAAGCGAAATAGAAGCCTCTTCTCTTTGTTGAAGCAAAAACAGGTACAATTGTTCTTTGATTGTTTGTTGTCTTTCAATACCACGAAACAACTTTTCTTTGGTGGGCACTTGTGAAATCTTAGAGTTCAATGCCGATTGCTGGTAATTCAAATCACGTAACGCTACTTTTAGTCCGTTAGCAGTATTCTTTAAGCTTCCTAAAATCCCCTCGCGTATTTGTGCAATCTGGTTATTCACATTTACTACCACGGGGTTTTGTGCCGTACTGTTTTTAAGCAGACGGTTCCGCTCTAATATGAGTTGGTTGTAATTACTAACTGAATTGGCAAGCTCCTCACCTTCTAATCCGATATTGGCAGGCAGTAAATCGTTAGCAGACGCATTTTGCATGTAATCTACCATAGTGTTGGCAAGCTCCAGTTGTGTGCCAACATCAAGTTGTTTTTTATTAAAATCGCTTGCATTCTCCAGAATAATCTGTGCTTCGGTCTCAATATCTGTAAGACGGTTGTTACTCTTAAAAACTTCTTTGTTACGCTCTACCGAATCCAGTTCACGGGTGATGATATCTAGGCGGTCATCTATAAAATTCGATGTCTTTTGGGCTATCTGATTTTTATCGTTTATCGCATCTTTGTTATACTGAAAGATAAGCTCATTAATAAAATCTTCAGCTTTTTTTCGAACAGGAGAACGCATGGTTAGTTTCACCACGTTACTGAAATTTTTCTCATTTACCACATCAAATTTTCCGCGGTATGCTAAGGCAATAGCATCTATCGGGTGATAGGTTACCGAAATGGTGCTACCAATAAATTCTGAAAAAGGCATGCTATTATCTAACACGGGAATCACAATAATTTCGCCGAAAGGCAATGTAATACGCTCGCCAAAAACTGATTGCTTTGAAAAGGTCTTATTTTCATCTGAAACTGTAAATTCCCTATCAGAAATCAGTTTGAAAAAAAGTTTAGGAATACGATTCGTCTTTAAGCTGTCGTTGAAATTTATAAACTGAACCACAAATGGGCGTTGTTCATAATTTTCAGAGGTTATTATAGTACCTATAGTTTCATAGGTAATATTGAGTTTTAATTTTTTTACTGTTTCAGTCACAATTCGTTTCGAACGGAAGATTTCCAATTCATCTTCTATCATGTTCTTTCGAAAACCAGTAAATCCTACAGCCCCAGAGAATGGCGACAGATTCCCTAAATCTCCACCACTGCTGTCATCTTTAATCACAATTGTGGCCTGTGTGCTGTATAATGGAATCGTATATCGAAGGTAAACGTATGCCCCTACCAGTGCGATTGTAATGGCAATCACAAAAAAATACCAATATCGAACATATTTTAGTAAGTATTCTTTAATACTCACGTCATTGTTTTCAGAATGTGTTTTTGGCAACTCCATACAATTATCGGGTTAATAAGATCACTGCACTCAGTATTATGGTGGCCACTGAGAGCAAGGCAGGTACATCTGGAATAAATCCTGATTTTTTCACACCTTTCAGACTGGGTTGTACGTACACAACGTCGTTTTGCTTTAAAAAATAATACGGACTTGCAAAAAGATCTGTTTTTGTAAAATCAATTCGAGTAACTTGTTGGGAGCCGTCGACTTCTCGTATAATGACCACATCTTCCCGATTACCATCATTTGTAAAATCACCAGCTAAACCAATGGCTTGCGGTATTGTAACACGCTCATCTTTAATGGTGTAAACTCCCGGATTCGCAACTTCACCCAATACGGTGATCTTAAAATTGATGATACGTACATCTACCACCACACCTTTTACATATTCAGAAAGCTTATCGGTGAGCAGTTCAATTACTTCTTTACGTGTTTTTCCTGCAACCATTACTTTGCCAAGCCCAGGATACTGCACACTTCCGTCAGAACCTACCAAATAGCCTTGTAATTGTTCATCGGTATTATTATTTTCTATTCCAATATTCCGCTTATACGGTTTTAGCACTTCTTCGCTTGCAGCAGAAACAGAAATGAAGAGGATATCATTTGCAGTAATTTCAGGTTCAAAATAACGTGACGATTCTTTAGCGCTCAAAGTATCGGCATCTTGGAAATAGAGGATTTCTTTTTTAGTGGCACAAGAGGCTAAACAACAAGCCAACACTAGTATAGAGATGAGTTTTTTCATAATCGATGCAAATATAAGGTTATTAAGAGAGTCGCCCTATATTTTTGTCAACGCTTTATTTTTTGGATCATCCAAACTCTCGAAAGTAGAATTCTCACTCTTAAATTCGGGTACCATTTCCTTTAACATTCGAACCACCTTCTGATCTTCTTGTTTGGTTGCCGTACGAATGATTTCTTCGGCCTTTTCTTTTATTTCAGCAAAATTGCCCGCAGGCATCGTAGAAATCATGATCTTTGGATGGTGTGTAGGCAATACCGTAGAGGTATCGTTTAGCAACTCTTCGTAAAGTTTTTCACCAGGACGCAACCCTGTTATCTTAATATCGATATCTTCATAAGGTTCCAGACCCGAAAGGCGAATCATTCGCTTGGCCAAATCGATAATACGAACTGGCTCTCCCATATCAAATACGTAAATCTCACCTCCTTTTCCCATGGTCCCAGCTTGCATCACCAACTGGCAGGCTTCTGGAATGGTCATGAAGTACCGAATAATATCTTTATGGGTAACCGTTACAGGGCCGCCTTGTGCAATCTGTTTTCTGAAATGTGGTATCACAGAACCACTAGAACCCAGTACATTTCCAAATCGGGTGGTAATAAATTTTGTTGAAATTTCTGACTCGTTCTGTAATGATTGCACATACATTTCTGCCGCACGCTTTGAAGCTCCCATCACATTTGTAGGGTTTACAGCCTTATCTGTAGAAACCATCACAAAACGATCGATGTTGTTTGAAATCGACTGAAAGCAAAGGTTAATTGTACCTAACAAATTCACGTAAATGGCCTCGTGCGGATTCCTTTCTATTAGTGGTACATGCTTATAGGCAGCTGCATGATAGATAATGTTGAAACTGTATTTTTTAAACATGAGTTCCAACCGATACATATTACTTATATCGGCTAACTCTGTTATAAAATTGAAATCGGGATAATTAAGTCTGAGAGAGAGTTCTAATTCGTGCAGCGCAGACTCTGCCTGGTCTAGAACTACAACTAAAGAAGGTTTAAAAGTGGCTAATTGTTGTACTATTTCACTCCCAATAGAACCCGCCCCCCCAGTCACTAATACCGTTTTTCCCTGTAAATCGGCTGCCAAGGTCTTGTCTTCTATTTTTATAGGACTCCGTTCTAACAAGTCTTCAATCTGAAGTGGTTTTATTTGGTTGGTAATATCTTCCTTCTTTTTCCAGTTCTGGAGATTGGGAACATTCAATATTTCTACTCCTGCATTGAGGCATTTCTCAACAATTTCATTTTTTTCCTTTCCAGAGAAAGAATCACTCATAAGGAGCACGCCTTCGGCTTCCAATTTTTGGAGACTTTCAGCAAGGTTAGAAGAAGAAACCACAGGTTTTCCCAAAATTTGGACACGTTTAGACGATATCTGTTGGGTTAAAAAGCCTACCAACGTATACGGTAAATCTGATTCTGTTATCATTCCTTTTGCCAAGGAAATCGTAGCATCGTCTATACCAATGATTGCAATTTTTTTCTTTCCTTCACTGTTTGCAGCATTTCGTAAAAAAGTGTAACTCTCTTTTACTGAAATTCGAAACAATAACATGAAGGTAAACGACGCAAACATATACAACAACAAGAAGGTTGTCAAGAATACTTTTTGATCGGTAACGGCACTATAAATTGTATTGAACAAAACAATCAACGCAAAGGTTGAAACAGCAGTTAAAGCCAATTTTAAGATGTCTGTGAATGTAGAGTGGCGAATGATTCCTGAGTAACTTTTAAATACAAAAAAGAAAAGCAAGGTTACTGATAACACCATCACCATTTGCAAAGGGATAGTCAGAACGTCATGAAAAGCGATCCGAGTACCACTCAATATAAAATATGACATTATGAGGGCGAAGCCACACAGGAGTACGTCAATGAGTACGACGATCCATCGAGGTAAGTACCGTTGGTCTAACAGACGTAATTTATTATCACCAACGAATAGTTTGTTAAGTATTTTAGAAGAATTATTCACGAGGTTTGTTGGGTATATTCAAATATACGAAATATCTAAACGAAGCGTTTTAATTTTGATGCTATTCGCTGTTTTTCAGAAGCTGACAAATTAGACCCTGACGGTAAACATAAACCGTTGTGAAACAAATTTTCGGCTATCTTGTTTCCGTAGTAGGGAGCGTCCTTAAATACCGGCTGTAAATGCATTGGTTTCCACAGAGGGCGTGATTCAATTTCATCTTCAGCAAGAGCATTCCTTATATCTTCCGTAGAAAAATCGACCGTTTCAGCATCTAGTGTAATACAACTTAACCAATGATTCGAAAAATAATCTGTAGACGGCGCTTCAAATACTGTAATGCCCGCACTTTTACTAAACATATTTTTATAGAAGGCATGCATTTCCCTTCGCAATACTATATGGTCATCTAACACTTCCATTTGGCCACGGCCAATACCCGCGCAAATATTGCTAAGCCTGTAATTGTACCCAATGGTAGAATGCTGATAATGAGGAGCTTCATCTCTTGCTTGGGTAGCCAAATAAATGGCACGCTCTTTAACCTTAGCATCGTTTGTTACTAGCGCTCCCCCACCCGATGTCGTGATAATTTTGTTCCCATTAAAGCTTAAAATTCCAATCTTTCCAAACGTACCACAAGCTGTGCCTTTATAGGTACTTCCGAGTGCTTCAGCGCTGTCTTCTATGATGGGTATTCCGTAGGTCTCAGAAATTTTGTGGATTGCCTCAACTTGATACGGCATACCATACAGGTGTACTGCAATAATGGCTTTGGGCTTGGTTCCTTGCGCTATTCGGTCTTTAATAGCTGTTTCAAGGTGGGTCGGACAAATATTCCAGGTAGTGGATTCACTATCTATAAAAACTGGAGTTGCCCCTTGATATACAATTGGGTTGGCAGAGGCCGAAAAGGTGAATGTTTGGCATAATACTTCATCTCCTTCCGAAACACCCAAGAGAATCAGCGCCATATGAATGGCTGCTGTTCCAGAACTGAGGGCTGCTACGTGGTTTCCTGCTCCCAAATACGTTTCAATAGCTTGTTCAAAACCAGATACGTTAGGACCTAGTGGTGCAATCCAATTGGTATCGAACGCCTCCTGCACATATTTTTGTTCGGTTCCGCCCATGTGGGGCGAAGAAAGATATATTCTGTTACTCATGGGTCATTTTAATAATTTTAGCCGGATTACCCACTACGGTAGCGCCGGCAGGCACATCTTTAATCACAACAGCACCCGCACCTACTGTAGCCCATTTCCCTACTGAAATATTAGGCAACAACACACTACCCGCACCTATTAACGCTCCTTCGCCTATATGGCATCCCCCTGAAATGGCAGCATTAATTGCAATATGGCAGTACTCTTCTACAACGGTATTATGACTTACTGTTGCATTGTTGTTCACGATGGTAAAATCGCCTAAATGAACTTCAGCATCAACCACGGCATTCGGCAACACTTGAACTCCTTTTCCCAATTTGGCTGAGGGATAGCAAACGGCAGCACTACTGATAAAAGTAGGACATTCGACATTGATTGTTCCCGCAATTTTTTTTCGAATCGCATTGTTCCCAACTGCAATTGCAGCAAAATGTTCTATGGGTGTATTGCCTTGCCGTAGTTTCACTTCAACGCCCAAAATTGAAGGAGTCTTAGGCGCCTTGTCTAATACAACGACAGGTTTAAACAGCGCTCCTTCGCGTATAAGTTCTATGAGTGCATAACAATGTCCGCCTCCCCCTAGAATTGCTATATTTTTCATTTTTCGGTTCCTTTAAAAGGTTCTGTGGTTACAGTTCCTTCGGTGTTGATATCCTTTCGGCCAACTACCTTAAGGAAGGTATGTAACAAGATTTTTAAATCTAGCGCAAAATTAAGTCTTTCTACGTAGTACACATCCATTTCAAACTTTTTTTCCCAAGAAATCGCATTACGACCGTTTACTTGTGCCCAACCAGTAATACCAGGCTTTACGAGATGCCGTTTGCGCTGTTCTGGGGTGTACAATGGCAAATATTGGGGTAATAATGGGCGTGGTCCTACCAAACTCATATCACCAATAAGTACATTGATAAGCTGTGGGATCTCATCGATAGAACTGCTACGAACCAGCTTGCCAAAGGTCGTTAGGCGTGCTGCATCTGGCAACAGATTGCCTTGGGCATCTGTAGAATTAGACATGGTTCTAAATTTATAGATAGAGAAAATGCGCTCGTTCTTCCCGGGACGTCGCTGCACAAAAAACGGATTCCCTTTATTGACCACAGCCAAGACAATGGTTGTGATAAGAAAAACTGGTAATAACAACACAAAAATGAACAGTGCTGTTACAAAATCACCTATAGGCTTTACAAGAGTTTTATACACGTTACTTTTTTAAATTAGTAGCAATTAATGTGGTGTATTCTTCATGAATGAGCTGCCACATCTGTTTACGTCCGTATCGTTTTACAATACTACTTCGCGCATTCGATTTCAATATTGCATATTTCTCTTTATTTGAAACCATTTCAAGCATGCTATGGTACAGCATCTCAGTGTTTTTGGGCTCCACTATCGTGCCGTTTTTACCTTCTTTTATAATTTCATTACAGCCGTTAATGTTGCTCACAATAGCGGGAAGGTGCATTGCACCAGCCTGCATCACCACATTTGGGAAGCCCTCCCGATAACTCGGGAATACCAACGCATCGCTTATTGCAAGAAATGGGCGTACGTCGGTCTGGTAGCCTACTGAAATAATTTTATCATGGCTTTCTATATGGGTTTTAGTAGCTTCTGAAACCGGGTCCAAATCATTTTCGAAAGGGCCTACTAAGAGCAAAGACGTGTCTGTAATCTCTTTTTGCAGGTTTACAAACGCTTCCACTAGCTCGTTGATCCCTTTATCCCGTACAATTCTCCCAACAAATACGTATACAAAATCTTCTGCAGGTATTCTTAGTTCATTTCTTTTCTGAAGGTTCCGTTCGGGCGTAAACGCTTCCGCAGAAAAATAATTAGTATCTATACCGTTCGAGCTTCCGTTACCTAAAACTTTCAATTTTGAAGCGGGAGCAAATTTTTCAGCTAATATGATTTGCAATAAGCCTTGCGAGTTGGGATACACCCCTGTCGCAAACCGATATGTCAACTTTTCAACCCAATTCAGCACCCAACGTTTAAATCCGTTAGCTTCCAACAACGGCAGACCAGCCACCGTATGCAATCTATGCGGCACCTTTGCAAAATAAGCCGCCATCATCCCTACTATACCTGCTTTTGGCGTATGTGTGTGCACGATATTGGGGCGTTCCTTTCTCAAATATTTGTAGAGCCGATAAACCGCTTTTATATCCTTGAAGGGGGTAATCTCCCGTGTTAACGGTACATGATACGTTTGAACCCCTTCGTTAGCGCCATAACGTTCTAGCCTTTCCTTTTCGGCGGAAATCGCCGTCACTTCAAAAAACTGCTGCATGTAGCCCAACTGGCCTTCTAGAAGTTTTTCTAAGGAAAGCGGGATAGTGGTCATGCGAATTAATTTCGGTTTCATTGAGAAATTGATTTCATGGTAGCAGATTCAAATCCGTATCTACGATTTAACGATTGGTGGTGTTGCAATATTTCTTCAAGATATGTCAGGTTTTCCTGTAAGTTCGTCCCAAAATTATGAGGGTGCCACCATAAGTGATAGGACTCCCCTTTTTTGGCTGCGATTGTCATTTCATTAAGCACCCGTCTTTTTTTCATGGGTTGCAAAAGTTTTTCCTTTGTTCTATACGGGCGTAAAAACCTACTTGCAGGAGCTAAGATGGGGTCATTCGACATTTTGATTTCATCGGGTGCAAAAGACAAACGTTTGCTTATAGGAATAAGTGTATCAAATGCTCTAATTAAAGGAATCAACGTATGCTTTTGTTTCCAAAACCAAACATCGGGATTGGTACGTACTACCTTAATACCCGCTGCTTTTACAACATCTAAATAATCTTTATTGAATTGATTTCGCGGAAATACAAGTGATTCTAAGGTAATATCATAATTTTCTTTTGCAATGGCCTGAGCCGATTTTAAATCGGCAGAAAACTCTTCAACCGATTGTCCGCTCTCATTACAATAATAGTGCGAAAAAGTATGTGTTGCTAGCTCTTGGAGCGGTGTGGCAATAATCTGGGTAATTAACGAACTAGCATAATGAAAAGGATCATCCTTCTCATTGGCTCCAACACAGAGATCATCAACCAAACGATGATAATTCAATTTTTGATTGTCATAACTGGGTTTTTGATTCGGACTGAACTTTTTGAGCTGGTCTTTATTTTTTGCAAATAAAAACCCTACCGTTGCCCATGTAGCTGCAATTTCATATACTTCAAAAAGTGCTAGCATTTTAGGAATGCCTTTTCGGGTATTATCGAAATAATCTGCCATTTCTTTAACATCCCATCTTTCTGCAGCACCCCAATGGAGTTCAAAATCGAGCGATATATATAATTTACCTGTTTTCATTATACGGTGTCAGAGTCTGAATAACTGATGTACCAATTCTCTCTCTTTTTTATTAGTGGTGTAGTTATAGAAAGACTGCGAAAACCAATATGTAATGTTATGGGGCGTAATTTTTCTATAAATGTCATAAAACGCTGTTTTTTAAAAGCTCTATAATTAGGCGCATGTTTAAAGCACCATGCTAAACATACGTCTGTCTTCTTGTCTATCATTTTATTTGTTGCCAATTGTAACAGCTGCGCTCCAACGCTTTCTTCTTCTCGATGGTACAAAAGTTCCATAATATAGCCAACAGATCCACCATGCTTTTCCTTAATAGCAAAAACGACGAAACCAACTAAAACTTCTTGATCATAATATCCATAAATTTTGTAATCTTCATTCGGTTTTTCAAAATATCTCCAATTAAGATACTTTGCATCCCGCTGCACGGCTACATCTATTTGAGACGAAAAAGAATTCCACAACAAGGTTGCGTCATCATCAAATCGTTCAATTTTTTTTATTGTTGCATTTTTAGGTAACCGGGGTGTTTTCTTTCTAAAAAGACCGATATCGAATAAAGAGCCCAATTTTTGACCTACTATTTTTTTTGCGAAAAACCCACTTCGTAGTGGTTTTATGATAAATGGCATTGGATCGAGCAATTCCCAATCTAATTTATTAGTAAAACCGTGAACTGATTTATCATTCGGAAAAGCGTACGTAAACGCATACTTTTCTTCTTCAAGTTTTTGATATAAGGTAGTACCCGCCGTCTTAAAAAGTCCTTGTCCGTAATGTTCACTATCGGTGAGTAAATCTATCGTCTGACAAGCCAATTGTGTCGTATTTCCTACTTTAAAAACTAAATTAATAGTAGCAATGATGGCTACTAACTCGTTATTTTTGTCGAATGTTTGAAGAATTTTAGAAGATGATGCTGGGTTTTTGAAGTGTATCCACATGAGTTGGTCCATATTCTTTTCGGAACCATTTCGTAAAAACAACTCCCTGTATGCTGAAAGTTCTTCAGGGGTGGTTAAATATTGCTGCGTATATTCATTCTTCATGAGCCTTTGTTATAGTAGTTCGTTGTACAATTTAATATGTGAATCGACCATAGTATCTAAACTGTACTTTTGGGCGCGTTTTATGCATAAGGTAGTGGTTTCTAGATAATGTTTTTCATCTGATAAGAGCAAATTGATTTTATTCGCCAAATCGATTTCGTTTCGATGTTCAAAAAGAATTCCGGCTCCGTGCACTAAGGTCTTCAAACCTGAAACATTAGCTGCAACCAAAGGAATTCCTGCAGCCATGGCTTCAACGCCAGACAACGAGAGTCCTTCGTAATGAGACGAAAGCACCGCTACGTGGGCAGTTTTAAGAATTTGCTGAATGTCTATACGCTCTCCTAAAAATGTAACTTTGTCTTCTATCTCTAAAGATTGTGCCAAGTTCTCTAATTTCAAGCGAAGTGGCCCCTTGCCTACCAACAACAATTGTACTGGAAAAATAACATATGGAATACTTTTCAGCAAGGTCTCTTGGTCTTTTTGTCTTGTAAATGCTGCAACCTGAACAATTGTCCATACCTCGTCACTGTCATTTTCAAAAAGCTTTGAATGTGCTGTCTCTATTGTGTTGAAATGCTCCAAATTAACACCATTTGTAATGGTTGTAAACTTTTTATTTTTCACCTGAAGATACTCTTTCAGAAACAGTTTTACTTCAGTTGAAACCGTAATGATTTTAGCATATCTGCTATACACAAAACGGTCTATCCATTTAAATATAAATAAGTTACGCCTTCTATTGGTAGTGTTATGTTCTGTAAATACTAACTTGGTGCTTGAAAAAGAACAAAGTTTAGCAAAAACAACCCAATATAAGGCTGGGAACAGATGAACATGAATGATATCATACTTTCTTACGTATGGAATCAACCTAAAAATTAAAAAAGGATTATAAACACTTCCAGTTGAAACTTTATGAATGGCACAGCATTCGTCACGTTCTAATGACGTTAAGAAAGATGTGTTTTCGCCATTCAATAACAATAATGAAATGTCAATTCCTTTTTCTACAAATTTAGGCAACGCATCGAGGACCAGCTTTTCAGCTCCTCCGGTATCAAGACTGTTTATGGCAATTAATACTTTCAAGGTTACTTCGATTACATTTTAGGAATTTCAAATTCACGTTTTACTGCATCAAATTTTCCATTAGCAGACAATGGGATTTCATCAACACTATGAACCACAATGTGGATATCTTTCCCAAGACGTTCATTTAAATTTTGAATCAATTTCGCTTCAATCGCTGCAGTATACGTATGGTCTACTATATTGTTTACCACAAGTTTTTCAGGAGACTGCTGTATCAGTTGGCTTTTTACAATACCTGTAATCCCTTTATAAGCTGTATCCATCCTACCTACGTAGCCTTTTTCTGGAGTCCAAAGCACATCATCTTCTCTTCCTACAATTTTTATAACCAATGGCATTTTACAGCCACAATCACATAAAACTTGCTTTTTTGGAAGAAGTACCGAATCGTTTATATTGTAGCGTAATAAAGGAGTTTTTAAATTTCTAAAAGAAGAAACTACCATTTTAGCTATGTTTCCCGGAGCGGCTGGATTATTCTCTGCGTCTAAGAATTCAAAAATACCACTGTCTAAATTAACATGTAAATTACCTGATGTACATTCAGTAATAAGCGGACTTCCCTCACTCGAGGCATATTGATTATAAACTTTACAGCCAAAGGCTTTTTCTATTGCTATACGCTGGTATGAGTAGAGTGTTTCAGCAGTTACAGCAATCGCTTTAGGTACAAAATTGAGGGTTGTATTTTGTGAAAGCACGTAATTGGCCAGCACATATAAAGCAGAAGGATATCCATCTAGAAATTCTGGCTTATACGTATTCAATTTTTTGATATACGCTGCACAATTGGTCGTGGTAAGGTGGTACGCAGACATATACAACTGTTTGTCGATGCGACTATATATCCAAAAAGGTGGTTTTTTAGCCGAAGGGTCTACTATGATACGACCCGAAAATCGAACCATCCGTTCATCGCCTGTAATTCCAATGGTATGGTGGAACCTGGACCAAAGCGCGAATCCGCGTGCCAAAGTCTCACTATCGAAATGGATTTCTGTAGGTGATCCAGAAGTTCCGCTTGTATATCCAATTTCAACCAAGGGTCTGTCAGGGTGCTGATTTACAATATCTTCCACCTTGTTTTTACGGTCTTCTTTTGTTAGTAATGGTAGTTGTTTTAGCACCCCAAATGGATTGCTAGCGCATTCTTTTTCTGAAATTTCCAGTGTTTCAAAAATAGTTTGATAATAAGGTACATGAGCTCGACATTCTAACAACAGCTTAGACAATTCATCATTTTGATAGGTCTTTATTTCGTCTATCGGAGCCAGCCAAAGACCTTTATAATGTGCTAAAAATTGATGGTATTGAGGTGTATAGCGTTTCCGTTTGTTTAGAAAAGATTTCACATTAAGTAATACAACCTTTATGAAGTAGGGAGCTTTACGATATAGTTTTTCCGAAAATGCCATTTATTTTAGTCTCTTTCTAAAAGTTGATTTGTATTTTTCTGGAGTTCTTCAAACCGCCATTTATTGTAATTTTTAGCACAATAATTGGCGATGACCAATACAGAAACCATAATCCAAAATTCACGCTTCCTTAAGTGGTAGGTATAAGACCAACTTAGAAGGCAACCCAACAAAAAAGGTAACATTGTCATGATGTAGTCTGAAAACGGGTTTTCCTTTTTATATTTTCCAATTTTAAACAATCGCAACAAAAAAATCATAAACAGTATATAGCCCATTGTACCAATAAGCCCCGTTTCCCCGAGCATTTTTAAATACGTACTATGCACCTCATGAGTAGAATATACTCCGTGAAAGGCTCCAATTCCTGAGCCAATAAAGGGCCTGTCTTCAAATGCCACAAACGCCGCACCAAAATTTTCTTGAATAAAATCATTATCGCTTTCATTGTTTACATTCTGAACAACGCGCGCATCAAATTTATAAGAAACGCGTTCAAATGTCTGCGGCATCAATGTTTCTAGGTTATTCCAGACCAATGCGAGCAGAACAATACCCACCGTTACTGCTATTAATGCCTTAATATTTCGTTTGTACAAAAGGTAAAAGACAACCCCTGTCAACAATCCGGCATAGGCTGCTATTTTTCCAGTCAAAAACAAAAAGATTAAAGAGAGAACAAATGTTATTGATAACGCAATTCTATTACTACGAGAGAGATACCTGTAGAGCTTAGAGAACCGTAATGGTATCAAAATACTCAACATAACTAAAAAATAAGCACCTGCCTGACCTGCATTACGAAATCCAGATAACGCTTCGCCGTCTACCCTTTTTGGAAATAACCTTGGTAATCCGATGGGGTCAGCAGCCAAGTCGTAAAACCCTAAAAAACTAGCTATAAGCAATGTATATATTAAAACAGGAAATAAGATGTCAAGCAAGTGGTCTTTAAAATGTTGAAACAACATTACCGACAATAAAATTAAGAACAACAAAATAAGACATTCTATAATTGTTGATTCTATGTTAAAAGAAAAGAACAAGGGCAAGAAAAAGCATAAAATAAGCAATAGCGCCATTTTATAGATACTGGATATTTTAGAAGCAGACACAAACCCCGTGAACAATATATTTATCCCGAACATCAACCCTATTAAACCGAATATATCAGAATACGTCAATCTAGAAAAAACTGGATGCGTACCAGGCTCTGCAATAGTTTGCGTGATAAATGACAAAAGGACGAATATGATAAAGAAAAGTCGCTTCATGACTCGAAAACAGCTTCAAATTGTAGCGCATGGGTTTTTCTGCTGAATATATCAATTTCTTGTGCTGGTAAAGGTTCGGCCAACTCGTTTTTATGAAATCGACCTACTAAATCATAAAATTTTTGTTCTAGGCTTTGAAATTCCTCAGTTTGAACATCAAAATTAACCCCGAGATTGAATTTTTCTATTATCGCAGAGGCTTCAGAGTTATATGGCGCAAAATTGAGTATTGGTCGTCGTGACGCTAGATACTCAAATAATTTTAGAGGCACGCTCGTATAATGTGTTACCTGATTTCCTACTATGAGCCATAACAAATGTGAATTAGCAAACAAGCGCAATACTTGAGACCTTGGTATTTTGCCTAAAAAATCGATACAGGAAAATGATTCATAATTTTTAGCTTCTTCGAGCAGGATGGGTTCAAAATTACCTGCAATCTTTACCACAACTTCGTCCTTTTTCAAAACGCCTTTTTTAATAGCACGATCTAACAATTTCAATAATGGTATGGGAGACCGAACACCTTTATAAAAACTTCCTGCGTAGGTGATGGAAAGTTTTTCATTTTCTAAAGTGTCAAAATTAAGGTATTTGTAATTATCTGTATCGTACCCGTTATATATGGTATAGAATTTTTTGGCATATTCATGATAATATTTTTTGTAATTGTTTTTCATGGTTTCAGAAACAAAAGTCACTTTGTCAGAATTTTTGATAACTTTCATTTCAAGTTTCTTATGTAAGCTAGATAACACACCTCTCTTCTGAGACCAATTTTCAAGGTAATGGTAATCCTCAAATTCTGCCACCCATCTTACATCGGGGCGCTTCTTTTTTATATAATTTCCTAAATTATGATTCGTTGCCAATGGGGAACTGGTAAATACGATATCGCAATTATCGATAATACTAGAATGCTCTTTTAAGTAACGAACCACTTGACCATACCAAAACACACCTTTGTCAGGAAATATTATAGAAGCTCCTAATGAAAATATTTTCTGCTTAATTTTGGTCAGGATAGTACTCTTTCGTTTCTTAACAGAAACTTCTGGAGTTCTAAATCCAGAGATCTTATTTAAGAACTTAGCGTCAATTTTAATTAACAATACGTCTGCCAATGCTTCATCAAAATTTGGATCATAGCCCAACGAACTATCAGCATTCGGGCAGGTAATTACCGTGACCTTGTACTTGCTCTTATCTAAATATTTGGCAAGTGTATACGGTCGCTGTACCGAAGGTGCATTAAACGGCGGATAACCATAGCTTACAATCAATATATTTTTTTTATTCTGTTGAGAAAAGTTATCCATAAATGTAAATTAGCAATATTAAAATTAATAGTGTGACAATAATTTTGTTTTTAAAAAATAGCTTTGGATAAAGACTCCATAGTCTTTCTTTCACGGTATAAATCAACCACATAAAACCATTAGTAATCAATGTTCCTACAACGATTCCCAGAAGACCGAAGAAATAGTATAACAAAATGGAAACTATTAAATTTATACCTAATAATACCAATGTGATATTTGTAACCATTTTTGTTTTCTCCTTCGCAGCTAATAAAACACCGTAGCTGTTATTTCGAAATAAACCAATTAGCAAATATGTTTTGAAAAGTACGACAGAATCTTCATACGCTTCACTATACACGAAATAGATGATTTCTTCTGCAAAGAAAAGTGCCAACAAAATCATAGGATACGTTATAAGCGAAACTTTTACAGAAGTATCCATCCATAGCCTTTTTGCCTGTAGTTCCTCTTTTTTGTCAATTAGTGCTACAACTCGAGGAAAAACCTGCTGTGCAAATGCTGCACTTACCATGGCAAATAATGGAATTTCAAAAGCACCAGCGGCAAATATTGCAAATATTGCATCATCATTGGTAACACTTACAATAAGCTTATCCAAATTATTACTGAATACACCTACAAAAGTGGCTAAGTACAATGGGAAACCATAGGTAATCATCTTCTTAATCTGCTCACCGTTCCATCTAAATTTCAGGAAATTGAATTTTAGAGCTCTGGCATAGAATAATGCTGGACACATAAAAATAAAGAAATAGAGCAACACTGAAAGTCCGACCAGTATAGATAAGTGTTCTCGAATAAGCAGCACACCTACAATTATAAAAACCATATTTATAATGGTGCTAATAAACGATAATTTGGTAAGTTTTTCTTCCCAACCTATATTAACATAGGTAAAGCGAAGTGTTTTGTTCAGCAGAAATGCAAATAGTGGTAGTGGAAACAATAACGAATACCCATAATACATCCCCAGATCGAAAAGACCAAAATAACTGAACAGGTTTAAAATTATTAAAACAGCGAGTAATACTGACGTAACGGCCAGTAGGAAACTAGTCGTACTTTCAAAATAACCATGGTCATCTTCATCTTTAGCTATAAAAAATTTGTAACCCTCTGGCAAACCGAAAGCAAGCAGCGGGATACCCAAATTCAGAAAAAAGAAAATTTCTTTCCATGCACCAAAATTTGCAACAGACAGTTCCTTGGAGAAAATAAAGTCGATAGCCACAAACAATCCGGCCACAAAACTTTGAGACAGGGCCAAGTGTAGCGGTTTTCGGATGCCGCTAAGGCCAAATTTGTCTAACAGATTATTTATTTTATTAAGCAAGCTTTTGCGAATGACATACTAAAAAAAGAGACAATGGTTAGCCAATTTTCAAAGTCTAAGTTATACCTGTTTGGGTTGAAGTTGAATTTTGCAAAAATAAAGATTTATAGTGCTATGAAACCCTTTTCACAATAAAATTTAGGTCTTATTCTTCTGTTGTTTTAAAGAACTGTTCTAATGCTTTCATTGTGGTGTCTGAAAGGATCATCTCCTCTTCTCCTTTTTTTACAATGGCCTTAAATATTCTTTGTTTGCTAGAACTCCCTAGAAATTTAGAAAAGTAATCTTTCAACACAGAATTGTATAGTTTGTTGTAGAGCGGTAACGCAATAACATTGTTGCTCCTATTTTTCTTCGGAATGTCGGTTGGTGCAATTGCCGAAATATCTAGAAATTTCCAAAGCAGCCCCCAATCCATTTCTGGGCCATAGGTCTGTTCAAAAGGCAACACCAGCACCTCTTTAAAATAATTCTTAAAACGGTACACCGCATCAGAATAACTGCTCATAGAAAGATAAGAATGCCATGGCAAATTATTAGCTTTATGTAAACGAAGTTCCTTCTTTAATTCCGTTTCAAAGGTTGTCGTAATTCTCCCCAATCCTTTGTCCATTTTATAATGTGAATAAGCACGTGCAATGGGCTCGCGCGTAAGGATGATAATTTTTGCCAGCGGATTGTAACTATAAATTTTTTCGGCTGCTTCAGGAGCATGCAAATAGCAGGTACTGCCTTCCGCAATCCACTTTTCTGAAGTAGCTCTGGAAAAAAGAAGGTTGTAATGCTCCAGATTTCTAACATGTGCTAGGTGCAATGGCTTTGGGAAGTCTGAATCGAAGTAATTTTCCACCGAAAAAAATCGAGAAGGCGAATACAAAGTACTTGGTAGTTGGTCTACAAAAAAATGTGGCTCTTTTATAGGCGAAACATAAATGTCAGGATGCTCATTTAAAATTTCCATAAACGAAGTGGTGCCCGCCCGCATTGCGCCCACAACAAATAAATTAGTTTTTCGTTTTTTCATGAACTAATATTTCTTTTTAACCAGCGATACAATGGCGACAGCGGAATAAATGATGGTATTCGCAAAAGCCACATATCGCTGGGGGTTAGCAAAGATTTGACCTGTTGCTCTAATACCGATTTTTCTATTGTTGAATAATGTTTTTTATTTTTTAGAAATGAAAATACAATAAACCGACGGTAATATTTTTTAAAAGTTACTTTTTGCTCTGCTGAAATTTTCACATTTACTTCTTTGATCGTTGCCACCAGCTGATGAAAGTCTTTTTCAGACAACTGCTTTGACGATGCAGAATGTTTGTTTTGTTTGTTATAAAAGGCCAACGGACTGTTTAAAAATAACACGGAATTGGAAACAGCGAGACGCATCCATAATTCATGGTCTTCGTGCATTTCCATGCCAATTTTGAATGGAGCTTCGGTTTTAAAAAGGCTTCGGTTAAATATGGTACTACAGGTGTGCATTGATGGCAACCCCTCTGAAATTACCTGAAAATGGTCTAACGCGCCTACTTCTCCCTTTTTTGGTAAGAATTTATGCAGGTACCGTTGTTCATATGTTTGAAATACATGGGTTCTGCTTGTGGCGATAATAGCGTGTTCGGAAAATTGCTCAATCAGCGTAGCCATCACTCTAAGGAAGCTGTCATCCCACCAATCGTCTGCATCCAAAAAGGCTATCCATTGGTATTGGGCGTGTTTAAGACCAATATTTCGTGCTGCTGAAACACCCGCATTCTCAGTAGAGATAATTCTAATCCTCGAATCGGAACATGTAGCAACCGCTTCTAAAGAACTGTCTGTACTGCCATCGTTAATAATTAATACTTCAAAATTTTCGTACTGCTGTTGCAATACACTCTGGAGGGTTCTGCCAATAGTGTGCTGCTTGTTGTATAATGGAATAACAATTGAAAACATACGCTATGACTTTGGATGCACGAGTGTATTATAAAACTTTTTAACAGCTATTGAAATCAAGAATAGCAAGAATACAGAAGCGACCATTCTAACAAAAAATAATTTAACAGAAAGGTTGACGGCAATAAATATGGCTATAAGTAATAGTAATGGAAAAAGCCAACCAGAAAAAAACATCTGTCTAGGTGTGATTTTTTTATAGATATAAAAAGGCACTGCAATCATTGTATTTAGAAGATAGGCCGAGCAAAATGCAATGGCAAAACCTATAGCACCTAAATGTTGCACAAAATAAAATACTACAAATAAAATAACAGCCCAGAGCAGCATACTGAAAGCACTATACCACATTTTATTTTGTCGGATGAGATCTCTAGAAATGCCCTGTTTAAAGGAAAAGCTAAGGGTTGAAACAATTGATAATGCTATCACTACCTCAATGACTTCTTCTGGATATTCTGAGCCGAGCAGCCACGAACCGAGCTCAGGAAACAGCAACAAAGGCAACGACACCGCCAAGCAGGTTAACCAAGCTCCATGGTAATTAAAAAATTGTTTCCGCTTAGTAACAACCAATTCTACATCTAAGAAAAGAGGTAAAACCGCATTGCCAATTGCAGTGTTGATAGTGCGTAACGCAAGTGCAAAAATTAACGCGGCACTATAGATCCCCAATTGCTCATATCCATTAGGAGTGTTCACCAATTGCGCATTCATCAACCAAATGGCTGGAGCTCCTACCAACATAGCGAGCGAGGCCGGAATGGCAAACTTAGCAATACGATGCAAGGTGCGCCTGCTATCGCTAAAAACAAGTGCTAATCCTTCTTGTTGCAACCCTCTCTTTAATAGTATCAGTCCTACGATAGCCATACACACCGTTGCTATTAAGTTGCCGAGTATAGCACCCAGGACTCCGTAAAAATATCCCCCTATGGTAAGACCTGCCAATAGTAAAACACCTTGAAAACAATGAACAATAAAGATAGACCGATATTGTTGCAGGCCTAATAATGCGCCTTGCAACACAGTTGCAATTGCTACAAATACAAGTACTCCACCAGCAATAATGAGCGAAGTGGCAAGTTCTTGATTTGAAAGGAAAGAAGTTGCTAGGGTTTCTGAAAAGAATGTGATAATAAGAAACAGCAAGGTGCTAAGAAGAACAACTGCCATTAGGGAGATGCCTACAATTTTTGATACGAGCAACGAATCTGTTTTTTTGAGTTCTACGATGTATTTTGTTACTGTGATACCAACTCCCATAGTGGCAAAAATCAGGAAATTATCTATGGTTGCTTTCAACATACTGTACTCCCCATATTCCTGAACCGACAAAATATGAGCCAGCAGCAGATATGCCAATACAACTAAACCTTTAGATAGAAAAGAGCCCAAGGTAAGCCAAAGGGTACCCTTCACCGCTTGCTGAACAAAAACTGAACGATATAGCTCTCTTAGTCTGTTCAAAACAGTGTAGGTAAATTGGATTTTAAATATTTGCTCGAAGCTTCTTTTTGAACGTTTAACAAGCTATCTAGATCGCTATAATCAATTATTGGGTACGATTGTATGTTCTCTGAATTTAGAATGTTCAGTAACCTGTCTTCTAAACCCAATAGCCTTGCAAGGGATTCAAACCGTGCTGCACCCCGTTTTTTATTCACAACTACCAAAAACTGCTTTTCAAAAATAATAGATAACAACATACCGTGGTACGAATCGGTAACTACGAATTTAGCATTCTTAAACTCATACAACCATTGTTCTACCAAAGGTTTTTGTTGAAGTAGTTGCCCTATTTTTGTGGAGGAACGATGTTTTATTTCCGAAACCGACAAGTTATTACTTTCAGCAAATTGGTCGATTTGTGCTCGCAATTCATCAGTTTCGTCCAAAACATAAGCGAATAGTCCTGGATTAGAAGTTTTAATTTCACCTTCAGAGATGAGAGACTCATAGAATGAAGCTGGCAGTAATAAGGTCGGATCTAACACATGTGTTGCATCTGAGTACCCAAAAACATCGGCTAAAATAGTTTTGCCACTATCCTCTCGTACAGAAATTGCGGTAAATGTTTGCAGTGCTTCGGAAATTTCCGCAGCATCTATAGGTGTTTCTATTTTAGTAGTTCCGAAAGAAGCTGCATACGCTACTTTAGGGACTGAGTCATCTTTTAGGAAATGTAAAAAATAGGCGCCTAAGTTCCCCTGTGTGAAACGCTCTTGCCATACCTGATCGCTACCTACAATTACTGCTGCCAATTGCCGATCTAACACCACCTTCCGAAGTTCTTGAATGGTATAAATAGGTTCCGTCTGTTCTACAACATATCGTTTTTTAAATCGGTTAATATTTCCGAAGGAATACTGAAAAAGTAGACTTTTAAGCCACGCTTTTGCAGTTCCCCCTGAAGGTTGAAAATCCAGCAGCAGCGTATTATAACCGAATGATGTTAGCACTTGCTGCAAGGCAATAAATTGAAGAATCCCACCATAATTATGCGTTAATGGCAAGGTGAGTACTCCAATGGTTTGCTGTGAAACGGACTCAGGCATGGTTGTTTTGGTTGGCAGTAAGATACGAAAGTACTACATTATCATACCCGCCGCCACAGTTTCGTGCGTGGCTTCGTCTATGAGCACGAAGCTACCTGTAATTCTATTGTCACGGTACTCATCTAGCATCAACGGTCTGGTAGTGCGAATTTTGATACGCGCAATATCATTCATATTGAGGTCTTTGTCGGCCTCATCACGTGCATAGGTGTTGATGTCAATTTTATAAAGCACCTCTTTAATCATCGCCCGCTGTTCATTGCTGGTGTGCATGATGGTGTATTTGGCCCTTGATTTCGCGCTATCGTTGTGCAACCAGCATAGCATAGCATCAAACTCCTGTACTGGCTTGGGTTGATTGTTATTTTTTACAATCATATCTCCCCTACCCACATCAATATCATCTTCCAAGGTCATCGCAATAGACATGGGAGCAAATGCTTCCTGTAGTGGTCCGCTACTCGTATCTAACGATTTTATGGTAGATGTAAATCCGGAAGGTAAGATGGTGACCCCATCTCCTGGTCTAAAAATACCGCTGGCTACTCTACCAGCATATCCGCGATAATCTAAAAATTCGTCACTTTGTGGTCGTAATACTGTTTGCACAGGAAAACGGGCGTCGATTTTATTGAGGTCACTACTAATGTGCAAAGTTTCTAATGAATACAGTAGCGGCGCACCTTGGTACCAGTCCATGTGCTCACTTCGGTTTACCACATTGTCGCCTAATAGTGCGCTGATAGGTAAAAATTGAATGTCTTTTACATATAGTTTTGATGAGAATTCCTCGAATTGTGCTACGATATTTTCATACACTTTTTCTGAAAAATCTACCAAATCCATTTTATTGACACACACAATAACATGCGGGATCTGCAGTAACGAAGCGATAAAAGCGTGGCGTTTGGTCTGCTCTATCACCCCGTGGCGCGCATCTATAAGGATAAGTGCCGCATTGGCCGTAGAGGCTCCTGTCACCATATTTCTGGTGTACTGAATATGCCCAGGCGTATCTGCAATGATGAATTTTCGTTTTGGCGTAGTAAAATAACGGTACGCCACATCGATGGTAATACCTTGTTCGCGTTCATCGCGTAGCCCGTCTGTAAACAATGCAAGATCTACGCCTTCATGGCCTTTCCGCTTACTAGTGACTTCAACGGCTGCCAATTGGTCTTCAAAAATAGATTTGCTATCGTATAATAACCTACCTATGAGCGTACTCTTACCATCGTCTACACTTCCTGCTGTCGTAAATCTGAGTAACTGATTTTTGTCTATTTCCATGGTTATATGCGCTAAAAATACCCTTGTCGTTTTCTATCTTCCATCGCAGTTTCACTGCGTTTATCGTCGCTTCGATTGCCACGTTCTGTTTGTTTCATGGCAGCCACTTCGGCCGTAATTTTTTCTAAGGTGTCTGCATCAGATTCGATACCGCCCGTAATGGTGATATCACCCAAGGTTCGAAAACGGATTTTCTTTTTGTGTACTGTTTCTCCTTCTTCCAATTTCAAGAATTCTGAAACAGGAATCCAAGATTCTTGACGCCAAACAACCTCACGTTCGTGTGCGTAATACAATGATGGAATGGCAATTTGCTCTCTAAAAATGTAGTTCCAGACGTCCATTTCGGTCCAATTACTAATAGGAAACGCCCTAAAATGCTCTCCTTCAAAGTGTTTTCCGTTTAAAACGTTCCAAAGTTCTGGACGTTGATTTTTTGGATCCCATTGCCCAAAATCGTCACGATGCGAAAAAAACCGCTCCTTTGCCCGTGCTTTTTCTTCATCTCTTCGTCCGCCACCAATCGCACAATCAATACGGTGGGTTTCAATAGCATCTAACAAAGTGGTAATCTGTAGCGCATTACGCGTTGCATTCTTTCCTTTTTCTTCGGAAACGCGTCCTTGGTCAATACTCTCCTGAACCGAACCTACCAACAATTGTACACCCAACGATTGTACCAAAGTATCTCTAAATTGGATGGTTTCTGGGAAATTATGCCCCGTGTCTACGTGTAACAATGGAAATGGTATTTTGGACGGATAAAAAGCTTTTTTTGCCAAATGGGTAACCAAAATAGAGTCTTTCCCTCCAGAGAATAAAATCACTGGGTTTTCAAACTGTGCCCATACCTCGCGAAGAATGTAAATAGCTTCCGATTCTAGCTCGTCTAAATAGTTTAAATAATATTTAGCCATTGGGTTTTAATTTAGGTTCTAAGATTGCCATGAGTGCTTCTACGGCTTCTACAACTGTACTATTGGTAGTGTCGATACGTACCTCCGGATTTGTAGGTGCTTCATACGGCGCACTGATGCCCGTAAAATTTGAAATCTCTCCCGCCCTTGCTTTTGCATACAAACCTTTTACGTCACGTTCTTCACATGCTGAAAGCGGTGTATCTACAAACACTTCTACCATTGTATTTGTCCCTACGGTTTGTCTGATTGCTGCTCGGTCTTTTTTGTAAGGCGAAACAAAGGCTGCCAGCACTACCAAACCTGCATCTACCATTAAGTTGGCTACTTCGGCTATTCTTCTGATGTTTTCGGTACGATCTGCTGCGGAAAAAGATAGATCGTTGTTTAAGCCCTTTCTTATCGTATCGCCATCTAACACATAGGTATGAATCCCTTGTTGAAAAAGTTGCTGTTCTAGCGCATTTGCGATAGTCGATTTACCCGATCCTGAAAGCCCAGTAAACCATACCAGCAATCCTTTATGGCCCTTTTGGGAAGCCCGTTCTTGTGCCGAAATAGAAAAATTATGTGGAATAATGTTACTCATTTCTTTTTTCTTCGTTGCGCTAGGCCAAAATCCATACGGTACCAAACACGCTCATGGATATAGTACAATACCATTTTGGTTATTACCTCGGCAAATCCAATTTTAAGTCCCGACATGGGGTTCCCAGTAATAATCCATGCAATGATAACGGTATCTAACGTACCAACAAAGCGCCATGTAAATGTTTTGGCCAAATGCCGTTTTCTACTTGCTAAAATACGAGCATTTTTATCAAGATTAATCTTGAACCATGCCCGTTCGTGTAAAAAGTACAACACCAACTTGGTAATTGTCTCTACCAAACCAATTTGTAACCCCACAACCGCATCTCCTGTAATCATCCACGACAGCAAGATGGTGTCTAGGGTTCCTACCACACGCCAAGTAATTGTTTTGGCCAAGTGCCTTTTGTACGATTGGTCTGCCATTTAGCGTACTAAAAAGTAAGGATTTAATAAATTTTCTTTGTTATACTGTAAAGGCTCCTTGGTTTCGGCAATGGTAACGTTTAAGCCCACTGCCCTGCAAATGGCATGACCCGCGGCTGTATCCCACTCCATTGTGGGCGCGAAACGCGGATATACATCTGCGTTACCTTCGGCGACCAAGCAAAATTTTAAGGAACTTCCCTTCGATACTATTTCAGTTTGCTGCCCCAAATTTTCAATAAAACGCTTGGTTTCATCATTTAGGTGGGAGCGACTGCCTACCACCCGAAGTGCTACAGTACTATGGGTTGTAGGTTTAATTTCTTCCGAAGCATCTAAAATTTTCTCTATGGTCATATTGTCTTCTTCAACCACTACACAACGTAACGCTTTCGTAGCATCAGCAGCTGTGTAGTACAAGGTTTTGGTCACAGGAACATAAATAACCCCCAGAATAGGCACACCATTTTCAATCAATGCAATATTTACCGTAAATTCTCCATTTCTCTTTACAAATTCTTTGGTTCCGTCCAACGGATCAACAATCCAGCAGCGACTCCAGTGTTTTCTAATTTCGTACGGTGTTTGTTTGTTTTCTTCGGAAATGATCGGAATATCCAACTTCTCCAAAAATGTGTTGATGACATCATTGGCATTTTTATCGGCAATAGTTAAGGGCGAATTATCACTCTTTTCTTCTACATCAAAATCTGTTGAGTAAATGGCCATGATTTCTTTTCCAGCCGCAATAGCAGCAAGAATGGCAGTATGTAGGTTGGTTTCGTTGGTCATCAACTAGATTTTCAAAAAGGGTCGGTACGCAAATGTACAATTTTTGAAAATTTATCTTTCCTATTTACCCAAAGACATGGGTGTTGTTAAAGACTGCCATAAATGGCGTTAAAATAATTGTAAAGGAGCGCGAATTTTGGGTAAAAAGATGAAAGGCACGTACCTTTGGGTAAAACACAAAAGAAATATAAATGAACTACTTAGACTTAGATAAAACCAAAATTAAGGCAACTGCAAAAGAGTTGGATGTACTTTTAGCAGATTACCATTTGTACTATCAGAAATTGCGAAACTTTCACTGGAATATCGTTGGAAGAAGTTTCTTCGATCTCCATGAAAAATTCGAAGAACTCTATGACGATGCCAAACTGAAAGTAGATGAAATTGCCGAGCGAATTCTAACATTGCGATTTCAACCAGTGAGTAACTACTCTGATTATTTGAAAATTTCAAACTTAAAAGAATCTCCTTCTGAAATGAAAGACATTGAGATGGTGAAGACGTTATTAAAAGACCACGGAGCCATCTTAAAACAGATGCGAATTGTAATTGATAAAGCTGATAAAGCAGGTGACGAAGGAACTATAGACATGATTGGAGCGTATATTGGCGACCTAGAAAAAACAAGCTGGATGCTAGATGCCTGGACCATGCAAACTTCAGACACGCACCCAGAAGCGTAAACAGTTTAACAAAAACCATCCCTTCTTCTCATTGTTCAGCAACGTGCGGAAGGGATTTTTTATTTATGAAAAATTTTATTCTCGTATTCTTACTATCCCTTGGTTTTTACGGCTGTTTTGATTTTGGTGAACTAAAGATTATCGCTTCCTTGCCAGCATCTCTGGAAGAAATCAGTGGTATCGAAAAAATACCTCAAAGTAATCTTATTTGGGCGGTATCAGATTCTCATAACGAAGCGTCGTTGTACGGCTTTAACCCGAAAACAAAAGATATCGAAAAGGTTTTCAATCTAAAAACTACCAAGAACACCGATTGGGAAGACCTTGCAGCAGATGAAAACGGACGCATTTTTATAGGCGATTTCGGGAATAATTCGAACAAAAGGAAAGATCTTGCCATTTACACAATCGACTCCTTTCTGGACGATCAAGTGCCGGTTTCCGTAGAAAAAACAACCTACACCTACGAAGATCAAAGCGAATTTCCACCGAAAAAAAGAAAACGCAATTTCGACGTTGAAGCGTTTATCTACCACCAAAACAATTTTTATCTGTTTACCCGGAACCGGAGTAGCCATTTTAATGGAACCGTAAAATTATACAAAGTTCCAGCTGTGCCAGGAAAACGGTCAGCAACTTTAATAAGCACCTACCAAACCTGCGATAGCCGCAGTATTTGCCAAATTACTGCCGCTACAATAAATTTTGAAACAGGAACTGTTGCACTTTTAGGAAAGGAAAATGTTTGGTTACTGACAGATTATGAAGGAGATGATTTCTTTAGCGGAACTATCGAAAAGTTATCGTTAGGACACCACTCACAAAAGGAAAGTATCTGTTTTAAAAATAATGAAACACTTTATATAGCCGATGAACAAAATGGTGTAGAAGGCGGTAATTTGTACGAGTTCACCATTAATAAGTAAATCCGAGTCCAAACTGAAGGCGTACTCCATCTTCCCCATAAAACATACTAACATCAGCGTTTAGAGCGTTGGTCCACTGCAAATGCAATCCGCCACCATACGAACTATGCCACGTATTGCTCGCATCATTTTCTACCCATACCCGCCCCACATCGTAGCCGCCATACACCACAAAGGTAAGTGGGAACAAAAATGTTTTCATTTGTTGAAAACGGTATTGCAGGTCTGCATTTCCCATAAAACTATGGCGCCCCGTAAACCGCTGGTCTCTATACCCCCGTAGGCCATTATTGGCACCCAGCTGTGCATTTTGGTAAAAGAGGGGTGTATCTCCTGCCAAAAGATGGGTTTGTGCATTGGTTTTTAATACTAATCTGTTGTTGCTCAACAGTGAATTATAGAACGTGAGCTGTGCTTTTGCAAATCCCGTGAGTGTATTGTCTTGAAATGAATCGATACCCCCCAAGGTGGTTGTAAAGCGCATCCCTTTGGTGGGTACCAGCACATCGTCATAATTTTTGTAGGTATAAGTTGCACTCGGAATTCCGAAATACCTACGGTCATCCTGTAATCGTGTAAGGTTAGTGTCGAAAATGTTCGCTCCGTTTCTAAAAAAATCTACGCTCTCCATCTCAAGTTGCACCCTAAAATAGCTTCCGTAATCTGAATCGCGCTCAAGCCCAATTGCGCCGCTATAAAAACTCATGTTTACTCTATTGAAATCGAGACTTAAGCGATCGTCGAAGTTTGGTGTATCATTTCCGAAGCCAAAAAAGTTCTGGGTGTAGTTTTTAGAAGTGTACCTTCCACCAACGAAAAAGTTTACATCTCCGAATATAGCGGCATACGCCTTGTTGAAATTTATATCTAACCCCTGTGTAATAGACTGGTACGCGATAGATAATTGTAGTCTTTTTCCGAAGGGATTGCCAATAAAGTCTGTTTTACTTTTTTCTACGGAAAGCGTCAATGCCGTACCCACATCAGGATTGTTGGCTACTTTTAGCCCAAACGAGCTACTGCTGTGGGGTTTTCGTGTATAATCGTACATATTGGCCTCGTACAAGTTTGTAAACCGAACATGTGCCCCACCACGCTCTAGCACCTCATTTTTTTTACTGCGTCGGTCATAAATTTTGATTTTCCGTCCGTTTTCAACCGTAAATGAGTCTTTGTTCTGGCCTCCGATAATGCGAATAAGAACAGGTTTGTCGCCTTTTCCTACGACCTCAAAAACATCATCGTCATCTAATCCGTACAGCCAAATTTCTTCTGTTTCGTCGCTATCAAAAACTCTATCGAATAGCACCTCATCTTTATCACCGTCTTTTATTCGGTGCGCTACGATTCTTGTCAATCCGTTGGGCATGCGTTCTATTGTAAAATGATCGTCTTTATCGGTACCCGTTAGCATCTGGAATTTTATAAATTCTGAATAGTAGCGAGCTACGATATCGGGTAGGTTCTCTTTTCGTGCCAAGAAGTGTTCTTTAACTTGGGCAATGGTACTGTCCTGGACTTCTGTCGGCAGTTTTTTGAAGGCACGGTTTACCGTGGCACTATCGATTGCATTTTGTATAAAAGTGGCTTGTTCTATCCAAACCGACTTGTCACTCCGTTTTATCAATGCTCGGTCTAGTTTGCTTCCTGCGGCATTAAACCAAGCTACATCTTCGATATTTGGCCCGTAAACACCAAATTGATTGGCGCTGCCCATGATATTTCTCAAAGCATTTAAAAAAGACCCGTCAAAATTGGCGAACACCTGGTCTCGATCTCGAGGAATGGGCACAAACACCTTTTTACCTTTGTCGTCTTCAAATTCTGCCCAACGCCACTGATCGCTATGACGGTCCCAATCTCCCAATAGCATATCAAATATGCGTGCTCTAATATAGGCGGCTTCATCTAACTTATAATCTTCATCTTCCCGTAACGTTTCAAGCAAATCGTCTGTACTTTCAACATCGTCAGGATACCCAAAGCTCTTACGGTGCTTAAAATCGTCTGTTGGCCGTTCTACAATCATATATAGTTGATTTCCATATGCATCATTGTATTTCCCCAAACGCTCTTGTTGTGGCACATAATACAGTTCTGGAGTCGTATAAAACACCTCGGCAGCTTTCGCCAACTCAGGAACTGCAAAGGCTCCATACGGATGGGCTGCCGTGTAAAAATCGAGTATCAATTCTTCAGGAACGGTATTGGTAAAATACTTTTGACCATTGATTCCTTTAAACGCTGTATTTTCTAAAAATTGAACGGCACTTTTCTTCAGTGCGCGCATATTATATTCTTTGCCACTTTTGGTTACCAATCGCAACGATCTTGTCTGATTTCCACCGCCTGGCCGCACGACTTCGAGTCCGCCATATAAGGTGTCTAAAACTGCGACTGGCGCTTTAACTTTGGTGCCGTAAACGTGTCTATAATGCTGTCCCCAAAACGATTTAAAAAAATCAGATCGATCTACCAACGTATCATTGTAAACAGCGGTTTCAACATATTTTGGAAATTTCTTAGGAAGAGTATCTAGTTTTGGCTTCTGCTTTGCTTCGAATAGCGTATGTTCAAAAAGAACGGAAGCCTTGCCTTCGGCAGAGGTTTGATAGAAAGTAGCTGAAACACTTAAATCATCGTGTACTGAGATCGCCGCAAACCCATTTCCGCCGTACGAAAAGATACCATTGTCACTAATGGTCACGGGTTTGGTTTCTGAAGCTGCACCCGAAATCAATTGCTTAAAATGGCCCTTTTCTATATACTGTAAATTCTGTTCCAGTCCAGAAACCAATACAATTCTATGGTCTGGCTCGTCAAGAATTGCTTGTAATTCGCTGGCAAGTTCATTGTATCTGCTGTTAAAACGGTCTTGAATTGATGTACCTCCCTGTGATCTAATTTGTGCTATTAACGTGGCTACCCCAGGCATGGGCACATTACCTTGAAGTGGGAAAATGTGGTCCCTAAATGCAAATCTACCCGCGTGGTACCCGTTGGTAAAAACCGGATGTTGCAACACCACAAGCACTAATTTATTAGCGTTTTTCTTTATTTCTCCCGCCACTTCTTGCAACAATTTTTTCCTTGTTTTGATTTGGCATTTGTCGTTCATAGAAGCGTGGGTATTCCAGTTTTCGAGATACCATTGGCTATCGATGATCACCAATTGAATGTCATCACCAACTTCTATACTTTCTAATGGGCAGCCATTATTTGGTGTAAGCACCTTTTCTTGGTCAAGGCGTGCTTCCATATAATCTTCTATAAGTTCTAACCCTTTGGTTTTGTCAAATTTCCACTCGTCGTGACCTGGCACTAAATATCCTGCTGCGCCTGAATTTTTAAATAACGACAGTGTGGCATCAAGATCTGAAGTGATATTACTACTGTCTTTCCCTTTAACCGTATTTCCCACAAGAAGCAATTGTTTTTCTTTACTTCGGAAATCGCGCACCAGCTGTGAAAAAGCGTTTTTGAATTGAGTATCTTGCTTATACAGATTCCCTGCGATGAAAAAGGTAGTAGTTGCTTCTGAAGTGATTTGTGACTGGGCCTTTGCCCGTTCTTCATCGACCATAACCCCACGAATGGCGCATGATTGAAAACCACAAACCAAGATCAGGAGCCACAAGAATTTGTAGTGATTTTCCATATTTTCTTTTTAAAATCCGAACCCGAGGCCAAATACGAATCGAGTTTCTTCTGTAGAATGGAACAAACTTGCAGTGGCATTAAATCCGCCCCTTCCGTTCATCCACAATCCACCGCCATACGAATTATGCCAACGTTCAGAGTTTCCAGTTGGAATCCAAACTCTACCCAGATCTCCTCCAACATAGACTCCTATTTGCATCGGGAAAAGTTCTATTCTGAATTCATCAAAACCATATCGTATATCTGCACTCCCCACAAGACTTGACTTACCTGCAAAACGCTCTTGTCTAAATCCGCGAAGGCCATTCGAGCCGCCCAAGGTTACAGCTTGGTGGAAATCGAATTTGTTCCCAAAATTGAATTGCCCTTGCACGTTTGTTTTTAGCACTAATTTCTCGTTTTGGGTCAGACTGTTGTAGAATCCTAACCGTGTGTTTAGAAATCCGAAGAAGCGTTCAAAATTGTCGAAATTATCGGTGATACCCAGGTTGAGGTCAAAGAGCATTCCACGGGCAGGGTTTCGCGCATCGTCAAAACTTCGGTAGCTGTATATTCCTTCTATGGTTCCGTAAATATTCGTAGTTTCGAGCGCAGCGGTATTTTCTGAATTCACTTGCCCTGTAATCGGACTGTTCACCGTCATGCCTTCAAATCTAGCCTGTAGCTTAAAAAAGCTACCAAAATACGAGTTTCGCAGTAAGCCTAAATTTCCACTTACCGTTTGTACCTCTACCCTATTGGCATCGTACCCCAAGTCATTTTGTGGATTCGGGGTTTCATTTCCGTAGCCAAAATAGTTAAAGATGTAATTCGGACTCGTAATGGTGGCGCCAAAACTAAGGTTTAATGTTTTATAGAGATTCGCTATTTCGCCTTGATACCCCACATCAAAACTAGAAGTATCAAAATAATAGCCTGCATTAAATCGGTGTCGTCTCGAGAACGGATTTCGACTAAACCCGTTCATCTCAGAAGTATATTGGAGTCCGACACGCGCACCATCATCTGGATTGTAGCCCGTAGAGGCTACAAAACTTCCATCGCGGCTAACTTGCTTTCGGTAATCGAACGTATTTAAAGTATATAAATCGGTGAATCGAACCACTGCGCCCCCTTTTGAAACGACCGTATTGGGGTTACTCTTATGGTCATAAATGCGAATGCGCTTTCCATTTTTTATCGAATAGGAATCGTTGCCATGCCCGCCAATGAGGCGGACTAATATACCGCTTTTGCCACTTCCCTCTGCTTCAAAGACATCATCACCGTGTAAGCCATACACCCAAATTTGATCGGTCTTTCCCTTTTTAAAGGTAAGTTCCTTTTCCAACGAACCTTTACTACCACCATTGTTATTGAATTCGCGAATTTGTACATCGCCATTGGGCATTCGGTCGATTTCAAAATAGTTTCGCCCATCGGTACCCGCTACGGTTCTAAGCTTGTTGAAATAAGCATAATAAGCTTCAGCAATCGAAACTAAGTTATCCCGTCTGGCTTTTAGTATTTTTATTACTTCATCTAAGGTTTCGCCCCTTGTTTCAATAGGTACATTCTGAAAAGCAAGGTCAATCACCGTATCGCTAAGTTGTGTTTGTATTTGGTTGGCGACAAACTTCCACTGGCTCTCTGTGGTGCGTTGTAATAGTGCTCGGTCTAAGATGATTCCTTCTTCATTAAACCATTTAAAATCGGTTAAATTTTCAGTATACACATGCCGTAGGTTACTGCTTCCGAAGATAGAACGGGCCGCGTCTAAAATATCACCATCCAAACTTGCAAAGGCATCGTCTCTATTTCTAGCAATTGGCACATACACACTGTCTTTTCCTTTTGAATAATACAGCGCCCACCGCCAGTGGTCTGGCTCACGGTCCCAGTCGCCAATGAGCATATCAAAGAGTCTCGATTTTATATATGTTTCTTCATCAATACGCACCTTTCCTCCCTTCCGAAGTTTAAGTAGGATGTCGTCTGTGGTTTCAATATCGCGGGCGTACTGAAAAATGCGGTCTCCCTCATTGTTTTCTGAAGGTGCTACGGAAATATAATACAACTCATCTCCGTAGTCTGAATTATAATCTTTTAGCGCCCTTTGTTTGGGCACATACACCAAATTGGGTTTGTTGTTAAAAATGTTGATACTATCTGCTAAGGTAGGCACCGCCATTGCTGCATACGGGTGTGAAGCGGTGTAAAACTCAGAACCGTACGTATCTGGAGTTTCAAAATCTGAATCTTGTTGTTTTTCTGAAACAGGAACAGAGGGGTTTTGGTTGGTGGATACTTCACCATCTTCGAAATAACGTAGCGCTTGTTTTGTGAGCGCCCTCATGTTATAAAGATTTCCAAAGGTATCTTTAAGCAATAGACTTTTATAGTCTTTGGTATTGTTTTCGCGCACCACACTGAGACCACCGTATAGCGAATCTAAAATAGCCACTTTTGCAGTAATGGGTGTTGCATAGGCGTCTTTGTATTTTCTTCCCCAAACCGTCTTAAAAAAGAGTGCCTCCCGGATGCTATCCTGCTTGTAAATGGGTGTTTTAATCGTTTCTGGATAGGTAATTGGAATTCCAGCTATGTCGAAGGTCTTTTTTGGCTTAAACACTTCTTTTTCAAACAAAAGGCTGGGTTCCATATTTTGGTCAACGCCATAATAACGAACATATGAAGACCCATCGGTAAACACATCATACACCGCAAATCCTTGTCCGCCATAGCTAAAAAGCCCTGATTTACCCAAGGCAGCAAAGCCATTTTTCGCACCTGAGCCTGAAAGGATTTGTACTAGACCGTCTTCTTCTACATGCTGTAAGGTATGCTCATGGCCTGAGGCAAAGACCAATTTTCCATGCTTCTTAGCGACAAGAGCCAGTTTATTCATGAATTTATTAGAAAGTTCGTTGTAACGGTCTTGTACCGAAACACCACCTTGTGCCCTAATTTGTGCCACTAAAGAAGCCAAACCCACGAGTGGTATTTTACGTTGTGTAGGATATAAATGTTTTTCTGCACCAAAAAATCCGCCATGGGTCCCATTGGTAAACATTGGGTGGTGCATTGCAAATACGATGGTTTTATTTTTATTTTTTTCAAGTTCAAGTTCGAGTTCGATAAAAAATTTCTCCCGGGTTTTAATGTCGCAATTTTCATTGATAGACGGATGGATGTTCCAATCTTCGAGGTACCACTGCGAATCGATCATGATAAGCTGGATATTCTCTGAAATATCCATACTTGTAAGTGGGCAGCCATTGGTTGGCTGGAGCAATTCTTTACCATCTGCGAGATTCTTTAAGTACAATTCTTCTCTGCGCAGACCCTCTAAGCCATTGCTATACCAGTCATGGTTTCCAGGAATAAAAAATGTTTCACCTTGAAAGTTAGCTACCGATTGTACCTGTGCATCTAGCATATAGGCCGCATGTGCTCTATCAGGATCACCCTCTGGAGGAAGTCCATCGGGATAAATATTATCTCCCAAAAATATCGCGTAATCACCTTCGGTGTCTTTGTCTTTAATATATTTTTGAAAGATGGTCAATGCATCGCTCATACCGCCCATAGGCGATTTTCCTGCATCACCCACCAGATAAAAAGTGCGTTCTATAGTTTTATCTGTGGGATACGAATAGGTTTCTGACAGTTCTCGGTATTGGGGCTTATAGGTAGCACAACCAATAACGAGCGCACAGCATATAAAATAAAAGGGAAGTAATCGTAACCGCATTCGGTTTTTGCTTTCTGTTTTTATTATTCAAAGGTTGCAATTATGGTGCGATTAAAAAGTTATAATGCTGTTAATTTTAGCTGCATTGAATTTAGAGAGATGCATATTTTTAGTAATTTGTACCCTTAATCCCAACCCTATGAGCGACATTGTACAGGCTGCAGACGACTTTATCTTACACCTTTTTAAAGAAAAACTGCCCAATACATTCACTTACCATAATTATACACACTCAAAACGTGTTTACAAAAGTATCAATGAGATTATTGAAAATTCGGAGGTCTCAGATACTGATGCCACGGTGCTTCGGCTGGCCGCACTTTTGCATGACACCGGATATATTCATACGCGAGAGGGCCACGAAGAAGAAAGTGTGAAAATTGCCACTAAATTTTTAGAAGAACAGGGAGTTTCCGAAGAAATTATTGAAGGCGTGAAAAAATGCATCATGGCTACCAAATTTAAGGACACGCCAAACAATGCGCTAGAAGAAATGATTCGCGATGCAGACGCCTCCCATTTTGGGAAAGACTATTTTAAAGAAGCCAGCGAGTTTTTACGTCAGGAACTGAAATTACAAGGGGTTAAAGAATATACAGCCGTAGAGTGGCGTGAAGAAAATATCCTAGTCCTTTCTGATAAACACCAATACTATAGCGATTATGCCTTAAAAAATTGGCAAAGAGTAAAAGAGGACAATCTTGCTAGTTTGCTAAAAGACCGGAAGAAAGCAAAAAAGAGGCGCAAGAAAGAAGAAATGAAGGCGCAACTTAAAGCAAAGTATAAAGATGCCAGCCCAGAACGGGGCATCCAGACTTTTTACCGTACCGCGCTTCGTAATCACATTAAATTAAGTGATATTGCCGATACCAAGGCAAACATCTTACTTTCTGTAAATGCCATCATTATATCGTTGGTGCTTTCAAACTTGCTTTCTAAATTAGACTCTAACCCTTATTTGGTACTTCCCTCGGCTATTTTTGTGGTTTCGAGCACCGTCACTATGGTGCTTGCTGTAATCGCTACGCGCCCTAATGTAACCCGTGGTGAGTTTACCAAAGAAGATGTGAAGAACAAAAGTGTGAACTTGACCTTCTTCGGAAATTTCCACAGAATGGAACTTTCGCAATACCAATGGGCGATAGACGAGTTATTAAAAGATCGGGATTATGTGTATTCTTCGCTTACAAAAGACCTTTACTTTTTAGGGAAAGTGTTGGATAGAAAGTATCGTATCCTGCGATGGACCTACACCATTTTTGTGATAGGAATCATCATCTCTATCATTGCTTTTGGGGTGTCGTTTTACGTATTCGACCCTGTAGAAGTAGAACAGGTGACCAATAATATCGTTCCGAATTCTTAATTATTGATTTGTGTGATCAGGTCTTCGTAGGTGTAATATTCTTTGGGGTCGTCTTTAGACATACCTGAATACAGCACACTTACCCTAATTGCCTTTAGACCTGTAACGCCTTGTAAATCTTCAACTTCTAAAAGCTCTACATCGGTATCGAGTAATTTTTTACTCTGGAGAAAAGCAATATATTTTAGGTATTCGCGCTCATCTTCATCTTGGGAATAGATAATCGAAATTTTACCCGCCTGCGTAATACGTTGGTCTGTACCTTTTACAGAAGCTTTATCAACTCGCTTTTTTACAACCTCGTAGCGCGCATTGTAGGTTCCGTCTACATCAAATCGCTTTTCATCCATCCTAAAACGCAATGCCAACGGCGAATTAAAAGCTAAAATCATAGAGGCAGCGTCTAGCGGAATGGGTAAATTACTCTTCAACTTATAAAATTGATTTTCCATTTCACACATGACCTGCAATTGCCACAATCTCAGATTATAGAGGTATATTTTATGAAAGCTCTTAGTCTTGGTAATCGATTCGCCAATATAAAGGTTATGCTCTACCCCATCTGTTTTAAAACGCTCAAAATAATGCGGATACATGAGCTGTGCGTCCCGTTGCTTGCGGTCTATGATAGCGGCCATTCGTTTATTGATAAGCGTAACCGACTCGTCATAATCTTTTCGGTGTTGATACACCAAGCCCGACGTACTATCTACAAGTTCGTTATACTCTTTTACTAAGGTTTTTAAGGCATCGTTCTTTTTTGAAAGATGACTAAAAAGTGGAATGATTTCATACTTCAAGAATTGAAGTACATGCCTTTCGGTATTTACCTGCAGCTCTTCCTCTTGAATTTCATCTAAAAAAGTACTGATTCGAAACTCGATTTGCTCATAGATGGGAAGTTCTTCGGAAATATGAATTTTTTTAATGATTTTCTGTACATGCTGCAATTGCAACACCAAATCTAGTTTGGTAGCATTGTTACGGGCTTCAGAAGAGCCTTTAATATCTATCTGTCCGTACAACGGATATACATCTTCAAAGATAATTTCACGGAAATACGCCTGATTGCCAGCTTCTTGTGCTTTAATCACACGTTGTGCTTCTTTTCTGAATTTCCAATGAACACTTGCGTGTATAGACGTACACTCCTCCTGTATCATCAATTCGATATCGTTCTCTTTTTTCTCTTTCGAACGCTTTACAGAATCGACCAGATTGGGCAGTATATCGTGCAATTTGTTTGCATTTATAGAATTGAGCGCCTGCGGTGTTTTTGAAACAATCTCAAGGATACCGTACAATTCATCATTATCTACCACAGGAACTATAATAGCACTGCCAACTTCTTGCTTTCGCAGCTTTTTGTACAACACATTCTTGTCGTGAAGGGCAGCAAATTTTGGCACGTCAGAAATACAGTAAAATTGTTTTTGTTTAAATAAAGTGTAATGAGAAGCTTCACAGAGTGTAGTAGTACATTTCTCTTTCGATTTCCCGTTCAGAAGATAACTTTTAGGGCCGTGCGACGGGCTCTCGAGCAAATCATTCTCCTCGTCGAACATCGTAAAGCCAACTTCCAAATCTTGTATTCCGTACAGCGACTTTAAGATGGTTTCAAACTCATCAACAAAATTATCGTAGTCGTTTTCGTTAGAAAGTAAACTAGTTTTAAAGTTTGAAATAGACACATCGGCAGTGGCGTCGTACATATTTGCAATTACAAAACCGTAGAATTTCCATGAGTTCGGCGGAAACTTTTCTTTCCACAGTGAAATGTTATGGGAGTTATCTAGTAATTCTGAAACATCTTCTTTGGTGATTTCAATAGAATCTTTGGTCTTTTCAATAATTCCGAAGTCACCATTGTAAAGTACTTTATACGACTTCACTACGCCATTCGCATCAGGGATATCATAAAAATACGGTCGCCTGAAATCGATATTGTACCCGTAAAAACTTCGAAGAATCAAGCTACAGCCTAGAATGTAGAACTCGTCGTCACTCATATCAGACAACTGAATCTCGTAAGTGCTGTCTGCATTCGCTTTAATAGCGTCGTAACGCGCTGAGGTTTTAAAGGGTTTCGATTGAAATGGTGCTCCGGCGATTTTTATCTCGTTGGTCTGTAATACCGACGGAAAAATATCTTCCAACACAAGATCGATCTGTGGTTTCAATTCTGCAATTTCGGCATCGGTGGTGAACCCTTCAGACAAGATGGGGTGTTCTTCGGCCACTTGTAGAACGGTTTTAGCCCTTTTCTTCTGAAAAGCAGAGCCCTTATCGGCATTCTCCCGATATTTATCGAACAATGCCTTAAAGCTAATTTTTATGTCTAAGGGAAACTCCCTAGCTGATTCTTTCATTATCTTTTTCAACGTATTACAACGTAAAATTATAGATTATTCTAATAGAAAACCCAAAATTGTAAGAGAATTAACAATTGTGTGATTTAGTTTTTTTTTCGGAAGAAAAACCCTTTATTTTTGTAGCAAAGATATATAAATTATGAAGTATTTAATTGTAGCCCTTTCGGCTCTTTTTCTAATGGGTTGCCAAAATAATGGCGACGCTGATAATTTTACCATTACAGGTACTGCGCAAGGGATGGCAGATGGCACTAATTTAACGGTGTACCAAGTAAACCCTACCACCAACCAGCCGGCTGCCATAGACACGGTTACGGTTACAGGTGGAAAGTTTACGGCCACTTATCCGAAATCTGAGATGCGCATGGTAAACTATTTTGCATTGCCACAAGGTGGAAGTGTAGCATATTTTCCAGAGAATGAAGACTTAGAGGTAGTTATCTATAAAGACAGCGTACAGGCATCGTATGTCACTGGGAGTCCGCAAAACGATTCGTACAGAACCTTCACCAACGAAATTAGAAAATTGGGCAAGCAACGCGAGCAGGTGGTTGCTAGATATCGTGAAGCACAGCGTAACAATGATGCTGCTTTGCTGAGACAATTGCAGCAAGAAAACACAGACGTATCGACTCGTGAAAAAATTTACAAGTCTAAATTTATTGCTGAAAACGGAAATTCTATTTTCTCGGTCATGCTTATTTCTGAAATGATGAATCGCAAAGAAATGAACGCGATTGAAGCCAAAGATGCTATTGCCAAATTGAGTCCAGAATTACAAGAAACTGCTATGGTTGCAAAAATTAAGGCAACTATTGAAGAAATGAGCGCTGCCGAAATTGGAGCAAAAGCACCTGAATTTTCAGCGAAAACTCCCGATGGGCAAGAGCTCGGACTCAAAGACGCGTTAGGGAAATATACCATTATCGATTTTTGGGCCTCTTGGTGCAAGCCTTGTAGAAGAGAAAACCCGAATGTGGTGAATGTATACCAAAAATACCACGATAAAGGACTGAATATCATTAGTGTGTCCCTAGACCGCCAAGGACAAAGAGACCGATGGATTCAAGCCATTGAAGATGATAATATGGACTGGTACCACGTTTCAAATCTACAGTTTTGGCAAGATCCTATCGCAAAGATGTATAATGTACGCTCTATTCCCGCTACGTTTTTGTTAGACGAAAATGGAGTGATTATCGACAAGAACTTAAGAGGTCCTGCACTAGAAAATAAAATAGCTTCGCTTCTTAATTAGAAAGAAGTAAAAAAAATAAACGTTCTGTTGTACCTTTTGGTGGGCTACAACAGAACTTTTTTTTTGATACAACTTGAAGGATTTAAATCTTACCTAATTTATGGAGTACAAACAATAGAATAATAGGCAGCGCGAGCACTATTACAATCCACAAGCTCGTACTAAACAATCCGGGTGCAAACCCTAAGGTGAGCACATAACCCGCTATGGCGCCTCCAAAATGGGCATCGTGGCCAATATTACCACGTCTGCTCTTCATCCCGTAAATTGAGTACAATAGGTATACCAAGCCAAAAATCCATGCAGGAATCGCGATAGGAATAAAGAAAAGGTATAGGCCCATATCTGGGTAAAATAAGATGGCTGCGTATAGAATCCCGGTTACCGCACCACTTGCCCCAACAGCGCTGTAGTGGTATTCATCCTTATGAAAATAGAACGACAGTAAATTTCCGACGAGCAATGAAGCTAGATATATTAACACAAACTGAACGGTACCCAAGGCGTTGATCACGACACCCGCAAAAAAGTAGAGCGTGATCATATTGAACAGCAAATGGGTAAAATCGACATGCAGAAAACCAGAAGTGAACATCCTAATCTGTTCGCCACGACGTATCCCTGCAATGTTAAACTTATATTTTTCGAAAAAAGAAAAGTCGTTAAACCCTTTTAACGACACCAATACGTTGGCTGCAATTATTACAATGGTAGCAATATCAATCCCTTTCATTTAGAGCGTTGTTTTTTAAAATAAGAAGCATAAATTTAGTTAGTTTTGCGGGAACATTCGCTATGCAACGGTTAGTTTATATTTTAGTGTACCCACTTATCTGGTGTCTTTCCAAACTCCCCTTTTGGGCATTGTATGGAATTTCAGATGTGCTATACGGTCTCATCTACTATATCATAGGCTATAGAAAAAAGGTGGTCATGGCGAATCTACGACTTGTCTTTCCTGAAAAATCTACAGCAGAACTTAAAACGATTTCGAAAAAATTCTACACCCATCTTTGCGATATGGTCGTAGAAGCTATAAAATCGCTTTCTATTTCCGAAGCAGAAATGAAGAAGCGTTTTACAGTGGCCAACGTAGAAATTATACATGAGCTTGAAAAAGAAAACCGCAACATCATGATGTTTATGGGCCATTATGCCAGCTGGGAATGGAGTGTAATCTTACAACGATTTATAAACCACAAGGGGTACGCGGTGTATAAAAAGATTGAAAATCCGTATTTCGACCGGTTGGTTAAAAAAATACGCGCCCGATACGATTCAGAGCTCATCAATACCAAAGAAACCGTTCACAAAATGGGAGCTGCCCTTTCCCGTGGCGAACTCATCATTAATGGTTTTATAGCAGACCAGACTGCCAAACACTGGAAAGCAAAGCATTTTCAAGAATTTATGGGAGTAAAAGTTCCGGTACTCACGGGAGGCGAAATGCTCGCAAAGAAGTTTGATATGGCGGTGATCTATCTAGATATTAGAAAGGTAAAACGTGGTCATTATGCCGCCAATGTTAGGCTTATTACCAAGCATCCTAATGACTTTCCAGATTACGAAATCACCGATAAGTTCTTAGCGCTTGTAGAAGAACAGATACATGCAGAGCCTGCGTACTACCTATGGACGCACAAACGGTGGAAGTATCGCGACAAAGTAAAAGATTACGTTTAGTTTTTGGACGCGTCTAGCTCACCGTTAGCGATGTCACCTTGAGCGCAGTCGAAAGGTTTCTGCATCGCCAAAAAGCATCCCACTACAACCCCGCAATGACTTGTAACTCGCCTATAAACCGATCTGCCAACGCGTCTGCCTCGTCTTGGCTTTTGGCCTCTGTATAGATTCTAATGATAGGTTCGGTATTCGATTTTCTAAGGTGGACCCAATTTTCAGCAAAATCAATTTTAACACCATCAAGGGTATTGATTTGTTCATTGGCATATCGAGACTCCATTTCCTTCAGAATAGCATCTACATCAAGCTGTGGTGTGAGTTCAATTTTTTTCTTGCTCATAAAATAGCTGGTGTATCGTTTCCGAAGCTCGCTTACCGCAATTTTTTCTGCTGCCAAATGGCTCAAAAACAAAGCGATTCCAACCAAACTATCCCTTCCATAGTGTAACTCCGGATAGATGATTCCGCCATTCCCTTCGCCGCCAATCACAGCATTGGTGTCTTTCATCTGCTGTACTACGTTCACTTCACCTACAGCGCTGGCTGTATAGGTTCCGCCATGCTTTTCGGTCACATCGCGCAATGCACGTGAAGACGACATATTACTCACCGTGGTACCTGGATTGTGCTGTAAAATATAGTCTGCCACAGCCACCAAAGTGTATTCTTCACCAAACATAGCTCCTTTTTCATCTACAAACGCCAATCGGTCTACATCAGGATCTACCACTATTCCGAAATCGGCACGCTCCTTTACCACCAATTCCATAAGATCGCCCAAATGCTCTTTTAGTGGCTCCGGATTGTGTGGAAAATGCCCAGTAGGATCACAATACAACTTAACCGGGTGTACGCCCAATGCCTCCAAGAGCAACGGTACTGCAATTCCACCGGTACTGTTTACGGCGTCAACCACTACTTTAAAATTAGCTTTCTTTATAGCCAAAACATTCACTAACGGCAGTTCTAAAATCTCATCAATATGCAAATCGATGTACGCTTCATTTATTGAAATCCGTCCCAGGTTATCCACCTCACTAAATTGGATAGTTCCCCCTTCGGCAATGTCCAAAATTTCTTGTCCGTTTTCCGCATTTAAGAATTCCCCTTTATTGTTCAATAATTTAAGGGCGTTCCATTGCTTCGGGTTGTGGCTTGCGGTAAGGATAATCCCACCGTCGGCATGCTCCATGGTTACTGCCATTTCCACCGTAGGTGTAGTAGACAATCCTAAATCGATTACATGAAAGCCCATCCCCACCAACGTTTGCATCACCAATTGCTGTATCATTTCGCCACTTATTCGTGCATCTCGACCTACTACCACCGCATACGAATCTTTATCCCGTTGTCGCCGCACCCAAGTTCCATAGGCCGCAGCATACATCACTGCATCAATGGGGGTTAAATTTTCGCCTTGAGCACCGCCAATAGTACCACGGATACCTGATATCGATTTTATTAAAGTCATAGGTAGTTTTTATTTTTTGCAAAGATACTTGTTATCGCTAAAAGTAGACCGCAAATTTGTAAATTGTCCCAGATGAATTTTCTAGCACATATCTATCTTTCTGGTGAAGACGAAGGCATTACCATAGGCAATTTTATAGCAGATGGCATCAAGGGAAAGCGCTATAAAAAGTTCCCGCCAAAAATTCAAAAAGGAATTCTTTTGCACCGATTTATAGACAGTTATACAGACAGTCACCCCACCGTACGGCAGAGTACTGCTAGATTGCACAAAAATTATGGCCATTACAGCGGAGTGATCGTAGACATTCTTTATGACCACTTTCTAGCTAAAAACTGGAACGATTACCATCCGCAGCCCTTAGCCGATTATGTAACCAATTTTTACGAACTGCTGCGTACCAATTTTGAAATATTACCGACCCGAATACAGCGTATGATGCCGTATATGATTGCAGACAATTGGCTGCTCAGCTATGCTAGCATACAGGGCATTAGTACTATCTTGAACCAAATGAACCAACGTACCAAAAACCGTTCAAAAATGAACTTTGCCGTGTTAGAACTGGAAGAGTTTTATACAGAATTTGAAGATGAGTTCACTTCCTTTTTTGCTGAATTGATCACAGCGTCACAAGTTAAACTTTCAGAATTATGAGGCTCAAAAACTTCACATGGCTCCTGCTACTGCTGCTCTGCTTTTCTTGCAAGCAATCGCAGCAGCAAGCAACGCCCCCCATTGAAAACCTTCCTGAAATCGGACTCATTACCGAAAAAGCAATGGTAGTTTCGGCTCGTGAAGAGGCATCTAAAGTTGGTATAGAAATTCTGAAAAACGGAGGAAACGCTTTTGATGCCATGATCGCTACAGAATTAGCACTCGCTGTGGTGTACCCATACGCCGGTAATTTAGGCGGTGGCGGATTCATGGTGTACAGAACCCAATATGGAGAATTGGGGTCATTCGATTATCGCGAAAAAGCCCCCATGGCTGCCAGCAGAGATATGTATTTAAATGCACAAGGTGTGTATGAAGCCGAAAAAAGCAAACAAGGAAGTCTTGCCGTTGGCGTTCCCGGTACCATTGCTGGAATGTTCGCGGTTCGTGAAAAACTGGGCACACTACCTATGGAAGAAATTTTAGCACCCGTGATTGCCTTGGCCAGAAAAGGTTTTATCGTTACAGAACAACAGGCAGCACGCCTAAACCACTACGCCCCCATCTTTGAAGAAATTAGCGGTGAACCTTCTATCATGACAAACGGCTATAAGGCAGGAGACAGACTCGTAAATGAAGCATTGGCAACAACGCTGGAAACGATTTCAAAAGAAGGGCTCACTGCATTCTATGGCGGATCGATTGGCCAGCAACTAGTAGATTACATTCAGCAAAGAGGTGGAATAATCACAATCGATGACCTAGAAGTGTACGAAGCTGAGTTTCGTGAACCTATTGTATTCGATTATAAAGATTTGAAAGTTATTTCTATGGCGCCCCCGTCAAGCGGTGGAGTTTGTCTTGCACAGATTTTAAAGATGGTCGAACCCTTTCCGTTGGAAACCTATGGGCACAATTCTGAAAAATACATACAGGTGCTGGCAGAGGCCGAAAGGCGTGCGTATGCAGACCGCAGCTATTTTTTGGGCGACCCTGATTTTGTTGAAATCCCAGTCGATTCCTTAGTCTCAGATACGTATTTAGAGCAACGGATGGCAAATTTTAGTTTCGAACAGGCAACTCCTTCGGAAATCATCGGTCCAGGGAAAATTCTTGGCTACGAAAGCGAAGAAACGACCCACTACTCTATTGTAGATCAATACGGAAACGCGGTTTCGGCAACTACTACACTAAATTCTGGCTACGGGTCAAAACTATATGTAAAAGACCTCGGTTTTTTTCTGAATAACGAAATGGACGATTTTAGTGCAAAACCCGGTCAGCCCAATATTTACGGATTGGTAGGTGGGGAAGCAAACGCCATTGCGCCCCAAAAACGGATGCTAAGCTCTATGACACCAACTTTGGTTGAAAAAGACGGCAACCTTTGGATGGTAGTAGGCACACCCGGTGGTGCCACCATTATCACTTCGGTGTTGCAAACCATTCTGAATGTAAACGAATTTGGAATGCACATGCAACAAGCAGTAAATGTACCTCGATTTCACCATCAATGGCTACCAGATGCAATCAGATATGAAGTAGATCGTTTTTCGCCAGAACTAAAAGCACGTCTCGCGGAAAAAGGATACCCAGAAAACACCCGAGTAGATCCTATTATCGGTAAGGTAGATGCTATTTTAGTGTTACCCGATGGTACCCTCGAAGGTGGTGCCGATCCACGTGGTGATGACACCGCAGTGGGATTCTAGTAGCGGCTTTCACTGCAACAAGGGTATTTCATCGGATATCTACTACCACATATCGAAATGTAAGGTTTTTACTACAAACTGACATTGAAATCCGTATTTTTGAAGTCGAATCAAAACGTTTTAAATACTTGTTAACAACCCGTTTGCCGTTACAACTGCCTCGTTAATCTTGAATCTAAAATAAAACCCACAGAACGTTGTGTGGTATTATTGTTGTTTCTGTAATCACAAATGCAGCCCCCAACTGCGCAGCTTATGTAATGAAGAGAAAATCGCTTGTACGAGATGTATATGCCGTGATACCATTGGTGTTTAGCGGTGTTCTGTGCATTGCGTTAATTTTCTTGCTTCGCCAAAAGGTAGTTGCAACTCCTGCTTTTATAGACAAATTATCAGATCTTACTACCCTATTTATCGCAATCAGCGGTTTTATTGCCATCTTACTCATGGTGTACCTGGCTATGGGTACATTCCGATTAAAATCTTCTAAAGAATTAGCCACTGACCATCTGGGTAGAATTACTGAAAAAATGCACAGTTTTCGAAATATTATCGAATTACTGTTGCGTTCAAAAATGTGGCTGCCGGGACTTAAGGATTACATAGACGATGAGTTTGCTGGTCTTACCTTTTTTGAAGTTAAAGAGTTCTACAAAGGCAAATCGAAATTGGCGATCGAATTCCTTCAGGAAAATCACAATTTTGAAGATACCGAAAATCTCTACCTAGAGATGAAATCGTTGTTGATGACCAGCCCAAAAGACAAACGAATTCCAGAGAACATCGTCTATCCTTCTTCCTACGGAAAGGATATCGTTGAAAAATGGCTCGAACATAAATCAGGTTCTGGATTGTGGTACTACTTTGGGTATAAGTTTGCCATTTTTAAAGACTTTTTAGATTACAATGCGGTTTTTGAAAGGCACCAAGAACGCATCATGCTTTTGGCAAATTCTATAGACAGTGAGCATTTTGAGGATTCATCTTTTAACGAAGTATTTTTATCGCGCCTTGGCGAATACATGACCAAAGAAGTGATTCCAAAATTGGTTCAGTTTCAGAATGTGGCAGGAAAAGGATTGCCCCGCGCCATGAGATATCTCTACAGTATCTTCCTGATGGTTTCACTTTTTGGAATACTGCTACCCCTTTGCTTTTTGTTGTTCGAATTACCCGTTATCTTCCTCATTATCAGCATCGCTTTTGTGGTGAGTACTATCTTTTTTATTTCAACAACCTTCTACCAGTTCTTATCGAAGGAAATTTCAGAATAAGTACTTCAATAAAATAATAAATTTCAAAGAAGGAGATACCTGCAAGGTTTAAATTTTCAATACAAATGAGTACCTTTGCAAACTATGGCAAAAAATGGCGATTTTATTGAAGTTTTAGGCGCTCGTGTCCACAATTTAAAGAACATAGATGTTAGCATTCCAAGAGAACAATTGGTGGTTATTACCGGACTTTCGGGAAGCGGAAAATCGTCACTCGCCTTCGACACAATTTATGCTGAAGGACAACGGCGCTATATTGAAACATTTTCTGCATACGCACGCCAATTCTTGGGTAGCCTAGAACGACCCGATGTCGATAAAATTGAAGGCCTATCTCCCGTTATCGCCATAGAACAAAAAACTACCAGTCGGAGTCCGCGATCAACCGTAGGTACCATTACTGAAATTTATGACTTCCTACGTCTGTTATACGCTCGTGCCAGTGATGCCTACAGCTACAATACCGGTGAGAAAATGGTGAGTTATAGCGATGAGCAGATCAAACAACTTATCATAGACGATTTCGACGGAAAAAAAGTAAGCGTTCTTGCTCCTGTAGTGCGTTCTAGAAAAGGGCACTACCGCGAACTCTTCGAGCAGATTGCCAAACAAGGATTTCTAAAAGTTCGTGTAGATGGTGAAGTGATCGATATTGTAAAAGGAATGCGCATTGATCGCTATAAAACGCACGATATAGAAATTGTGGTCGATCGCTTAAAAATTTCTGAAGAAAGCGACACCGACAAGCGCCTTTCAGAAACTATTATTACTGCTATGTACCATGGCGACGATGTACTCATGGTGCTCGATAACGAAACCGATGAAGTGCGTTATTTCAGTAGGTCATTGATGTGCCCTACCTCTGGCGTTTCGTACCCGAATCCAGAACCAAACAACTTTTCGTTCAATTCGCCCAAAGGCATGTGCCCCAATTGCAAAGGCTTAGGGAAATTGCATGAAGTGAATCTGAGCAAGTTGGTACCAGACGGGACACTTTCTATTAAACAAGGAGCCTTGGCGCCGCACGGACCGCAAAAAAACAATTGGATTTTTAAACAGTTGGAACTCATTGCACAGCGTTTCGATTTTAGCCTCAGTGATCCATTTGAAAGCATTCCTGAAAAGGCAAAGGAAATGATCTTTCACGGCGGAAACGAAAAGTTTGATGTCGAATCGAAGACTTTAGGGATTACCCGCAATTATAAAATCGATTTTGAAGGTGTTGCTACTTTCCTTCAGAATACCTACGAAGCCAACGAAAGTAAGTCGTTACAACGGTGGGCCAAAGAATACATGGACAAAGTTGCCTGCCCAGAGTGCGGGGGTAGTCGCCTGCGGAAAGAATCACTCTATTTTAAAGTGAACGAAAAAAACATTGCCGAGCTTGCCCACATGGACGTGATCGAGTTGGCAGAATGGTTTAATGACATCGAAAAAAAGCTGAGCGATACCCAATTGAAAATCGCTGCTGAAATCTTAAAAGAAGTACGGTCTCGCTTACAGTTTTTGATTGATGTGGGCCTTACCTACCTCTCCTTAGACCGAAGTTCAAAATCATTGTCGGGTGGCGAAGCACAGCGAATCAGGCTCGCAACGCAAATCGGTTCACAGTTGGTAGGTGTGCTCTATATCTTGGACGAACCCAGTATTGGCTTGCACCAGCGTGATAATGAAAAATTAATCAAATCGCTTATCTCATTGCGCGATATCGGAAATTCTGTGATTGTGGTAGAGCATGACAAAGACATGATTGAGCATGCAGATTATGTGATTGATATTGGTCCTGCAGCAGGGCGGCATGGAGGTGAGATTGTTTCTGAAGGAACCCCTACGGAAATTTTAAAACACCAAACCCTAACCGCCGATTATTTAAGTGGTGTAAAAGAAATTGAAGTGCCGAAAGAACGCCGAAAAGGCAATGGTAAATCACTTACACTTAGTGGAGCCACAGGAAACAACCTAAAAAACGTAAGCATTGAAATCCCTTTGGGTACCATGGTAGGTGTTACAGGAGTTTCAGGAAGTGGAAAATCTACGCTTATTAATGAGACCCTCTACCCTATTTTAAACGCACACTTTTTTAATGGGGTGAAAAAACCAATGCCCTATAAAAAAATCGTTGGGCTAAAACATTTAGATAAGGTGATCGACATTAACCAATCGCCTATCGGTAGAACGCCGCGAAGCAATCCGGCAACCTACACTGGGGTATTTTCAGAAATACGAAGTTTATATGCGAAAATCCCTGAGGCGATGATTCGTGGCTATAAACCAGGTCGTTTCAGTTTTAATGTCGCTGGCGGAAGATGTGAAACGTGTAAAGGTGGCGGACTGCGAGTGATTGAAATGAACTTTTTACCAGACGTGTATGTTGAGTGCGAAACCTGCCAAGGAAAGCGTTTTAACCGTGAAACTTTGGAGATACGTTACAAAGGGAATTCAATTTATGATGTGCTGGAAATGACCATCAATGAAGCTGTTCCGTTTTTTGAAAACATACCAAAAATATACCGAAAGCTAAAAACCATCCAAGATGTTGGTCTGGGTTATATTACTTTAGGACAACAGTCTACGACACTTTCCGGTGGTGAAGCGCAACGAATTAAGTTGGCAACAGAACTTTCAAAAAGAGATACTGGCAATACTTTTTATATCTTAGACGAGCCTACCACCGGTCTTCATTTTGAAGATATCAGAGTTCTGCTTATCGTTCTTAACAAATTAGTGGCCAAAGGAAACACCGTGGTAATTATTGAGCACAACCTAGATGTGATTAAAACGGTCGATTATATTATCGATATCGGGCCCGAAGGTGGTAAAAAAGGTGGTAAGATCATGGCAACGGGCACACCAGAAGAGATTGTAGAAAACAACAAAGGCTTTACTGCCAAGTTTTTAAAGAAAGAATTACAGTGAGTAGTGCACTTCGACAGGCTCAGTGTGACAAGTAGTGAGTAGTGAGTAGTGAAATTTAAAGCTGAAATGAAATACTTAAAAAAAGTAACAAGAGACAACTCACAACCCACAACCGACAACCAACAACCTGTCACACTGAGCGCAGTCGAAGTGAAAGTCTAACGACTAAAGACCATACAATGAGAAACGAACAACAGAATAAAAACTGGAATGCAGTAAAAACTAACGATTCATGGGCTATTTTCAAGATCATGGGCGAGTTTGTAAATGGGTATGAAAAAATGAGCCGTATCGGTCCGTGTGTGAGTATCTTCGGTTCGGCACGTACCAAACCAGACAACCCGAATTACCAATTGGCAGAAAACATTGCAAAAAAGATTACCGAAAATGGCTATGGTGTTATCACAGGCGGTGGCCCCGGTATCATGGAAGCGGGTAACAAAGGTGCGCACTTAGCTGGCGGAACCTCCGTAGGACTCAACATAACACTCCCGTTCGAACAACATGACAATCCGTATATCGATAGCGATAAAAGTATCGATTTTGATTACTTTTTTGTTCGAAAGGTGATGTTCGTGAAATACTCGCAAGGATTTGTAGTGATGCCCGGCGGATTCGGAACACTAGACGAATTCTTTGAGGCACTTACTCTCATTCAGACCCATAAGATTGATAAATTCCCGTTAATTTTGGTTGGGACCGAATTTTGGAAAGGCCTGTGGGAATGGGTAACCAGCACACTGTTAGAAGCAAACAACAACATCAGTAAAGGCGATTTAGATTTGGTACATATTGTTGATACTGAAGACGAAGTGTTGAAAGTACTTAACGATTTCTACGAAAAATCGAATCACAGTCCGAATTTTTAATCAGTTGTGGTATACAATTTGTAAAATAGTTTCTTACACTTGCACATCTATTAATTTTTTACGTTTTCTTGATCACACGCTATCTTCTATATCTCTTTATTTTTATTACGGTCGTACCCCTGTGCGCCCAAAATAAAATTTTTATAGAAGCGACACTTCTTCCTGAAAGCGAAAGCATCATCATTACTCAAAAAATCACCTTTCAGAATACTTCTGAAACATCCCTAGACACCTTATACTTCAACGATTGGGCGAATAGTTTTTCAACCAAAACCACTCCCTTAGCGAAACGTTTTGCTGAAAATTTTGATAGCTCGTTCCATTTCGAAAAAGAAGAAGAAAGAGGAAAAACCATCATTCAGCAGGTTGAATTTATTTCAGACCAAAACAGTGCAACCAGTGCTACTTGGCAACGGGGCGCCGCTTTAGACATTCTGAAAGTTCCTTTGGCCAAACCGCTCGCACCAAAAGAAGCGATCACACTTCGATTTACCTACACGGTTGAAGTGGCTGACGATAAGTTTACGCGCTACGGTGTAGATAATTTCGGTAATTATAAACTTCGCTACTGGTTTATTGCACCAGCAGTGTTCGACGGCACTTGGCATGCGTATAGCAATAAGAATTCAGACGACCTATACCTCGCCCCTACCGATTTCAACATTAATTTTACCCTGCCAGAAGCATACACACTAAATTCTAATTTCGATTTGGTGGATACCGAAACTACGGAAAATGGAACATTGGTATCGCTAAAAGGTGAAAAACGCAATCAGGCAATCATTCATATTGAAAAGCAAAATACATTTGAACGTATTGTTACCGACAAGTTTGAACTGGTGACCAACCTAAAAGACAAAAAAGTTTCTCCGGCTATTAAAGCGCTGGCGGTAGACCGGATTGTTCATTTTTTAGATGCAAAATTAGGAGACTATCCGTTTAAAAAACTCATGACTACCGAAGAGGCCTATCGGAAGGACCCGGTTTATGGGCTGAATCAGCTGCCCGATTTCATTAGTCCGTTTCCCGATGGTTTTGAGTACGATATGGAGCAGTTAAAAACCATCACCCGAAATTACCTTGAGAATACGCTGGCGCTGCATCCACGTGATGATTATTGGCTTATTGGTGCCCTGCAGATTTACTTAATGACCGAATATGTAGACACCTACTATCCAAAAATGAAGATTATTGGGAGCTTGAGTAATTGGTGGATTATTAAATGGGCGCATGCTGCAGATCTTGAATTTAACGACCAATATCCGTTGCTATACCTAAACATGGCCAGAAACAATTTGCAACAAGCCTTGGTGACGCCAAAAGATTCGCTAGTAAAATTCAACAAAAACATTGCAAACGATTATTATGGAGGCGACGGACTCAATTATTTGGCAGACTATCTAGACAAACCGGTGCTGGAACAGTCGATTAAAGAATTCTATTCAGAAAATTTATTAAAGCCGGTATCGCCTTCCACTTTTGAAAACATCGTTTCGCAAAACACCGATTTGCCCGTGAATTGGTTTTTTGAAGATTTTGTGGGCAAACGCACCACCATCGATTTCAAAATAAAAAAGATCAAAAAAGTAGGCGATTCACTACAAGTCACGATAGCGAACAAACGTGACAACACCTTGCCTGTTTCCATCTACGGACTCAATAAAGACAAGGTGCTTTTTAAACAATGGACCACCCCCATAGACAGTACCATTACGGTTACCGTTCCACGAGCGAATGTTCGCAAATTAGCACTGAACTACGAAGCAGTTATCCCAGAGTTTAACCAACGGAACAACTACAAAAAAGTAAAGGGATTGCTCAACCGTCCGATTCAATTTCGGCTTTTTCAAGACGTAGAAGATCCCAAATACAATCAATTGTTCTTTATGCCCGTTTTTGAATACAACCTCTATGACGGTGTTAGTGTGGGGATGAAACTCTATAATAAAACGGTACTACCCAAAGGCATCCATTACAAGCTGGAACCACAATACGGATTTGGCTCTAACACCTTGATTGGTAGCGGTTCTATTTCGTATACAGCCCGTTTGCCCGAGAATCAGCCCTACTCTATGCGCTACGGAATTTCAGGTAATTATTATTCGTACGACCAGAATTTGTTCTATAGAAGAGTGACGCCGTTTATGGTTTTTGCCTTTCGTCCAGACGATTTACGGGATAATGAAAAACAGTTTATCAATCTTCGGAATGTAAATGTGTTTCGCGATGAAAACCCGAACGATGCTTCCCAAGACCCAAATTATAGCGTGTTTAATGCACAATATGTGTATTCCAATCCGAATTTGATCAATTACTTTCGGGGTACTGTAGATTATGAAATTTCTAAGAAGTTCAGTAAGATTGCCGCCACCTTCGAATATCGAAAACTATTCCTAAACAACCGCCAACTGAATGTTCGGGCCTTTGCAGGTGCCTTTTTGTTCAATGATAGTGGTGCCGACAATAATTTTTTCAGCTTTGCACTAGACAGGCCCACCGATTATCTATTCGATTACAATTACTACGGAAGAAGCGAAGATACCGGGGTTTTCAGTCAGCAACTTATTATTGCCGAAGGAGGTTTCAAAAGTCAGTTAGAACCTGCATTCTCCAACACCTGGATGGCTACCTTAAATGCCAGTACCAATATCTGGAAATGGATTTATGCCTATGGCGACGTAGGATTGGTAGACAATCGCGGTGTGGCCCCAAAATTTGTGTACGATTCTGGGATACGACTGAGCTTGGTAGCAGATTATTTTGAATTGTACTTCCCGCTATACTCAAACCTTGGTTGGGAACCTGGCTTACCCAATTACGACCAAAAAGTACGATTTATCGTCACACTGAGTCCGAAAACTCTGCTCGGGCTCTTTACCCGAACCTGGTATTAAACTACGCAATGCAATTTTTAAACAACTGGAAACATATCATTTTGCTGTGCCTAACGTTGGGATTAGCGCCATTTTTCCCCGAACCACACCTTTGGGGCAAGCTGAAATGGATATTTGGGGGCGCAAATGGGATGCAAGCTCAAGATTGGTTTGACGTATTCTTACACGGGCTTCCATTTCTTTTACTCATTCGTATCGTTCTGCTGAAACTTTTAAAATCTTCTAACAGATAGCACATTAAAGCACGGTTTATTGAGAATCTTGCAATACTTTAACATTGTTTCGCAGCTCGTTTTTGCGTATTTTTGCGGCAAACAAAACGTGCAATGCAGACAAACCCACAGACCAACAGCGAGTTATCTTTCGACGATTTTAAAGCCGAAGTCTTAAACGACTATAAAATTGCTGTCACCAGTCGCGAATGTAGCCTACTTGGGCGACGGGAAGTGTTAACGGGTAAAGCAAAATTTGGGATTTTCGGCGATGGGAAAGAAGTTCCACAACTGGCTTGGGCAAAAGCATTCCAAAATGGTGATTGGCGTAGCGGGTACTACCGCGACCAGACCTTTATGATGGCCATCGGAAAATTAACCATCGAACAGTTTTTTGCTGGCTTGTATGCCCATACAGATATTAAGGCAGACCCCATGAGCGCAGGACGCCAGATGGGTGGTCACTTTGCAACACACAGTTTAAATGATGACGGCAGCTGGAAAAACCTCACTGCACAAAAAAATAGTAGTGCCGACATCTCCCCTACGGCTGGCCAGATGCCAAGACTTTTGGGGTTGGCACAAGCCTCAAAAATATTCAGGAATGTAAAAGGCATCGAAAACAAAACCAATTTCTCTATCAACGGAAATGAAGTTGCCTGGGGGACCATTGGTAATGCCAGTACCAGCGAAGGCTTGTTTTGGGAAACTATAAATGCTGCGGGCGTGTTACAAGTGCCCATGGTAATGAGTGTTTGGGACGACGAGTACGGTATTTCGGTACACGCGCGCCACCAGACCACCAAAGAAAATATTTCTGAAATCTTAAAAGGGTTTCAACGTACTGAAGACGAAAATGGTTACGAGATCATACGCGTCACAGGTTGGGATTACCCCGAATTGGTAGAAGCCTACCAGACAGCATCAAAAATTGCCAGAGAAGAGCACGTTCCGGTACTGATTCATGTAAAAGAACTCACACAACCTCAAGGCCATTCTACCAGTGGTTCGCACGAGCGCTATAAGAGTAAGGAGCGATTGGAATGGGAAGCCGAATACGATTGTAACGCACAGATGCGCCAATGGATGCTTGCCAATAACATGGCCACAGAAGAAGAACTTACCGAACTAGAAAAAGACATTAAAAAACAAGTGCGTGATGGTAAAAAAGCAGCTTGGACTGCCTTTTTAGCTCCGCAGAAAGAAGAGCAGAAAGAAGCGCTTACATTGCTTTCTAATCTTGCTGAAAGTTCTGCGAACAAGACGTTTATTGAAAAAATTAAAAATGACCTTGCTGCTGAAGGTGAGCCACTACGCCGATCGATTGCCGCTGCTACCCGAAAAGCATTGCGCTATGTGGTAAGTGAGGATTCTTCCGAAAAACGACAGTTACAAGATTGGATCAACAATTATTTTGAACGCATACAGCCGAAGTATTCTGCGCATTTATATTCTGAAGCCGAAGAAAACGCTAAGACCATTTCCGAAGTAAAACCGACCTATAACGACGGTGCCGAAGAAGTGGATGGTCGTGTAGTACTGCGCGATAATTTTGATGCACTTTTTAGCAAACACCCTGAAGCCCTCATTTTTGGTGAAGATGCAGGCGAAATTGGCGACGTAAACCAAGGGTTGGAAGGCATGCAAGAAAAATATGGTGAGTTGCGTGTGAGCGATGCCGGAATTCGTGAAGCGACCATTTTAGGACAAGGAATCGGAATGGCGATGCGCGGACTTAGACCTATTGCTGAAATACAATACCTCGACTATATCCTCTATTGTTTGCAGATTATGAGCGACGATTTGGTAACCGTACGCTACCGAACTAACGGAACTCAAAAAGCGCCGTTAATCGTACGAACACGCGGTCATAGATTGGAAGGCATCTGGCACAGTGGATCGCAAATGGGCGGACTTGTTCATTTACTACGCGGTATGTATATTTTGGTGCCTAGAGATATGACCAAAGCGGCCGGTTTTTACAATACGTTGTTAGAAACCGACGAACCCGCATTGATCGTAGAGTGTTTGAACGGCTATCGATTAAAAGAAAAAATGCCAACCAATTTGGGTGAATTTAGAACTCCGATCGGGGTGGTAGAAACCGTAAAGGAAGGGACCGACATTACATTGGTTTCGTACGGAAGTACCTTACGCGTGGTTCAAGAAGCGGCCAAAGAACTGCAACAAGTGGGTATTGACGCCGAAATCATCGATGTGCAGTCATTGTTACCACTCGATTTAAACCATGATATGGTAGCGAGTGTCAAGAAAACCAATCGATTGTTGGTGATAGACGAAGACGTGCCTGGCGGAGCTTCGGCCTACATTATGAATCATATTGTAGACACCCAAAATGGCTACCAATACTTAGATAGCAAGCCACAAACCTTGGCGGCAAAACCGCATAGACCTGCCTACGGAACCGACGGTGATTATTTCAGCAAACCCTCTGCAGAAGATATTTTTGAAACGGTATATGAAGTGATGCATGAGGCAAATCCGGCAGACTTTCCAAAGTTAAGGTAACGCTAAAGTGTTAGGGTATAGCTTTTATTTATCGTATTTTAATATGATAAAACTAAAAGCTATGAAAAAAATTACTTTCTTATTACTTTCACTCATCATTACGGTATCACTAACGGCGCAGGATGCCAGTTTAGAATTTGACCCTATTGCCACGGCAGAAGTGCCAAGCGAAGTGATCATGTCGCACAAAACAAACTTTCCAAACGGATTTGTTCGCAGTTGGGCCGTAAATCGTGGTTTATCGGCAACCGACCGTATTCCAGAACGATATCAGGCAGTTTTTAGCGATGGCGGTGGCACAAATAGCCACACGGCTACCTACCTACCCAATGGGATGCTTTTTTTTCACTCAGAATTTTTAGATCCCGACAATGTTCCTTCGGAAATTTTACTAAAAACGCGATCAGAGTTTGATGATTCTGAGGTAGAACATGTGCATTTTATCACCATGTTTAATCCGAAACGGGAAATTTATCGCGTAAAAGTACGTGATCAGGCATTGGTTGAAATGGTGTATTATACCGTGAATGGCGTGAAAATTCCGAAAAACGAGCTACCTGAAGAATTGTTAGTGTTTAATTATTAGAACATTAATGAAGGACTTTTCTACTTGTAAGACAACCCGTCATTCTGAATTTATTTCAGAATCCCATCATCGTAGACATCCCGTCATTCTGAATTTATTTCAGAATCCCAACAAGAGAGCGAACATAGTTCATGAGAACATAAATCGAGGTTCAGGTAGACGTAATCTTATATGAATGTTTAGTACAACACATATTAATTCGATCAAAATTTGGAATCCCCGATAATTTTCACCAATATTTGTAAAGACAAAGAAATAAAACAAGTCATGTTACACACTCTTGTAAATAATAACAATAATAATAACGCAAAGACGTAACAGAAACTTGTACCCTATATGCAACCGCCAAGTTTCAAAAAGCTTGGCGGTTTTTTTTTGTGCGAAACTTACGGTAACGAAACAAAGCGCCCGTTGCAGAGCTAGTTGAGCCATCCCGCTGCATAGTGGGATCTAAAATTGGGAATAATATTAGACTAATTAAATAACCAAATACCGATATATTATGTGTGGAATTGTATGTGCATTCGATCTTAAAAGGCCAGCCGAGGAGCTGCGGCCACAACTATTAACCATGGCAAAATGCCTGAGACACCGTGGCCCGGATTGGAGTGGCATCTTCAGTAATAAACGCGCGCTCATGGCGCACGAACGCCTCGCGATTGTAGATCCGACCTCAGGGAAACAACCGCTCTTTTCAGAAGACAAGAAGCTAGTATTGGCTGCCAATGGCGAAATTTACAATCATATGCAACTGCGCAAGCAATTTGAAAACAGCTACAACTTCCAGACAAAAAGCGATTGTGAAGTCATTTTAGCACTCTACAAAGAGAAAGGAGCTTCGTTCTTAGATGAGCTGAACGGAATCTTCGGATTTGCCCTCTACGATGTATCCACCAACGAATATTTGATTGCCAGAGATCACATGGGGATTATCCCCTTATACATGGGCTGGGACAAAGATGGTACTTTTTATGTAGCTAGCGAATTAAAAGCCTTGGAAGGCTTTTGTACCAAAATAAAACTCTTCCCTCCAGGGCATTACTTGCATAGTAGCGATGGCGAACTGAAAAGATGGTACCAACGCGATTGGATGGAATACGATGCCGTGAAAGACAATGAAACCAGCATAGACGACCTGCGAAAGGCGCTTGATGCAGCCGTACACAGACAATTGATGAGCGATGTACCCTACGGAGTCTTATTGTCGGGCGGATTGGATTCTTCGATTACCTCTGCCCTCGCCAAGAAATATGCCGACAAGCGTATCGAGAGTGGCGATATGGAAGGTGCTTGGTATCCGCGTCTGCATTCATTTGCTATTGGTTTAAAAGGCTCTCCAGATTTGGCGGCTGCCCAAAAGGTTGCAGACCATCTGGATACCGTACACCATGAAATACATTTTACGATTCAGGAAGGCTTAGATGCCATACGCGATGTGATTTACCATGTTGAAACCTACGATATCACAACGATTAGAGCCTCTACCCCCATGTTTTTATTGGCACGGGCCATTAAGGCAATGGGGATAAAAATGGTGTTGTCTGGTGAGGGTGCCGATGAGATTTTTGGTGGATACCTCTATTTTCACAAGGCGCCTTCTGCACAAGAATTTCACGAAGAGAACGTTCGGAAACTCGAAAAACTACATATGTATGATTGCCTTCGCGCCAACAAATCGTTAGCATCATGGGGAATTGAAGGCCGGGTACCATTTTTAGATAAAGAATTTATGGATGTTGCCATGCGCCTCAATCCAAAAGACAAGATGATTGTGAGCGGACAAGCAAAACCAACGGACCGCCAAGCTATGGAAAAGTGGGTATTGCGAGAGGCCTTTGGCGATATGCTCCCTGAAGAGGTGGCGTGGAGACAAAAAGAACAATTTAGTGATGGTGTGGGTTATAGTTGGATTGATACTTTAAAGGAAATGGTAAATGAACAAGTAACCGATGAGCAATTGCAAAACGCCCAATATCGATTCCCGATACAAACCCCGACAAGCAAAGAAGAGTTTTATTATCGTACCATTTTTGAAGAGCACTTCCCGAGTGATGCCGCAGCATTAACCGTACCAAGTGTTCCTAGTGTGGCATGTAGTAGCCAAGTGGCACTAGACTGGGACGAAAGTTTTAAGAACATGAACGATCCCAGCGGAAGAGCGGTTGCGAATGTGCATGATGAAGCGTATTGAGAAGTCTTTAGTCGATAGTCTTTAGTTGTTAGTTTTTGGTCGTTAGTCTTTAGTAACTCCGCTGTCATTCCGAACCATAGGAAGCCCGCCTTCGCTTTCGGGCAGGGAATCTCATATAGTTGATGGTTGACAGTTTATAGTTGTTGGGTGAGGGAAGCGGGAAGCGGGAACGCGGAAGTTGGAAGCTTGCCCGTACCGAACGGAGTTTGGGCGGGTTGGAAGTTTGTTCCATAATCAAAATTTTGAACGAGAATGTTAGTCCATATTCTATGCTCCATATTCCACAAACTTTGGTATATGCCATGGTGTCTGACACTTCTTTAAAATGCAAATCTCAGGTACCATAATCCTATAATACACATAGTAAGCAAATAATATTTTAATTCATTTACTTCACTTCAAAAAAATCCCAATAAAAATCCCTTCCCCACTCTTTTTATTAAAGTGTTCTAAACGTAGCATTCGTTTTAGTTGGCTTTCCCTATTTTTGAAATCATAGCACCAATCAGAACCCTATGAAAAAGATTTTTCTCCTTGCCCTTGTCTGTTTCGCCTTGTTCGGACACGACATGTATCTTAAAATGGATACGTTTTTTCTACAACCCAATCAGCAAGCTGTACTCGATCTATACAACGGAACCTTTGAAAAAAGTGAGAACGTCATCGACCGTGACCGTATGCTGGACGCTAGCTTCTTCGGAAATGGGCAGCGAATGGCAATTAAGAACGACCAATGGACCGAAATAGACAGTATGACCCGTCTTACATTTACAACAGGCGAGGCTGGAACGTGGGTAGCGGGTGTTTCAACCAAAGCACGCACTATTGAACTGGATGCAGACGCTTTCAACAGTTATTTAGAACACGATGGTGCGTTAGATATGCTTAATGAGCGCAAAACCAATAATTTATTGGAAGAAGATGCTATTGAAAAATATTCTAAACACGTAAAGGCTATTTTTCAGGTGGGAGATACCAAAACAGACGATTATAAAACGGTATTGGGATATCCTATCGAATTTGTACCACAATCCAACCCCTACGAAGCTAATACGGGTGGTACACTAAAATTCCAATTACTGAGAAATGGAAGCCCGTTGGCAAATCAGTTGGTGTACGCAGATTTTGTTTCAGCAAAAGGCAGCCATTCACATAACAATACCACGCATAGCCATGATGGTGAAGGCGAACATTCGCATGGAGATGAAGACAATGTACATAGTCATGGAAACGACGGAGAACACACACACGATGATAAGAAGGAAGTCCACAGCCATGGAAACGACGGAGAACACACACACGGAGACAAAAAGAAAGTCCACAGCCACGGAAACGAGGGAGACCACACGCACGGAAACGACAAAGAGGTTCATAGCCATGATAATAATTCATCAACCGTAGAAACGAACCATACCCATACCACTGGCCAGCAACTAAGAACTGATGCCAACGGGATGATTAATGTAGAGCTTACTGCAGATGGAATCTGGTATCTTAGAACCATTCATTTGGTGACCACTCAAGAAGCGGGCTTGACCCATGAGAGCAATTGGGCCACACTTACCTTTGAAGTAAGCCATGCACATGATGAAACGACACACACGCATGAACATGAACATGAAGATGGAATCCCGTCGTATGTGTATTGGATTGCGAGTTTAGTAATCATTGGCGGATTGTTTTTCTTCTTCTACCGAAAAAAATAAGCTTTGAAAAAACTACGGTCTTCCCTATTCGTCATACTTGCCATGCTATTGCCCCTCACCCTATATGCACATGGAGTAAGCGAATCTGATCAAGATATTTTAAACAACGGCGGGCTGCTGTCATACATTTACGTTGGAGCTAAACACATGCTCACTGGTTACGATCATTTATTATTCTTAGCAGGCGTCGTGTTTTATTTAAGCACTTTTAAGGACATCGTAAAGTTTGTCACTGTGTTTACCATTGGGCATTCGGTTACGCTCATTGGTGCCACCTATCTTGGCATCACAGCTAACGAACACTTGGTAGATGCTGTGATTGCGCTAAGTGTGCTGTATAAAGGATTTGAAAACCTAAATGGTTTCAAAAAATTGGGAATCGTTTCGCCAAATTTACTTTTTATGGTGCTGCTTTTCGGGTTGATTCATGGCTTTGGGCTCGCTACACGGCTGCAGTCTTTTGACATGGGAGACGACTTATTTTTAGCGAAAATTATCAGTTTTAATGTAGGGGTAGAATTGGGACAGATTTTAGCGCTGATTCCCATTGTCTTGCTCATTACCCAATGGCGAAAACGAAAGAGTTTTCAAGCTTTTTACAAAGCCGCAAACACCTATTTGGTTATTGCCGGAATTGCATTATTTGCGTATCAATTGCATGAATATATTAGAGGAGCGCATTAAGTTAGAATTGAAACGATAATACCTTCTTAAAATTTTAAAATTTCCGCGTTAAAGACCGTTAATACATATGGCAACGCTCTAATTCGATTGTATATTTAGGTATGGAAAAGATATTAGTAGCAGGTGCCACAGGTACCACTGGAAATAAAGTAATCAATTTGTTAAAAGAATCGAGCCAATACACGCCCGTTGCGATGGTGCGGAATGAGTCGCAACAAAAAGAATTTGAAAACCAGGGTGTAACTACCGTTTGGGGTGATTTAACAGAAGATGTTTCAAACACAACCAAAGGGATAGACCGTGTGATTTTTGCAGCAGGATCTGGCGGAAAAGACGTGGTTAATGTAGACCAAGAAGGTGCCAAGAAATTAATTGATGCCTCTAAAAAAGAACGCATTAAGAAGTTTGTAATGCTAAGTTCTATGGGCGCTGACAATCCCCAAGGAGATTTGAAAGAATACTTGCAGGCCAAACAAAATGCCGACCAGTATTTAGACATTAGCGGACTCACATTTACGATTGTGAGACCGGGTGCATTGAATAACAATGAAGGCTTAGGGAAAATTAAATTAGAGAAAAAATTGAACGAGCAAGGTGAAATCCCACGGTGGGATGTAGCCCGAACCCTCGTAAAAAGCCTTGATACCAAAGTTGTAAAAAACCAAGCCTTTGAAATTCTCACAGGTGAAACCCAGATTGAAAAAGCGGTTGAAGCGTTTCAGGTGGTATAGTACTTAACATCCAAATCCTTAAAATAGCCAAGACAACAATGTCTTGGCTATTTTTTTTTACACTTCTTCCACCATTTCACATTTCGTATAAGTACAACTACCTAGAAACGAGTAATATCTTATCATTATATTTGATAGATAGGTATTCAACATGAAACGAACCAAAATACTCTGTTTACTGTTTTGCTTATGCTACATAACAGCTTTCGCTCAATATGACGGGCAGGATATTTCAGTAATAAAACAGAAAATTGCTGCTACTAAAAATGGAGATCGTTTGGTTTGGATGGATAGTCTTACCCAATTAACCAAATTTGATCATAATTCCATATACGATTCGATTGCCAATGCTACCTTAGCGTATGCTATTGAAATCGATTCAATGTCTGTTGCGGCAATGAACATAGGAGATCTCATGTATTTCTACAGTGCCTATCTAAGTGATTTTGAGAAAGCTTTTGCCATCTACAACCAATATGAACCTATGTTTAAAGACATCGCACCAACCGATGTTACCCGTTTGTATCTAAACAGCAGCAATGTATTTCAAGACGTTGGTAACTATAAAATGGCAGTTAAGCTACTAGACTCCGTCACCAAATATGCTAGAATAACTAATAATAACTATCACAGCGGCTTGGCAAAAATGTACAGGGCACAAATCAGTGCGTCCTTAGGAGAGAATGCAAAAGCTTCTATAATTTATAGAGACGTTATTAAGGTATTTGAAGAGGAAAAAGACACCTTCAATATTTTGGCTACCATGAATTCATTATCAATTCTTTATAGTCAGAACAATTTTTTTGAAGAGGCCCATAAAATTCAAAAAGAGGCCGAATTCCTTGCAACAAAGGCAAATGAAGATGGTTTTTTAGCAAGTATTTATTCTAACATGGCAACAGACCTTGGCAAGCAAGACCGTTTGGCAGAGAGCATCAAATACCTGAAACTAGCTGTTGCTTCTATCTTAAAAACAGATTATCACAACCGCTATGCACCGCCAATTTATCTAGAATTACTTAAAAAATATGCAAAGGTAGATAGTTTAGAAAAAGCTGAAGAAGTAATTCAAAAACTACAGGAGTACGATGAGTTTATGACAGAAGGCCCTAATTTACGAAGCTATAATAGTGGTATGAAGCATTATTATTTAGCTAAAGGAGATTATAAAAAAGCATTGGAATTAGGCTTATTGACCCTAGGAGATAAAAATGTCGATTTTCATGCTGAAGAAGATATAGACAACGAGGCGTTTATGGTTGATGTCTATAAGAAATTGGGGAATACTGAGCTAGAACTTTATCATTTGAAACGATTTCAAAAATTGAATGATTCTATAAATAGTGTGAAAAAAGTAAATGCACTTTCCTATTACCAAACTCTGTATGAAACAGAAAAACGTGACGCCCAGATTGAAAACCAAGAAAACAAACTAGCATTACTAGAAGAAAAGCACAAGACAAAAAATCAGTGGATAACTTTTGGTGCCATCAGTTTAGTTGGGATTTTCGGGTTTATTTTGGTAGTACGTTCCCGAAACAATCAAAAAAAGCAGAAGATTATCGAATCTAATTTTTCTCAAAAATTATTATTGGCGCAAGAGACAGAGCGTACGCGCGTCGCTAAGGATCTTCATGATAGTGTAGGACAACGACTGTCGATTATGCATAGAAAAGCAGAAAATTTAGATCAGGCAGACCTCGCTGCAATGACCGCAGGAACACTAGAGGAAGTTAGAAGCATAAGCCGAGGACTATATCCGCCAATGTTAGAAAAATTGGGGCTTACAAAAAGCCTTCAACATTTACTTTTAGAAATTGATGAAGAAACAGCGATGTTTGTTTCTACCGAAATTGATAACATCGATTCATTTTTCAATCAAGAAGAAACACTTAACTTTTACAGATTTGTGCAAGAAAGTATTACAAATGTTATAAAACATGCAAATGCAAAAACGCTTTTGGTAAAAATTACTTCAGAAGAAAAAAAAATAACCGCCATTATCAAAGACAATGGTCATGGTTTTGAAGATACCGAACATACCATATACAACAGCCTAGGGCTAAAAACAATGTCTGAACGTATCAAACTACTCAAAGGAAAAATTAGCATTAATAGCGCTAAAAATGAGGGCACGATGATTAAAGCAAGTATCAGTAAATGATCTCAAAAATAAAAATACTTGTAGCAGATGACCATCCCTTATTGTTAAGCGGACTTGCTGAAGCTTTGCGGAACTTTAATTATGATGTGGTTTCCACATGCGAAAATGGTGCAAAAGCACTGGACCAAATAATAGACCTCACTCCTACCATTGCCATTCTTGATGTAGAAATGCCATATCTTTCCGGCATTGAGGTAGTGCGTAAATGCAAAGAAAAAGAACTAAACACGAAATTTATTTTACTCACTTCCCACAAAGAAAAATCGTTGATTTTAGAAACAAAAGAACTCGGTATTTCTGGATATATCCTAAAAGAAGAACCATTTTCTGAAATACAACGCTGCATTCAGGCAGTACATAGTGGCCATACCTATTACAGTAAAACCTTCGATGCCATTTATAATACAAAAGTAGCCCCTGAGTTAGAGCGTATTAAATTTTTAACGCCTTCAGAAAGAACCATTGTGCGCCTAATCGCAAAAGGAAATACCTCCAAGAGTATAGCTGAAATGCTCGGACTTTCAGTACGTACCATCGACAATCACCGAGCAAATATTATCAACAAACTCGAACTACCTTCACAGACTGATGCGCTTACTACCTGGGCAAAAGAGCATTTCAGTATGCTTGATGCTATTTAAACTCGGCTGTTTACTTCGGAAATTTTAAAAGTTGAAGAAACGCCTCTACATTTTCCGGTATTACTTCATCTTCTCCCTTCTTAATAACCACTGAAAGTAGCTTCCCTAAGTACCCCTACCTAAACTTTACGTTCACTACCTATTCTAAATGATTTGTGGTACTCATAACTTTGTTTCCAACAAAAAATACAAACGTTGAAAATTTTGTAGTATGAATATTGTAATCTCACTCATCGTTGCTTTTTTTTGCCTCCAAATCACCTACGCCCAAGTTGGAATCAACACTGTATCTCCAAAAGCCCTTTTGGAGGTACAGGCTTCTAACCCAGCCACTCCATCTGCAACAGATGGCGTGCTACTTCCTAAGATAGATGCATTTCCAACCATCAACCCAACGGCTGATCAAGATGGGATGATGGTGTATGTAACAGGAAACGGAGTGGTTGAACAGGGATTTTATTTTTGGAATGACTCAGGGAGTAGTTGGCAAAAAATTTCTGGCAACAAAAGTGAACTTGAACTCATAACAGAAGGTTTCAGCTCTGGATGGAGATTGCGTGGTATGAATCCTGCTAACTATGGAAATATAGGTACCAATGCAATCGATTTGTCTATTTCGAACACAGCAAGCACAATTCACGGAGCTACTAGTACCAATAGCATTGCCGTAGGTTTGAATGCACAGTCTTCAGAATATGGTGCGATGGCTTTTGGAATTAGTTCGGTAAGCTCGGGGTCACATTCTATAGCAGTTGGGCCTCAAAGTAAGGCAATAGGGCCTTATAGTACTGCCATTGGGTTCGATTCATATGCCTCAGGTTTTTGTTCATTGGCGGCAGGTGCAACTGCTCAAAGTTTTGGAGATTACGCCATGTCTTATGGAAGATTTACAGCTAGCAGGTCATATTTAGAAACTGCTATGGGCTCTTTTAATACAAATGTATTAGGAAATCTTTCGAGCTTCGTTCCTACAGACAGGCATTTTGTGATTGGTAATGGCTCAAATTCTTCTGCACGTAGTGATGCATTAGTTGTCTTAAAAAACGGAACCATTACCGCACCTAGTTTTGATATTGCTGAAATTACCGATCCTAAAGCTCTCGTCACCAAAGAATATGCCGATGCTACCTATGCCACACCAGAAAATCCTATTGCCGCATCCTTGGTCGGAAACTGGGCGCCCTACGGAAATGGATATGAAACGCCACATTACTACAAACATAACAAAAGAGTATACCTAAGCGGTTTACTTCGGAATACGAGCACCATGACCAGTGGTGAGGTCATTTTCACCTTACCCATAGGATATAGACCTACAGCGAGAAGGCTCTGTGCCGGCGGACAAACAGGCATGAACATTCGGATTGATATTCTGGCCAATGGAACTGTTCAGTATATGGGCGGTACAAGTGGAAGCTTAGATTTTATAAGTCTTGACGGAATTTCATTTGAAACCCATTAAACACAACACCATGAAAAAAACAATCTATAGTACGATACTCTTCTTTATGTACTGGAGCATACAGGCACAAGTCGGAATCAATACGGTAACTCCCAATGCCCTTTTAGAGGTGCAATCTTCAAATCAAGCAACACCAGCCACCACCGATGGTATATTAATTCCAAAAGTAGATGACTTTCCTTCTGCTAACCCTTCTACAAATCAGGATGGAATGATGGTATTTGCCACAGGAAATGGTGCGCCAACAAAAGGATTTTACTATTGGAACGACAATAGTAACAGCTGGAGTGCACTAGGACCAGCTCCTAGTATGGGTTTAGAGCAAATAACCGAAGCAACCAATACTGGATGGCGACTTGCTGGTAGCAACCCACTCAATTTTGGGAATATTGGCTTTAAAGCAGTAGATGCTTCCATTAGCAATAATACTAGTAGTAGTTTTGGCGCAACGGGCGACTATAGTTTTTCGGGAGGATTAGAGAATACTTCCTCCGGACAATATTCATTTACCATGGGTGTAGGGAATCTAGCCTCAAGTTATGGGGCTGTTTCTATGGGAAGGAACAGTACTTCGGAAGGAAATTATGCCATTAGCTTGGGGGATTACGCGTACGCTGCTGGAAATACTGCCGTTGCGCTTGGAAATCATGCAATTTCAATGGGTGATTTTGCTCTCGCCACCGGATATTGGAATCTATCGAGTACGTATGGAGAAACCACACTGGGTTTGTTTAGCACGTTAAACTCTGGGTCGCCTACAAGCTGGGTTGCGACAGATAGGCTTTTTACGATTGGTAACGGGACAGATAATATGAATAGAAGTGATGCCTTGACCATATTTAAAAATGGCACGATCACTGCTCCAAGTCTTGATATTGCTGAAATTACAGATAACAAAGCATTGCTTACCAAAGAATATGCAGATGTAACTTACCAAAATTTATCATTAGCGGGTTTAGAAAAAATAGACGAAGGCAATGGTTATGGATGGCGGTTGGTGGGCAGCAACCCCGCAAATTATGGACCTATTGGCTATAATGCCGTAGATTTAAGCGCAAACACATTGCCAGCAACAGGAGGAGCAAATGGCGAATACTCGTTTGCAACAGGAAGGTCTACAACGGCTTCTGGCAATTATAGTTTTGCAAGTGGATATACCTCTGTAGCATCTGGGGATTATAGTATTTCTTCGGGCTACGGAAATGTTGCCTCGGGAAACTGGTCCACTGCCATTGGAAATGACAACAATTCAACCCAAAGCGCCTCCGTGGCAATAGGTGTGAGCAATGATGCTGCAGGAGTAAACGCCACAGCGATAGGAGTTGGCAACACGGCTAGTGGCTATGCAGCTATTGCTATTGGTAGAAATAATATTGCACCATCTTTTTTTGAAACAAAAATGGGCGTGTTCAGCACAACAGTTTCTGGAAACACCTCTTCTTGGGTACCTACGGATAGGTTATTCTCAATTGGGAATGGAACAAATTCCAGTAGCAGAAGTGATGCGCTAGAAATTCTAAAAAACGGTGCCATTACCGCCCCTAGTTTTGATATTGCTGAAATTACAGATGATAAAGCGTTGATCACTAAAGAATTTGCAGATGCCACATATGCAGCTGGTACTGTTGAAAATCCCCAGACACCTACATTCATCCTAAATTGGGAAGCGTATGGAGGTGGCTATATCGACCCCAGTTTTTATAAAAACAATGGACGAGTATACTTACAAGGCTTATTAAGAAAAACTGTTGCTTTTGTAGCTGGTGAACTTATTTTTACACTCCCCATAGGGTACCGTCCTTCAGGTAGGGTCCTGGCCACTGGCGGACAAAGCGGTAATACCGTTCGGGTAGATATATTGGCCAATGGTGAGGTACGCTATATGTCCGGAGGAAATGGATCGGATTTTATAAGTTTAGAAGGTATTTCTTTTCGGATACTTTAAGGCAACCACTTCTTATCGAAGTCTGGTTTCCGCTTTTCCAAAAATGCATCCCTTCCTTCTTTCGCCTCATCGGTCATATAAGCCAATCGTGTGGCCTCTCCGGCAAAAACCTGCTGCCCTACCATACCATCATCTGTGAGGTTCATGGCAAATTTCAGCATTTTAATGCTGGTCGGACTTTTCCCTAACACCTCCTGTGCCCAATCGAACGCAGTTTGTTCTAATTCGTCGTGTGGCACCACCGCATTTACCATACCCATCTCAAAGGCTTCTTGGGCCGAATAGTTTCTTCCGAGGAAAAAGATCTCCCTCGCTTTTTTCTGCCCCACCATTTTGGCTAAATAGGCACTTCCGTAGCCACCGTCAAAGCTGGTTACGTCTGCATCGGTCTGCTTAAAAATAGCGTGTTCTTTACTGGCTAGGGTCATATCGCATACCACATGCAGGCTATGTCCGCCCCCAACGGCCCATCCCGGTACTACGCAGATCACAGCTTTTGGCATAAACCGGATAAGTCGCTGTGCATCTAGAATATTCAATCGGTGGTAGCCATCGTCTCCCACATATCCTTGGTGGCCGCGAACTTTTTGGTCGCCCCCACTACAAAAACTCCAGACGCCATCTTTGGTAGATGGGCCTTCGGCAGAAAGCAACACCACCCCAATACTTGTATCTTCTTGGGCATCGTGTAAAGCGTCTAATAATTCTGAAGTAGTCTTAGGCCTGAAAGCATTGCGTACATCGGGCCTGTTAAAGGCTATCCGAGCCACATTATGCGACTTCTTGTACGTTATATCTGTATATTCTTTGGCGGTTTTCCAGTTGGGTATGAGCATAATTGTTACTTTTACGGTAAAGATAAAACACTATTTTTACATTGTCACACTGAGCGCAGTCGAAGTGTTTTTATATTCCAAATTTTTAAGTAGGCTTCAACTGCACCCAGTCAGACATTTTTAAAACATCTACTATGCACTTTCGTTATTTACTCATTGGGCTTTTTCTTACTTCAGCTACGCTTTTTGCCCAAGAACCCTACACCTTCACCGCTCAAATAGATTTAGAAGCAACTCCCGTAATTAGCCAAGGTAGAACAGGTACTTGCTGGAGCTTTAGTAGTACGTCGTTTTTAGAGTCTGAAATTATTAGGCTTACGGGCAAGCAGGTAGATCTTTCTGAAATGTACACAGTTCGGAATACCTATCCGAAAAAGTTGGAAAACTTCGTGATGCGACAAGGAAAAGCGCAATTTAGTGAGGGCGGACTCGCACATGACGTGATGAACTCTGTTGCTGCCTACGGCTTGGTTCCCCATGAAGCCTTTAGCGGACTCTTTCAAAACGAAACTGGACATAACCATGCCGAATTAGTTGCCGTGCTAGAAGCCATGGCAAAAACCTATGTAGACAATCCTGGGCGTAGTTTGAGCAAAAAATGGAAACCAGCAACCGAAGCTGTATTAGATATCTACCTCGGAAAAAACGTGAACAATTTTACGTACGAAGGAAAGCAGTACACCCCAGAAAGTTTCCGCGAAGCGATGAAAATTGTACCTGAAAATTACGTTACGCTGACTTCCTTTACGCACGCACCTTTTTATTCTGAATTTATCCTGAATATTCCTGACAATTGGAGCTACGGAAGTTTTCACAATCTTCCACTAGATGAAATGATGGCTGCCATCGACAACGCATTGGCTAAAGGTTTTACGGTAGAACTTGACTGCGACGTGAGCGAACGCACCTTTTCCAGCAAAGATGGGGTAGCTGTTATTCCGTTGAGGGAAGAGAACAATATCAAAGCATTACAGGGCGTCTATCCAGAGAAAAAGATCACCCAAGAATACCGCCAAGATGAATTTGAAAACTTTACCACCACAGACGACCATTTGATGCACATCACGGGTACGCTAACCGACCAAAACGGCACCAAATACTACAAGGTAAAAAATAGTTGGGGCACTGATGAAAGTCGGAACGCCAATGGCGGATTTGTGTATTTTAGCGAAGCATACATGCGTTTAAAGGCCATAAGTATTACGCTTCATAAAGACGCCATACCAAGCAATACTGCGAAAAAATTAAGTTTATAATTGGTGTGGTTTTTGCATAAATTGAATCAGATGAAGTTTCTCCTTACATTTCTACTGCTTGGTTCATGCTATGCGTTTGGACAAAATGATTTTGAGAGTCGTTATTTTACGCTAACGGCGACTTTACAAACAGAATTACCCACACCAGAACTTTCTGCTTTTCAGAAAAAAGTGGCAACTACTATTTATAAAAAATCTCGTTTTTCAGATTTTACAAACCAGCAAGTCACTACGCAAAACTTTTGGCAACCAGTAGACATGGCCGCTACCGCGAACGAGCAATCGTCGTATTCTCGGGTTTCGGTAGAGCGTTTGCAAGAAAGTTTTGGTCGTCCGCAAATTTATGGCTACCAAAGCGACGGAAAGACTAAAGTTCGCAACGAAGTATATCGCGACCAGCAGTACTACTCCCCTATTTTCAATCCGTATGGTTCCTATTATCGAAACAGAAACTACACACCTTACGGTTTTAGGCCCACCCGAAGAAGCACCATCTTAATTTTTGGTGACGATAATTAACTGCTTCAACTATTCTACTACTTATAACGCCAACTCGTAAGATCTGCTCCTTTTGGGGCACTTTCTTCGATACGTTTCATGATTTTTGGCAGGTACATCGAGTTATAGCGCAGTCTAGAGATGCTATTGGGTAGATTTGGGTCGCCATTCCAGCAATGTTCTGCTCTGTCTCCATACGCTACTTCTCCATCGTAGTAAGGGTCTGTAGTGTTCTCTAAAAAGTCTTCCATGAGATACACTGCGTTGTTCAGGTAGTAATTGTCCATATCGCCACAATAAATATGGATTTTTCCTTTTAAATCATCTCCTAGCTTCGCCCAATCGCGTTCCAAAATATATCGGAGGTCGTAATTTTCTTTCCAGTATTCGGCAACTTCTTTGTTGATATCGCCTGTATATTTATCCCATATTCGTTGCGGATAGCCATCGTCTCCCAAAGGTGAGTACGTAGCTTCCCAAATGTCCCATTGTTGTCCCGACCGTGATTTGTCACCGAGTACTAGTTCGAGATGGTTAGAACGTTTTAAGGTGGTAGAGATCTGGCCGAGATAATCTCTACGTCCTGGTACTTCTAAAGGTTGAAATTCTGAATCGTAGTAGTATGCATTGTCATCTTCGTAAATATTGGTAAGACAATAGGCTCTAAAATCGATAGGATCTGGGCAGGCCGCAAAACAACCGTTGTACTCGTTCGGGTATTTTACCTGAACAGCTAGCGCTTCCCAACCACCCGTAGAACCGCCATACAGAAATCGTGACCAGCCTTCGCCTATGCCACGAAATTGTGCTTCGATATACGGAATTAACTCATGTGTAATTGCATCTCCATACGGGCCCTGGGCAGCACTATTTACAGCGTAGCTGTCGTCGTAATACGGTGTTGGGTGTTGTATTTCAATAATGAGCATACGCGGAAAGTCGGGGGAAATCCACCGCTGGTAGAAATCGTATGCCTCCTGTTGCACAATCTTGTTGTAGCCTGCCTGTTGAAAGCGTTCTGAATATTCTGGTTCTAGGTTTGGATCTGGTGGTGTGGTTCGAAAACCGCCGAAATCGTCTGGAAAATGCCCATGGAACACCATTAGCGGATATTTGGCCTCTGGATGCTTATCGAAGTCTTTTGGCAGCAGCACATGGGCTCCCAAGTACATATCGCGACCGTAAAATTCGGATAGCTTTTCCGATTTCATTTTGATGTGCTTAATGAATTCGGTGTCTTCGGGTTCTTCAATCGGCGGAATTTTTTGATTGAGAACCACTTCAAAATCGATTCCGTTATCTTTTTCAACCGAATAAGCAACTGGAGTATTCAATAAATTACCAGGCGACTTATTCCATTGTTGTCCTTCGCCATTATCCATCGGGAGTTTCACCGTATGCCCAATAGCAAGGTTGAACGTTTCATACACATGTAACAACGCTTGTACTTGATAGGTTCCATCTGGAATTTCAGACATACTTTCAAACGGAAACCCAAAATCCTCTTCCGTAAAGGTCACTACATCGCCAGGATTGAAGCCTTCTACATTTTTTCCGAAAATCAGTTGGGTGTTTAAGCCGTCGTTAATTTGGAAACGAGGTTCTGCTTCTTCATTTGTGGAAAGCATCAAGAGCAATCTTCCGTCTACGTTGGAAACATCTAAACTATCAGAAATTTTTACTGAAATGGCAATATCTGATGTTTCCGTAGGCTTTTCAGCACAAGCATAACACAAAAAAAGAACAAGACTTAAGGCGAAGTATTTTTTCATAATTGAAATGGTTAGTGTACCTTAAAAGTACTAAAATTAAAGTATTTTTAACCCGTAGAATGTATTACTTCCACAATGGCCACACCAAGAGAACGCACACATAGCAACCTCCAAAATTTACAAGTACTTTACGAAGACAATCACCTCATTGTGGTGAACAAAAGGGCAGGCGATATTGTGCAGGGCGACAAAACTGGTGATACGCCGCTAGCTGAAGTGGTAAAACAATACATCGCAAAAGAATACAACAAACCTGGTGCTGTGTATTTGGGCGTAGTACACCGCATAGACCGCCCCACGAGTGGCGTGGTAGTTTTTGCACGAACGTCGAAAGCTTTGGGGCGATTAAACAAACAATTTGCAGAACGGAATACCGAAAAAACCTATTGGGCTGTTGTAAAAAATCCGCCACCGCAGGCTAGCGAAACCCTTGTCCACTATCTAAAAAGAAATCCGAAGCAAAACAAATCGTATGCCCATGCCAAGGAAGTGCCGGGAAGCAAACGAGCGGTACTCACCTATCAGGTTACCAAAGAATTAAACAACTATTACTTGTTGGAAATCGCCTTAGAAACGGGCAGACATCACCAAATTCGAGCGCAATTGGCAGCTATCGGGAGTCCGATAAAAGGAGATCTGAAATATGGCTTTGACCGTAGCAACAAAGATGGGAGCATTCACTTGCACGCTCGCAAGCTGGTAATTACCCATCCGGTACAGAAAGAAGATTTAATGATTTTAGCCCCTACCCCAGACGATGTGATTTGGGCGGCGTGTGAAGGTTAAAAATTAAAATTAATTGACTACACTTCTACCAAACCATTTTTAATGGCAAACAGTACGAGTCCGACCCGATTCTTTATCTGATAACGTCTAAACACATCTTGGCGATAGCCGTCGATAGTTTTCGGACTCAGATTCATGATATCGGCAATTTCTTTATAGGTTTTATCGGTGGCAGCCAGCTTCACAAATTGCATTTCGGTGTCTTTTAGACCCAGGTCTTCTACCTCTTGTTTTTTGTTGAATGCATGTATGAGCGTGTTCGCCACTAAATCTGAATGATAAAACCCTTGGCTCATAATTTCATCGATGGCTAATTTTAGGGTTTCAGGAGGGGTATCTTTCAGCAAATAACCCTTTGCGCCGTTGTGGATCATCTTAATGATGGTAACTTCGTCGTCTTCCATAGAAAGTGCGAGCACATTAATTTCAGGGTGGTTTTCTTTGAGCCACTTAGCGGTCTCAAAGCCGTCCATAACGGGCATATTGATATCGAGGAGCACCAAATCGGGTTTGTCGGATGTATTATTGAGATTTTGAATAAACTCCTTTCCATTTTTAGAAAGGTGCAATACCTCAAAATTTCCGAGGGAACGGATTAGCTGCTGCAACGAGGTTGCTAGCAAGGTATGGTCATCTACAATGGCTATTTTACAAGGTGTTTCTTGCATGGGTATGTATTGGATAAGTTAGTTCTAGGGAGGTGCCAACGCCTACTTCAGAAACGAGCTCATACGTCGCTACGATAAGGGCGGCTCTACTTTTCATAGTTTCCATCCCAGCATTTGTAGGTGTGGTTTTGGTACAAAAACCTACGCCATCGTCGGCTATTTTAATATGTAGCTGGTATTGGGTATAATTTAAAACCACTTTCAAATTACCAGCTTTTGAATGCTTGATTACGTTCGACAAAAACTCCTGAACAATTCTAAAGATAATAATTTCGTGCGAACTCTGTAGCGGTTTAGGGCTGCCTTCACTTTTAAAATCGGCGGTCAGAAAATCAAGTCGGTTAAATCGGTCTAACTCGGTTTGTATCGATGCTGGGAGTCCGTTTTTTAATACCACATCATTATTTAGCGTTTTAGAGAGCGAGCGTACTTCTTGTATGGCTTGTTTTACTACGTCTTTGGTCTCATTTAGCTGTGATGTCTGTTCTTTTGGTATGTTTTGCTGAAGGATATTGAGATGGATGTTGGCCACAGATAACAACTGGCCTATGTTATCGTGTAGTTCCCATCCAATATTTTTAAGCGTATTTTCTTTGATTTCGATTTCAGTTTTGGCCAATTCCTTTTCAAATCGCTGTTTTGCTTCTAATTTTTGCAATACCAACAAATTTTTACGTTTCAGAAAAAACATGACAAAAACGATGGTAAACGCACATACAAACAGCACTATGGCGATAAGGTATCCTAATAAGATAAGTGCTTCTTTCTCGAGCATTGTATAAAAGCAATAGTATAGGTTAGATATAGCAAGATATTCAAAAAGAAAAAGGTAGACACTCGAAATGATACAAATAGGTCGTTTCCGGTAGAGGTCTTAAAGTAATTAGATAGAAAATCGAGCGGTGTTGTACACAGGGTATGAATGAGTAATACTACGGAAATATAAAAGGGCAGATTGTATTTTAGTGATAATAACTTTTCCGAAGCAAGAAGATCCATATAGAATAATAAAATGGCAAGAAGCATCAAAAGACTCCCGAAAATTGTTGAAACTCTTGAAATAGTATGGAAATAATTGCCCATAAAGAAGTCTATAGTTACTGTGATAGCCATAACAATTGATAAAAAAAGTAACAATTTTGAATAGTTGTTATTAGATATCTCATTTCTGAAAAAACATATGAAAAAGAGGTTGCTCACGAGAATATATATATTGAACAACCAATAATTATTACTAAAAACTGTTCCTTTCACAAAACCGAACACTTTATATTCAGTGAAGTAAGCGATTCCAGAATAACTACCCATCATATCGACCACTAGTGTGAACCACAAAAAAATCACAAAAAAGAACTTCCCTTTATCAGGTTTTACTTTTCTGACATAGAATACTCCTGCAATCGCTGCTATTAATTCTAGCAGAATTACAGGAATATTTTTTAATATAAAGTCACCAATATCCAATACTAATAGATATTAGGAGGCCAGCCTTGTGTACTCCTGTTCATCGGATCTACATCGTAGTTAATATCTGAATTTTGGTCTACACCTTTGGTGGGTGCTAAAATCACAGTAGCCTTGTCTGATTTTGAATTGTTGTACGCCGCAAAATAGATTCGAATTCCAGGATCAGACACGCCCTGTTTGGTAGATTCTTCCCGTACATAGGCTAAAAACTCTTCCATCTCTGACAAACTAAAGGTAAAATCGCTGGTATCTTGCGATCCACGGCTACTGGTAAGCGACGCTCCTCGAGAGCTCATCCAATTGTTACACAGTTCTTTAGCTTCGGTTACCGAAATACATTTTGTTGGTTTTGGCATTGTTCGTTATTTAAAGATTCATAAGCAATCAAATTAGGGAAAAAGGCACTTCTGAAAAAACAAATATTTAAAAAACAGGAAAAATCCCTTTTTTATCGAAATGCAGAAATCACTTACTCAATACTTCCCTTGTATAAATTAATCTAAGAATTACTTTTCCACACACATTGAAACTACGTTAAATCGTAAAGATTTTAATTCTGTCTACTAGAAATTTCAGATATTTTTTAAATCAAAGATGATACGATTCTACGTCACGTCCAATAGAAATTTTAAAGATCGAAAGGGTTTACATTTGGATGAATCATAACTGAAATGCCACCCCATTTAAAAGATAGTCAAGACAACAAAATTAGACGCTTACTGATCAAAAAAAAAAAATGTCTGACATGAAAAGAAAATACACTTTTCAAAAAAAAACAAAAATCAGTATACCTTAATCTTTTATTTACATAAACCACTATATAACCTTGATATTTTGTATTTTACGTATATTTTTTAGTTTTGTCTAAAACTAATAAAGATGTCATTAAAATAATAGTTGATGCCTTTCTGAAGGTGAATAAAATAATTTTCTTCCCTTCACTTCCCTATTCGCAATGCGTACAATATAAGAATAATTACCTAAGATATTTCTGTAGAAAAAATACGTAAATTAAAACTCTAATTGACTTGCTATATTCTGAAAAAAACGATCCCGATTATTATGTTCCCAATAGGTTTTTAAGTTGCATTAGGCCTTGTTTTGTAGCTCAGAAAAAATATAATAAGAAGATATCGATGTAAAAGGCGATAGCCTTTTCAACTAGCAACAGGAAAAACCCTGATTTTATTGCGGGAAACACCTATTGTGCAATGTGCTAATAAACAATATCTTAGTACGCTAAGCAACTAGTTATGTCTCCAACCAAAAAACGCAAGCCGTTGTTCGAAAGGGCCGTTGCCTTATTGAATCATTTTATTAGGTCCTCAAAAAACTTTTTTAAATCCTCTTTTCTCAGCCTTTTGGTTGTTATCATCATTTTATTATTGCTTACCAAAATGGCCCAGGCATTTACCATGATGGTAGACTTGGTTGAAAACGATTGGGTTGCACTGCTGTTTTCATTCTTTTTTATCAACGCCTTGGCACTGGTGCTCTCGCACTACCCCATCTACAATTATTACGCTGCAGATTTAAACAACAGTGGCGACTATACCAAATGGGCACCAAAAAAGCCATTGCCCAAATTGTTTGGTCCGTTACATAATTTCACAGTATATGTGTTCACCAAAAACCCAGCTTCTACTTATGTGCCTGATAATTTAGCCCACTATTTCAGATATTTTATTGGCATTCTGATACATATGGTTTGGATACATTTCATCTTACAGAGTTTTATGCCCAACCTTATTTTCGAAGACAACTTCTCTTCACTGCCGTGGAATCTAACGGTGTATCCGTTGTTATTTGTTCCTTTTATCATCTATATCTACTTAAAACAAACAATTACCAAATACGAGCGCAACACCCGATTAGCGATACAAGAAAACACCTTGAAGCGCAAAGAAGAATTCGAAGATAAATTGGATGCGCTTTTAAAACGTCTAGGAGTTTATTATACCATTGCCGCCACATGTTGTGTTGTATTGCTCAGCATCACACTTATAATTAAGGAATTCAGCTTGCTGAAGCTGCTACTCATGCTATTTACTAGTTATGCCTTTATGTTTAACTATGTATTCTTTAGGTTACTGCGATCAAAATTACCTCGTATTTGCAGTGTTTTTGAACGCAGCAGTAAGAAATCACTTTTCAAACCGATTCTGAAATGGCTGATGCCTCTTGCAATCTCAGAGAAATATCTTCTCATCTACTTCTTCAATTTTATAGTAGCAAGTGTAATTATTATCTGGTCTATGGTTGCGAGTAGCAACGGCGGAGCCCTGTTAAATGGAATTCCTATTATACTGGCGTTTTTCTACTTTTATTACTATATCATTGCGAGCGTAAATAAATTTTTCTTCGTAACAAAAAAACTTTATCTCTTCGGCACAACCACCTATAAAATACTCTTCGGAACCTTCATTTTAGTCATTCTCCTAGGCGCTATCGGACTATTTTTCGACAACGAAATGACGACCCACCAACTGGACACAGTAGCCAAAATTGAAAATCCGATACAGGAAAATGAATTTATCGACAAAATACGCTCCAAAAGCGATAGTACCTTGTTTTTTATAGCTTCACATGGTGGCGGACTCAAAGCAAACGTCTGGACACTAAAAGTGGTAAATATGTTACAAACAAAGACCAACGGTAAACTGTTAGACCAAACAGTAGCTCTTTCGGGAGCTTCTGGCGGATCGCTAGGGCTGGCTCTTTATACGGGTTTGTATTGGCAAGATGGTGTTGATACCACAAAAATAAACCAGAAAATTAATACGTTGGCGAAGCAAAACTATACGTCGCTTGACTTGTCACTTACCCTCGGAATCGATACCTACCGAAAATTATGGCCTTTGTATAAAAATATCGGATTGCGAGATCGGCCCTATCACGCCATGAAAAAATACCAAGACCACATAGAAAACACCTATATCGATTCTCTTTCAGGGGTTTCGTATCGTGGTTATTGGAAAAATGCCTACCAAAGAGCTCCAAATGGCTATTATCCATCTCTTATCATGAACACCGCAGGAACCCATGGCGGTCGCGGAATCTTTTGGTCGGTTGCTAGTGATCGCTTTCAGAAAATATTTCCAAATTCAGTAAATCTGGCAGATATTTCAGAAAAAACAACGGTCCCTTATTATCAGGCTGTTTCTACTACCAATCGATTTCCGTTTTTGAGCCCAGCTGCAAAAATCAAGGGGTACGGGCATTACATTGATGCTGGTGCCATAGACAACAGCGGACTTTTAGGTTGTCTCGATCTCTATCAATACCTAAAGGCAGACACAACTGTTTTAAAGGGCAAAAAAGTAGTTTTTATTGAAATCAGCAACGGAAAAAGCATCTACATCAAACAGTTGCTAAAAGAATTTAGAAAACGTATAGACAGTACACATATTACGATAGACGAAACAGAGACCGACAATATCATGGCCGATCTCCAAACAGGGATGAATCTAGACAAAATTCCTAATTACCTGAGTGATTTATCTGCAAACCTCGATGACAATGATCCAAATTTTGGTTACGTGCAGCTTATGATGCCCCATAAAATATCTATAACTGATGTGGAAAACGTATTGGGCGGAAAAATAGTAGATGACCATACGTATTGTGAATTAAAAAAATTTTTAAAAGAAAAAAACTTAGAAATCATAGACCTTACAGATAACAAGCGACAAAACTTATTCTCCCCATGGAATAGCTACGAACCTACGCTATCAAGGCACTTGAGTAAAAGTAGCCTGAACTACGTAGATTCTATTCTGAAACATCCTTACCTTAAAACCCGCTTCAACGAAATTAGCGGGTATGTCACCACTAAAAATGATACCTTATGAAAACGCTACGTTACCGATCGAACAGGTAAATCGATTGCTTTAAATGCTACCGTCACTCCTCCCCTTTTTTGTGACAGTGCGTCAATTGCAGACGCTTTCAGTTGTAATACACGTGCATAACCGCCTGTAACTTGGGCATCGCGCATAAGCACGAGCAATCTCCCAGAAGGTGTTAGTTGTACGGTCCCGGGTTGCACGGGCGCGGTTAGTATTTCTGGCGCGGTTAACGCTGTCTCGGCGTCTAGCAGATAGCACATTCGGTTGCTCTGTGGCGAAATCGTAAAACTGCTCGATAAGAGCATTTGTTGCATCGCTGGTGCCAAATGTTCAAATTCTGGACCTTTAAAAATTTCAATTTTTTTATCTGTTGTAAGTTCTCTTTCTTCGGAAATTTCCTTTCTCGCTAACCTTCCTTCGTACGGTGTAATCGGCAATACGATTCCTTGTCTGACTACCGTTGAAGAAGTAATGCCACCATACCAACTTCGGCTTCCCAACACCCTTTCGGTTAGTATCCCATATTTTACGGCTAAGTAGCAGCGCACGCCCCCACTAGCGCTTCCAATGGTAAGAACGTCGTTTGGCTGTACTTTTATTGGAGAATTTATGGCTATTTCGGCATCATTCAACTTGGCGCCAAATCGAGCGCCTGTGAGCACAATAACGCTATGTGTTGTAAACTTTAAGACAGGACCCATCATGGTGATTTCTAAAACAGCTTCGTTCTTGTTATTCCCAAGCAATTGGTTGGCCCTAATGGCCGCCTGTTGGTCCATTGCGCCACATATGGGCACACCTTCGTTTCGATGACCAAATCTGCCCAAATCTTGTACGCTGGTATACAACCCTGATTTTAATACTTCAATCATCGTGCTTTATATCTAGTTCGTAGGTTCCTTTTTTCACTTCTGTGGCTATCTGTTCATATTGTTTTATACTCACAGACGTGAATAAAATCTTGTCGCCTGCACGCAACAAGGCGGCTGGTGACTTTTGGACGTCAAAAAAACAAAGGGGCGAATTCCCGATGATATGCCAACCTCCAGGAGATTCTTGCGGATAAACCCCCGTCTGTTTTCCCCCAATTCCCACACTGCCTTTTGCAATCTTAGTCCTCGGATTCTCACGTCTTGGGGTGTGCAACTTTTCTGGGAGTCCGCTCACGTATGGAAATCCGGGTAAAAACCCTAAAAATGAAACGCTATACACGGGTTGGGTATGCAGTCTAATTACTTCGCTGGGGTTCATGTGATGCATGTTTGCAACCGTTTCTATATCGATTGCAAAGTCGCCTTCATAGCAAACGGGTATGGTTAACGTACGTTGTTTTAATGATTTTTTTTCGGCTTGGTTTCGGTTTACCAACAAGTTTTTAATCTTGGTGGCAACATCCTGAATGTTTGCTTTTTCTGTAAGGTAAACAGCTAATTCATGGTAACTGGGTACTATTTCAAGGATATCATTTGAGCAATTTTCAGCAATCATTTTTGAAAAACCGTGCATTTCCAGTTCTATAGCTGTTGAGATTTGTGGTTCCCATTTCAGCAAAAGAGAATTCGGCGTAAAAAAATGTACCGAGGGCTGTTTCATTTTGGTAAAGATATTTGGTGTGCATCCATCTGTTCATGGAGGTATTGTAAAATTTTAACAGCATTGGGGTGGTCACCATGAATGCAGAATGTGTTCGCCACTAGAGCAACAACTTCACCTGTTATAGTCGTAACGCTTTGTTTGGTCACCATTTGATACAACTGTTGCCAAGCCGCATTTTTATCGTTGATCACAGCATTTTCAGTGTTTCTAGCAACAAGGGAGCCATCGGGCATATATGTTCGGTCTATAAAGCCTTCAAAAACCAAAGGCAATAGATTTTCAGCTTTTCTATGCAACACCGAACCATAGGGCACGTAGAGCTTTGGACGGAATTTCGTGGCGATGATGGCATCTACCACTGCGTCTGCTGTAGGAGCATCTTTGGCGGCATAATTGTATAAGGCACCGTGCAGTTTTACATGGTGTAGTGGAGTTTCTTCAATTTCACATTGTTTATGGAACAACAACACCTGTGCTTCGATGCTCTGCGTAAGTTCGTTTTTGGTCATGGTGAGTAACTTTCGACCAAAATTATCTCGATCTGGAAAAGATGGGTGCGCCCCAACATGAACATGATTCTCCCTTGCCAATTGAATGGTACGTCTTATAGTATCTTCATCACCAACATGGCCTCCACAAGCAATATTACAGGATGAAATATACGGCATGATTAGGGCATCATTGCCCATACCCTCTCCTACATCGGCGTTAATGTCTATTTCAACTTTGGTATGCTTCATTGTTTTAAATGTAACATTTTTAAAATGGAAACTACTAATGTATCAAACCCGTTATTATGAAAACAACCATTACAATTTTTACAGTTCTTATGGTGATCTGTATTGCTGGAATGATTTATTTCAGCAATAATGACTCCTTGTTTTCACTGTTTAGCACTGCTAGTATCGCCATAACTTTAGGTGGAACGTATCTAATCGAAAAGCGAAAGAACAAAGCCTAAGTTAAGCAAAAACCTTGTACAGACTTCTGGCACTTAACACTAGTGTTGCAAGTATGATTAAAATACCTATACTATTCTGAAGGGTACTATTTTTAAAAGTGCCTAATACCGATTTTTTATTTCCGATATATACTAGAAATCCAGTGATGATCGGAAGTAAAACTCCGTTGGCCACTTGCGCAAATTGAATAATCTCAATCGATTTAAATCCGATAGAAGAAAAAACCACGCCCAATAGTAAAATGAGCATCCACACTGCTCTAAATTTAGACGATTTCAACCCAGCTTGCCAACCAAAACAGTCGCGTGCCACATATCCTGCTGCCATGGGTGCAGTTATAGCACTTGTGATTCCCGCAGCAAAAAGACCGATACCCAACACATAACTAGCAAGCTCTCCGTATAAGGGTTCGAGCCCTTTGGCGAGGTCTGCCGCATTGTTCACTGTAGTCTGTTGTATGGCGGCACCACACACAACAATCGCCATAGAAACGAGTCCGCCCAAGATAATCGAAATATAAAGGTCTTTACGCGCAGCTTTCAAGTTGTCGGGGCCGTTCCATTTTTCTTTTACCAACGAAGCATGTAGAAATAGGTTATAAGGCACCACGGTAGTACCCACCAAGGCAATCACCGTGAGCAAGCTCTCTGACGGTACTTTGGGCACTACAACCGATTGCATCACTTGCAACCAATTGGGTTGGGTAAGCACCGCTGCCAATACGAACGAAATGCTCATCACAATGACCAAACCGACTAAAAAACGTTCAATCACCTTATAGTTTCCAATATAAAGCAGCAAAAAGGCTATAACCCCAATTAGGATACTTAAATAATTGAGCTGGAAACTTCCAATCATGACCGTGGTATCCTCAAAAATGGCTTGTAGCCCTAAGGCACCACCACTTATGTTTCCAGCTTCATAGGCAGCATTTCCCACTAAAATAGCCGATAGCATGAGCAGTACAGCGAGCAAACGAAGGCTCGGTTGTTGTATATGTGCTTTCACATTTGCAGCCAAGCCTTTTCCTGAAACCAATCCTAACCGAGCCGCCATCTCTTGCAACACAATCGTTGCTGCAATAGATAAGACTAGAGCCCATAGCAATTCGTACCCAAACTGTACCCCAGCTAGCGTACAGACGGTTACTGTTCCTGGACCGATAAACGCAGCTGCTACCAAGGTGCCCGGACCAATATTCTTAAAAGGGTTTTTCAAAGGAGTTTGTTTTGCGGTTTCGGTTTTAAAGATATTGTTTTCTGTGGGAAGTTGGATATTTGTTGTTGGATGTTGGATGCTGGGTGCTGGGTGATGTTAGTCGTTAGTCGTTAGTCGTTAGAAGATAATATACTGTTTACTGATAACTGATAACTGATAACTGATAACTGATAACTGACAAGTGATAACTGCTTGCTGGGTGTTGGATGCTGGGTGTTGGATGCTGGAAGCTGGAAGCTGGGTGTTGGGTGATGTTGGTTGCTGGGTGTTGGATGCTGGATGCTGGGTGATGTTAGTCTTTAGTCGTTAGTCGTTAGTCGTTAGTCGTTAGTCGTTAGAAGATAATATACTGTTTACTGACAACTGATAACTGACAACTGATAACTGATAACTGATAACTGCTTGCTGGGTGTATAATCAATATATCTCATTGTTCAATTCAAAAAAGGGTGATAACAAAAAAGGGACACCGAATTGGCATCCCTTCTTAAAATTTACTTTTCTTCTGATCCCGAGTCAAGCTTGGAAAGCTAGATTGAACAAGGCTATTGCTTCACGTCTTTTAGTTCAACTTCTTCGCCTTCTTTGTCTAACAATTTTACTTCATCGAAGCCCATTTTCTTGAATTGGTTGAACTGCGTTGCCGCGTCGCCCACTACTAAATATGCCATTTTAGACTCATCTAGGTATTTGTTGGCCAATTCTTTATGTTGCTCGAGGGTCATGTTTTTAATGATTTCCTCTTCCTTTTCGATGTAATTCGGGTCTAGGTCGTAACTACTCATTTCTTGTAGCATTCCCAATAGTGAGAATTGTGTTTCGAAACGACGTGCATTCGATTTAATGAGTGCGTTTTTAGTGAACTCCAAATCTTCTGGCGCTACACCTTCCTTGTATTTCGCAATCTGATCTTTAAAAATCTGCACCGATTCTCCCGTCGTGTTAGTCCGCACGCTCGAAGAAGCCGTAAACGTTCCAGGGATCTTACTTCCGCTGAAACCGGTACGCGCGCCGTAGGTATACCCTTTCTCCTCACGTAGCACCAAGTTCACATTTCCGCTGAAAGAACCACCCAACTTATAATTCATTACCTCTGCTGGATAAAAGTCGCTATCGGTTCTTGGTAACGCGATGTAACCAATATTGATCACCGACTGCTTTGCATTGGGAACATCTACAAAATAAAGGCTTGCCTTGTCGCGATTATCGGCAATTGGATACTCAGGGATGGTCACCTCTTTGGCGGCCCAACCTTCTTCTAAACTCTCAAGAGTGCTTAACACATCAGACTTGTCTATTTTACCCACCACGTGGAAACGGCTTACAGATGGAGAAAAATTCGCGTTATAAAACGCTTTTAAATCGTCCATTGTGATAGCGCTTACCGATTCTTCTGAACCGCTTGTTGGATAGCTAAAGATATGGTCTTCACCGTACAACAACTTGTTATAAACGTTTCTAGCTACCACATTTGGGTTGGCATCGCTACGCTTAATTTGATTGATAGTTGCAGTTTTGATACGTGCAAACTCCTCTTCGTCCCATCGCGGTTGTAATAGGATTTCTTCTACCAAATCCATGGTTTTGTCGAAATTACGTGTAAGGGTGTTTCCTTGTACCACGATAGATTCTCTAGTGGTGTACATATTGATACTAGCACCCAACAATTCGATTTCTTCTTCCAGCTGTTCAGGAGTTTTATTGGCGGTTCCTTCCATCATGATGTCTGTCATTAGGTTGGCGACCCCATTTTTATTTTTGTCGTCTAACAAATGTCCTCCTTCTATCACTAAGCTGAAATTTACCGTCGGGATTTCATTTTGCTCAATTCCGTAGACTTCCATTCCGTTGGCAAGTTCAGCATTCCAGCTACTTGGCACGTTAAGGCTAGGTGATTCTCCCGCTTCAGGCTCCACACTTCTGTCAATTTTTGAAGGTGTCTTCGCTACTTCCGTATTTTCATCTACTACGGTCTTTTCAACATTTTCCTTAATTTCTTCTTCAACCACTTCGGCTTTTGTAGAATTCTCGGCAATCAGCTCCATTTGTCCTTTTGGAACAAAGCTGGTCATCACAAACGGCTTTCCTTTGATGTACTTGTTGTACACATTCATTACGTCTTCTTTGGTAACCGCTTTAATGTTTTCAATATCTTGTTCAATAAAACTAGGGTCTCCCGTAAAGGTATTGTAGCTTGCCAATTGAAACGACTTGCTCAACACACTGCTGATACCATTGTAGAAACTTGTTTCCAATCCGGCTTTAATTCGCTCTACATCACGCTCAGTAACGCCTTCTTTCTCGAATATCGCCATGGCTTCGGTAATTCCCGCTTCAACCTCATCTAAATCGACACCATCATTAGCAGTAATGATAATGTGGAATTCTCCTGCCAACTCTTGCGAATTATTATAGGCAGTAGTTCTAGAGGTAAGTTTCTTATCTTTTACCAATACTTTATAAAGCGGAGCTTTTTTTCCACTCGATAAAATTTCAGCTAAGAAATCGAGGGCATACGCATCGTCTGTGTATTGCTGTACTGTAGGCCACACCATGTTTAGCTGAGGTGCGGTAGCAAAATTATCTTCGTGGTAAAGTCTCTTTGTTTCTGAAATCGTCACAGGGCGTGGCTCTAACTTCGCCACTTCTTGACGCTTTTTAATTTCGCCGAAATACTTTTCGATCATTTGCTTGGCGTCTTCCTTCTCAAAATCTCCTGCCAGCACTAAGGTGGCGTTATTCGGACCGTAGAAACGATCGTAGAATTCACGTACATCATCTACCGTAGCGCTCTGTAAATCTTCCAATTCACCAATCACCTGCCAGTTGTATGGGTGATCTGCCGGATAGATATTTTTGTCTAACACCCAACTTGTATGTCCATAAGGATTATTATCCACTCGTTGGCGCTTTTCGTTTTGAACCACTTCCTGCTGATTTGCAAACGCAGAAGCCGTTACGGTATTGATAAAGAACCCCATACGGTCACTCTCCATCCAAAGCACCTTTTCCAACGCATTTTTTGGAACGATTTCATAATATACGGTACCGTCTTTCCACGTACCTCCGTTTAGCGTACCACCGGCATCTTGAATTTTTTTGAAAAACTGATCCTGTGGTACATTCTCCGATTCCTGAAAAAGCATGTGCTCAAATAAGTGGGCAAAACCAGTACGGCCCGCTTTCTCACGGTTAGAACCTACACCGTATTGTATTGCAACAGAAACGATCGGGTCACTCTTGTCCTGATGAAGGATTACATCGAGGCCGTTTTCCAGCTCGTACTTCTCGTAATCGATTGAGAAGCTGGTATCATCTTCTGTTTTACTTGTATCGTTCGCTTTTTTATCGCACGAAACGAAAGTTAAACTCATGAGCAACATAGCTGCAAATGAGCCTTTTAGAAAGGGTTTAATTGTCATTTGTAAATGTATTTGATTGAAAATCAAAGATACAATCACAGTTTAGGGTAACTGTTAAAGTGATGTTAAATAGAAATATCTAGGTTTAAACAAAATTAGCTTACATTAATAGATAATCTCACTTCGGAAATATTTCTGATTCTACCTCTTAAATTGCTTAAGAAAATTACGTTTTAATTACAGGTGTAACCTAGAGTAGATCTCACAAGCTGACATAAATCATATTTTTTCTTCTATACTGTGGCTATGTTTGGACAAGCGTTTAGCAGATACCTTAAACATATAGTATGGGAGAAAAAAATGTAAAAAAGCTGAGTTCCAAAGGCGCGAGGGCACTATTCATAAAACATCTTATCAATGATATTGAAGCGTTAGAGCTCATGCTTAAAAACGATCTTATAGAAACTAATATCTCTCGCATTGGTGCAGAACAGGAATTCTGTTTGGTAAACGATAATTGGAGACCTGCTAAAAATTCGAGTGTCATTTTAGAAGCCATTAACGATCCCCATTTTACAACCGAACTAGCACGATACAATCTTGAAATCAATTTAGATCCCGTGGCGCTTCATGGCGACTGCTTTACACAGGTTGGTAATCAGCTGAATTCGTTACTTGAAAAAGCACGAATTGAAGCTGAAAAGGAACATACTAAAATTGTTTTAACTGGCATTTTACCCACGATTAGCCAAAGTGAACTTGAAATTGAGTTCTTAACACAAAATGAGCGATATTATGCGTTAAATGATATGCTCAAATCGATTAAAGGTGCCGATTTCCAATTGCACCTACGGGGTGTAGATGAGCTTTCTATTACCCATGACTCAGTCTTGTTTGAAGCCTGTAACACCAGTTTTCAATTGCACCTACAGATTTCGCCAGAAGATTTTATTTCAAGTTATAACTGGGCACAAACTATTTCGGGTCCGATTCTGGCTATTGCAACCAACTCACCGCTACTTTTAGGGCGAGAACTATGGAGTGAAACACGTATAGCGCTCTTTCAACAAAGTATAGACACCAGAAAATTATCGTACACCTTAAAAAATGAACAACCCAGAGTAAAATTTGGACATAAATGGGAAACCGGTTCTATAGCTGAAATATTTAAAGATGATATTGCAAACCATAAAGTAATCTTATCCAAAGAAATCGAAACAGACTCCTTAACCCTGCTAGAAAACGGAACAATCCCAAAACTTCCCGCACTAAACCTTCACAACAGCACTATTTACCGATGGAACAGACCGTGTTATGGTGTTGGAGGTGGCAAAGCCCATGTTCGTATCGAAAACCGCTACATTCCGTCAGGCCCCACTACGCTTGATGAAATGGCGAATTTTGCACTTTGGGTCGGACTCATGGTGGGGCGGCCTGCAGCGTTTGATGATATGCCGAGCGTGATGGACTTCAGAGATGTAAAATCGAATTTTATAAAAGCTTCGCGTATGGGACGGGAGGCCATAATGAAATGGAAGGGAAAATCTATAGCTATTGAAACGCTAATGCGCGAAATACTGTTACCGATAGCACATGCGGGGCTACAAAAAGTCGGAATTTCAGATGGTGATCGAATACAGCTGTTGGGGATTATTGAAGACAGAATAAAAAATCAAACAGGTGCCGAATGGATCACCGCTAATTTTCGTGTTTTAAAGGATACCGTAAAAACTGATAAAGCCGTGCGTCTCATTACAAGGGCAATGCATAAAAATCAGTCAGACAATACACCCGTTCACCATTGGCCACCCATAGAAAAAGATGGTTACTTAAAGCAGGAATCACATCTGGTAGGCCAAATTATGACCAAAGAACTGTTTACAGTAAACGAAAATGATTTGGCTTCCCTAGCAACTGAGTTAATGAAATGGAAGGATATCCACCACATTCCAGTTGAGAATGATAGCGGAAAATTAACTGGATTGCTGACGTGGACTCATGCTCAAAAATTTCCGAAGAAAGACGGTGATACAACGCATGTTACGGTAGCAGACATTATGCAACAGCAGGTCATTACTGTAGTCCCAGAAACCCATATTATCGATGCTATCAAAACAATGAAAAAAAATGAAATTGGCTGTTTACCCGTAGCTTGTGACGGAGACTTGGTCGGAATTATAACTATTAAAGACGTAATACCATTCGACCATGATTAAAGCCACACCTGCGCGTTTAGATATGTCAGTTCAAAAAGAACGTATCATTGGCGCTATAAAAGGCGCATTAGAAGGGCCAACACTCATCTTCGTTGCAGGCATACACGGTAATGAACCAGCAGGTATTTTTGCATTACGGGAAGTCTTAAGCAACTTACAAGAGCATACAACAACTTTTAGGGGAAATTTGTATGCCATAAGTGGAAATCTGCCTGCACTAGCCAAAGGCATACGATATGACGCATGCGATCTGAATCGGCTTTGGACGGAAGAAACTATTGAAAAAATTAATGATTCTGAAACGGAAGAGAAGACCGCAGAACTCTTACAGCTAAAAGATATTTATCAACACATCACAACCATTCTTTCTACTGAAAGAGGACCTTTTTATTTTTATGACCTTCACACTACGTCTAGTGATTCCATTCCTTTTATCACTGTTAATGATAGTCTCCTTAACCGCAAATACACCTCGCAATATCCGCTACCGCTTATTTTAGGGATCGAAGAGTTCTTAACTGGTGCGCTATTGAGCTACATTAATGAGCTAGGATATATTGCCTTTGGGTTTGAAGGCGGACAGCACGAAGCGACGTCATCTATAGATGCCCATATTGCATTTATATACTTGTCTATTGTGTTTTCTGGGTGTTTGGAAAAATCTGCAATCGACTTCGAAAAACACCATTCCTACTTGTTTCATCGCACCCAAAACTTACAAGCCTTTTATGAAATTTATAAACGGTACGAAATAAAGCCTTTCGAAGTGTTTAAAATGGAACCTGGGTTTAGCAATTTCCAACCCATAAAGAAAGGGATACCACTGGCAAAAAGCAATGGAAAACCCATCATAGCAACACAGCGTGCCAACATTTTTATGCCGCTTTATCAAGGCAAGGGCAATGATGGTTTCTTCCTTGTGCGGAAAGTACCCAAGGTGTTTTTATATATCTCCAGTGTATTGAGGAAAGTTAGATTTGATAATCTGTTAACGCTTCTCCCTGGAGTGAGATGGGCATCTACAAAAAAAGACGAACTGAAAGTAAACTTAAAAATTGCGCGCTTCTTTACAAAGAACTTTTTTCACCTGTTGGGATATCGCAGCAGGACGATAAGTAAAACGCACTTAATGGTTAAAAATCGGGAAGCTGCATCTAGAACTTCGGAATATCATGGTTCGTAGATTTCACCCCAACCAACCATCCCTATCTAAACTTCTGTACTGAATGGCTTCGGACTTGTAAACACCTGCAATAACGGCCTGGCACTCAGACCGGCCTTAGTTTTTGGTGCCTATCCAAACGGTTCCTTTTTCAGTACGATAATAAATAACGTCATTGTCCTTCTGAATTATGGGATTTCTTTTTAGTTGCTTTTTAAACCATCGCTGCATCGCAAAATAATCCTTTTCAGAAGCATAGACATCTGCGGTTTCTTGTAAGTCTTCATTGGTGAAATTATGTTCGTCTATGGCATATATCCAATCAAATGCGTCTAAGTCGGTTTTTAATTTTCCATAATTTTGTGTGGGCATTACTTTTTGGATTTCTGGCCGATAGTAGGTGATATCATAAAAGTTTAAATATTCATCTATAGCACACACAACTTGAGAATTCTCAATATAGGGTTCATTCAGCCAAATAGCCAAGTAATACGGTTTGTCTAATGTTTTTAGTTGTAGTTCCCAACTGTTGAATATTTCAAGTAAGCCTTCTAAAATTAATTTTCGTGCTTTACGCTTAGGCCTAGGTATTGTGGCACCCGTAATAGATATTTCACCAAAGGGTCGAACCCATACTTTTTCGTAATTTCTTTGGTAATAAGACAGTTGTTCTAAGTCGAGTTCCAGACAATCGTTTTTCCAATTTTCTATTTCTTTAAATATACGATTGTGCCCTCTTAGTTTTTTTGTTTTCATTCGCGATTTTTGCTTTCACACCAAGGTTTATGGTGTCTTTAGAAGTTTGTAGCTATCAACAACAGACAACATTGAACTTTGTTATTCCTTACAACGTTCTGATATTGTTTTGCGTTTATTTATAACATATTCCTTCTCTAGTAATTTTATTTTTTCTTTTTCCTCTGGTGTAATTGCCTTTAATATTTGCGAGGGATGGTTATAAATATAGTCGTGTGCCCTTACATTGTAATTCTTACCATTCATCTGCATAGTGACATATTCAATTAGGTCATCAGAACCAAAATAATGCGAATTGTCATCATACCAAACAAAGTTGTTTTTTGGAAATACAAACAATTTAATATTACTTCCGTTTTGTGCTTTGTAAAAATATGGAGTGTTGTTAAGCAGGGCTACATCCTGTAGATTTAGTTTTTCTAAATTTGAATGAAATTCTTTTAAATCTACAGTTACAAAACGTTGGTTTTCAAGGTCTATGATGCTCCAAAAATCCTCTACGCTGTCAATTTCTTGTTGATACAGTTGAAAATTAATACGAGCAACATCACCAATTTTGACACAGTTAAGTAGATTTAGAACTCCATTGAAACCAGCCCAACTCTGTTCTCTACTCGTTTTATGGTTTTTCACTTCTGAAAGCACGAGATTTCCATTTTGGTGTACAGCCAATGCGTTGTTTTTATCTATACGTATGAAATGCGATGGTAGTGCAAAGTGCTTATCCTGATGAATACTAAAACTGTAGGTGTCTTCAATATCTAGTGTCTCATTAAAAGAAAAGGTTTCTGAAATTGCTGTTTTCGGAATTAAATGTCCATGCCGTGTCACTAATTCATTTGCTTTGGTTTGATCTACAATACCGTACTGTACTTCATACTTGAATGTTACCAAGGTGATGATTTGTTGTAAATCTTCATCCATTCGGTCTAGATACTGCGGCACCAACCGTACATCATATAGTTTACTTTCAGCAGTATTGAATATATAACTATCAGTAAGTTCTTGTTTCTTGCTGGGCAATATTGCTGTGGCGTTATAGAGATAAACCGTGCTATCTTTTACCACTACATAAGCTGAATTTGAAACAGGCAAGATGGCTTCTTCAACGTAGGGTGCTTTTAGGCCGTCGTTTACAACCAACTGTTGGCCGATAGCTGACATCCCTACATAGAAAATGGCAGCTATTGCAAAAAATCTTGATACTATTTTTTTGAGTTCCATAATTAATTGAGCTTATTTTGAAATTTTAGTGTAGCAGGAAATTTCAACTATTTTCGGTTTTACCATCTTTAACCGTCATTCTTCGGTGATTTCATTAGATTATAAAAATCGAGACTACGTTCGGCTCACCATAATGATATTGTGAAACTGCGCTTTTCTAAAATATATAGAGTATGGGTATAACAATTCCTGTAATAGTGCTGCTACCGTCTAAACAACTCACCCAAGAGTAATACTATTAATTCGATAAAGGTACCATTACTAAATGTTTTCTTTTATACCCGCTGTTGGGTATATTTCGAATGAAAGAAATAGATTGAAATTAGATAATAGTATCGAAAAATTTACTTTGTGAAATGTGTTTAAAATTTCGGCATAAGCGTATCAAAATAGAACATGAACTATCCTCTGTTTTTCCTACCTACGTTCAACCTAGCCAACCATCCCGATCTAAACTTCTGTACTGAATGGCTTCGGAAATATGAGTGCCTGAAATCGCTTCCGAAGCATCTAAATCGGCTATGGTTCTAGAAACTTTCAGAATACGGTCGTAGGCCCGTGCCGAAAGATTCAATCGCTCCATCGCGTTTTTCAATAATTCCATAGAAGCGGCATCCAACTTACAAAACGTTCTGATTTGCTTAACACCCATCTGGGCATTGTAATGGATATTCTCGTACTCAGCAAAACGCTGGGCCTGAAAGCCACGTGCTTTGGTCACACGCTCACGAATCACCACACTTGGCTCGCCTTTTCGTTCTTCACTTAATTTTTCAAAAGGTACCGGAGTGACTTCAATATGAATGTCGATACGATCCAAAAGAGGCCCCGAAATCTTGCTGAGATATCGTTGCATCTCAGCGGGGGAAGTGATTACCGGAGCCCCCGGATCGTTAAAATAGCCGCCAGGACTCGGATTCATACTGGCAACCAACATAAAACTGGACGGATACGTTACTGTGAATCGCGCCCTAGAAATCGTAACATCGCGATCTTCTAAGGGTTGTCGCATCACCTCTAACACACTGCGTTTAAATTCGGGCAGTTCATCTAAAAACAATACGCCATTGTGTGCCAACGAAATTTCTCCTGGCTGCGGGTATTGCCCGCCCCCGACGAGGGCCACATCTGAAATTGTATGGTGCGGACTCCGAAACGGACGTGTCGTCATGATGCCGCCCTTCTCTTTGGTCCTACCCGCTACGCTGTGTATTTTGGTGGTTTCTAATGCTTCGGAAAGGCTTAAGGGTGGTAAAATACTGGGCAATCGTTTGGCGAGCATGGTTTTGCCGCTTCCTGGTGGCCCAATTAGTATAATGTTATGTCCGCCAGCAGCGGCAATCTCCATACAGCGTTTAATGCTCTCTTGTCCTTTTACATCACTAAAATCGAATTCTGGATTTTGGAGGTGCTCGTAAAATTCAGCTTTCATGTCGATCACCGTTTGTTCTAGGGGAATTTCAGCATGAAAGAAATCGATGACTTCCTTAATAGTGGTGACGCCAAAGACTTCAAGTCCGTCTACAATAGCAGCCTCCTTGGCATTTTGTTTTGGAAGGATAAAGCCTTTAAATCCTTCTTCTTTCGCCTTTACAGCAATGGGCAAAGCGCCACGAATGGGTTGTAATGAACCATCTAACGACAACTCGCCCATGATGATATAGTCAGATAAGAGTTGTTGCTCTGTAATTTGCCCTGTGGAAATCAAGATGCCCATGGCCAAGGTGAGGTCGTAAGACGAACCTTCCTTGCGCATATCTGCGGGTGCCATGTTCAGGGTAATCTTTTTTCCCGGAATTTTATAACCGTTGTTCTGTAGTGCGGCAGCGATTCTAAAGTTGCTTTCCTTAATGGCGTTGTCGGGCAGCCCTACCAAGTGGTAGCCTACGCCAATATCTGTATTTACTTCAACCGTGATGGTAGTAGCCTCGACACCAAACACAGCACTCCCGTATACTTTTGTGAGCATCGCTGAAATCTAATAAAGTTGGTGGGAGTTAACGTGTGGTGAAGATACGGAAATAATTTTTACTACTATTTCCGAAGAAAAAATCATTCCCTACACCCTTCCCTACGTCTAGAATCGATGAGGTGGATAATCTTCCAACCCGCTTCGGTTTTGACAATGGTAAACGCATTGGCACCACAATGGCTAAAGTTTCCGTTAAACCAAAACTCATAGGGCGTCCATACATGCGCTATATTACCATCCACTTGTACTTTATAATCGAGCAGTCGCTCTTCCCAATTTTGGTCGGCTGGCCTGTTGGCTATCGCATTTAGTAAATTTAAAATGCTATCGTCGCTCAATTGCGCAACTCCATCTTTATCGGATGCAGCCGTTTGCAAGCGTACGGAGGGTGCCAATACAGAGCGCATCATGACTGTATCCCCTTTATGGAATCCTTCAAAGAAAGTGTCTACTAACTGCTTGGCATCTTGTTCAGTAAAGTTGCTTTGTGCCGAAATTACCAATGGTATGGAGAATGCGAGAAAAAAAAGAATAGACTTCATGGGTGTTTCTTTTAAGGGTTGAACTTCAAAATTAGTACTTTTACAGCTCAAATTGTTACAATCATGAGCGTAGCCAAAAAAGAATACAAGCGTATCACCACCAAGACTTTGGTCGATATGAAAGATAAAGGAGAGAAAATTTCGATGCTTACTGCATACGATTTCACCATGGCGAAAATTGTGGATGGTGCCGGAATCGATGTGATTTTGGTGGGCGACTCTGCCTCAAATGTAATGGCTGGCCATGAAACTACCCTTCCCATTACGTTAGATCAAATGATTTATCACGCCTCTTCGGTGGTACGTGGTATTACCCGTAGCTTGGTAGTAGTAGACATTCCCTTCGGAAGTTATCAAAGTGACCCAAAAGAAGCCCTTCGTTCTGCCATCAGGATCATGAAAGAAAGCGGCGCACATGCTGTAAAAGTGGAAGGTGGAAAAGAGATTAAAGAATCGGTCAAACGAATCCTAAATGCAGGAATCCCGGTAATGGGGCATTTGGGCCTCACACCTCAATCAATTTATAAATTCGGAACCTACACCGTTCGTGCTAAAGAAGAAGAAGAGGCCGAAAAACTAAAAGCCGACGCCAAATTATTAGAAAAAGCAGGCTGTTTTGCCATTGTTCTTGAAAAAGTACCTGCAAAACTGGCCGAAGAGGTCGCCAAAAGCCTTACCATCCCAATCATCGGTATTGGTGCAGGGAATGGGGTTGACGGACAAGTATTGGTAACGCACGATATGATTGGCATGACGCATGAATTCAATCCGCGATTTCTACGTCGCTACCTCGAATTGTACACCGAAATGACCAAAGCCTTCGAGCAATACAGTACCGATGTAAAATCGGGTGATTTCCCAAATAGCAAAGAGCAATACTAACGCATCCCCGTTCTCCCTTAAGGAATTATGAGAAATAAAATAATTTATTATGCAAGCATAATAAATAACAGAATAGCCGTACTTTTACCACACTAAACTTTCAGAAAATGGATTTAAAAGCAAAAATGCTGCGCGACGACGCCCTCAAAGGAAAAACAATTGTAGTCACTGGCGGCGGTAGCGGACTAGGAAAATCGATGACCACCTATTTTTTAGAATTGGGTGCCAACGTGGTGATTACTTCTAGGAATATAGAGAAGCTGCAAACTGTAAAGAAAGAGTTGGAAGAAAAAACGGGCGGAACCGTGCTCCCTGTTCAGTGTGATGTGCGCCATTATGATGAAGTAGAAGCCATGGTAAAGGCTGCTAATGATGCCTTCGGAAGTGTAGATGTATTACTGAACAATGCCGCAGGAAATTTTATTTCTCCTACCGAGCGCCTTTCGGCAAATGCATTTGACACCATTATCGACATTGTGCTTAAAGGAACCAAAAATTGTACCTTGGCATTCGGAAAACATTGGATTGAAAAGAAGGAGACCAACAAGACCGTTTTAAATATTGTGACCACCTATGCCTTTACAGGCTCAGCATATGTAGTGCCTAGTGCCACCGCTAAAGCGGGCGTATTGGCAATGACGCGCTCCTTAGCTGTAGAATGGGCAAAATACGGCATTCGTTTTAACGCCATTGCTCCTGGCCCCTTCCCTACCAAAGGCGCATGGGATCGTTTGCTGCCTGGCGACTTGAAAGAGAAGTTTGACCTTGCGAAAAAAGTTCCACTAAAACGTGTGGGAGACCATCAAGAATTGGCCAACTTGGCCGCCTATTTAGTTTCAGATTTTTCTGCCTATTTAAACGGTGAAGTAATTGTCATTGATGGTGGAGAGTGGTTAAAAGGCGCTGGACAAATGAATTTGCTCGAAGAAGTCCCTCAAGAAATGTGGGATATGCTCGAAGCAATGATTCGGTCTAAAAAAAATAAGTCATAGCATATCCCACATTTGCGTGGGTGGCGTAAGAAACAAAACAACTAAATTGCGCAGCAATTGTTTTGGAGCTTTTGCCGTGACCTTCCCTACCATGATTCGGTCTAAAAAAAATAAGTCATAGCATATCCCACATTTGCGTGGGTGGCGAAAGAAACAAAACAAGTAAATTGCGCAGCAATTGTTTTGGAGCTTTTGCCGTGACTTTCCCTACCATGATTCGGTCTAAAAAAAATAAGTCATAACATAACAGTTGTCATTCCGACAGCGCAAAGCGACGAGGAATCCCACAAAGACGCAATGAGATTTCTCACGATGTTCGAAATGACAACATATTACTTAGGATTCATAAACATCATAGCATAACAGTTGTCATTCCGACAGAGCAAAGCGACGAGGAATCCCACGGAGGCGAAATGAGATTTCTCACGATGTACGAAATGATAAAAATTTTGAAGAATTTAAAAAAAGAATAGCATATCATCACAGTTGAGTAGGTAATGAAGGAAAAAAACAATAGAATTGCAACGCAGTTGTTTTGGAGTTTTGCCAGAGAAACAACCAAGCATTCTAACACATGTCTTTATGAAAAAATCGTTTCAATTCCTATTTCTTGCTCTTTTAATAAGTACTTCAAGTTTTTCGCAATCTGCCGATGCCGATACGGACGCCAAATATTTTTTTAGCGTGGTAGCAGGTTTTAATTCCGTACAGCTACACTCCAGCGGTCCTATATTTGAAGATACCAAGTTTAATTCAGGATATAGTATTGGATTGCAGTTCAACCTCTTTCCCGATTATGAATTTCAACAATTTTATACACGCGCTGCAATCTATTACTCTAAGGAAAGATCTGAAAATGAAACTCCCGTCGTGATTCAGGGGGAACCTGTTAGGGCGAAAGGCGATTTCAGTTTTGCAAACATTGAAGCATTTATAGCGTATCGATTTGCAAAACAAGCAACTGTAGATGTATATCTTGGAGCTGGGTTTTTGTTTCAACAGAAAATAACCAAAGACGATGATGCATACCGCTTCATTGACACCGATGGAAATGAATTCCCAATTTTTGACCGTGAAAATCTCAGTTTACCACTACGTTTTCAAAGTGAAGGTCCTAAAGCTGCACTCGGTCCCTTTGCAGAATTAGGTGCCTTTGTTCCTGTTGGAAATAAACTACTCGGGATTTCTACCGGAGTACAATATTCATATTTTAAAACCAATAGTTCTGCAAAGCTAAATTTTGAAAAAACTACGCTCTACCTTAGAGCTAGCTACGAATTGTTTTAAGATTCATATAGCATGTATCAAAATTTGTTCACTTCCTGTTAACAAAATTCATTTTTTGCCCGCATAATTAATCGTATTTTTAATCTTTCAAACTGAAACCAATTTAATGGGTAAAATAATTGCTATTGCCAATCAAAAAGGAGGTGTGGGTAAAACTACCACAAGTGTAAATCTAGCGGCCTCATTGGGTGTACTAGAAAAGAAAGTGCTATTGATTGATGCAGACCCACAGGCCAATGCAACTTCTGGTCTTGGTATTGACGTGGAAAATGTTGAAATAGGCACCTATCAGTTATTAGAGCATACAGTAAAGGCGTCTGATGCTATTCTGAAAACTGAGTCGCCAAACCTAGATATCATTCCGTCGCATATCGATTTGGTTGCCATCGAGATTGAATTGGTAGACAAAGAGAACCGGGAATACATGATGAAAGAGTCGCTACAAGGTTTGAGCGAACGCTACGACTATATTTTGATAGACTGTGCTCCTTCCCTTGGTTTGCTCACTTTAAATGCGTTAACGGCTGCAGATGCAGTGATCATTCCGATACAATGTGAATATTTCGCCTTGGAAGGACTTGGCAAACTATTAAACACCATTAAGAGCGTTCAGAAAATACACAACAAAAACCTCGATATTGAAGGCTTGTTGCTCACGATGTACGATTCGCGTCTACGTCTTTCAAATCAGGTGGTAGATGAAGTAAAAAAACATTTCGATGAAATGGTCTTTAAAACAATCATTCAGCGTAATGTGCGTTTGAGTGAAGCACCCAGTTATGGTGAGAGCATCATTAGTTACGATGCGGGTAGCAAAGGTGCCAATAATTACTTAAGTTTGGCACAAGAACTAATTGAAAAAAACGCATAACGTTTTATGGCGAAAGCAACTAAAAAACAAGCGCTGGGGCGCGGTCTCTCTGCTCTGCTGAAAGATCCTGCCAACGATATACAGTCTGCAGAAGACAAAAATGCAGACAAAGTAGTAGGTAATATCGTAGAACTCGATTTGTCTACTATTGAAGTAAACCCCTTCCAGCCCAGAACAAGCTTTAATGAAGAGTCGTTACGGGAATTGGCTTCCTCTATTAAAGAATTAGGGGTCATACAACCCATTACGGTTCGAAAATTAGGCTTTAACAGTTTCCAATTAGTAAGTGGTGAACGTCGTTTCCGTGCTTCAAAATTAATAGGACTGGCCAGTATTCCTGCGTATATTCGTATTGCAAACGATCAGGAATCGTTAGAGATGGCGCTTGTTGAAAATATACAACGCCAAGACTTAGACCCCATTGAAATTGCACTTTCGTACCAACGTCTTATTGAAGAAATACAGGTTACCCAAGAAGAACTGAGTGACCGTGTTGGGAAAAACCGCTCTACCATTGCCAATTACCTCCGTTTGCTGAAACTAGACCCGATTATTCAAACTGGGATGCGCGATGGGTTTATTTCGATGGGGCACGGAAGAGCACTCATCAACGTAGAAGACCTAAACGAACAGCTAGATATTTACGAAAAAATTCTATCTGAAAAACTCTCTGTACGCGATACCGAGGCGTTAGTTCGTTCTAATAAAAAACCAGAAAGCAATTCAGCTCCTGCCAAGAAGGCATTGCCAACCTATGCAAATAAAGCGCGTAGAGAGTTAACAGACATTTTAGACGCTAAAGTTGCCATAAAAGTGAGTAAATCTGGTAAAGGGCAATTCGTAGTGCCGTTCCATAACAAGGATGAATTTAATCGTATCCTCAGCCTATTGAAAAGTGAGAAGTAGCCTCTTACATATCCTTTTTTTTTGCTGTACCTTTTCCCTGTTGGCGCAGACCAACGATTCGCTTGCAGTAAAAACTGACACCCAACTGCTGGTAAAAGATACGCTTTCCGCAAAAGAACCTTACAATCCGTTGGCACCCAGTAAAGCCGCATTCTACTCGGCAGTGTTGCCTGGTCTCGGACAAGCTTACAATAAAAAATACTGGAAAATTCCCATCGCATATGCCGGAATAGGTACGGGTATCTATTTCCACATTAGAAATGACAACGATTACGACCGCTTCCGAAATGCTTACAAACGTAGGTTGGCTGGTTTTACAGACGATGAGTTTTTTGGTGATGGCGATACGCCAATCATCAGCAACGACAGGCTTATTGACGCACAACGTTCTGCGCAACGTAACAAAGATGTGAGTTTAATTGTAGCCATAGCCTTTTATTTAGTGAACATCATCGATGCCAATGTAGACGCGCATTTACGACAATACGACGTGAGCCCAGATCTATCACTCACCCCAAATTTTGAAGTGAACCCAATCAATACCCAACCCCAGTACGGACTGGCGCTTAAACTGAAATTGAAATGAAACTAGCGTTGTTAGGATATGGAAAAATGGGACAGATTATCGGTACGTTAGCTACCGAAAAAGGACACGAGATTGTGTATAAAAAAGGAAGTAATTTTGAAACGGGAACGCTTTCCGAAGCAGCGGTAGCGATCGATTTTTCAGTACCCGAAGCAGCTGTAGATAACATCACAAAATGTTTGGATGCCAACATTCCTATTGTTTCAGGAACCACAGGCTGGCTTTCAGAATACGAAAAGGTGCTAAAAAAATGTGAAGCATGTAACGGAAGCTTTATCTATGCGTCCAACTTCAGTGTTGGAGTAAATCTCTTTTTTGATTTAAATGCGTATGCGGCAAAACTTATGGCTCCGTGGAAGGAGTATACTGTTTCCGTAGAAGAAATTCATCATACCGAGAAGAAAGATGCCCCTAGTGGTACGGCGATTACCATTGCTGAAGGGATTTTAGAACATTCCGATAAAAAAAACTGGGAACTCGATACTGTTTCCGAAGAAAACATCACCATTACCGCCAAACGAGAAGCCGATGTGAAAGGAACACACCGCGTAGATTATGAGTCGAATATTGACACTATTTCTATAAAACATGAAGCCCACACACGTGAAGGTTTTGCAAAAGGTGCTATTTTAGCAGCCGAATGGTTGGTCGGGAAAACAGGTGTGTATAGCATGAAAGATGTGTTAGGATTAACCGATAGTAAGTAGTTGGGAGTTGGAAGATGATAGTTGAAAAAAACTAACGACCAATGACCACCGACTAAAGATTAAAGATTTAAAAAATATAACATGAGCTGGACAGGTTGGTTATTATTTATATTGATTGTACAAGTAATCCATTTCTTAGGAACATGGAAATTGTATCGTAATGCCGGTAGAAAAGCTTGGGAAGCGGCAGTTCCTGTATATAACGCTTTAGTTTTGATGAAAATCATTAATCGCCCCTGGTGGTGGACCCTCCTGCTTTTTATACCCATTGTAAACCTGATTATGTTCCCAGTAATTTGGGTGGAAACGCTACGCAGCTTCGGCAGAAACAGCAGTGTTGATACCGCTCTGGGACTACTCACGTTCGGACTTTACATTTATTACATCAACTACACACAAGATGTTACCCACATAGCAGACAGAAGCCTAAAACCGCGTACCTCCACAGGAGAATGGGTGAGCTCTATATTATTTGCAGTGGTAGCAGCTACTATTGTGCATACCTATGTTATGCAGCCGTTTACCATACCTACCTCCTCTTTAGAAAAAAGTTTATTGGTAGGCGATTTCTTATTTGTGAGCAAGTTCCATTATGGTGCCCGTATCCCGATGACACCCCTCGCCTTTCCTATGGTACACGATACCATACCCAAAGTTGGTGTAAAGTCGTATATCTCTAAACCGCAAATACCATATACGCGAATTCCCGGATTTCAAAAAATCAAGCGAAACGATATTGTTGTATTCAATTGGCCAGTAGATACGCTTATTAATATCACACCCGGCCAGATGCGCGGTAGCGTTCAAAAACCCATCGATAAAAAATCGAATTATGTAAAACGTTGTGTAGGATTACCCGGAGACTCGCTTTCAGTAAAAAATGGCTACGTGTATATCGACGGAAAGCAAAACGTATTGCCAGACCGTGCGAAAGTTCAATTTGCGTATGAAGTGTATGCAAAAAAGGCACTGGTACAAACCATTAACGGAAAATATACAGCAGACCCTATCCCTTTTATGGTAGACCGCTATAATATCACAGATATTTATGTTTCTGGTATCGACCGTGAAAATCAAGTATTAATCCATACCGCCCACCTCACAAAACCTACCGCAGAAAAGCTAAAGAACAATCCTGATGTGCTAGATGTGGTTCAGATTGAAATCGAAGAAGGTTATTACGATGAAAGTGTGTTTCCAAATGATGCACAATACGAATTCAACAATAACTTTTTTGGGCCAATTTACATTCCAGAAGCTGGTAAAACAGTAGCCATTAATGCCCAAAGTATTCCTTTTTACCGACGCATAATTGAAGTGTATGAAGGGACTGAACTCGGCATTGACAATAAAATCACCCAAAACGGAACCCAAGTGTTACTAAATGGTTCTCCCATAACTGAATACACCTTTAAAATGGACTATTACTGGCTCATGGGAGACAATCGAAATAATTCTCAAGATGCGCGCACCTGGGGTTTTGTGCCGTTTAATCACGTGGTTGGAAAACCAGTCTTTATTTGGGCTAGTTTCGACAACACCAATAAGGGACTCCTCAATTGGCGTCCGCGTTGGGAGCGTTTCTTTACCACGGTTCATGGTAGTGGGAAACCTGTATCTTATTTAACCTATTTCTTAGTGCTGTTGGCTGCTTGGTTTACATTTAACTATTTCAGAAAAAGAAATAAAGCTAAGAAAAAGTAATAGGCAGTTCGAAGCTGCACTTGCTGTTAAGCTATGAAGCGAACCCATATCATACTTCTCATTATTGGCGTGGTTGGCGTTATAGGTTTTATTTATTTTATGACCGTTCAACAAGTGGCCAAGCCTTATATTATGAGTTCAACTGCCAATGAACCCACGTTGCCAATTGGCACTCAGGTTATGGCTTCCAACCTTTGGGAATACAAGAATGGGAGTTTTATCGTATTTTCTGAAAAAGACCCTTTTTCTAACCAAGAATACGAGTATATTTTTAGACTGATCGCTTCAGAAGGTGATACCCTCGAAATAAAAAAAGGGATTGTATATGTAAATTCTCAAAATGTAGATGCGCACCTTACGTTAAAACATTTATATCGTGTGCATTTTGATGAAATTTCCTCGTATGAGCATCTTTTAACGCCCGACGATTACATGTATCAAGATGCCAATATGGCCTCAGATTCGTTATTTGTGTTCTTGCCAGATGCTTCGGCTAATTTAGGAGAAGCTATCAGGGTAAAAAGTCATTATTCGGAAAAAGACGCTATGATACAAGAGCAATACGATGCCCGATGGAACAAAGACAATTTTGGCCCCCTAATTATTCCGACGAATAAATTATTTGTGATGGGTGATAACCGAGATAATGCGATGGATTCTAGATTTATCGGACTCATAGATAAAGCAAGTGTTGTGGCCAGCTTGAAATTAAATTAATGATTTTAGTACACCCCACATATTTCCCGAGCATCGTACAGATGGCGGCCATTGCACAGGCGAATGCTGTGGCTTTTGAAGTGTGCGACAATTACCAAAAACAGACCTACCGAAACCGCTGTTATATTGCGCATACAAATGGTACGTTATTGTTGAATGTTCCCGTAAAGCACAGTAAAGATGGTACACGCCAAAAAATGGTCGACGTGATTGCTGAAAACGCCTTCCCCTGGCAAAAAGAACATTGGAAAAGCATTCAGAACGCCTACCGCACCTCCCCTTTTTTTGAGTTTTACGAAGACGAATTAGCGCCGCTTTTCAATTGTGAGGTAAATGGAATTTTAGACCACAACCTCCGTATTTTTGAAACACTTTCAGAATTAATAGGTATTGAAGTAGCTATATCAAAAACCGAAACCTACCAAGTGAATCCTGAAATCAAAGACCTACGCCATCTGGCCGTGGCAAAATCGAAGATACAATACCCACTACAACCCTACACCCAGGTATTAGAGGCGCAGCACGGCTGGTTGCCCAATCTTTCGGTTTTAGATTTACTATTTAATGAAGGTCCAAACTCCTTAAATTATCTAGAAACCCAACAACTAAATTTTTCCGCAGAGAAATAAAATTTCGTCTCGATAAAAAACTACGAAATTTTATTCAATCACCATCTTTGAAAGAATCGGATAATGATCTGAAAATGTAGTGTCTATACGTTCAAACGAAAGTATATTCAAATTTTCTGAGGTCAAAATATAATCAATTCGCATCGGGTAGAAATCGAAATTAAAGGTAGTTCCCAAGCCATTTCCCCGTTCTAAAAAAGCATCTTGCATATCTTCACTCAAGTACCGGTACACATACGAAAACGGCGTATTGTTGAAGTCACCCGCCATGATTTTAGGGTATTGACAACGTTGACCATGGTCTAGAATGATTGCGGCCTGCTGTTCCTGTTTTATAAATGCAGAAGAAATACGTCTACGCACTTTTTGCTTGTCTTCTTCTTGTAATTTCTCTACCGAAGGCTTTATTCCAATCGATTGTAGGTGTAGGTTATATACTCGAATCGTATCGGTTCCATGAACGATGTCGGCGAAAATGGTGTTGTTTGCAGTTTCCTTAAAGTTGAAAGACCCTGTGTTGATGATGGGGTGCTTCGAATAAATAGCATGTCCCAAGGTGTTGTCTTTTTTGAATTCGGTATAGATAAAAGGATAGGCCGAGAAATCGACTGAATGCTTCTTGATAAATTCTTGAAGGCAAATAATATCAGGATCCTTCTCTTTGATGATTTCTGACAGCACTTCGGAAGCTTCTTTCGTTTTGCTCTCGGCTTCGTATAGATTGAAAAGCCGAACATTGTATGATAGTACCGAAAGGGTTTGCTGTGTAGTGCTAGCGTCCCCTTCCGAAGAAAATTTATAAAAAGGATTGAAAATAAAATAGGCAATCACAAGGGCAGAAGCCGATAATAGAGAAACCCGCTTTCTGCGAAGCAACCAATACACCAAAAACAAAAAGTTAAGCCATAATAAGGGCGAAACTCCCAAACTGAGAATAGACAAGGTGGGTGACGTACTGGGTGCTACGTAGGGTAAGAAAAACGCTAAAAACAACAGGAATACCGCTAGGGAGTTTACCCAAAATAAGACCGTCCCGAAAAACCCCAATTTTTTCAATGTTGACTACTCCTTTCCTGCTTTAAACAAAAAATCTTTTTCTGCTTTGGTAAGGCTGTCGTAACCGCTCTTACCAATCTTGTCTAAAATTGCGTCTACCTTTTTCTGGTTGGCAGACTTGTTTGTATTTTTATTAGAACGCGGTGCAGCATTTCTTGTTGTTCGGTGTACCTTTTTAAATGGTTTTTGTTTTCTAGTTTTAAAGAGGTTTGCAAACCAATCCATAAAATTCTCGAACCATTTCCCAATATCGTTTCCCTTGGCCAATTGCGAAGCGTATACATACCCAAAAATCGCTCCGCCCAAATGTGCTAGCATTCCGCCAGGGTTCCTACCAGAAGAAAGTCTGATTAAGTCTAGCAACACCAACGCTACAGCGATATGCCATAATTTAATGTTCCATTTAAAAATACGCATCTCAGCATTTGGCGTGTAGGTGGCTATAAACACCATGACGGCAGTTACTGCCCCAGAAGCGCCAATGAGATAGCTGGGTTGATTTTCAAAAACAGGGAAAATATTATACGAAACCACAAATAGGAGTCCGCCAAACATGGCACCCAACAAATACACCGTTAAAAAGCGTTTTTCGTTAAAGAGGTTGAGCACAAAGTTACCAAACCAATACAACCACAACATATTGAACAGCAGGTGCCAAAACCCAAAGTGAATAAACGAATACGTAAGTATAGACCATGGTTGTACAATGCTTTCTGAAAAAGAATCGAACAGCACAAACCATTTGGTTAATTCTAGCAAGCGATTGGGCTGCAGCCCCATAAAAAAGCCGACCAAATTCACCAACAGGTACACCGCGAGATTGATCACGATCAACTTCATGATGACATTTGCAGTCTTAAACTGATATGAAAGATTATTCGTGCTCATTTAATCCCAACGGTTTGCGTTAAAACTGTTTTTCTTCCAATAATAAGCCATGATAAATCCTGTGAGGGCACCGCCAATATGCGCAAAATGTGCAATAGGCCCCATAGAATACGATGTAAGCCCAAAGAATAAATCGATTGCCAATACGCCCGGCACAAAGTATTTTGCCTTAATCGGAATGGGCAAAAAGATAAGCATGAGCGGCGTATTTGGGAACGTCATGGCAAATGCCACTAAAATTCCGTAGAGCGCCCCAGAGGCCCCTAACATGATGCCGTTAAACGGGCGTAACAAATCGATTACTCCTTCCTCACCACCTAAAGCAGTCTCCCAACGCTTGTCGTACATATAATCTCCAGAGTTCAAAGTTTCAAAAATTTCAGTGCGGTCAAAACCTGCTGCAAGTAGTACGTCTAGTGCGCTGTTGAACTGAAAATAAAGGATTCCCGTATACAACAATAGCGACCCTAGTCCTGCAGAAATATAAAAGAAGATAAATTTCTTCTTACCCCACATCTGCTCTAACGGGGTTCCGAACATCCAAACCCCGAACATGTTGAAGAGAATATGGTAAAACGCAATGCCCCCTCCCTGTTCGTAGCTGGCATGCATAAACATGTGGGTAATTATTTGCCAGGGTTTAAATCCGTCGTTTAACGGAAAATGCATGGCAAACAGATCGTTCATAAAATCGCCATTCTTGCCAATCAGCAAGGTGGCAATCCAAAAGATCACGTTGATGATGATGATGTGTTTAACCGTATCGCTTATTCTACTCATAGTACGTTTTCCGTTAGAACGGAATCTTTTTACATAAATTTTTTATCCAAATCATTGGTGTCTATTGTTACCAATACTGGTAAATTGTCTGGTGATACACTGGGCTCTTTACAGGCAAACAAGCGATGTACAAGGTGCTCTCTAGCTTCCTTAGACAAAACAGTTCCTGTTTTTATTGCCATACTTTTCGCCATACTCTTTGCCAATAAATCATTTTGGCTGAATCCTGCATCTGGAACTTCTTCTTTGATGTCTTTTACCAATTTTTCTAAGGTTTGGCCAGCTTTGCTTTCAGTAAGCGAAACCGGTAAGCCCTTAATCTGCAAGGTGTCTTCTTCAGTTGTTCCAAACACAAATCCGGTATGCTCTAACGCCTCTTTTACACTTTCTAAGAGTACCAAATCGGGTTTTGAAAAGTCTAATTGCAACGGAAATAGCAACTGTTGGCTCACTCCCTCTTGCACCGTGATATTTTTAAGCAACTCTTCATACAGAACGCGATAGTGTGCCAAATGTTGGTGAATGATGAGCATTCCGTTTTTTATAGGGCTCACTACATATTTGTTCTGAAGCTGAAACGTAATATGGGCATTGTCTTCTTGGCTGCTCGAAAATAAGCTCCCTGTAATTTGGTCACTTTCAAATTCGATAGCATCATGCGTCCCCGATTCCTTTTCCGAAGCATCTAAAGAAGAAATCGAAGCATCATCTTTTAAACCCACGTACAACGATTCCCACTGGGGTTGTTTTTCGCGTTTAAACGGAAACGATATGTTTGCCTGTTTTGGTGAGCGCTCTTCCTGAAACGGGTTAAAATTACTATCTACTTCAATTTTTGGTATGCTCGGCTGTTTCTTGCTGTAGGCATAAGGCGTATCGAAATCTGAGTCTTTGTTAAAATCGAGTACCGGCGCCACGCTAAATTGCCCCAGACTGTGCTTTACCGTTGCCCGAAGCATGGCGTAGATACTGTGCTCGTCGTCAAATTTAATTTCGGTCTTGGTAGGGTGTATGTTGATATCGATAGACTTCGGGGCCACTTCCAAAAATAGAAAATACCCGGGGTGGGTTCCTTGTTTTAATAATCCTTCAAACGCTGCTGAGACGGCATGGTGTAGATAGGCACTTTTTATATAGCGATTGTTCACAAAAAAGAATTGCTCTCCCCTACTTTTCTTCCCAAACTCTGGTTTCAGAACAAAGCCTGACACTTTTACAATTTCGGTGTCTTCGGAAACGGGAACTAATTTTTCTTTGGTCTTATTTCCGAAGATATTCACAATGCGCTGTTTGCTATTTCCTGAAGGCAGATTAAAAACGTCGCTACCGTTATGCGTCATCAAGAATTCAATCTGTGGATGGGCCAATGCCACCCGATGGAACTCGTCGATGATATGGCGTGTCTCTACCGGATTGCTTTTTAGGAAATTACGCCTCGCCGGAATGTTATAGAATAAGTTTTTTACTGAAATGGTCGTGCCTTTTGGCACCACGGAAGGTTCTTGGGAGGTCACCTGACTTCCTTCAATAGTGATGGTGATTCCTATCTCGTCTTCTTCGCGTTTGGTCTTTAGGGTAACATGTGCAATGGCTGCTATCGAAGCTAATGCTTCCCCACGGAACCCTTTGGTATGTAAGTTGAACAAATCGTCTGCCAGTTTAATCTTGCTCGTAGCGTGACGTTCAAAACACAGACGTGCATCGGTAACAGACATCCCGATACCATTATCGGTAACTTGTACTAAGGTTTTTCCGGCGTCTTTAACCACCAATGTGATGGACGTTGCTTGGGCATCGATTGCATTTTCTAGCAATTCTTTAACTACCGAGGCAGGGCGTTGCACCACTTCTCCGGCAGCAATCTGATTGGCAACATGATCGGGCAATAAGGCTATGATATCTGCCATGTAAAAGGCTAACTAAATATTGAAAGGTCGAAATCTAAGATCCACAAACAGATAAACACCAATACGAGCGCAATTGCGATAATCGTTTTATTGAACCCGCCATTGCTACGGTTGCGACTGGCAAAACGTGCGTCGCGCCAATGCGACCCGAAGTCGTTTTTATTGTAGGTCTCGTAATACTTTTCAAACTTATTCGCAAAATTGTACTCGTTCGCATCTTCTTTCCCTTTGTAATATCTCGGGGTATAGTTGAAGCGGTTATTAGGTTTGGTACGTTTTAGGAAGCTAATTTTCATAAGATTCGTATTACCTTCAAATGTACTTAAAAAGTAGCAGTTTTTGAAGTGGTTTCACATAGAATGTATAAACAACTTCCGTTCCAAACTTTAGCCATGCCGGTTGCTATTGATGAAGGCTAGAAGTTGGAAGCTGTAAGATGGAAATTTGAAATTGGAGTCTGGAAGCTTGCCTCCCGACGAACGGACTTTGGATGGACTGAGTGTTAACTCATACGAGTTTATAAACACCCCCTATAGACTAATGACTAATGACTAATGACTAATGACGAATAGCTAACGACCAAAGACTACCAACTCATAACCAAAACCTACTTATAAAACTTCGCGTCTTTTCGCAATTGCGCCATTTTGATAGCGGCAATGGCTGCTTCGGTGCCTTTGTTTCCATGTTTACCGCCACTGCGGTCTATGGATTGCTGTAGGTTATTATCGGTAAGTACACAAAAAATCACTGGGATATCCCCTTGTACATTTAAGTCTTTAATACCCTGTGCCACCGCTTCGCAGACATAATCGAAGTGCTTTGTTTCGCCTTGAATCACACTCCCGATCGCTATCACAGCGTCCAGCATATCGAAACTCTCGGTCATTTTTTTACAGCCGTAGATCAATTCAAAACTTCCGGGAACATTCCAACGTACAATGTTTTCTTTTTGTCCGCCACAATCTAAAATCGCATCAAAGGCTCCTTGAAACATGCCTTGGGTGATGGCCGGATTCCATTCTGAAACAACAATCCCAAACCGAAGGTCTTTCGCGTTTGGGATTGTTGTTTTATCGTATGTAGATAAATTCTTATTTTCTGTAGCCATATTACTGCATTGCTTCTACAGTACCTTTATACGCTTTTGCTTTGGTAGCTTCAGCCGATTCTGGGTACTTTTCATCTAATGTTGTAAAGTGCTTTAGCGCAACATCAGCTTTGCCTAAATTCATTGCCATCATGCCCGCTTTCAACAGAAAACGCGGTGCAGTAACCTCATTATCACGCATGGTAGCCGCTTCTTCATAATATTTTAAGGCTTCATCTTTTTGGTCTAACTGCGCAAATGCATCACCAATGGCTCCTTTTGCCAACGGCGCTAACATTTCGTCATCACTTTCAAAATTATCTAGGTGGTTGATAGCTTCTTGGTACTTGTTGGTATTTAAGTAAGCCATTCCTGCGTAGTATTCAGCAAGGTTACCTGCTGGCGTTCCACCGTAATTATCGATAATTTCTAAAAATCCGTATTTCCCACGTCCGCCATTAAGAGATAAACCGTATAATGAATCACTCACTGTAGCGTTGCTCAAGGCTTGGTCAAAAAACTGCTGTGCCTGGAACATTTCATTCATGGCTTCAGCCTCTTTTGGCTCTTGTACCCATTGCTGATACCCCAAATATCCCAGTACTGCAACGGCGATAACGCCTACCACGGTTAGGATTGCTTTTTGGTTCTTTTCAACCCAAGCTTCCGTTTTGGAGGCTCCTTCATCTAGTGTATTGAACACCTCTGCTGTTGCGCTTCCGTCTTCAATAACTTCTTCCTTCTCTGCTTTGGTCTTGGGCTTGTAGCCTCTCTTTTTATATGTAGCCATACTTTTGGTTTACTGACGGGCAAAAATAAAATTTTTATTAGAAATTAAAAGGGAAAAAAGTTGTTATTTTTCAATAATTTGCAGCTTCGTTTCCATGAGAAATTGATTCAACATTAAAACCCACAAGTCCTTAGTTTATATGCACTTAACTTCTGTTTCACTTATCAATTACAAAAATTTTGAAGCCGAAAGTTTTCAGTTCGACCCGAAGATTAATTGTTTTGTGGGGCAAAACGGCGTTGGGAAGACCAATATTCTCGATGCCATTTATCATCTTTCCTTCGGAAAAAGCTACTTTAACCCAATTACTAGCCAAAATATAAAACACGGGGAAGATTTCTTTGTGGTAGAAGGGCATTACCAAAAAAACGAACGGAACGAAAAAATAATTGTCAGCGCAAAATCTGGGCAAAAAAAATTGATTAAACGCAACGGCAAGGCATACGAGAAATTTAGTGAACACATCGGGTTTTTACCCTTGGTGATTATTTCACCTGCAGACCGCGACCTCATTATTGAAGGTAGCGATACGCGTAGAAAATTTATGGATGGCGTGATTTCACAGGGAGATGCTTCGTATTTACGGCTTCTCATCAATTACAATAAAATTTTAGCGCAACGAAATTCCTTATTAAAATACTTCGCGGCCAACAACACTTTTAACGAAGACCAACTCGGGGTTTACGACCTGCAGTTAGCCGAATTAGGCACTCCAATCTACGAAAAGCGCGCCCATTTTGTGGAACAGTTCACGCCTATTTTCTTAGCGCGATACGCAGCTATCAGCAACGGTAACGAAACCGTTTCGCTCAAATATAAAAGCCAGCTGAAGGAAGCTTCCATAATCGATTTGTTGCAACAGAACCGACAAAAAGATAGAATGACACAGTATTCCAATTTCGGTATACATAAAGACGATTTGAAGTTCATTATCGATGGCTACCCCATAAAGAAATTTGGATCGCAAGGACAGCAAAAATCATATCTCATCGCTCTAAAATTGGCACAATTCGATTTTATCAAAACACAAAGCAAGGTGACCCCTATCTTGTTGTTAGATGATATTTTCGATAAATTAGACGAGCAGCGCGTAGCACAGCTTATCTCATTGGTAGACGACGCCCATTTCGGACAATTATTTATAAGCGATACCCACGCCGATAGAACCGAACAGATCGTAAAAGATGTACGCCAGACCTACAAAATGTTTCCTCTTTAACAGCAACATTATGAAACCAAAGTTTATCTTATTTCTGCTATCTATCGCACTTTGCTATGCTTGTGAAACCAGAGACCCACAAGAACAAATGGAACAGTTAGGTGGGTATTGGGCCATAGAAAAAGCAATCATGCCAGATGGTTCCCAAAAAGAGTTCAGTATTAGTACTACCGTCGATTTTATTGAAGTTAATGGTGCTGAAGGCGTGCGGAAAAAAGTGCAGCCCAAACTAGACGGAACATTTACCACGGGTAAACAAGCAGAAACCTTTCAGCTAAAAGTAGAAGACGACAGCTTGCGGATGTACTACAAAACGCCATACGACTCGTGGAAAGAAACGGTGTTGACCGCAAAAGAAAATCAGTTAGTGGTTTTGAATCGCGACGGAAATCGTTACTTTTATAAGCCTTTTGAAAAATTCAATTTTGAGTAATTTTAATACTTCACAAATTCAAACGGCTTAAACCCAAGTCAGATAATTTTTGAACACGAATCCCCTACCATGGCTAAAAGAAACGCAGAAGAAACCTCTATACGTGATGTCTTAAAAGATTTTATCTCGAGTAATCGTTTGGAAAAAGGATTGGATAAAGTCTCTATCCAGGAAGCTTGGCACAACGTGCTGGGTGAAGCCATTTCAAAATATACTACCGCCGTTTCGTTAGAAAGAGATACGTTGTATGTTAGCTTGAGTTCTTCAGTATTACGGGAAGAGTTGAGTTATGGGAAAGAAAAAATCATAAAGCTCCTAAACGAAGAAGTTGGGAAGGATTTGGTGAGTAGATTGATTTTACGATAGTTGATGGTTAACGCTTTTCGATAGGCTCAGTGTGACAGGTGATGTATGCTGGATGCTGGATGCTGGGTGATTGAAGTTGGAAATTGGAAGCTTGCCCGTACCGAACGGAGTTTGGGCGGGCTACCTACTACTAACTACACACTACTAACTACCCACTACTTGTCACACTGAGCTGTCACACAGAGTGCAGTCGAAGTGCTGTCGAAGTGCACTACTCACTACTACAAAACAAAAAACCCCTCCACAAATTCATGTAGAAGGGTTTGCATTTATTGAAATTATGTATTCTTAGAACATTTCGCGTCCTGCAAAGTGGAATGCACCTTCGATGGCTGCATTCTCGTCGCTATCACTTCCGTGTACGGCATTTTCGCCTATAGAAGCAGCATACATTTTACGGATGGTACCTTCTGCAGCATCGGCTGGATTGGTAGCCCCGATCAACGTTCTGAAATCTTCTACCGCATTGTCTTTCTCCAAGATTGCAGCAACAATAGGACCTCTGGTCATATACTCAACCAATTCGCCAAAAAACGGACGTTCTTTGTGGATTGCATAGAATTCTTTAGCATCGGCAGTGGTCATCTGCGTTAATTTCATCGCAACGATTCTAAAACCGCTTGCTGTAATTTTTTCTAGAATAGCTCCAACGTGTCCTTTTTCAACACTGTCAGGCTTTAACATGGTAAACGTTCTATCTGTTCTCATAGGTTTTTAAAATTTGGTGCAAAAGTAGGTATTTAAACCACAACTGCAAGTCCTTAACGATTGTTTAATACTGCTGTGTAAAGGTTTCGTACAGAAAATCATCTTCACCCCTTATCTGGAACGTAACTTCTTGGTTCTCAAAATCGAATAAGAGCACTCCGAAATTAAGTTGCTTCACCACATTGCTCACCCTGTATTTGTTGGCTTCAGTAGCACCGTCTATCCACGTATGTGTGAGTCCGCTACTCGTAAAATCGACCAACGGATAAGGCAATCCTGCTTCGGTATTAACTGAAACCTCTGCCATATGCCTGTCGCCACTTAAGAAAAAAATATTTTTTGCCTTTGCCTTTTTTAGCACATCGTACATTGTAGCTACTTCCGAAGGAAAATTGCCCCATTTTTCCCAACCGTGGTTGTAATTCAAAAACTGAATGCTACTTACAATCACAGTAAAATCTGCCGAATTGTCTTTTAATTCATCTTCTAACCAATTCCATTGTTTTTCCCCCAAAACGGTGCCTTCGTGACTTTTCGGCCACGCCATATAGCGGTCGCCTTCCACATTGCTTTCCTTTAAAGGCGATCTAAAATAACGTGTATCTAGCAATATAAACTTCACCGACCCTGCTTCAGTTTCAATAGCACGAGAATGGTACACCCCTTCCCTTTTCCGAAGTGGATCATTTTCAGCATACCCTAAAAAATCTAATAAGATGGTTTTGGCACCTTCTTTTACTTCCCATTCCGCTCCAGCATCATTTTTTCCGTAGTCATGATCGTCCCACGTACCCAAAATATTCGTTTCCGCCAACAACGCCGCATAATCTGGATGGTTGCGCACTTTCTGGTAGTCGTTTTTCATTTTTGATAAATCGGCTGTATCTGCATACACATTGTCGCCTCCCCAAATAAAAGTATGTGCATCATTCGCTATAATCGGTTTCCAGAGCGGTTGTGGCCTATCCTGATCGTTGCAACTCGCAAATACTACTTTGAGTGGTGCCTCCTGACTAATTTCTTGTTGTATTTCAGGAGTTTCTGTTTTCGTATGTTGGGTCGACAGGCTTTTACACCCCACGAATAGTAGTGCAACACTTACCAAAAGCATTATTGGAGACTTCATTGTTTCACGTTTTTATTGTATCAAATATACAAATGTCTCTTTAGACAACTATTAATAAATTGTATCTTCGCACTCTATGGAAAAAGAAACGCTAGACCGTGTTCAGCAGCTATTGGCAACGCCTCAGAAAGTTATAATCGTAGGTCATAAAAACCCCGATGGTGATGCTATTGGCTCATGTTTGGGGCTTTCGTTTTTCCTATCTGAAATGGGCCATGATTGCAAGGTAGTAATGCCAAACGATTTTCCCGAATTTCTGAAATGGATGCCGGGTAATGAAGCCATCCATATCTTTGATAAAGACACCGAACAGTGCGAAAAACTGATTGAAGAAACTGACCTCATCTTTACGCTCGATTTTAACTCTTTAGATCGGGTGGGCAATTTACAGCCAAGCCTAGAGGCCAGCACTGCAAAATTTGTGATGATAGACCACCATCAAGCTCCCGCAGACTATGCAACGGCCATGTATAGTGATGTACAGATGAGCTCTACGGCTGAAATGGTCTACCATTTTATCGCAAGTCTACAGAAATTAGACTTACTTTCTGAACCCATCGCAACCAACTTGTATACAGGCATTATGACCGATACGGGCAGTTTCAGGTTCCCTGCTACTTCACCTACCACACATCGCGTTATCGCACACCTCATGGAAGTAGGTGCCAACGGTGCTGCCATTCACCAAAATATATACGATACCAATACGCCCGACCGACTTAAATTACTGGGCGTAGCATTAAAAAACCTAACCATTCTAACCGAGTACAACACCGCATACATTACGATGTCTCAGCAAGAGTTAGACGACCATAACTTCAAGAAAGGAGATACCGAAGGTTTCGTAAACTATGCACTCTCGGTGCTAGGCATAAAATTTGCTGTAATTTTTATTGAAAACAGACAAGATGCTATTGTGAAGATTTCCTTCCGAAGCAAAGGTGCGTTTTCAGTAAATGAATTTGCGCGCTCACACTATAACGGAGGCGGTCATACCAACGCCGCTGGCGGAAGAAGTGACAAATCTCTTGAAGATACCGTTACTGAATTTATTAGTATATTGCCCCTCTATAAAAATGCCCTGAATGCCCATGCATAAAATCATTTATTTACTACTATTTGTCCTCTCGGTAGCTGCTTGCAAAAGCCCAGAAGCCCGTAGGCCTGTGCAACGTATTTCAGGAAGTTTTATTAAAGAATCTGCAGAGCGGAACAAAGAGCTGTACCAACAGGAAGAAGCTATTATTACGGAGCTGATTGCCCAAAATCCCGAAACCGATTTTGAAACTTCACCCAATGGTTTTTGGTACTTCTACAACAAAAAAGACACGCTGAGTTCAACAATGCCAAAAAAAGGAGACGTTGTTACTTTCACGTATGACGTGAAAAATTTAGAAGGGACTACCATTGTATCTGAAGCTGAAAACGGACTCCAGCAATACCAAGTAGATGAAAGCAACCAAGAGCTGATCTCTGGTATTAAAGATGGTATAAAACTTATGAAAGAAGGAGAAACCGTTACGTTTATTTTCCCTTCTTACAAAGCATTTGGTTACTACGGAATTGTAGAAAAACTGGCTACAAACACGCCAATACAAAGTACCGTAACCTTACAATCGATAGAAATAACCCAAGAAAATTAAGAATAAATAATTATGAAAATGAAACAATTATCGCTTTTTGCACTGGTTATATTAACCTTGGTCATGACCACGACCGCATGTGAAGATAAATATCCCGAATTAGGTGATGGCGTTTATGCCGAATTCATCACGAACAAAGGTACCTTCGTTGCTAAACTTTACAATGAAGCCACTCCCCTAACGGTTGCCAATTTTGTTGAATTGGCCAAAGGTCAGAACGAAATGGTTGATTCTACCTACAAAGGGAAGCCGTATTACAACGGACTCACATTTCACCGCGTCATGAAAGATTTTATGATTCAAGGGGGTGATCCATTGGCGAGCGGCATGGGAAATCCAGGATATGTTTTCCCTGATGAGTTTGTAGATACCCTAAAACACGATAGAAAAGGCATCTTATCGATGGCCAACGGTGGTCCAAACAATAACGGAAGCCAGTTTTTTATTACGGTTAAACCTACTCCTTGGCTAGACGGAAAGCATTCTGTATTTGGTGAAATCGTTATCGGTCAAGATATTGTAGATGCTATTAGCCTAGTGCCTACGGTTAAACCTGGCGATAAGCCCGTAGATGATGTGGTGATGAACGAAGTAAACATCATCAACAAAGGGAATCAGAAAATTATCGATTTCAGTAAGCGAATGGAAGAGCTAGAAGCAGAAGTACGCGAAAAGCAAGCACAGATTGAACAGCATAAAACAGACAAAGCAGTACTATTTGCTACCAAAAAGGCAGAAGCTACCGAGTTAGAGTCTGGCTTAAAAGTATTATATACTGAAAAGGGCAATGGCCCTAAGCCAGAGATTGGCGACAAAGTTTTAGTTCATTGTACTGGGTATTTTACCAACGGAAATTTATTCTTTACCACCTATAAAGATGTTGCTGAAACATACGGAGTACTAAATGAGCGGAATCCGTATGACCCGATGACCACAGATTACAGCCCAGAAGCACAGTTAATTGCTGGATTTAGAGAAGGGTTGTTAGATATGAAAGTGGGTGATAAGGCACTAATGTATATCCCATCACACCTTGGATATGGAGAAGCTGGAAATCCGCGAGCACAGATTCCGGGAAATACCGATCTGGTCTTTGAAGTAGAGCTTGTTGGCTTGGCCAACTAAGAAATTTGAGCCCCTTTTTAGGGGCTTTTTTAATGCCCTTTCTTGGGCGCAGTCTATTTATATCGAGTATCTTTGCCGCTTTTTTAAGGGAAATTATGATCTGGCAGAAAACTATTAAAAACTTTACGCAGAATCCGAAAAACGACATCCTTTCGGGGTTAACTGTTGCTTTGGCACTCGTGCCAGAAGCGGTTGCATTTGCCTTTGTCGCAGGGGTCGATCCCTTGGTAGGGCTTTACGGCGCATTTATGATGGGGATTGTTACGGCACTGTTCGGCGGCAGACCAGGGATGATTTCTGGTGCAACAGGAGCCATGGCGGTAGTAATGGTACATTTAATTGCCAAAGGAAATGAAGTGGGTGAAGCGTTGGCTACGCCTGTTGAAAATCTCGGACTCCAATGGCTATTCATAACATTGTTAGTAGTTGGAGGCATCCAAATTTTAGCTGGTGTGTTACGCTTAGGTAAATTTGTTCGTTTAATACCACATCCTGTAATGATGGGGTTTGTAAACGGTTTGGCAATCGTTATCTTCTTATCGCAACTTGGCTTGTTCAAAGAAAACGTAGATGGCGAAATGCAATGGTTGCAAGGCACTAATCTATGGCTTATGCTCGGTTTGGTGGTATTAACCATGGCCATCATGTTTGGATTGCCAAAACTCACTAAAAAAATTCCAGCTGCCCTAACCGCAATTGTTGTAGTGGCGGCTATTGTTATCTTCGGAAAGATTGACGTAAGCACGGTAGGTTCCTTTATTAAAGATGGTGGTGGCGAAGGATTACAAGGTGGGTTACCTACTTTTCAAGATCAGATTTTTACTCTTTTCTATACCATCGGAGACCATTGGTCGCTGCTCCTTTCAACAGCAGTTATCCTTGCAGCGGTTGGCCTTATTGAAAGTTTAATGACCTTGAACCTGATCGATGAAATGACCGAAACCCGTGGTAGTGGAAACAGAGAATGTGTGGCCCAAGGGGGTGCGAACATTTTAAACGGGCTCTTTGGCGGAATGGGTGGCTGTGCCATGATTGGTCAAAGTATTATCAATATTAATTCTGGGGGTCGCGGACGCCTTTCTGGAGCCATTGCAGCCGTTGCCCTACTCTGTTTTGTATTGTTTGGTGCTCCGTTAATTGAGCAGATTCCTATTGCCGCTTTGGTGGGCGTTATGTTTATGGTGGTGATTGGTACATTTGCTTGGAGTAGTTTTCGGATTTTACACAAAATACCGGTGACAGACGCCATTGTACTTATTGCCGTATCTGCCATCACCGTTTGGCAAGACTTGGCAATTGCCGTGATTGCTGGTGTGATTATGAGTGCGTTATCGTTTGCGTGGAAAAGCGCTACCATGATTCGGGCTCGAAAACGTATTAAAGAAGACGGTACCAAAGTGTATGAGATTTGGGGACCGTTATTTTTCGGTTCTACTACCGCCTTCAACAACAAATTTGATGTTTCTAACGATCCGAAACAAGTTGAAATCGATTTTATTGAATCGAAAGTTTCAGACCACTCTGGCGTAGAAGCACTTCGGAATATCGCCAATAAATATATTGACAGCGGGCGCAGTATTACATTAACCCATCTTAGCCCCGATTGTAAGGACATGTTGATGAAATGGAATCCCGAGTTTGAAACCATTATCCAAGACGCCATAGACGACCCTAGATATCACGTGGTTACCGATATGATGGATACAGAAGTATAGCACTTCAGAGCATGTAAATTTTATCATATTTTTAAGGGTTTTTCAGCACAACCTATTGCAAATTAAACTACATTCGCTCTCCTTTTTAAGGCACTATAGATGAAACATACCGCTTGTAATCTTTTGTTTATCATTGCATTACTTGCAACTATTTCTACACTTTCACAAACGGATAGTCTTCCTGTGAAAGCAGTAGATTCTGAAGCAATACAGCAGAAAAACTTTGAGAAAAAACTAGCCGATCTCGAAAAACAACGGCTCATAGATTCGTTGAAGAAAGCTGACCTTCAGCAGCAAATTTCGTCCTTAAAATCTGACGATGCGAGCAAACGAACTGCGCTGCAGCAACAAATAAATTCGTTGAGCGCCCAAGAAGATGTGCTATTAGAACGAAAAAAAGAAGAAATTGCCAATCTTCGGAAATCGACGAAAGGATATCCTGTGATCGGCTTCTTTAAAGATACGCTCTTCTTGGTACACACCAAGTTAGGGAGTTTTTCGGCCAGTGAACGTTCTGACGCTATCTCCCGACGGATTAAAAAACTGCCCGACTACCCAGATTTTTCTTCAGACTCACTAAAAGTTGTGGAAGCAGAAACCACGTTCGACGTTACTTATGGCGAAGATATCGTTATGAGTGTTTCGCAGAATGACGCACTTTGGGAAGACAGTACACAATTTGAACTTGCTAAAACATACAAAGAAAAAATCGGCGCCGCAGTTACCAAATACAAAGCCGAAACCAGCGTTTGGACTATCCTGTTAGAAATTGGCCTCGCACTTTTAGTGTTGGTAGTGATTTGGTTTTTATTGAAATATATTGCAAAACTGTTTCGATGGTCTGCCAAAAAAATTGAAGCTCAAGAAAACAAAAGGATTAAAGGAATTCGTCTAAAAGACTACACCCTTTTTGACGCCAAGCGACAAGTGAGCGCCTTACTATTTGTGAATAAGGCGCTGAAATGGTTTGTCATGCTCTTGGCAATCTATATCGCACTTCCGATTCTCTTCGGAATTTTTCCTTGGACACGTAATTTCGCCGATACGCTTTTCGGCTATGTGCTAGACCCATTAAAGTCAATATTGCTGAGTATCTGGAACTATCTACCAAATCTAATTACCATTATCGTAATTGTGTTGGTGTTCCGCTATGTGTTAAAGGGCATTCGATTTCTAAAAGAAGAAATAGCCAAAGGGAACTTAAAAATCAATGGTTTTTATCCAGATTGGGCCAACCCAACCTACCAAATCGTTCGAGTGTTGGTGATCGCCTTTATGATTGTTGCCATTTGGAATTACATCCCAGGCAGTGATTCGCCTGTTTTTCAAGGGATATCGGTATTCTTGGGATTTCTGTTTACGTTCGGATCTGCAGGCTCACTTTCAAATATTATTGCTGGGCTGGTACTTACCTATATGCGCTTGTTTAAAATTGGCGATCGGGTTAAAATAGGCGAAGTATTTGGAGATGTGATCGAAAAATCGTCGTTGGTAACCCGTGTGCGAACTATTAAAAACGAAATTATCTCTATCCCAAACTCTACGGTAATGAGCAGCCATACCATTAATTACAGTAGCGACGCGCCAGAAAAAGGATTAATTATCCATAGCACCGTGACCATTGGCTATGATGTTCCTTGGAAAGAGATGCACGAAGCGCTTATAGAAGCTGCCACTAGAACAGAGTTGGTATTACCAGACCCAGCCCCTTTTGTGTTACAGACCAGTTTAGAGGATTTTTACGTAGCCTACCAAATTAACGCCTATATTCGGGAGGCTAACAAACAAGCTACCATTTACAGTAATCTGCATCAAAATATCCAGGACGTATGTAACGAGCGCGGTATTGAGATTTTATCGCCACATTATCGTGCAGCACGCGACGGTAACATGAGTACGATTCCTTCAGATTATTTACCAAAAGATTACGAGGCACCGAGTTTCCGTGTAAAAAAAGATCAGAAATAATTGTTGGAAGGCTACTACTTCTTTTTCTATAATCGAAATAGAAGTTGCACATCATTGAATTAACGAGCCGCTACGCCTCTATGGCTTGTTTTACTTTGGAAATGAGCGCATCCATTTCAAAAGGTTTAGCGATAAAATAATCTGCACCTGCATTTTTAGCCTCGCGGTGTGCTTCGGGATGGGCAGACATGATCATAATGGGAATATCGCTAATCGCTTCGTCATTTTTTATGGTTGTACAAGCGTCACAGCCATTGGCTCCAGACAGCAGCATGTCCATTAAAATTAAATCGGGTTTTGTTTCTTTCACATCTGCAATTATGTTGGTGAGAGAGGTGCGGGTAGACACTTGCCAGCCCTGAAAATCGAACATTAGCGTAATTACTTCTAAAATATTATCTGAATCTTCTACTACTAAAATATGCGGTTTTTTATCTGACATGGTGTTTGTTAGTTAGTTGTTTCCTCTTGAATGGGAATGGTAAAATAAAATGTAGATCCTTGTCCTTTTTCACTTTCTACACCTATAGTACCCTTGTGTTTTTTTATAATATCTGCGGCAATATAGAGTCCGATACCAAATCCTGGAAAGGTATTTTCGTCCCGACCCTCTTCTCTATAAAAACGTTTAAAAATACGCTCCCTATTTTCTTCTTTGATTCCAATACCGTAGTCGCGAACAGCGACCCGAATTTTATCATCTTGAACTGATGCGCTCACTTCTATGTTTTTAGAATTGGGTGCATATTTTACAGCATTGGTCAGAAAATTTGTGATTACCTGACCTAAACGCTCTTTATCTGCGTACACCTGAATCTTTTGCGTTTTTGACAAATCAATGATGTGGGTCGGGTTTACCATTCTAATTTGGGACACATTAATTTCCAACAACTCGTTTATATCGAAAAATGTTTTATTAAGTTGCAATCCGCCGCGTTTCATTTTGGAAAGATTCAGCAAGTCTGTAATTAGCGAAGTTAAGACCAAGATTTGCTTGTCTATAGTGTGTAATGCTTTTTTCAAAAATTCATCATCACTATTCTTATATTTCGCACTCAATAATTGCACATACCCCTTCATTGAGGTCACTGGGGTTTTTAACTCATGGCTTGCCATCCCAATGAACAAGTCTTTCTGTTTTTCCTGCAGCTTAATTTCATGTATGTTCATAAAGGCATGGATATACCCTTCAAACTCACCATTTACACCATATCTGGGAGCCCCTTTATTCACCATCCATCGGTAACGACCATCAAAACGTTTTACCCGGTATTCTAATTTAAAATCTGATTGATTATAATATGATTCTTCAAATACCGCTCTACAATTTTCAACATCTTCTGGATGCGTATTGGTAAAAGCAATAGAACCCAAATGCTGGTCTAACGAACTGCCAATAAAGTCTAACCATGGTTGATTGGCAAAGATAACTTTACCTTCTAAATCTGTAATTTTAATAAATACTGGCGCATTATTAGCAACACGCCTAAATCGCTTTTCACTTTCTTCAATCTTGAAAAAGGCCTCTTTCAACTTTTTTTCAGAATAATATTGATCGGTGATGTCTTGCAAGGTGCCGTTAAACCGATATGGTTGGTTATCTTTATTGAACCAAGCCCTTCCCAGTGCTCGCACTACACGCTCCTTACCATCATTAGTTCGCTTTATAGTATATATTATATCGTAATGGTGGTCGGTTTCAAAATTCAATGCATTCTCAATAGCAGCCTGTACGCGGGGTCTATCTTCGGGTATGATAACTTCCATAGCCTTTTTTAGTGGTATTACGTCTGTTTTCTTCAATCCGAACCACTCTTTAAGGCGGTCATTTCCTTTAAATTTATTGTCAATAGGATTCAGGTCCCACGTAGCTAAGTCTGCTGCTTCAATAGCAAATTGCAATTCACTTTTACTTTCACGTAGTGCATCTAATGTTTCTATTAGTTTTAGTTCTTGCTCGTATTCAGTAGTTATATCTTGAATGATACCGTTGAATCGAAAGGGTTCTTTTTGCTCGTTGAAATAAAATTTTCCTGTTGCCTGTACCACTCGTTCTTGTTGCATCTTGTGGTTATGAATGGTGTAAACAATGTCGTAATGACCCCCTGACTCATAATTTTGAGCTTTCATGACCGCTTGTGCCACACGCTCTCTATCTTCTTTTATAATGGCAGAATTGATTATCTCATGAAGTTTGCCCTTTTCCGTGTTTATGAGTCCGAACCATTCCTTAAAGCGTTTATTTCCTGACAGTTCATCTGTTTGGGGAAGGTAGCTGAAGGTAGCGAGGTCGCCTCCTTCTATCGCAAAATTTAATTGGGTACTTTTTTCTTCTAAACGCTGCAGTGAAACTACATTATCTGTCGTTTCCATAACCGTAACCAATACACCTGATATTTCAGAATTTTCGTCATAAATGGGACTGTAGCTGAAAGTCCAATAGACATCTTCTATCTTCCCATTCCTGTAAATCGGCACTAAAAAGTCTTTATTCCAAGTGGCAACTCCGGTTTCTTTAACAAGTTTTACTTTTGGTCCGGCTACGGTGTCAAAAATAGCATCGCCCCATGCCTCTTTTCCGGGAGTGCCTAACATATCTGGATGCATTCCTTCCATACCCAAACTAGGGCGGTAGGCATCGTTATAAAAACAAATATGATGCTCGCCCCAAAAAATAAACATGGGGAACTTTGAATTGAGAATAATATTAATTGAGGTAAGTAAGCTCTGTGGCCAACTGCTGATAGGTCCTAAGGGATTGGCGCTCCAATCCTTTTCACGAATACGGGTCGCCATTTCACCATCACCCATCACCAAAGAAGCACCGTTCTGGGACGATGAAGTTTCCATTTTATTTGGTTGGCGGTGTTCATTCATAGCGCCTCAGTAGCTAGACGTTAAAATTACTTTTAAATAAAGCGAATAAATGTGAAAGTTTTCTTAAATAAATGAACACATATCCAACAAAAGTTAGCAGATACCCCCTTCAGCTTAGTACAATGATCTTAAAACAAGAAAGCTGCACATGTTGATTAGGCATGTGCAGCTTTCAATTTCTGATTGATGAATTGTTGTGATTACACCCTGCTGTAATCAAGCTTTTTGATAAGCGGATCTCCAATGTTTTGCGAGCCAATTCGCTCGGTCGGGATCCGTAGCGACCGATAGATATCGAAGTCGCGGGAAGCTTTCAACATTTGGGCTATTTTTTTCATGATACTGGGTCGTTTTAATTTGATTGATGTCTGCCGAAGGTGACTAACGATACCTTCTTTTACTGTTCCACTCGTATGCTTTCGAATTTTTCACACGTGATGTTAATGCATTGCTGTCTAAAGTTCTCATAATGATTGTAGTTTTAAAGGTTATAATAAGAAGACGAACAACTATTTGTTTTGTTACAGTACTATGCATTACAAAGTAGTATTTTAACAAATTTTAACATTTCCGAAGCGAAAAACCGCTAGTTTAGGCTAGAAACACGCTTGTAACTGTAACATTCTATAACCGTATGCATCTTTACAATGACCAAAAAAAGCATTATGAAATACACATTCCTCCTTCTCGCCACTCTATTCATTATATCTTGTACTGATAAAAATGACCGCACTACTGAAAAATTAGATGCCACACCCACTCAACAAAATGATACTATAAAAACAGCAGCCGATTTCTTTCCGAAGGAAAAAGCCAACGTATTGGTCGTGGGCGTGTTCCATTTTGACTATCCAGGCTTAGATGAATACAAAACGCCACCAGAAGATCAGATTGATGTGCTACAAGAACCCAAAAAATCTGAAGTAGACGAATTGGTAGCCTATATCAAAAAATTTAAACCCACCAAAATCGCTATTGAAGCCAACCCAAATTGGAATGCCACAGAAAAACTGCGAAAATACAACCAAGGTGACTTTCGAGATCAACGAGACGAGCGCTACCAAATCGGGATGCGCGTTGCATCAGAACTAGGAATAGATACCCTCTACCAAGTGAACTCCTACTCGCTGAGCCGTGATCTTTATAAAAAAGACTCTGTGTTTCTGAAAACCATTACCGGTGATGTGAATTGGGATTACAACGACCCGCTATGGAAGGGGTTTGAAGAATGGTTGGCGTATGACGATAAGTTAGTTTCTAAAATGAACCTGACCGAGTACTTGAAAAATATGAACTCTAGAGAATCCCATCAGTATGGCTATGGTGCTTACTTACTCGGCGGATTTAAAACTGAGAACAACCAAGGGGCAGACCATTTGTCTATTTGGTGGTATAACAGAAACCTGCGCATCTTCCGAAATATTATAGGTATTACCGAGGGTCCCGAAGATCGTATTATGGTACTTATGGGAAATGGGCATGCTGCCATTTTGCGCCAATTATTTGAAAGTTCTCCAGCATATGAATTTGTTGAATTTGACAGTTTAGAATAATTTTTGGCTATTTTCGGGACGTTGTATGCAAACTCCCAAACACATTTTACCCGTTATCGTGATTGCCCAGTTTTGCTGTACGTCGCTTTGGTTTGCAGGAAACGGGGTTTTACCACAACTCACCGAAACATTCCTATTGCCCAACACGGCGCTTAGCTGGCTCACCTCTGCCGTACAATTTGGTTTTATTGTAGGCACGTTTGTTTTTGCTTTGCTCACCATAGCAGACCGCTTTTCACCTACCCGCGTGTTTTTTATATGTGCCATCTTAGGTGCTGCAGCAAACCTTTGCCTCCTATTTGAGAACAACACTCTCGAAAGTTTGGTCGCGTTTCGCTTTCTAACCGGTGTTTTTTTAGCTGGCATCTATCCCGTGGGCATGAAAATTGCTTCCGATTACTATGAAACAGGATTGGGGAAATCATTGGGTTTTTTGGTAGCCGCATTGGTACTGGGCACCGCTTTTCCGCATGCATTACAGAATTCTGAAATGTCTTTATCATGGAAAACCGTACTTGTAACGATATCCATACTATCGGCCACTGGCGGACTCCTACTCCTCCTCTTTGTAGGTGACGGACCCTATCGGAAACCTGCCCAAAAACTTCAGCTTACCACCATTACATACATTTTTAAGAACCAACCTTTTAGAAAAGCAGCTTTTGGGTATTTTGGCCACATGTGGGAGTTGTACGCATTTTGGGCATTTGTGCCTGTATTGCTAAAAGCTTATTCGCTTCAGGCAGGTAGTGCATCATTGAACATTTCAGCAGCATCGTTTTTTATTATTTCCGTAGGAAGTTTGGGCTGTATGGCTGGCGGGGCTATTTCAAAATATATAGGTAGTGAAAAAGTGGCAAGGGCATCGCTTTTAATTTCGGGCATCTGTTGTTTGCTATCGCCTGTGTTCTTTGCCGCCCAACCCATTCTCTTTTATAGTTTCTTGTTGGTTTGGGGCATGGCCGTGATTGCAGATTCGCCTATGTTTTCAACCTTAGTGGCACAACGCGCAGTTAGCGAACAAAAGGGTACGGCGCTCACCATTGTAAATTGCATTGGGTTTGCGACTACAATTGTGAGTATACAGGTGCTCAGCTATCTTTCGGAACTAGTTGCCCCCACCTATTTATTCTTAGTATTGGCCATTGGGCCTATTTTCGGTCTTATTTCAATGGGAAGAAGTAAAAGCAAGACGGTTTCCGCATAACATCACGAAATTTTGAGTCCGTTTTCAACTTTTAAGCTTGGCTGTAACAAGGTTACATCGGTATCATTTACCGCGCCTAGCACCAGGCATTCGCTCATAAAAGGTCCTATTTGTTTCTTCGGAAAGTTTACTACGGCAACTAGCTGCATCCCAATCAATGCTTCGGTAGTGTACAAACTTGTGATTTGTGCCGACGATTTGAGGATTCCTATTTCGGCACCAAAATCTATTTGAAGTTTATACGAAGGATTTCTGGCTTCGGGGAATTCGGAAGCTGAAATTACGGTTCCTACCCGCATGTCTACCTTTTCAAAATCGGACCATGAAAGGTTATTCGTCATGGGTAATTTTTAATTTTTCGCGCATTTCTTCGGAAATATAAGTACCTGCGGCGCTGTAGTTATCTACCAACAAGCCCTTTTTACCATCTTTGGTTTCTATTGCGTACAGAATGGAGCTATCGCCTGGATTTGTCATTCCCTCAAAGCGGAAATAGCGCACAACTTCACAGTCGCCTGCTTTCCATTCTTTTTTCAGTCCTTTCGATTCAATTCCTTCTTCAACTAAGTTGAAATCTTCGGTAAATCCTTCCTTCTGTAAATCTTCTATCGCTACTGAAAGCGAACTATATCCTTTTTCCATGGTTATTTCAGTTTTAATAAAGATACATAGGCTTTTGCAGACCTTCAAATCTTTATAATATGTTTAGTATTTAAAAATTGTAATACTCGCGCAGATGAGCCATTAGATTTGTAACTTTACCTACGCAATCGCTACTAATTTAAGAAACAACACACATGGCCCTCACTCCTTCTAACATGATGCCTTTAGGCACAGTAGCACCCCAATTTACGCTTATTGACGCACGAACCAACAAACCAGTTTCTTTAGCCGAAATTCGCGGTGAAAAAGGGACGGTGGTGATGTTTATTTGCAACCATTGCCCGTTTGTTAAGCATGTAAATGAAGAATTGGTGCGTATGGCGAACGATTACCGGGTAACAGGCTTTGGCTTTGTGGCGATAAGCAGCAACGATATTGAGAAGTACCCCCAGGACGCTCCGAAATTTATGTGGGATGTTGCCAGAAATGAAAATTACCCATTCCCTTACTTATTTGATGAAACCCAAGAGGTAGCCAAGGCGTATGATGCTGCCTGTACGCCCGATTTCTATTTGTTTGATGGCGATTTAAAATTGGTATATCGTGGCCAATTGGACAATTCCCGTCCCGGTAATGGAATTCCGGTAAACGGTCGGGATTTGCGAGAGGCGATGGATAATATTTTGAACAACAATGTGCAGCGAAAGGATCAGAAACCGAGTATGGGCTGCAACATTAAGTGGAAGGAATAAGATTTTTGGGATATTGTGTTTTAAGCTATATTTTTACTGGATATCAACTATAGAAACCTGTTGTTATCCTAGTGCTTTTTACAGGATATCAACTATAAACTGAACGATATAACACGTTAGGCGCAATGCAAAAAAACGTCTTTCTAGACTAATAATTAATGAACACCTTTTCAAAAACTATTCTCAGTATTCCCTCGTTAATAGGACTAGTATATCTTCTCACCTTTATTTACCCTAAATCGGTAGCGTGGATTTCAAATAATATAATTGATTTTGAGTATCAAGGACCGCTGGTAAACGTTCTGACAATTGTTCAAATTGGATATTTGATTTATAGGTTATGGAATTTTAAAAATGTAAAAAAATCGACCAAAAACAATTGGACTTTCTTATTGATTCTATTTAATATAATAGCAAGTCTAATTTATATTTGGAGGAAAGACGAAGAGCTGCTGATCAAAAACAAAGGGCACAGCGCCTAACAATGCATATATTTCATGGCTCATTTCGAGCCAGAATTGAATCTCCCCAATTAATCGTAAATTGTCCCAACGGATAAATCC